>Ga0160429_1000432_pt1 | contig 40760 bp, 30 predicted proteins | sample SolpanmetagenomR_FD_108199 | JGI IMG/M metagenome (GOLD analysis project Ga0160429, IMG submission 108199) | Solar panel surface microbial communities from Lawrence Berkeley National Laboratory, California, USA - R | ecosystem: Engineered > Built environment > Solar panel > Unclassified ... | reverse complement strand
TTGCCAGCCTGAGCCGGCCAGGGAATCCCTACGATAACGCCTTGGCGGCGAGCGGCTGGAGTACGCTCAAAACCGAGTTACTGCCGCGTGGGGCCTGCTTTGCCGACTTGGAAGAAGCCCGCTTAGAGCTGGCGGAGTACCTGGACCACTACTACAACACGCAGCGGCTGCATTCTGCCTTAGGTTACTGTACCCCGCTCGAAGTCGAACTCCATTACCTTTTCAACCTGCCTTAGTCTCGTGTCCACTCGCACCCGACCACCTCAAGTTATTGGGGCACACGGGCCCCGTAGTTTAACGGTGATGCTTTATTATACCCGTCACGAAGTAGGTTGCGCGTCGAGAATAGGAAAGTTGCGGGTTAGCAGGGACGCGAGTTCCGGCCCAAACTCGTCGAGCCGGGTGAAAAAGTCAAGCACGGCCGTTTTGAACGCGCCTTTGGTGCGGTAAAAAGCGGTGTGGATGATTTTCTGGCGCAAGAATTTCCAGAAGCGCTCAATCAGGTTCAGATTGGGCGAATACGGGGGCAGGAAGACTTGTACTAAGCGTGTGTCGGCCAGCCAGGTAGTGAGCGCCTTGTTTTGGTAGTAGCGGGCGTTGTCGCAGACGACGTAGCTAGGGCCTTGGGGTGGGCTTGGAGTAGTTGCTCGTATAAGCGCCGCGTGCTTTGGGCATTCACGCAGTCAGTTTCATCGAGGTAGAGTTCGGTGGCGACCACCGCGTTCAGCGCCGCGTAGCGGTAGACTGTGGCCACGGACACGCCCAAGTCGTCGGCGATGCTGGGCACCGAACGCCCTTTGTCCAGCAACAGCACGACCGTCACCGGCACATAGTCCGCCCGCTCGCGACACCGCCCTTGCAGTTCGCGTAGGGCGTGGCGCTCAGCGGGGCTCAGGTGCAATTCCATCGCGCAAGTTTAGGACTTTTTGCGCAGTAAGTTCGCAAATCACTTCGTGACGAGTATAGCATTAGCGAACATTTTAAAACCTGAGGCAGGCCAGTAAAAACAGCCCGTGGCAAGTGAGGGATAGGGAAAGTTACTTTCGCCGTTTCCATTCCTATCCGACCACCTCAGTGGGCAAGCCCAAAAACGCGGCTTCACCATTGCCTACCTAGCCTTGGACGATGTTGCCTGCGTGCAGGGCACGGAGATGCGCGTGGATAGCAGCCTGCTCGACCATTTGTAAGGGGAGCGGACGAAGCGCCTCACTCCCCGGTTCCCTCTCTGAAGAAGAGGAGCCGGGGAGTGAGGCAACGCCGCTACGACTGATAAACCGACACCATCTCCTCGTGGGTTGGGTCGGCCCCGAGCGCCCAGCGCAGAGCTTCGGCCTTCTGGTCGGCGGTGAAGTGCTTGACCTCGGCCGGGGTGAAGGTGCTGGTGACGGCCGCCGCTGCCTTGAGCAGCAGGCTGCCGCTGCTAACGATGGCGGCCCGGTTGAAGTCGTTGAAGTGCTGGGCGTCCTGTTTGATTTCTTCCCACAGCGCGGGCAAAGTAATGGCGTCCATTTCCCCGATTTCGAGGTACACGTTCACCTTGCCCCAGCGCTTCACTTTGGCTGCCAGCATGGGCTCTACGCTGGCGTAGTCGGCTTTGGTGAGCTGGCCGGCAATGGTGAAGCTCAGTAAGTTTTGGGTGGGATAATCAACGGCGTTGAACATGGCAAAGACTGGATTAAATAGGATATAGCAGCCAAAACCTGCGAGTCTCGGCGCGGTGAGTTATACCCCGTAAGTAGTTCATGGGTTATGCTTATAGCTTGCAAATCAATAACCTCACTTAAACTTCACTCAACAAATTTCCCTTTGCAGGCGTACTCTGCTACTCGCCCGCCTCTCGGTGCCTCCTTTTCTACATGCGCTCTATCTTCTCGTCGGCTACCCAAGAGGCCGAGCGCCTACATCGGCTCGACACTTATTTCATTATTGCCGCGCTGGCGGTGCTGCTGCTAGTAGCGGCACTGGCGACGTACATTTCTATTCGCTTCAAGGATAAAGGCGACAACGTAGAGCCGGAGCAAACGTCCAGCAACCTGAAGCTGGAAACGGCCATGATAGTGGGGCCGACGCTGCTCGTTATCGGCTTTTTCTTCCTCACCATCCGCACCACGCAAGCCATTTTGCCGCCGGCCGGCCAGCTCGTGCCGGCCGTGCGCATCACCGGGCATCAGTGGTGGTGGGAGGCCACATACCCTGGCAGCAACGTGGTGACGGCCAATGAAATACACCTACCGGTGGGCCGGCGCCTGCTCATTGAAGGCACCTCGGCCGATGTTATTCACGACTGGTGGCTGCCCGCTTTCGGGGAGAAGATGGACGTGATACCAGGCCGCAATAACCACGTGTGGGTCACCATCCGCGAGCCGGGCGTGTATGAGGGGGCCTGCAACGAGTTTTGTGGGCAGCAGCACGCCTGGATGCGCATCCGGGTAGTGGCCCACACTCCGGCCGACTACGCCCGCTGGCTCGCCGCGGCCGGCCAGCCCGCCGCGCTGCCCACTGGGGCGCTGGCCCAGGCTGGTGGCGCGCTGTTTGCACACTATGCCTGTAGCAGCTGCCACCAGATTCGGGGCACCGCCGCTCACGGCCAGCAGGGGCCCGACCTCACGCACTTCGGCAGCCGCCACACCATGCTGGCAGGGCTGATGGCGAACAACCCACAGAACCTTAGTCGCTGGCTTACTGACCCACAGGCCATCAAGCCGGGGGCGCACATGCCGCGCTTCATTTTTGGCCGCGATACCATTCAGGCCCTGGCCACCTACCTCACTCAGCTCAAATAAGCGATGGCTACTACTACCGTACTGGTGCCCGAGCCCGCCCGGCGGCTGCCCGGCCTGAGCATTAATAGCAGCCAGGGCCTGCTGCAATGGATTTCGTCGGTTGACCACAAGCAGCTGGGTATTATGTATTTGTGGATGGCGCTGCTGTTTCTGCTCATCGGCGGCCTGGAGATTTTGCTGGTGCGGGTGCAGCTAGCGGTGCCGCGCAACACGTTTCTGAGTCCCGAAGCTTATAATCAGCTCTTTACCATGCACGGCACCACCATGATCTTCTTCGTGGCGATGCCGGCGCTCTTTGGCTTTGGCATCTACTTCGTGCCCCTCATGATTGGGGCCAACGAGATGGCCTTTCCGCGCCTGAATGCCCTGAGCTTGTGGCTAACCTTCTTTGGCGGCTCGCTGATGTACTTCAGCTTTCTGGCTGGGGGCGCGCCCGATGCGGGCTGGTTCAACTACGCGCCGCTCAACCAGTTCAACTACTCGTCCAGCCCCGGCGTGGACTATTATTGCGCGGGGCTGCTGCTGGCGGGCATCGGCACCATTACGGCCTCCATCAATCTGGTGGTCACCATTGTACGCTACCGCATTCCGGGCATGCGCTTCAAGGATATGCCGGTATTTGTGTGGATGCTGCTGCTCACTGCCTGCCTGGTGCTAGCCTCGTTTCCGGCCCTAAATGCGGCGCTAGCCATGCTTTTACTCGATCGGCAGCTGCACGCGCACTTTTTCGACGTGACGGGCGGGGGCTCGGCGGTGCTTTGGCAGCACTTATTCTGGCTGTTTGGGCACCCCGAGGTGTACGTGCTCATCCTGCCCGCTTTCGGCATTTTTTCGGAGATTTTCGCCGTGTTTTCGCGCAAGCCAGTGTTTGGCTACGCCTTCATCGTGGGCTCGGGCATTGCCATTGCACTGCTGGCGTTTGGCGTGTGGGTGCACCACATGCTGGCCGTGGGGCTGGGCAATACGGTGAACGGGTTTTTCTCGGCCAGCAGCATGCTGATTGGCATTCCGACGGGCATCAAGATTTTCAACTGGCTGGCTACCATGCACGGCGGCTCGCTACGTTTCACGGTGGCCATGCGCTTCGCCGTTGCCTTTCTGGTCGAGTTTACTATCGGGGGGCTGAGCGGCATCGCATTTGCCATCGTGCCCATTGATTTACAGCTCACGGATACTTATTTCGTGGTGGCACACATCCACTACGTATTCATTGGGGGCACGCTGTTTGGGCTGTTCGCGGCGCTGTTCTACTGGTTTCCGAAGATGAGTGGGCGGATGCTGAATGAGCGGCTGAGCAAGTGGTTTTTCTGGCTCTGGGTGGTGGGCTTCAATGGTACTTTTCTGGTGCAGCACGTGCTAGGCACTATCGGCATGCCGCGCCGCGTGTATACCTACCCCGGCCTGCCGGGCTGGGCGGCTCTGAACATGATTTCGACCATCGGCGGCTTCTTGATGGGCGCGGCCACGCTGCTGCTGGTGTATATGCTGGTGACGGCCCTACGGCGCGGCCCTCTGGCCCCGGCCGACCCCTGGGATGCCTATACCTTGGAGTGGGCCACCACCTCGCCGCCCACCCTGCAAAACTTCGACCGCGTGCCGCCCGTGCGTAGTACCCGGCCCTGGCGCGACCACAAGCGGCCCGACGATGCCGACTATCTCAAACCGGGCAAAAAGAAAGGCGTCCATGGAAACTAAGCTGTTAATGAAGCTGGTAGTAGCTACCGAAGCACTGTTTTTCCTGGCCTTGCTCATGGCCTTCGTGTACTTTTCGCTGGGGCCGGGCTTCCGCGAGCAGCAACTGGCGGCGCTCGACTGGCGCCCGACGGGGGCGTTTACGCTGCTGCTATTTGCCAGTAGCTTCACCTACTGGCGGGCCGAGGCGAGCTACCGGCAGGGCGCGCCGGGCCGCCTCAAGGGTTGGCTGCTGGCTACCATTGGGCTGGGGGCGGTGTTCCTGCTAGGGCAGGCGCGGGAGTTCCGGGGGCTCTTTGCCCGGCACATCGACTTGTCGGCCAACACGTTTGGCACCAGCTTTTTCACGCTCACTGGCTTCCACGGGCTGCACGTGCTGGCCGGCCTGCTCATCCTGAGCATCCTCACCGGCCTAGCCTTCGCCGGCGACTACGACCGGCCGACTTCCTCCATTTTCAGCGCCGTGGGCATCTACTGGCACTTCGTGGATATCGTGTGGGCGGTGGTATTTACGGTGGTCTACGTGCTGCCTCATTTCTGATCAGCTATCAGCTGCTAGCTGTTAGCTTTTCGTTCAATTAAGTTTCATGCACAAAAAGCTGATAACTAACAGCTAGCAGCTAATAGCTCATTCAACTATGGCTTTGTTTTTGCATTCGTCGGTTTGGGGGCAGTGGCAGGCTAGCCCGGCGCTGCTACTAGTAGCTGGGCTGGCCGCGGCCTATTTTGGGCTGAGCGGCGGGCGCTGGCAGGCACGGGGCGGGCTGTATTTCGCGGCCCTGGGGCTGCTGGCGCTGGTCGAGTTTTCGCCCCTGCATTACCTGGGCATGCACGCGCTGTTTAGCGCCCACATGGTGGCGCACATCGTGGTGCTACTGCTGTGCGGGCCTTTGCTGGTGCTGGGCCTGCCGCCCGAGTTGCCGCCGGCGGTGGCCCGGCAGCTGGGCCGGTTTTCGGGCTGGCTGAATGGGCATACCTGGCTAGCCTGGCTGGCGGGCGTGGGCATCATGTGGGGGCTGCACGTGCCGGCCGTGTTCGACGCTTCGTTTGGTAGGATGAACGCAACCTTCGATCTACCGGCGCTGCTGCCCATTGGAGCTATGCTGCTAGCGGGAGCGCTGTTTAGCTGGCCGTTGTTTGGGCCAAATGCTGAGGCGCATCTGCACCCGCTGGCAGGAGTGGTGTACTTGTTTTCGGCCTGCGTGGGCTGCTCGCTGCTGGGCTTGCTCATCACCTTCGCGCCCGCCGATACCTACCAGCACTACGCCCGCGCCGGCTGGTGCGGCACCGCCACCTTGGCCCCCGACTTCGCTAATAACCCCTGGGGCCTGTCGCTGGCCGACGACCAGCAGGCGGCCGGGCTCATTATGTGGGTGCCGTGTTGCTTTATTTATTTAAGCGGGTGTATGTACTTGCTTATTAAGTATTTTGGGGCAGATGAGCCGGAAATGGCGGCACTTCCGGCTCAGGTATAGCGGTGCGACCGTGGGGCCCGGGGATAAGGCCCCACGGTCGCACCGTTTGCAATAAGTGATTTTATAAAATAAAGACTATGCCTTTTCCCAGCCCCCTTCCCCAACCCCAGCCCACCGACTGGCCCAAAGCTCGCCCCGAGCGCCTGCCTCAGCCCACGTACTGGCCGTTTTTTCTGGCCGTGGGGCTTGCCTTCATGTTTTGGGGCCTGCTCACGACCTGGGTCATTCTGGTGGCGGGACTGGTCGTTTTCGCTATCGCCCTCGCGGGCTGGATCAATATTTTGCGCCATGAATAACCCCGACCTACCCACTAACCAAGCCCCTAACCCATCGGCCGTGGATGCGGCCGATCAGCAGGCCGCCGACCACGAGCTGAGCGCGCCGCGCCGCGAGTTTCTCGTCAAGCTGAGCCTGGGGCTGAGCGGGGTGGCGGCACTGGCGGCGGGCGTGCCGGTGGTGAGCGCCGTGCTGGCCCCGCTGCTGGAGCCCGACCCGCAGACCTGGCGGCGGGTGGGCACGCTCACCGATTTTGCGGTGGGCTCGACGCACCTCGTCAAATTTGAGAACGCCGCCCCGGTGGCATGGTCGGGTATAGCGAGCGAGTCGGCGGCGTGGCTGCGGCGCGACTCCGAAACGGCCTTCACGGCCTTCTCCGTCAACTGCGCTCACCTAGGCTGCCCCGTGCGCTGGGAGCAGGATGCGGGCCTGTTTATGTGCCCCTGCCACGGCGGCATCTACTACAAGGATGGCTCGGTGGCGGCCGGCCCGCCGCCCCAGGGCCTCACGCAATACCGCATCCGGGTGGCTGATAACCACGACGTGGAGCTGCTCACGGCCCCGGTGCCCATCACCAATATCACGCCGTCTTAGGCCCCCGCCGATGCTAAAATTTGTACGCGCGGTGGGAGCCTGGCTCGACGACCGCCTCGGCATTTCGGATACCATTATGCCCCTGGCCCGGCACCTCGTGCCACCGGGAGCCAAGTGGAGCTACGTCTTTGGCAGCGCCACGCTGTTTTGCCTTATCTTGCAGGTAGTCACGGGGGTAGCGCTCACGCTGCTCTACCAGCCCACCTCGGCCGATGCTTATAAGTCGCTGCAATTCATCACCCACCAGGCGGTGTTTGGGCGCATGCTGCGGGCTATTCACTACTTCGGCGCATCGGGCATGGTGGTGCTGGTGGGCGTGCACATGCTGCGCGTCTACATCACGGCCTCTTACAAGTTCCCGCGCGAGATGAGCTGGGTGAGCGGGGTTATCCTGCTGTTTCTGACTCTGGCCATGGCCTTTACCGGGCAGCTGCTGCGCTGGGATTCTAACGGGGTGTGGTCGGCGGTGGTGGCGGCCGAGCAGGTGGGGCGCATTCCCGTTATTGGCACGCTGGCGGCGCGGCTGCTGCTGGGCGGCGACACCATCGGCGGGCATTCGCTGAGCCGGTTTTACTCCTACCACACACTGCTGATTCCGGCCATTTTGTTCGGGCTGCTGGGTTTGCACCTGTATTTGGTGCTGCGCAACGGCGTGTCGGAGCCCGCCGAGGCCGGCCGGCCCGTCGACCCCAAAACCTACCGGCAGTGGTACCAGGATATGCTCAAAAAAGTGGGCGTGCCTTTCTGGCCCAATGCGGCCTGGCGCGACATCACGTTTAGTGCGGTCGTTATTCTGGTTATCATTACGCTGGCCGCCATTTACGGCCCGCCCGAGCTGACGCAGCCGCCTTCACCAGCGAGCATCTACACCAACCCCGCGCCCGACTGGTACCTGCTGCCGGTGTTTGCGCTGTTTGCGCTCATGCCGGCCCGCATCGAGTCCTACGTCATCTTTATCGGGCCGGTGCTCACGGTGCTGGCCCTACTGGCGCTACCCTTTGTCTCCAACGCCGGCGAGCGCAGCCCCTTGCGGCGGCCTTGGGCGGTGTTTGGGGCGGGGTGCGTGGTGGTGTTTATGGGCAGCCTGCTGCTGCTGGGCGAGCAGGCGCCGTGGTCGCCCAAGTTCGACGCCAAGCCCCTCACTGCCAATAGCATTCATTCGGCCGACCCGGCCGTGCTGCACGGGGCCATGTTGTTTTCCAACAAAGGTTGCCTCTACTGCCACCTCATCGACGGGCACGGCGGCCACCGCGGCCCTGAGCTAACGGCGGTGGCCCGCCGCCTCACGCCCGGCGAGCTGCGCATCCGCATCGTGAACGGCGGCGGCAACATGCCCGCGTATGGGGGCGTAATTTCGGAAAAGGAGCTGGCCTCGATTATTGCGTTTCTGGATACCCGGAAGTAGGGCGTAGGTAGCAGGCTCGTCACACAGCAGCGCTGCTGCGGGTAGTTTGCCTGCGGTAGGTTACGGTTTTAACCACCACCACGAAGCGGGCTAGCCCAGCCCACGCGGCTGGCACAACTGGGCCGTGGCAGCCCATGGACGCTGGTTTTCCAAACATTAGGGCGGCCGCTGCGCAGCTGTTGCTGCTCGTGATATGCCAGCCGCGTGGGGTGGGCTCGGCCGCATAACGGACCTGAATGTGGGCCAGCAGCTTGGGCTGATTGTTTTTGACTTGCAGCACGTAGCCGCTGCCGCTGGTCACGGTGGCGGTAGCTGTTTTTTTGGCCGCGCAGCACGTCATTAAAAAACTCGGTGAGGTCCAGCCGCTATTCTAGAGAGTGTGGACAGTCCGAGGATACTTTAGGCTGCACCGATATGAACTTGCAGAATGCGAGTGGCTGCTCATTGAACCCCACACGGTAGGCAGACCGGGTACGGCTGGAGGTACGGGCCAGGATAATCGCTTGTTTATCAATACGATGGTATGGTAAATTCGCGCCGGCATCCCGTGGCGCGGCCTGCCCGAACGCTTTGGCACCTGGAATGCCACGGCCCGCCGTGTTCGCCGCTGGGCGAAAGCCGGGGTGTGGAAAAAGATTTTTCAGGCCGTGCAAGAGCCCGATTGGGAGTGGGTCATGCTCGATTTGACGAGCGTCAAAGCCCATGCCGCCGCTGGCCAAAAAAAAGTTCGGCTCCATGCGAGTGCCTCGGCCACCGCCGGGCGGCTTCTCCACCAAGGTCCATGGCGTGCTGGACGCGCTGGGCAACTGCGTCCACCTCGACCTGCCCCCTGGCCAACAGGCGGATTGCCTGCTCGTTGCGGACGTAGAGCAAACGGCTAAGAAAACCATCGCCCTCATCAACGCCATGCACCACCTGATGGAGCAGGCGCGCGAGCAGCTGCGAGGCTATAGTTTCTATAGTCAGGACTTGCTTCACCACCTTTTTCGCTACCCCTACACCCGCACCGAGTTTGTAGAAAAGGAGCTGGCCGTAAGTCGGCTCACGGCCTCAAAGTACCTCACCCAACTAGCTGCGCCCGGCGGCTTGCTGCAAAAACACAAGCTGGGACGGGCCAACTACTACGTCAACCAGCCGTTGTTTGAACTGCTAGCGCAACTGGGTTGGGGGAGGGGCGCGCCAAGTACCTCACCCAGCTAACCCTCCAACAAAAATCCCCGGCTGCCTAAGTAGCCGGGGATTTTTGTTGGAAGGTTGTTTTTCTAAAATAAGAAGTCGAACCCCACGAACACCAGGTGTTCCTCGCCTACCGAGTAAGTGACGTTGATGACGGCCTGGTCGAGAATGTTGACGAACGCGCCGCCGCCAAAGCCGCTGTGCAGGGCGCTGATGCCTTTGCGGGTATCGTTATCGGAGTACACGCGGCCGGCGTCGGCGAGCCCCATCACGCCGAAGGTACCGGGAAAGAGGTAGGCGTTGAACTTGAACAAGTGCAGGCGGGCCTCGAAGTTGCCGTAGAGGCTGCTGCGGCCGGCGTAGCGGGTGCGGCGGTAGCCGCGCAGGTTGGTGGTGCCGCCCAGCGTGTTGGCCTGGTAAAAGCGGTAGTCGCCGATGTTGTGCTGCACCCCAATGCGCCCGGCGTAGGTGAGGCGGAAGGGAAAGTTGGGCGTGAGGTAAGCCTTGATTTCCGAAGAAAGCCGGCCATATTGCAAGCCGTTCTTGTCGAGCTGCCAGTTATACTGCGCCTCGTTGTGCCACTGAATGCCGATGCGCGGGTCTTTGGGCGACGACTGCGCGCCGAAGTTCAGGTACACCAGGGCGCCGAGGTAGTTGTTGGCTTGAAAATCGGAGTTGCGAATACCGAAGCGGCGATTCTCGTAGTTGTGGCCGTTGCCGGTAATGCTATCGCGAATAACCGAGCCAATCTGGTCGGGTTCGACCCGAAACCGATCGTACTGCGGCCCAAAGCCCACCTTGCCGAAGGTAAACAGCTTGCGCTCGAAGGTCGGGGCCACGTAGAAGCGGTCGAAGCGCACCCGGTAAGCGCTGTTGACCGAGCGGTTGGTGCTCTCGTCGCCATCCTTCACGGCGTAGTTCTGGGTGTTGTTGCCGATGCCGAAGAAGTTGTAGAGCAGCTGCGGCCCGTAGTATTGCGACACGACGTGCAAGTCGGTTTTGCCCCCAAATACGCTCGTAAACTGCCCGCTGTAGCGCATGTTATACGCCTCGCGGGCCGGCGCGAAGTTGGCCGTCAGGCTCTGCTCCGAGCCGAAAGGCTCGCGGCGGAAGGCGTAGCGTCGGTGCGTGACGCCGCCACCAATGAGCACACCATCGTCAACATTATACCCCAAAAACAGCGCCGGGCCGGTGTAGTTGAGGCGGTAGTCCTTGAGGTCGAAGCGGTGCGGGTGGTCGTAGCGGCTCACCTCTACGCCCGGTTCGAGGCGCAGGCGCGCCTCGCCGCGCCGGTTCTGGATGACGTTGCCCGTGTCGGCGTCGTAGATCTGGGTGCGGTGACGCAGGCCCGCCACCCGCGAGTCGTCGATGATGGTATCACGCCCCGTACCGCCGATAATGCGGATTTTGTGACCCTGGCGCTCGTCGCCGCTGAGCTTATACACGTCGCTGCCGCTGATGCCGTAGAGGCGAATCTCGTCGGTAACGCGGTCAAACGTGCGGTCGTAAAGCACCTTGGTGAGCGCGCCTTTCTTGCTGATTTTCTGCATCACCACGTGCGTCTTGTTGCCAGGCAGGCGCGTCACCGTAAACTGCTCGTTCTTCTGCGAGCCGCGCACTTCCACGATGTCCGACATCAGGTCGGAATACTTGCGGGCCACGTCGGGCAGCAGGTCGCGGCGGCTCTTGAGCTTGGCCACGATTTCGGCGCCGTGCTCGGCGTATATCTGCTTGGGCCACCGCTCGGCAAACGCTTTTTCGATAACGGCATCGGTGAGCTGGGCCTTCATGCTAGTGGCCTGCTTTACCCATTCCGCGCGGTCGACCCCGCTCAGGTAAAGGCGGTCGTTGCTGAGGCCCGTCTGGTTGAGGCCCTTGTAGTCGCCGTAGTCGTAGCCGAAGTTCTGGAAGTTGCGCACCGCAAACTTCTTCGAAATGAGCGAGGGCAGCACGCCATCGCCCTTAAAAAAGGCAATGTCGCGGTCTTCCGGCACGGCCGTGAAGATCTTGTCGCCGTCCTTGGTTTTGCGCTGCGCCCAGCGCCACTGGTCCTCGTGGCGGTCCCAGTCGCCAATCCACATATCAAATAAGCGCGAGCGGGCAAACGCCGGCTGGTCTACCTGGTTGTCGTTGTCATCGAGCAGGTTTTCGAGCATCTTGTCGGTGCTCACCAGCTTTTTAGAATAGCCCAGCGAGGCGTCCTGGTCCTGGCTGCCCTTGGCGTCTTCCTCCAGCGCTGCCGGCTTGTTGGCAAACGTCGCCTGGTACTGGCCCAGCGCCGGGTCGTTGGGGATATAAACGTAGCGCGGATTGGTGTGCAGAATGCCCGCCGCGGTAGCCAGCGGTGGCAGCACAAACGAAGCGTACGGGTGCTGGGCCGATATCTGGTCTTGCAGCACGGCACGGGCGAGCCCAGTGCGAAAATTTTCGGGCAGCACGGCGGCGGGGTCCTTGTCGATGCCGCGCACCGTGAAGTAGTAGCCGTCCTGGTTGCGCACTTTCAACGAGGCCGTTTGCTTGCCGCCGCCCGTTTTATAAGGAATGAGACCTCCCTCGGCCGTGTTGATGTCGAGCACCGGAAACGTGACGGGCGTGGCCCACTCGGCGCGGTAGTGCTTGCCCAGCAGCCAGTCGTGAAACTTGCCGTGCTGGTTGTAGCTCGGGTTCACGGCCACCGTCACGGTGCTGTCTTTATAATCGGGGCGCTTGGCGGTCGAAGTCACGACGGGCGCCCCGCTAGGCTTGCCGGCCGCCTGGGCCGCGGCGGTTTCGAGGTCATCCGTGCTTTGCTTGCCCTTGCGGGTGCGGCCGGTACCGGGCTTGGTGGTGTTGATGGGGCCGCCGGGGCCTTTCGCGGCGGCTAGCCCGCCCCGGCCCAGGTTGGCGTATACCCGCTGGCGATACACGCGGTGGGCCGTTTTGCCCTGGTCGTTGTCGTTGGGGATGAGGTATTCGACCCATACCTGCCCGTCGTCATAGTAGTTGAGGCGGGCATAGCCTTTCTCCTTGTCCGAAAACAGGGCGTCGCCGCCATCGCCGGGCTTCACGTGCTGGGTTTTGCAGCCCGAGCCGCTCGTGATGAAGTGCGCCTGCGAGCGCGCATCGTCGTAGTACTGCAAGTTGTGCTCGTGGCCGTTGGCGTAAACCACGTTCGGGTACTTGGCAAAAATGTCGAGCAGGCTTTTCTTATAGTCTTGATAAGCCGGGTAAGCGATATCCTGCGCAATGCCGCCGTACTTGCGGGCCAGCGGATAGATGGAACCCAGAATGGGCAGCGGCAAAAACGCGTACTTTGCCACGATGCTGAGTGGAAATACGTGGTCGGCAAAGGTGAAGTAGCCGCCGTGAATACCGTCCGAAAACAACGGGTGGTGCGTCACGATCAGGATGTGCTTGTCCTGGTTGCGCTTAATAACCTCCTCGAGCTGGGCGTACACTTCCTCCTCGTTATCAGCGCCGCAGGCATCGCCGTAGGGCCGGTTGGCCTGCTCCGTGATAAACCACTGCGAGTTGAGGGCAATCATCACCAGGTCGTCGCGCAGCCGGATTTCGTAGGGCCCGGGGCAGCCGTCGCGGGGTACCAGAAAGTCGCCGGTGTAGGCAAACGCCGCCGAGTCCTGGGCCAGGTAATGCTCGGCGTAGGCCTGCTCGCGGTTCACCTGGGCCAGCCCGCCGCGGTAGCCCTGAATCCAGTCGTGGTTGCCGGGCGTCATGTACTTCTCGCCTGGGTAGCCCTTCAGGATATCGAGCTGCGTGTTGAGGCGGCCCTCGGCAATCTTGCGGTCGTAGGCGCCCTCGGGCGGCATGCCCTGGTTGTAGATGTTATCGCCCAAAAAAACTACCGCGCTTTTGCTGCCCGCTTGCAGCATCTGCCGGCGCATGAAGTTGAGCGAAGGCTCGCCACCCTTGTCGGCCGGAATGGGATTGCCCACGTCGCCAATCAAAAACACCGAGTAGCGCAGGCGGCTCGAATCGGGCGGCAGGTTTTTCTCCCAGCCCAGAGCCTTGCCCCGGTAGTTGGGCTTGGGGTTGACGGGGTTGAAGTCTGACTCGCCAGCCTCGCCCAATTCTTCCAGCTGAGCGTGGGCGGCAAAGGGCAACGAAGCCAGCAAACTAAGTAGTAAGGTCAGGCGGAAAAGTAGCGTCATGAGTATAAAATTACGAAGGGCCGGCGAGGCTGGCCGCAAATCGGCAGGTCGCTGCCTACGCAAAGGCTGGCCCGCCGGTTAGGCTTGTTTCAACCCGGCGCTGGCCCTTCGCGTAGCAAGCCAGGAATTGGACCGAACTTCGGGCCCGTTTCTTGTTGTTTCTTGTACTTGTATGGCTACTACTACTTTTTCTGCCGCCAAAGCCGAGGGGCCCGTTGTTGCGGTCAAGCTGCCCGCGTCGGCCCTCTCCGAGCTGCCCAAGGCCCCCAAGTCGGCGCTCTCGGTGCTGGTCAAGCAGGCGCAGGCGTACGTGGAGCCGCTGCTGGCTGAGGGCCTCGACCCGCGCCTTACCTACCACACCCTGGCCCACACGACCTACGTGGTGAAGCAGGCCCACGCCCTCGCCGACGCCGCTCACCTGTCGCCGTCCGACACGGAAGAATTGCTCGTGGCGGCGTGGTTTCACGACTCGGGCTACCTCGATACCTATGATGGCCACGAGTATAAGAGCATGGCCCGCGCCGCGGCCTGGCTGGCCGAGCAGTCCGTCGAGACGGCACGCATCGAGGTGATTAAGAACCTCATCCGGGCTACTCACCGCGATGAGACGGCCCACACCGAGCTGGAAAAAATGCTGTCCGATGCTGACATGAGCAATCTGGCAGCCGACGACTTTCGCTCGCGCGCCGAGCTTATTCGTGCCGAGTGGGAACTGGCGCTCGACAAATCGTACAGCAATACGGATTGGGCCGAGCTCCAGCTCAACTTTATGCTGGCCCACAAATACCAGTCGGATGCCGGGAAGGAGCGCTACCAGGAAGCGCTCAAAGCCAATATCGAGGACCAGCGCGACTGGCTGAAAAAGACCGAAAAGAAGGCCAAAAAGAAAGAGAAAAAGGAAACCGAAACCTTCGCCCAGCCCAAGCGCGGCATCGAAACGATGTTCCGCACCATGTACTCCAACCACATGAAGCTGTCGGACATGGCCGATAAAAAAGCTGGCATGATGATTCAGCTAAATGCGGTTATCCTGTCGGTCATCATCACGTATTTCGGGGCCAAGTCGTCGGTGCTGGCGCCCACGGGCGGCACCAGCTTTATCCGCAACCCCATCCTGGCCGTGCCGATGGGCATCTTGCTGCTCACGGCGCTGGGCTCGGTTACTTCCGCCATCCTGTCGGCGCAGCCCGACGTCACAAGTTTCAAATGGCTGAAGCGTAACCCGGAAATTGCTACCAACCGCCGCGTCAACCTGCTGTTTTTCGGGCAGTTTACCAAGCTCAGCCTCCAGCGCTTCCAGGAGGGCATGCGCGATCTGATGCGCCAGAAAGACATGCTATACACCAATATGGTGACCGATGTGTACTACCTCGGCGAGGTGCTCGACCGCAAGTACAAGCTGCTGCGCGTAAGCTACTCCATCTTCATGGTCGGCCTGATTCTGACTGCCCTTTCCTTCGCCATCGTACTCGCATATAAGATGTAGGCTGGCCTGCCCCGGCAGCGTACCTTTGTGGCCTGGCTGCGTAGTTCAAGGGATAGAATAGGCGTTTCCTAAACGCTTGATAGCAGTTCGAATCTGCTCGTGGCTACATCCGCTTACTACCCCCGCTTGACCAAGCGGGGGTATTTTTTTGGAGTAAGCCATCGGTTTTTCACTACTTCGCTGCTACCCCTGTTCCACCAGCCTGAGAACCGTTGTCACCTTAAAAAAGGGGACTGGCTACGGTAGTTGCCGTAGCCAGTCCCTGCTAGCTTCTAGCGGTAGTAAGCTTCGCTTTACAGGCGGAACTGCGCACCTACTTTCACGCCAAAGTTGGGTGGGGCCGGGCCGTTGCGCACCGTAGGTGCCGCATTGCGGTAAGTAGCCCGGTGAATGAAGTCGACCCGGATAAACTTGAAGATGTTTTCGACGCCGTAGCCCAGCTCTATGTAAGGCGCCTTACCGAGCGAGGGCAGCAAAAACTGGTTGCCGTGTTGGTCGATAGGCGAGTACTGGTTGCCAGTAGTCAGGCCTCCGTACAGGATGTTGGCGGTAGCCACCAGGCGCCAGTTTAGGGCCCGTACGCCCGGGATATAATTGAAGATGGCCCCCTCAAAGTGATGGTCGAGGCGTAGTGAGGCCGAGCGGTCAGTCACGAACTCAAAGTAATTGAGCAGGTTGAATGAGTTGGCGTTGTAGAAGGGCGTTTGGTTGCCCAGCGGCGTTTTCAAAATCAAGTACGCCACTTGGGAGGGGATGTAGCTGCCTTCTACCCGGTAGTTGAGCCGGCCCAAGTGGCCCGCCGACAGGCTGTGGGTCATGAGCAGGTTGTACTTGTTATATATATTACTGCCCCGGAACCAGCCGAGCGAGCCAAACGTGTAGCGAAACGTGAAAACCGGCCAGCGCTTGAGGCCGATAGCCCGGCGGCGGTTTTCGCCCTGCACCATGTTCTCGTCGGGGGCGTAGCGCGACTCCAGTACCAGCTCCGTCTGGCGCAGGCGGTCGGGCGTGGCTTCGGTAGGGCCGGCCCCCGGCCGGGGCTGGGTCATTACCTGAAACAGCGGCACACTGTTCTGGTAGCGCAGCATAGCTGTTTGGGTGAAGCCGTGGAATAAGTCGCGTTGCACGCTAACCAGCGACAAATCGCGCATGATAGGCAGCCCTTCGCGGAAGCGCCCCCACCGTGAAGCCGCGGTAAAGAGGTTGTTATCCGGCAAAAAATCGTTGTCGAGCAGCGCGTACTGCTCCACGTCGTGGCGGTATTCGCCACCAAATACGGTCCAGTGCCGCCGCTCCGCGATGTAGTTGGCGCGCACGCCATACTTAAAGCGCCCATCGTGGGTGCCGTAGGCCACGTAGGGCTGCAACACCCAGTCGTGGCTAAAAAATGGGGTAGTGCGGAAGCCAAGCCGGAAGCGCCCGCCCTCAAAATTGTTGAGCGAAAAAGTATTGAGAATAGGCCCGAGCTCGATCTTGCTATTGTCGCCGCCCACGCGCTTGTAGCCATTGATAAACAAGTCGATCCAGTCGAGGGTGCTGCGCACCGAAGGCAGGTTGCGGGCCGAGTCGAGCACGGCAAAAGTTTGGCGCTCACTCAGGCTGAGCGTGTCGGGCCGGTTCTTATCAAAGTAGCCCTCGGCCGTGCCGCCCTGCGGCAATAGGCCGCCGGCCAGGCCACTAGCTCCCGAATTAGCATCGGGCTCCAATACCGACGACACCACGGGCAGGTCGTAGAAGCCGCCCTCGTGCTGGGGGTTGCGAATAAAGTTGGAATTGAGCGTAGTAAAGCGCACCCGCATGGCCGCTTGCTTATCGCCGGGGCGCACGGCCAGCACTAGGCGGGTGCGCACGGGCAGGCCCGGCCCCTGGCTGGGTGAGGTAAGCTCCTGCGAAATGCGGAGGTCGCTCACAAAATTGAGGTTAGCTTTCTCACTGGCCACTACCTCAATACGCCGCAGCGCGTACTGGCTGGTCGTAATCCAGATAGTGCCGGTAAAGGCCAGATCGTGCTCCCGCTTGGGAGCCACGGCGATCTTGTAGCAAAAATCCTGGCCCACCAGCACGGAGTCTTGCAGCGTATAGTCATACGCAAGGCGCCCTCCGGCCGAAATAGGCGAGATAAAGTCTTTACCCAGAATATTTTGCCAGTTGGGGTAGAAGTCGAAGTTCTGGAAGTTAGACCCCAGCATTTGGCTTAGCACCGAGCCTTCGCGCGGGCCGGCACCGCGCATCTGCTTGTGCAAGATGTCTTCGCGGCGGCGCAGCGGCGGCCCGTATTTCAAGTACACTTTGGAGCCTACTTCCGAGGCAAACAAAGGCAGGGGAGCATCGGGGTCGGCGGCGGCAGCGGCCCCCCGGCGCACGGCCAGCGCCCGCATATCCTTTACGACTTTGCGGTTGGCCAGGGCCTTCGGGATGTCGGATAGGCTAACTTCAATCCGGTTGTAAGCGTCGAAATCGGCCGCGTCGAGCGCAGTACGCTCGTTTTCGGGCTTGTGCCGCTGCACCTCCCGCAAAATGCGAAACGCCGGGTTTTCGGGTTGGCGCGAGCTTATTATTACTTCGGTCAGCGCCACGCCGCCGCCTTTTTTGAGGCGAAAAAGGATGGTTTGCTGCGGCTCATCGGTCAGGCGCCGGCGTTGCGTCACAAACCCCAGCGCCGATACCGCCAGCGAATCGGGCGAGCCCGTAACGGCCATCTTAAACTTGCCGTCCAGGTCAGCCGTAACGCCGGTGCTGGTTTTCGGAATAAACAGGGACGCGAACGGGACGGGCTCGCCCGAAGCAGCCTCTACCACCTGCCCGCTGAGGATAATACGTTGGGCTGTTGCTAGCTGGCTGTTCAGCAAGAAGGCCAGCAGCAGCAACGGAACGATAAGTTTCATAAAACTATTGCGATGCGGGCGAGGTACAGGGGATACGCCCGCAAGTTACGCAAAGTGCGATGGGGAGCAAGTGGTTCCAGCCCGCATTTTGCCAGTTAATTGCGAAGCTGCCAAAAGCTAAGCGCAACTAGCTGGCGGCTGCTTTTTTACAAAAAAATGGCTAGGTAACCGTAGCGTATTTTTCGGTTACCTAGCCAGCAAGATACCATAAAAAATGGTTATACTTCTACTTTCAACGTAGCCGGGCGGGCGGTCACTTCAAAGAGCTCGCCGTGGGGCACAATGGTAATCTGGCCATACTCTTGGAGCAGCATCTTGTACGCCTCGGCCACGGGGCGGGGCTTACGGTCGAGGTCAAACAGGCCGCAGGCGTTCACGGTATCGTTTTTCTGGGCCAGCCCCGTATCCCAATCGAGCTGGTCGATGAGCGAGTACCACGTAAAGCCCAGCACGGGCACTCCCTCCTGGCGCAGCCGCAGGATGTTGGCCCACTGCTTCCAGAGCCAGGTAGGAGCTTCCTGCGCATCAAACACGTTGGTTTCGGTGTGCATTACCGGCTTTTTGTAGCGCTGGTAATAATCGTGGGTGATGGTCGACCAGCCCAGCACGTCCATGCTGGTGCATACTTGCCCATTGGGCAGTACTATTTTTTCGTTGCGGCCGTAGTAGTCGTTGCCCATTACCTGGTAGCCGGGCGGCTCACCGGCCATAAACCAGTCGTACTCGCGCCGCGTCATGCCATTGTCGTAGAAGTAGTTGACAACTTCACCATCGGGCTGGTGGGCGTACAATAAGTCCAGTGAGGCAAAGCGCAGCTTGTTTTCCAGCTGTACGGCGGCCGTGCGTTCGGCCCGCAGCTCGTGGATAAACTCCGCCGATTCGCTCTGCACAATCACGCAGTCGGGCCGGTGCTTGGCAATGAGCTGCGTGCCCATAATGCTGGCGGCCACGGTGTGCTTGAGTGCCGTTACAAAGCCCCTATCGGTTTTGAGCTGCTCATTCCACAGGCCGTCTTTGGCGCTCGACTTGGCCGTGACGTAAATCTCATTTACCGGTGTGTAGTAGCGCACCCAGGGGTAGCGTTTGGCTACCTCTTCGCAGTACTCCGCGAAGTAGACGGGCAGCTCGGGGTTTTGAAAGTTGCCTAGCCAGTCGGGCACGCCAAAATGCATTAGATCGAGGATGGGCGTAATACCCAGCCGCTTGATCTCCTTCATCGCCAAATCGGCAAATTCCCAGTCGTATTTACCAGGGCCTTGTTGGATGTTGTAGTAAGGTAGCCCATAGCGCAGCACCTTGAGACCCATTTCTTTAACCAGCCTCAAGTCTTCTTTGTACCGGTGGTAGTGGTCGCACTCGGCCAGCAGGTCGCGGCGCGTTTTGCCGTGGTCGATAGTCGGATAGCTGCACTCGATACCGGTGGCAAACATGAAGTTGTTGGGCAGCCCGGTGGGCATGCCACTGCCATTGTGCCCGCTGGCGCCGCCAAACTGATCGCCCTCGTAATTGCCGCCGAAATGGTCTTTTATGTTGGTGAGGAAAGATTTCATTTTTGCTAATTAGTGGTTAGCTAATACGGTTAATTATCAAAAGGAACGGCATTTTTCTTGGGTAGCGATCTCAGGAAAAAGCCCATTAGCCAGTAATCATCAACCACTGCATTTTATTGGTCGCGCCGCTGCTGCCGCTTCAAAAAGTTATCGGCGGTGCGCAGGCTGAGGGCCATTATCGTTAAGGCCGGATTAACGCTAAGCGCGCTGGGAAACACCGAGTTGTCGCAGATGTACAGGTTGGGCACATCGAAGGCGCGGCCATCTCGGTCTACCACGGCATCGTCGCCGCTCAGGCCCATGCGGGCCGTGCCAATCACGTGGGCATAGCGGCCAAAAGACCAAATGTCGGTAGCGCCAGCGGCCGCCCAGATGCCGCGCATGATGTTTTCGGCGTGGGCCGTCATGCGCACTTCGTTTTCTTGGGCCGTAAAGTACATGCGCGGCTTGGGTAGCTGCCGGGCATCCAGCTCTTCGCTCAGCTCAATAAAGTTGTCGGCGTGAGGCAGGCAATCTCCCAAAATATTGATGCCTGCAATGTGGTTGAACTGCCGCAAATACTCGCGCAGCGGCTGGCCCCAAAGCTTACGGCCACGGGCTACCTGGCTGGCAAACGTAACCGGCATCACGCCAATGCTTTGCAATAAATAGCCACCCGCAAAATCGGCGTCTTTGGGCCGGTGAGTATCCTGCGAAATCAGGCCGCCCGGAATGCCTTTAGTAGGGCGCACTTGCTCGGGGAAAGTGCCCCACACCTGAATGCCGGTGTGCGCCATCAGGTTGCGGCCCACTTGGCCACTGGTGAGGGCTAGTTCATTGAGCAGCAGCAAGCGAGGCGTCTCGACTGCCCCGCCGCACAAAAAGAGGTGGCGGCAAGCCTGGCGGTGCGTCTGGCCGTTTTGCGTATACACCACGGCCACCACGTGGCCGCGGGTGTCGCGCTCAATCTCCGTCACGAAGCTATTGGGCCGAATATCGGCCCCGTACTTTACTGCCAGCGGAATAAAGGTGACATCCATGCTCGACTTGGCCCCGTTAGAGCAGCCTGCTTGGCAAAAGCCGCGGTTGGTACAAGCCTGGCGCCACCCTACCTCCGCCTGGTAGAACGGGGCCGACAAGGCGGCATTGGCAGCGGGCGAGGTGCGGATGCCCATCTTTTCCGCGCCGCGGGCCATTAGCTGGGCCGCACTATTGAGCGGTAGCGGGGGCAGTGGGTAGCCTTGGGGGCGGTCGGGGCCCCAGGGGTAAGGCGTAGGGCCCGAAATACCCAGAAATTGCTCCAGCTCCTCAAAATACGGGGCTAGGTCGCCGTACTCCAGCGGCCAGTCTTCGCCCTTACCAAAGTCGCGCTTGAGGTGCAGGTCATCGGGCAGGGGCCGCGGTGTGTAGGCCGTGTAGTGCAGGGTGGAGCCACCCACACCCGTGCCCGAATTGTTGCGCCCCATTGCCAGCGGGTCTTGGCCCGCTGCCAGCCGCTCATCATTCCAAAACAGAAAAGCTTGGGCCCGCTCATCGGTGGCAAACTCCTTTTCGGGGTTGTGCCACGGCCCGGCTTCCAAGGCCACTACTTTTAGCCCGGCTTTGGCCAGGCGGGCTAGTAGTGGTGCTCCCCCGGCGCCGAGGCCAATGACCACGCAGTCAACTTCTTCCATTGGAGGAGTAAGGGGCTGGGGCTGCTCTTGCAGTGAGCTGCTTATTTCCTGATTTTCGGCTAAAATCTCGCGCAATAACGGGTCTTGCACGGTATTTTCGAGAGGAGTGACCACCTCTTCTTCGGCGATTTCTTCGTCGGGCATCGTAAGTGTAGCGAGTTATAAATGAATGAGATGCGACTACTAGGCTAAGCGGCCACGCGCAGCGCACAAGGGTGCTGGGTAGCGAGTACCACTAGGGCAACCCCACTTGCTAGCGAGCGCTTACTGTTCGCGCGGCTCCTTTTCGTTGAGCCCGATTTTCGACCAAGCGGGCAAGTCGGCATAGCCCGTATAGCCGATCTCATCCTGCGCCCAGGGGTGAGCGTAGTAGATTTCGGTCAGCTCGGCTAGCATTTCTTCGAAAAACCGGTTAGCGGGGAGCGTCTGCCATACCTCGCCGGGTGGATTGCCCGCTGCCAAAGCCTGGATAATAGTATCTTGCTGATCGGTGGCTAGTTGCTCAAAGGCACTGACAAACAAATTGTTAGCTATTTGCTCAATGCCGCCCAGGCCCAGGCGGTAAGTTTCCCGGTCGGGCGGCAGGGCATCGTAGCGCCAGCCATCGGAGGCGCCCTTGGCCAAGCGATCATCTACCGAAGGCGCTAGTGGAATGGGCACGGGGCGTTCGGGCTGCGGAAAAATGCGGGCCGCTACTGCGATGAGCAACCGGAAGGTTTCGGGCGCCAAAAACTGCGGCTGGTAGGCTGCTTCGGTAGCGGCTAGGCGTTGCGTGAGGGCCGCCCGGGTAGCCGCCGACACGTGGTCGGTCGGCAGCAATTGCTCAGAATTCATGGCTTCTTAGTGCGAAAGGGACTATATAATGGGCAGTTTACAACCATTATAGCAGCGAAGACGCGCCCTTGTTTTAAGAAACGTAAAAACCACTACCAGGTTAGTTTAGGTAGCAGCCGAATCAAGCAGAAGTGGTCTAGGGCCTTAGTCATCGCTGCTGAGCTTGCCGCCCGTTACGTGCACGAGCGCGCCGGTCATAAATGAGCCATCTTGCGAGGCTAGCAGCACATAGGCAGGAGCTAACTCTTCGGGCTGGCCAGGGCGCTTAAGCGCTACTTCGTGGCCAAACTTCTCAATTTCGGCGAGCGGCATAGTGCCCGGAATGTTGGGCGTCCAGACGGGCCCCGGCACCACGCAGTTCACCCGAATGTTGCGCTCGCCCAGGTACAAAGCCAGCGACTTGGTAAATGCGTGAATGCTAGCCTTGGTGCAGGCATAATCGACGAGCAGCGGAATACCCACGATGCCCACAATGCTACCCGTATTGATGATGCAGTCTCCAGCCTGGAAGTGCGGAATGGCGGCCTGGGCCATCCACATATACCCCAAAATATTGGTGTCGAACGTGCGCCGAATCTGAGCCTCGGGGATGTCCTCAAACTTCTCCTGCGCCATCTGGAAGGCGGCATTATTGACTAAGATGTTTAGGTCGCCCAGCTCGGCCCGCACCAGGCGCACGGCCTGAAAAGCCTGCTCCCGATCGCGCACATCGAGCTGAAGCACTTGGCATTTGCGCTGCTCTAGCTCCACGAGGCGCTTGGTTTCGGCGGCGTCCTCCTGGTTTTCATTAAAGAGAATGGCCACGTCGGCCCCTTCCTTGGCAAACGCGATGGCCACGGCCCGGCCAATACCCGAGTCGGCCCCCGTGATGAGGGCCACCTTGCCTTCGAGCTTGCCCGCAGCGCGGTAGGCTGCCAGGCTAGATTGGGGTTGAAACTTCATGTCGGCCTGCTTGGCCGGGTAGGGCAGCTTTTGGGCGTGCTCCTTCATGTCTTGGGCAGTCGGGCGCTGGGGTGGGGCGGGGGTGTTAGACTTAGCAGTAGCCATTTGGGAGAGGATTATTTAGACTAGGTTAGGTACCAGAGCTTACGTAAAACCTCTGGCCAAGGCCAGCAAGGTCTTGGTAGCCCTGGGTGGGCTAAGGACCCAGTGGTTAGCACTTTTGCAAGTGTCAGAAAACGCGTTGCCAGTCTTTCGTTACTCGCAATAAGTAGCATTCATCTAATGAGCAAGCTGCCTTAAATTAAGTGGTAGGTGAAGAAATAGACAGATTTATTAACTGGGCAAGAGGACGTTTTGCGGGTTGAATGAGCTGCAATTAGTATTTTGCAGAGTATTACGAAGAGCGTGTTTTAAGCTCTTTGCAGTATGCCATTTTATGCGGAAATTTTTATTTTTCTTAGTAGCAGTAAGTTTAGTTTTTTCGCTGGCCACGTGGGCTAGTGAGCCACCCCGCCTGAGTGGGCAGTGGCAGGGTTCGCTCAAAGTACCTGGGGGCACCCTTACGCTGTTAGTCACCATCGTGCCACTTAGTAATGGCACATACTACGCCGCCCTGGATGTGCCCCAGCAACGCATCCATCGGATGCCGGTAGAGGTAGAGCTGAAGGATGATAAGCTAAGGCTACTCATCGAGCAGGCTGGGAGCCGCTTCGAGGGCAAGGTGCTGGCCAACGGGGCTAAGTTTAGCGGCATCTGGCAGCAGCCAGGCCTTACTACGCCGCTCGAACTAGTGCGCAATATGGCGCCCATTGCTGCGCAGGCCACTAAAAAGCTGCGCCTGACGCCCCCTTACCGCGAGTCGGAAGTAACGTTTAGCAACCCGTCAGGTAAGGATAAACTCAGCGGCACGCTCACGGTGCCGAGTGGCGAAGGGCCCTTTGCGGCCGTGGCGCTGCTCTCCGACTCGGGGCCGCAGGAACGCGACTCGGAGCTGCAAGGCTATCACCTGTTTGGTATTCTGGCCGATTACCTGACGCGGCGCGGCATTGCGGTGCTGCGCTTCGACGACCGGGGAGTGGGCAAGTCGAGCGGCGACTATGCCCACGCCACCACCGCCGATCTGGTGACCGACGCCCGGGCCGCGCTGGCCTACCTGCGCAGTCAGCCACTCATTGCGCCGCAGCAGGTAGGGCTCATCGGCCACGGCGAAGGCGCCAACGTAGCGCTGCTGGCGGCTACCGAGGCGCCGGGCGGGCCCGCGTTTGTGGCGTCGTTGGCGGGTTATGGGCAGTCGGGTCGTGAAGTGCTCAAGCGCCAGCAAGGCGAAATACTGCGCCTCATTGGCGCCGATGGTGGGCAGGTAAAAGCGGCCCAGAGCCTCTACGACCAAGTACTAGAAGCCCTGCGCCAAACCCCCAATACCGCCGCCGCTCGCACCAAAATAATAGCTCTGCTGCGCAGCACCAACACGGGCATCGATGAGCCTATGGCCCGCGCCCGCGCCGAGCAGTTGACCTCACCCTGGTCGCGCTATTTTATCGACTTTGACCCAGCCAGTCGCCTGGCCCAGGTAAAGTGCTCCGTGTTGCTACTCAATGGTACGGCCGACTTGCAAGTATCGGCGGGCCGCAACCTGTCGGCGCTCCAGAAGGGCCTGCGCCGGGCGCACCAGTCCGTGGAGGCGCATCGCCTGGCGGGCGTCAACCACTTGTTTCAATCTGACATGACGCAGTGGCCCATCATCAACGGCGAGCGCCAGGCCACCTTCTCGCCCCAAGGCCTGAACTACCTGCGTGACTGGCTGCAGGAGCGCGCCCGGCTGGCCAAGGCGCCGCTGCCCGTGACGGTGTCGCGGGCCAAGCCGGCCCGGGGACATCGCCGCGCGCGCCGGGCAGCCGTGCGGCAGCGCTGAAGCAGGTGAAAACAAGTTTTTGGTGCAGTTTGCAAACGCGGTAGAGAGATGCCTGCCAGTTGCGCGCACGTTGTAGCCAGCGGCCGGTCGAGAGCATACGCGGGCTACCCAGTCCGCATACCTACCGCCCGTACCCAGACTTCCCAGCCGCTTCAGCATAAGGCCGCAACGTTACTCTGACAAATAGCCGGGCCGCCGGGGTCTAGGCCAACTCCTGCCCAAGAGTCAGGACAGCCGTTGGGTCGAGATTGATGATCAGCTAAGGTTACTTTACCAAGGCAAATGCTCGGCGCCGTGGAAGTACCCGCCCGTGGGGCCATCGGCAGGCAGCAGCGCCAGGCGCACTGCGGTTTGGGCGCCTTCGCGTACGTCGAGCGGTGCGTTGTCGCCGCCTAGGTCGGTTTTCACCCAGCCGGGGTGCGCGGCGTTTACCTTGATGCTGGTGCCGGCCAGGTGCTGCGCGAGTACCACTGTCAGCATATTGAGCGCGGCCTTGGAGGAAGTGTAGCCCGGCGTGGCCCAGCTGCCGCCCTGCCCCTGGCTAATCGTGGTGAGCGAACCCAAAATACTACTCTGGTTGACGATACGCCCGGCCGGTGACTGCCGCAACAACGGCAAGAGCGCCTGCGTAATAGCGTAAGGACCAATAACATTCGTCTCATACGTTTGGCGTAAGGTATCGGGGCTCACCTCAAAGCCCTGGTCGAGCTGCACCCCGGCATTGTTGACCAAAATATCGAGGCGGCCAAAGGTGTCCTGCAAAAGTTGCGGTAGCGCGGCAATGTTGGCTGCACTGGTCACATCGAGCTCCACGGCGTGGGCGTCGAAGCCCTGAGCGCGCAGGTCGGCAGCGGGCGCCTCGGCCTTGCCATGACGCGCGCCCAGCACTACCGCTATGCCTTGCTGGGCCAGCTGGCGCGCTATTTCGAGGCCCAGGCCCTTATTGGCTCCCGTGATGAGCGCTACTTTCTTCGAGTCTTTTTCCATGCAAGCTTAAAAGCCCGCCGCGCCCAAAAAGTTGGCAATGCCTGCCGCGCTTCCTCAAAAATTGAGCCCGCAGTGAAAGCAGTGGTGGGCCCGGCCTTGCAGCGGATAGCGCCGCAGCCGCGATAGCAGCGCTACGAACCAGTGGGCCGCGCCGGGCTCGGCCGCGGCATCGTAGGCCACGTCGTTCGAGCCGCAGCGGGGGCAGGGCTGGGTAGCCACGGCCGCCTCACTGCTAGCGAGTGGCGGGTCGGCGAGCCCGCCGCGGGTGGCTTGCATCACTACCGGCTCGCGCAGTACCTCGGCGGCCTGGGCGGCATCGCGCTGGTAGATGTGCAGCCGCACTCCCCCCGCTACGGGGCTGTACATGCGGTTGAGCGACACCAGGTTTTCGTTCGTCAGAAAGCACGGAATGCCCGCGGCCTCCAGCTTGGTACGGGCCAGGTGCGCGGCCAGCGGCTCGTAAAACGAGTCGAGCACAATGATGTTTTCTGAATTGGAAGTCGTAGAATCCGCAGCCATGAGGAGAGGAGGCAGGCAATAGCGTAAGTAATGCGCGGGCCAACCCGCAGCTTCGCCCTGAAGCACTAACGGTGCCTAGCGCTTTTTGGTGGCAGCTTGTAGGTCTTTCGCCGTGCGGCTAGCCCGTAGCGTGGCAAACTCGGCCTGCCACGCCCGAATGCGCAGCTCGTCGCGGGCCGGCAGGTCAAGGCGAATGCGCGCCAGCTGGGTATTGAGGCGCCGGTAGGTAGCCTGCGCGTAGTCCCAGTCGCGCGCCTGCCAGCCCACGCGGCGCACGCGAGTAGCGCGCAGCAACTGCTCATATGCTCCCGCAATAGTGGCGGGCGTGAGGCTAGCCACCTGGTCGGCGTAGCCTCCGAGTAGCTGCTGGTCCATCTGCTGCTGCTTACGCGCCGCCAGGGGCACCGCCCGCCGAGCCTGGTTGGCCGAATCGAAGCGGGCTACCTGCCGGCCCACCCGCTGCAAGGTGCGGCCCGAGTTGCGGGCAGCCGTATCGAGCTTGGTCATTCCCTGGCGCACGATCGCCTGGCGCTCGCGCGGCGTCGAGTCGCAGCTGGTTAGGAGTAAGCCAGCGGCTACTACAAAAGATGGAGCGGCTAGCCACCCCCAATATCCGGTTTTCATGCCCCAAGCTACGGCGGCGGCCCAGTTTTGTGCCCAGCTCCCAACATCACCGGGCGGGCCCGCCGTGCCTAGCCCGCTGGCTATCGCCGCAAAAAACAGCTACCAAAAAGCCCCATTAGCCGAACGGCCAATGGGGCTTGAAAAAAGAGCGCTGGGCGCAATGCTTAGGGCATCAGCACTTTATTCACTACGTGAATTACCCCGTTGCTCTGGATTACGTCGGCGATGGTAACGGTTGAGATGCCACCTTTTTCGTCTTTCAACTCAATGGTTTTGCCTTTCATCATAGCCGTCAGGGTACCGCCGCTCACGGTCTTAAGGGTAGCCTTGCCGTTGCCGTCCTTGATGGCCTTCATGAGGTCAGCCGACGTCATTTTGCCCGCTACTACGTGGTAGGTCAGTATTTTAGTCAGAGTCGCCTTGTTTTCGGGCTTCAGCAGGTTGTCAACCGTGCCGGCGGGCAGCGCAGCAAATGCCTCGTTGGTGGGGGCAAATACGGTGAAAGGGCCGGGGCCTTGTAAGGTCTCGACGAGGCCAGCGGCTTTCACAGCAGCTACCAGCGTGGTGTGGTCTTTCGAGTTAACGGCGTTTTCCACGATGTTTTTCGTGGGGTACATCGGGGCGCCGCCTACCATTACGGTTTTGGCCTGCTGGGCCGAAGCCGACTGGATGCTGGCGGTGCCTAGCAGGGCCAGAAGGGCGAGTGATAAAAAGGAAAATTTCATGGAAAAGGAAAAGAGGAAGTGAGCGTATGACCCACCTACGGCCTCCTCTTATCATCTGGATTTTGCTCAGCCAAAAAAATAGCTCAACAGTAGCTGGCTGCCGGCAATCATCCTCATCCGGTTTCAGCTAGCGAACCAAACCTCGTTACAACTTCCGCCATAACCATAGCCCACCACCTAAAAAGCTGCCACGTTTGCTGTAGAAAGCGCAGCACATCGACCTCGATTGAGGTAGTCAGCGAAAAATTTCGGCTTGAGAATGAAGCTGAAACCTGCGCCCAGGGCAAAAAAATGCGGGGTCTACTTGCCTGGCCCAAATCATTGCTTACCTTTGTGTCACCATTCGCCGCTAGCCGCAGCGAACATCTCAAGCGAGAGTAGCTCAGTTGGTAGAGCGCGACCTTGCCAAGGTCGAGGTCGCGAGTTCGAACCTCGTCTCCCGCTCCAAAACAAAAAAGACGTTGCTATCCAGCAGCGTCTTTTTTGTTTTCCCGCTCTCATGGCCCGCCCAAGTAAAGTAACCGGAGCCGCTCTACGCCGCGCCGTTGCCGAAAACCTCGCCGTGGCGCAAGTGCTGAGCAAGCTGGGCCTGGTGCCGGCAGGCGGCAATTATAAAACGGTGCAAGAAAAAATTAAATTTTTTGCCATCGATACCAGCCACTTTACGGGCGCCGCTTGGAACCAAGGTGAGCGCTACCAGGCGTTTGGGAAATGTGCTACGCTAGCAGAAATTTTGGTTGAAAATTCTAGTTATCACTTCACTTACGGTTTAAAAAAGCGCTTGCTCAAAGAGCAATTGAAACAGCATTGCTGCGAGGAATGCCCATTACGCGAGTGGCGCGGCTTACCTATTCCGTTGGAGCTGCACCACTGCAACGGGATAAATAATGACCATCGCTTAGAAAATTTGCAGTTACTTTGTCCCAATTGCCACGCTCAAACAACCTCTTATCGGGGTAGAAATAAGCTAAAGTGCTCAGCCAGAGTGGTGTAATGGTAGCCACGAGGGACTTAAAATCCCTTGTCTTCACGGACGTACGGGTTCGAGTCCCGTCTCTGGTACTTTGAGGTGTAAAAACCTCACAACCCCCTAGAAAACCTTTGTTTGCAACACGCAAACGAGGCTTTTCTAGGGGGTTTTTCCATTTGGTGTTTTCTATCTGTTTACCACGTTAATTTCTCAGTGATCAATTTGCCTCCGGATGCCGGCCCAGAAAATGGCTTTAACACCATACCATGAGTAGCAAGGGGTAAATCGGGTGCGGGCCACGCTGGCCAGCAGCGTCGATAGCACCATACGGCCCGATGTGACAGTTGCTTATTTATGGGGTGCGGTAGGGGCGGGGGTAGCTTTCGGGCCGACGAGACGGTGGCTCACGCAAAGGTTATTTTCCAGCCAGTATCCGTAGCGTGTAGCTGTACATGTACTGCTTGGCTAGCAGGCGGTAGGCATCGTGGGGCAGCGCCCCCCAGCTATTATCGCCGCCCACGCCGCGCTGCGCCAGGTCGAGATGCACAAAGGTCTGGCTGTGGGGTTTAAGGTCGGTGGGATGCTGTTGCTTTTTGCTTAGGCCGGGGTCAAGGTCTTCGCTGCGAAAAGGCAAGGCGCTAAAGCAAATAGGCTGCCCGGCTGCCTCCACACGCAGGCCACGCCCGGTGGCATCGGTCAGCGTCAGCCAGCGGGTATCGGTGTGGTAGCCGTACTCCTGCGGCCGGATGTAGGTAGGAGGAAAGGTGCGCCGCACCGAATCCTGGTACACGCCCAGCAAGGCAGCAGTGTGGCGGTCGGCGTAGTTTTCCTGCGGCCCACGCCCGTAGTAGCGCAACTGGTCGTAGCGCCGGGGTATTTCCAGCCGCATGCCGAAGCGCGGCATTTCGGATAACGGCTTGTCCTGCAAGTCGATACTGGCCGTTACGCGCACGGCGCCATCGGGCTGCACCAGGTAGGCCACGGTGTAGGGCACGCCCAGGTCGCTGAGCAGGTACTCAACCGTGATGGGCAGGCCGGCGGCCGACTGCTCGCCCACTGTCACGCGCTGCACCAGCCGGTTGGCGTGGGCCGTGCGCCACACGCCCAGGCTTTGCGGCATGCCATTGCCAAAGTCGTTGTCGGTGGGCGCGCGCCAGAAGTAGGGCTCGGGGAAAGAGCCCAGGAGAGGCTGCTCGCCCCGGCGCAGGTCGGTGAGGTGGCCCTGCCGGGTGTTGAACTCCCCGTGTACTTCGCCGGCCGTGAAGGTCAGGTGGTCGCCCTCGCGCTGTACCTGGAGCGTGCCCGCGGGGGGAGGCGCCGCGGCGAAGTAGGCGGTGGCGGGCGTCAGTACAAACTGCTCGCGGGCTACCTCGTGGCCGGCTGGCACCAGCGGGGCAGCAGCTTTGGTGAAGGCAAATACGTTGAGCACGTACTCGGCGCCCGCGCCTGGCTGGAAAGCGGGCAGCGGCAGCTTTACCTCTTTTTGCTGGCGCGGGCCGAGCTTGCTCACGGCCAGGGCGCCGGTTTTTACCATTGCGCCGTTGCGTAGCAGCTCCCAGCGGAAAGCATAGCTGTCGAGGTTCTTGAAGGAAAACCAGTTGATAACCGTCACGCGCCCGCTGGCGGGCTGGGCGGCCGTGAAGCGGATGTCCTGGTACACCTTCTTGACTTCGAGCAGGCCAGGGTGCGGAGTGCGGTCGGCGGCCACCAGGCCATTGGCGCAGAAGTTCTCGTCGTTTTGGAGGTGGTAGCCGCCCAGGTCGCCGCCGTAGGCAAAAAACGGCCGCCTGTCGGGGGTACTGGTGGCCAGGCCCTGGTCCACCCAATCCCAGATAAAGCCACCCTGTAGGTGGGGCTTACTCCGAATCACGTCCCAGTACTCCTGAAAGTTGCCGTTGCTGTTGCCCATTGCGTGCGAGTACTCGCACATGATGTAGGGACGGGTTTTGTCGGTGGCCTCGGCGTACTTACGCATCGAATTCATGTCGGGGTACATGGGGCACACAATGTCGGTGTCCACGTCTTCGCCGGCCTGCTCAAACTGCACCGGGCGGCTGGGGTCGCGCTGCTTGAGCCAGGTATAAGCTTCGTGAAACACCGGCCCGTTGCCGCACTCATTGCCCATGCTCCAGATGACGACGGCAGCGTGGTTTTTGTCGCGCTCGACCAGCCGGCTGATGCGGTCGCGGTGGGCAGCTTCCCACTCGGGCAGGTAAGCCGGGTGTTTGGTTTTGTCGAACCAGCCTTGCAGCTCGGCGCCGTAGCCGTGGGTTTCGATGTTGGCCTCATCCACGAGGTAAAAGCCCAGCTCGTCGCACAAACGCAGCCAGCGCTCGTCGTCGGGGTAGTGGCAGCTGCGAATGGCATTGATGTTGTGCTGCTTCATTAATTCCAGATCCCGGCGCATGCCGGCGTCCGTTACCACGCGGCCAGTGGTGGGCTCCAGCTCGTGGCGGTTTACGCCGTGCACTTCCACGGGCTGGCCATTTACCAGCAGCTGCGCATGTTTGATTTCGACCTTGCGAAAGCCAAGCTTGGTGCCGGTCACGCCGAGCACCTTGCCCTGGGCATCGGCTAGCGTGAGGCGCAATTGGTAAAGAGTCGGCACCTCTGCGCTCCACGGGCGCACGCCCGGCACCGTGCCGCTGAGCTTCACCTCCTGCGTGCCAGCTCCGGCAGGCGCGGCCACGGACTGCTGCTGGCGCAGTACAACCTTGCCGCTGGGCGCTATCACCTCGGCAGTGAGGCGGGCGGCGGGGGCACTACCGAAGCTGCGCAGCGTTACCTCGGTGCTAAACTGGCCGTTTTGGTACGTGGGGTCGAGGTCGGCGTGGGCAAAGAAATCCCAGATGGTGTGCCTGGGTAGCGCGGTCAGAAACACGTCGCGGTCGAGGCCCGACAGCCGCCAAAAATCCTGGTCTTCGAGGTACGAGCCATCGTGCCAGCGCAGCACTTGCACCGCCAGCTGGTTGTCGCCGGGCCGCAGGTACTTGGTAATATCGAACTCGGCCGGCGACTTGGCCGCTTTGCTAATGCCCACCCGCTGCCCATTCACATACACAAAGGCGCAGCCCGAAATACTGCCGAAGTGCAGCAGCACCTCGCGCCCCGCCCAGTCGGCCGGCACCGTAAACGGGCGCCGGTAGGTACCCACCGGATTGCTGCTAGAATCGATGAAGGGCTGGTTTTTGGGAAAAGGGTAGGTGATGTTGGTGTAAATCGGAATGCCAAAGCCCTGCACCTCCCAGTTGCTGGGGACCTGAATAGTTTTCCAGCTGGCATCGCTGAAGCCGGGTTGAAAGAAGTCCAGCGGCCGGTCGGCGGGCCGGGCCACGTAGTTAAATTTCCAGGTGCCGTTCAGGCTCTGGTACCAGGGCGAGCGGGCGTAGTCGTCGGGGCCCAAGTCGGCGGGCTGCGCGTAGAGCTGGAAGCTGGCGCGGGGTGGCTCCTGGCCCTGTTGGGTAAGCTGCGGGTTTTGCCACTCGGCGGGGTTGGGCGCCTGGGCGTGGGCGGCCAGGCTTGGGGCCAGTAGTAGCACGGCAGCTAGTAGGCGAAAATCAGGCATGGGTGAGGGAATGAGGAAAAACCAGCGAAGAGTAGGCGCAGCCCTCGGGGCTGCGTGCTTACCAGCCAGGGTTTTGCTTGATGTTGGGGTTGGTATTCAGTTCGCCCTGCGGAATGGGAAAGTAGGCAAACTTGGCCGAGAAAAACTCCTTGCCCACTTTGTCACTGTTCTTGATTTCCTGCTCCAGCAAGCCCCAGCGCTTGAGGTCGTAGAAGCGCTGCCCTTCCCGAAAGAATTCCAGCATGCGCTGGTGGCGGATTTCGGCCAGCAGCTGCGGGGCCGAGTAGCCCGCCGCCAGCGGAGCCAGGCCGGCACGCGAGCGGATGCGGTTTACCAAGGGGTAAGCGTCGGCGGGGCGGCCCAGCATGGTCAGAGTTTCGGCGTAGAGCAGCAGCACATCGGCGTAGCGCAACACTTTTTCGTTGATGTCCGAAATGTAGATGCCCTCGTTGGTGTCGTGCCAGTTCTGGTACTTGCGAATCAGCGAGCTATAGCCAAACACCAGCTTGAAGGCCGAAAACGGCTTGTTGTAGTACAGCGCGCCGGGGTAGTCCCACACCAGCGTGGCGTACATGCGCGCGTCGTAGTCGCCCCCGACGGCCTTCTCCTGCTTGAACTCATTGAACAGCTTATCCGTGGCTGACACCTCAAACCAGCCGGCTACTTCGGTGGGGGCAAACTCCTGGGCCGTTGTCACGCCCAAGGCTTCGTTGGCGTTTTCACCAGCCCAGGGCTGCGAGCCGCCCACGTTCTGGTTCTGAATCTCAAACAGCGACTCGGCATTGTTGTCGCTGGCCTTCGAGAAGTTATCCTCGAAGTTGGGCACCAGGCTGTAGGTATAGGGCGCCTGCGCCAGGCCGTCGGGCTGCGCCAGCTGCCGGAAGATTTTTTCGGCCTCGGCCCAATTTTTCTGGTACACGTAGGCTTTGCCGAGCATCCCCAGCGCGGCGCCCTTGGTAGCCCGGCCCACCCACGCGCTGGGGTACACCGTGGGCAGCGCCGCCGCGGCCGCCTGCAAGTCGCTCACGGCCTGGGCCCACACGTCGGCTTCGGGCGACTGCGCCACGAAGTAATCGCTGCGCTGCATCGGCACTTTGGTAATGATGGGCACGGCCCCGAAGTTGGCGGCCGCCAAAAAGTAATTGAGCCCCCGCAGGAACTGCGCCTCGGCAATGTATTGCTTCTTGGAATCGGCCGAAATACCGGTGGTCAGCGCCGTCTGCTCCATCACCTGGTTGGCCCGAAAAATACCGGTGTAGAAGCCCGTAAAGATGCTGCCCGGCGTGCCCGTAGTGGGGTTGTTGGTGAAGGTAGAAAGCTGGTATAAGTCCTTCACGTCATTGCGAATAAAGAAGTCGTCGCCGCGGCCGTTGGTGGTTTCGATGCCGCGCACGCCGTAGTAGCCGTTGTTTACATCGTGAAAGACCTTGTAGGTAGCGGCCAGCCCCGCCAGAAAGTCGGCGTCGGTCTTCCAGAAGTTGGTTTGCACGATGGAGTTCGGGCTAACCTGGTCGAGGTCTTTGGTGCAGGCACCCAGCGCCAGGGCGAGCAGCGAAGCGTAGAAAAAGCGTTTCATCGGTTGGTGGGAAATAGAAGGTTAGAAGGATACCTGCACGCCCAGCAGCGACGTGCGCGCTAAGGGGTAGGCCACGTGCGGAAAGTCCACGCCCCGGTCGAGAATGCCGCCGCCCACCGCGCCCGCGTTGTAGCGGCCCAGGTCGGGGTTGAAGCCCGTGTAGTTGGTGATGGTGAATAGGTTGTCGAAGCTGACGTAGAAGCGGCAGCTGCTGATCTTTACCGTGTTGAGCAGGCTTTTGGGCAGCGTGTAGCCGAGCTGCAAGGTGCGCAGGCGCAGGTACGAGCCGCTTTCCAGAAACCGGTCCGAGGTCTGGCTATTCAGGTTGGGGTCGTTGATGACGGCGCGCGGAAAATCGGTGTGGTTGGTGGGCGTCCAGGCGTTGAGGGTAGCGGGCGAGTAGTTGAATTCCAGGTTCATGCCTTCCAGATCTTCCCGAATGCCGTTGTAGATTTTATTGCCGTAGGTGCCCTGAAAGAAGAAGCTCACGTCGAAATTGCGCCACGAAGCGTTGCTGCCGAAGCCGTAGGTGAACTTGGGAGTAGGGCTGCCGCAGTACTGGCGATCGTCCTGGCTGATGATGCCATCGTTGTTGTAGTCCACAAACCGGACGTCGCCGGGCTTGGCGCTGGGCTGGATGAGCCTGCCGTCGTGGGTGTAGGCATTGATTTCATCCTGCGAGTTGAAAATCCCGTCGGTCTTAATCAAATAGAATGCGCCCACCGGCCCGCCGGCCTGCGTGATGGTGGCCGCCGCACCGTGGTGAGTAGGCTGCCCACCCGAAATTTGCTGCGTGCCCGTCCCCAGAAAATCGACCTGGTTGTGGATGGCAGTGAATGTGCCGGTTACCTGATAAGTAAATTCGCCCACCTGGTTATTGTAAGTCAAGGCGGCCTCGACGCCGCGGTTCGTGATTTGGCCGGCGTTGATGTAGGGGCTGGTGCCGCTGGCGCCGCTGCTCAGCGGAATGGGCACTTGCAGCAGAATGTCCGAGTTGCGCCGGATAAAGTAGTCGGCTGTCAGGTTCAGCCGGTTCTGAAAGAAGCCCAGCTCAGCCCCCACATCGTAAGTCTTCGACGTTTCCCATTTGATATTGGGCGTGGCGAAGGCCGTTTGAATGGCGCCCGACCACAGCTGCTGGGTCTGGCCAATCACGTAGTTGGTATTGGGCGTAATCAGCGGCACGTACCGGTAGTCAGGTATCTCCTGGTTGCCCAGCACGCCGTAGCTGGCCCTGATTTTCAGGTTGCTCACCACGTCTTGCACTGGCTGGAAGAACGGCTCGTTCACGATGTTCCAGGCCAGGGCAATGGAGGGGAAATTGCCGTACTTATACGCTGGCCCAAAGCGCGACGAGCCGTCGCGGCGGAAGGTGCCCGTCAGCACGTAGCGGTCGTTGTAGGCGTACACCAGCCGGCCCAGGTACGACAGCAGCACACTCTCGTAGGCATAGCCGCCGCTGGAAATGTTGGTGGTGCCCGCGTCGAGCACCTCAATGCCGGTCGGCATCCCGCTCTTCGAGCCGCTCAGGATGTTGTACTTGGTGTCCTGGTACGTGTAGCCGGCCAGCGCCTGGAGCGTGTGCTTGCCAAAGATGCGGTCGTAAGCCACCGTATGCTCTTGCAGGAAGTAGTAGCGCTCGCTCTTATTCTGCGCCAGGTCGGCGTCGGCATTGTTAAACAGCGCTCCTACCTGGTAGGGAGCGACGTAGTCGTTGTAAGAGCCAAACGCGGCCGTGTAGCCCAGGTTCAGCCGGTATTTCAACCCCTTGAAGAGCGAAACTTCCGCAAAGCCATTCAAAATGGCGGTGGTCGTCAGGGTTTCGGGCACCTCCAGATTAAGCTGAGCCACGGGGTTGGCCACGTTTACCACCGGCCCCGCCGCGCCGCTGTAGCCGCCCACCGCCGTGGGGTCGTACACCTGAAACACGGGGATCATTTTCAGGGCCGAGCCCACGGGGTTGCCGCCCTGGCCGCCCCAGCCGGCGGCCATGTTGCGCCAGTATTCACGGGTCAGAATCACCGTCTCGCCTATCCGCACCCGGCCCTTGGTGAAGTCGGTTTTCAGGCGCAGGTTCCAGCGATCGTAGTCGGTTTTCTTCACAATGCCCTGCTGGTCGAGGTAGCCGCCCGACAGGCTGTAGGTGAAGTTGTCGCTCCCGCCGCTCGTGCCCAAGGTGTAGTTTTGCATGGGCGCGACGCGGTAAATCTCCTTCTGCCAGTCGGTGCCCGCGCCCAGGCTGTCGGGGTTGCGGGCAATGCTGAGGCGGGGCAGGCCCGCGTTGTCGTGCGCCGCGTTGCTGACGGTAGCCCACTGCGAGGCATTGAGCACGGGGATTTCCTTGGCAATAGCTTGCAGGCCGTAGTAGGCGTTGAAATCGAGGCGGCTTTCGCCCTTTTTACCGCTTTTGGTGGTAATGAGCACTACCCCGTTGGCCGCCCGCGAGCCGTAGATGGCCGCCGCCGAAGCATCCTTCAGCACGTTAAACGAAGCGATATCAGTAGGTTGCAGGTTATTGATGTCGTCTACCTGCACGCCGTCCACGATGTAGAGCGGGTTGTTGTTGTTGAGCGAGCCCGCGCCCCGAATAACCACCCGCACGCCCGAGCCCGGGTTGCCGCCCGACGACTCGATCTGCACCCCCGCGATGCGGCCCTGCAACGACTTCTGTACCGTATTCGAGCCCTGCGTGCGAATGTCTTCGGCCTTTATCGAGGATATAGCGCCCGTCACGTCTTCGCGCCGCTGGGTGCCGTAGCCCACCACCACTACTTCGCCAAGGTCCTTGGCGTCGTCAGCCAGGCTAATCTTCAGCGTCGTGGTAGGGCCGGTCACCACCATTTCCTGTTGGCTAAAGCCCACCGAGCTGAATACCAGCGTGCTACCAGCCGGTACTTGCAGGCTGAATTCACCATCGGTACCCGTGCTAGCGCCGATGGTCGTGCCCTTTACCAGCACCGTCACGCCGGGCAGGCCCGAGCCCTTGGAGTCTACTACCCGCCCGGCTATGGTAATGTCCTGTGCGGCCGCGGTACTACTGCTGCCAGCCGGCACGATAACGTAGTTGTTCGGGTGTAAGCGCTTGAAGCTCAGGTGCAGCTCTGCCAGCGTGCGGGCCAGCTTTTCGTCCAGCGTGCCCGCCTCGTTGGGCAGCGCCACGCGCTTGTCGCCCACCAGGTCGCTGTCGTAAGCGATAGTGCTGCGGTGCTGTTTTTCCCACTGCCGCAGCAATTGCCGCAAGGAGGTGGTAGGTGCCGCCGGTGCCAGCTGCGCCGGGCGCGGCTGCACGGAGGCCAGCACTTGCGCCAAAGCCGCCGAACCCGGCGCTTGCAGCAGCAAGACGCCGGCCGTGAGCAGTACGAGGCAAGCCGGTTGGCTGCCTGGTTTGGTAAGCGTGTTTTTCATGGGAGGGTGGGAAAGGTGGAAAAACAGGTTGGGCAGTAGGGGAGGTAGGTTCGGTAGCCTGCCAGGATCTATAGGCCATTGGCGGACTACAAATTCGCCCGCTGATTATTGCGCAGTGGCCAGAATCAGGCGGTTTTGCTCGCGCTCGATGCGTAGGTGGAAAGCCTCGGCCAGGTCTTCGCAGAGCACATTTAAGTCGCCCAGCGGGAAGGTGCCAGTGAACTTGCGTCGGCGCAAGGCCGGGCTGGCTACTACCACTTCCACGCCGTAGGTGTCTTGCAGGCGGGTGGCTAGCTCGGCCAGCGAGGTAGCTTCGAAGCACAGCTCATTAGTGGTCCAAGTGGTATACGCAGCGGCCGGCACCGCCTTGTGAACCAACGCAGTGGGGTGCTTGTCGGAGGTTTGCAGGAGCTCTCCCGGCTTCAGCACTATGGCCGGCCGGGTGCCGTCGGCAAAGGCCACGCGCACCTTGCCCGTGAGCAGCACCACGCGTCCCTGGCCGTGCCGCCGGTACACGGCAAACCGGGTGCCTAGCACTTCCACCCAGAAGCCGGCCGTGGTGTGCACTATAAAGCGCTGGTTGGTTGGCAAGTGCTTTACCGAGAAAAATGCTTCGCCATCGAGCCATACCTCACGCGGGGCCGCGTCGTACAGCGGAGCGGCGTAGCGCACCGACGAGTGGGCATTGAGCGTGGCTACCGAGCCGTCGGGCAGCCGCACCACCCGCGTTTGGCCGTAAGTAGTGGCATAGTAGGCGGTCGCTAGCCTGGTAGGGGCCAGCGGCCGTGGCCAAAGCCAAATGCCCCCTGCTAGAAGTGCGGCAGCGGCCCAGTAGTGCCACCGCTGGGCTTTCGGCTGGGTGGGGGCAGGTATACAGGCCACTCCCATATGGGCGTAAAGATTGGCGCGCATCTGGGCATAGTTGTAGGGACCGGGGCTAGTGAGCCCCGCCAACGCATCCTCAGTTACCGAGCGGCTCATCCAAGCTTGGGCTTGGGCTTCATTGGCTGGGTCGGCCAGCCAGGCCCGCATGGCCCGCGCCTCGGCTAGCGTGGCTTCGCCACGCACATAGCGTACACAGGCTGCATAAGTAACGGCTGTGGGCATAATCAGGAGTAGGCGGTTCGTCAACTAGTAGAAGCCGCGAGCCTGCGCTTACCCCAATGATTCGAGTAATTATTTTTTCTTCTAATCTAAAAAAGCAAGTTGACTTGCTCCAACCAATTTTAATAATCTTTGATAATCAAGGAGTACTAAAGAAAATCAGCCTGATAAAATTCTAGTGGTATGTTAAGAACATAGTATACATTTACTCTTAGCTCCTGTCCTCTTATCCATTTCCCACCCCCTTGAAAACCATCCAGCAATGCTCGGACCAAGCGTGTTTGGCGCGCCTGCGAGCGAACGATACCGAGGCTTTCGACCTCCTGTTTGACCAATACGCTCCCGGCTTATGTCGCTTTGCGCAAGGCTACTTAAAAAACCACGCCGACACCGCCGATGCCGTGCAGGAATGCTTTCTAAAGCTTTGGGAGCGCCGACATTTTTTCGACGAAGGAGTCATCTTCAAGACCTACCTCTACAAGTCGGCCTACCACGCCGTGCTCAAACACTTGCGGCGGCAGCGCTACTGGGTATTTGAGGAGTGCGCCGAAGAATTGTTAAGTGAAGAAGCGAGCCCTAGTCGACTAGTAGAGTACCAGGAGCTTGAGCAGTTTTACCAAGTGGCAATGGCCCAGCTACCGGCGCGGCGTCGGCAAATATTTGTCTTAAATCGCCAGGAAGGTCTTTCCTACGCCACTATTGCCAAGCAACTCAACATCTCGGTGAAATGCGTGGAAAACCAAATGACGCAAGCGCTAAAGTTTCTGAAAGGGTACTTCCAAGCGCATGGCATGTCGTTAGCGCTGCTGCTCCTGGCAGTGCCTGCCTTGTAGCCCTGCTGAGGTGGCCGAGTAAAGGTGGACAGGTATAGGGTCTACTCTTGCGATTGCCCAGCCAGACAGCCCCAACTCGCCAAGCGTCGGCGCTATGATGCGCCTTCTGGGCCGAAGCTATCCGCCTGGCCAGGGAAAGCCCCTTGGCGCCGGCCACCGCCCGCGCCCTCACTATTAATCCCAAACGCCTGGGTAATTGGCAGAAAGGGGTGCTTACTCCCGTGGCGGCCGAGTTGCGCTAGGTGCGTGCCTCTTCCGGTAAGGCTGCTCGTACCGCGCCGCCCCACCCCACCCATTATCCCCTACAACTACAACAGCCGCTACCGGGGCGGCAGCGGCTGGGAGACTGTTGGGTTATACTTAGTAGCCGCACAATTCCTGCTCCTTTCTTACGGACGTGCCTAGCAATTAAGGCGAAAAACGAGCTGCGCGGACTATACACCTAGTACCCGGCACACCTAGCTAGCTGCTCCTATAGCTAGTGCGCCACCTCCACCCAGCCTTTGTAGGCACGGTCGGTAGCGTGTTGCAGCAGGTAGTAGTAAAGGCCATCGGGCAACCCCGCAGGGTCCCAATCTTGCTGATAGGCAGTCGCAGTGTATACCTGCCTGCCCCAACGGCTATAGATAGTGAGCGACCAAAGGTTATCAACTAAGCCTTTTATCTGAAGTTTGTCGTTCAGGCCGTCGCCATTAGGCGTCAGGATATTAGGAATGTTTAGCTCCGCAACTGGCGCAGGTACAGGAGAAGGGGTAGGGAGCGCCGGCGACGAGTTGCAAGAGAAATTGTCTGGTGTGGAGGGAGTGCTCAAATCGCCTAGCTTGGCCACAAACGGGTCAGTCGCACTTCCCTGGAGCAATGTAGACGCAAAGCTGGTGGTGCCGCTAAAGGAGCCGGCCAAGTAAATATCCTGCTTGGGCCCCACGGCAATGACTGGGTTAAAAGCCCCTCCACACAACGCTTCTCGCTGGGCAACCAGTACCTTTCCCTGGGGGTCGTACTTGATGGCGAACACCAGTTTGTTGCCGTTCGACAGGAGCGTGGTAGTAGGGCCCAACGTGAGCACCTGAGAACCAAAAATTCCCGTTATGTATCCATTCCCTGCTTTGTCTATCGCTACCCCAGTAGCGTACTCCGTGCTAGGGCCACCAATCTGGTTTGCCCACAGTACGTTGCCCTCCGCATCGTGCTTTACCAAGAAGCCATCGAAGGTGTCTGCCACAAAAGTATAGGGGCCAAAAATAGCCGTATGGTTGGGGCTACCGCCCAACATCCCCGTTAAGAGGCTATTGCCCTGGCCGTCTACCGCAACGCCGGCCACGCGGGCAGCGCCGGGGCCACCCTCATTTTTAGCCCACAAAAAATCGCCGTTGCTGTTGCACTTCACTAACAGGATATTAGCTCCGGTGTTCGGGCTTGGCGCCTGCAAGGTAGTGCTCCCGAATACGGCACTTATATTAAAACTGCCCGCCAAGTAGATGTTGCCTGGGTAGTGCTATAAATGTAATGCTTTCATCTTCTTATTAGAGTTGTTATTGCTTGTTAGCCAAAACATTGAAGGCTTATACCTGTTCCCCATTCCTATGGCAACTAGCATCTATCAAAACGTTCGGACTGACCCACAATACAAGGCAGCAACTGG
>Ga0160429_1000431_pt1 | contig 40877 bp, 47 predicted proteins | sample SolpanmetagenomR_FD_108199 | JGI IMG/M metagenome (GOLD analysis project Ga0160429, IMG submission 108199) | Solar panel surface microbial communities from Lawrence Berkeley National Laboratory, California, USA - R | ecosystem: Engineered > Built environment > Solar panel > Unclassified ... | reverse complement strand
CACCAGATTAGGAAAGATTTTGTCATTGACAACTTTCTGAGGTAGATGATCAATCATTAAGCCTATGTTATCAAGCAAATAGACACGAAGAGCTCTGTCTGGACTTGACCAAAGCCGCACAATGGCTGGTGTAACTTGTGCATCATATTCCTCGTCTGACAGTTTTGTACCGATGCGTAGTACTACAGCCAATACCTTTGGGCCTCCTCCACCAAATTCAACAGACTTTAGTAGCTCTGGTAGAATCTTCCGTTTAGCATAGTCTGCTGGGAAGTCATCCTGAATGCCCTCGAGTTGACTGAGAATGTCAGTATTGTCGATGTTGAGTTTGAGGATCCGACATTTACCTTAGGAACTCGTCCCGCTCTCCTTCGCTCTTCAAGCCTAGGCTATCTATGTTTTCGGAGAAGTTGATTAGGGGCGTGCTGAAGTAACCGGCCGGCCGTTTCCCTTGTTCTACAAAGACACCAACAGAAGGTCGGAGTCTTGGATTCACATTCGTCAATCTCTTGAATGTTTGTTGCATATTCGTGGGCACTTTTGCACTTTCAGGAGACTGTCCTAACCGCAAAGGTGTGCCATTAAATGCTTCAGAAATCAGTACACCCATACCATAGGCATCTATCGCGGCCCATGAATTACTCCTGTACATATCCCATCCCGACTGCGCGACCTCTGGAGGCATATATTGGGCATGACCAGGCACGAGACTACTATACGAATAGATGACATTATCTTGCTCATCTTTCGTCGAGCTTAGGAGCTCGAATCCTCCCAGCCTCCATTCACCACTTTCCCCAACAAACACAGACGACGTCCGGACGAGGGAATGCACAAGGCCAGCTTCATCATTGATGAACTTCAGTGTCTTGGCGACATTATACAGGCCCCATTTTATGGTTTCCTGTTGTAGTTCTTGTTGCTGGGCATGTTGAGCCAAGGGTATGATTCTTTCTGTGATGACCCATAATTGAGCATCTGTTTCCACTGCATCGATGAGCTGGACAAGACCTGGATGTCGAAGTGTTCGAAATCGGCGGAAGGCGTTCTTTGCGATTGGGACTCGATTACGGTTAGGAGCCACGTCGAACGTAAAGATGCTACAACGAGCCCCGGTATCCTAGGGATTCGACATTAGATCCAGCTCTTGTGCTATACTGACTCTCAACATACTCGTCTTGTTGCATTGTGGAGTGTCCAGATCGTATTGTCCAGCTCGACCTTTTCCGCGACATTGTATGGGGCTAATGGTCCTTTTGCAATAGCTGATGCCACTGCGGACTTGAGGAACTCCATATTGGCAGCAAGGTCAGATCCAAAGCCAGCGAAGAGCTCAGGCGCAGTAGCAACTACTCTTAGGACATAGTATGTTTACCTACGTGCCTACTTAAGTATACATCACGTCAATAGGTGTTCGCCAAGCCGGACTTCACGCCGCTATAACTAGTGCTTCTTGTGAGACGCGAGAGAGCAGAGAGCAAAGAGCGCTTCAACTTCACATCCTTCTTCCTTCTTCCTCATTTCTCGCTTCTCTTCCAATCTCACGTTCTTCATCTCGCCCTAGTCATCACTGCTCACGCTATTGCTCCGATCGTGTAGTACTCCTCAGGTAAATCTATCTCTTTTGTCAAATCTATGATTGCAGCAAGATCATCGTGAAATATGCAAACGAGCCAGTGATGATCACCTGGTAAAAGGTCTGACTTGTCAACCTCTCACTATGGTCCGAACCTGTTTGCACTGCTAGCACGAGTCACCGACGACACTATAACATATCGAGAGTCCTTGGTCTATCAGGAGACGCTTGTACATGGAGTCAACCTTGAGAGAGCCATTCATGTCACGACTAGTATTGACAAGCGCGCATTTAACTTCGTGTTGCCGCCACTCATGGAGCTTCATCCCCAAGACTTGGGATTAATGCCAATGGCAGTGGCGGACATTTCATTGGCCCGTTTCGATCAAACTCCTTTCTGAGGACTTTTGTTATGTATTAGTTGACGGACTTGTGCTGCTGCAAGCACGTCTTGAACCTCTTGATATGACAGGACTGACGATAAACATATAAAACTGAAAAGATCTGAGGCTTAAGAGCTCACGCTTTGTTGACGATTGGCGTTTGAAACACAACTACGAACCAAACTTAGCTAACCAAATATTGTAGACAGCTTGGTTGAAGACGGTCACTAGCACGTTTGCTCTTCTTCTTCAGTTCGACCTATCACTTCAAGAGCCGTCGATGACAAAAACCTCTATCAAGCCTCCCTGTGGATCATAACACAATAACTGGAAGTCACCGCATCCTTTCCCCTGTCTGCAGTCCGTGCCGCAACAGCTTCGTGCTCGTACTGGAAGGGCTCATCACATACCAGCTTCGGACGCACGCAGCAAGAGGCACTTTGAAGCTCCCCCAAGAAGCTTCACTATAGTCAGCTTCTTTAGTGCCATCACAGTGTGAGGTTGTGCAAGATACACAATGGCAACGTATGGCCACCACAACACCAATCTGCCGGATTCGGCCCAGACGCAGAGCTACATGGGGTCTTTGGTAGATTTGGATGATGAAGACGACCTGCCCCTTTCATTCAAACGGCGTAGGTTGAACCACGATATGACAGCACCCTCCGCAGCAACGGTTCCAGAGAAACCAAAAGAGAGCATGGCAGTGCTTATGGTCAATATTATGAACGAACCTGATTGTCCTGAACTCATGACTTCCCATGACATCTTCGAGAAGATCAGAGCCCGGCATCCCTACTATGCAGAGGTCTTCGATCAGAAAACACTAAAGAGCAACGTCCCTGCCTATCTATGCATGAAGCCCCAGTTCATGAAACGTGGTATGGTTGGTCCAGCAGCGCCTACTTCCTGCTGGTGGAGTTTAACGCAACGGTATTCCACGAAGCCATTGACCTGCGTGACACCACCACAAGTACCAAAGCTTCCGACGGTTCCTCGTCGTTTCGAACAGATCAGCGACGTTTCTGGTTCGCCCATCCCGTCTAGAGCAAACAATCCCGACATCCTCAGGCGCGTGGACGAGCTCTATTACGTCAAACGCAACTGTCGGGAGGACTATGAAGTGGAGGCTCGACATAATGCACAAGCATGGTTGGAATTGCCCTCGCTCGAGACGGTCATCCATGACCAGCACATATTCAAACTTGGCGACTTCATCACGATCGCAGTTGACGCTGGTGGAGGCAAGGATGGAGAGGAATACGGGCAGATTTTCCAGATCCGACAGTTTCCAGACCCGACCGAGATTGCCGTGGCAGTGTTTTGGTTTAAGAGCAGGTCAAGTTCTCTACGTATGTGTAATCATAAGCACAAGAGCACATGGCTGGATGACGGCTTGCAGTATATGATCACGAACGAAGTAGGCGTAATCAGTATGCATACCATATCAGCGAAGACAGAAAGAGTGGACATTGCACAGCTGTCGGCACATAAGACAGTACTTGACGTCTCAAGCGCTGAGTATAAGGTTCGCGACTTCAGCGAGAAAGAGGTCGCATGGATGCAAAACTTCCTACCTCGAGGCCAAATCCAGAGCTCTGCTGGTGTCCGTAGAAGTCTGCTCACTCAGCAGAAAACGCCAAAAAGACTCGCTAGCATCGCCCCAGCTACGGAGATATCCAAATCTTTCGAAGGTGCCACAGATTCAGCATATGAGTCAAGCCCAATACTTCGCCGCGGCTTGCAAAGAACTCAGTCCTCGCACGTATCTGGCTCTAGCCAGGGCGCAAGTCGTAGAGCCTCTACTGCAGAGAACGTCTTCGAAGTTCCTGCTATCAACTCGACCTCAATTCCTCTACCCAAAGCACGTCTGAAGAGTACGCGAGGTTTCAAGGATCTCGATCGACAAAGAGAAGTTGACTCGGTATTGCCTGAGATTCAGCCTACTATCGCTCCAGCACCTGTCAGAAAGGACAAAGAAGCCATCATCAACTGGCTACGAAAGAAGGTCGATAATTTCAGTGCGAAGGATGAGATAGAGCTAGAGGAGCTCGAAATGTTTGAAGCATTGACTCACATGGTCGCTAACAACGACGATCCACATACAGGTACTACCAATCATCACCATCGACAAGATCCTGAGATCATTTCGACTGTAACAGATCTGCTTGACAACGATGACCACGATGATGCGCAGGTTGGGGCGAGTACAGCAGACTCTGTGGCTAAGGTTGATCGGCTTGAGACTGAGTTGAGTGAGATGAAAGCTTCTCTGAGCGCTTTGCAAGCATGGCAAGAGGACTTTGAGCGAAAAATGTTTCCAAAATCACGCACGGCAGGCACGCCGGTCTGGCCAAAGTTTGGCGAAACACCATCTGAGTCCTTTCGCAAACAGTACAACCTGCCCCCTGGAGTGGTCGTATATGCTAATCCAGACGGTACTCCCATGTATCGTGACGACACACGAAATGCAGACGGATCCTTGAAGTATATTGATCGGTGCTGGCCACTGAAGATGACTAGAGCCGCAGGTTGATCAGTCAGTTGAAAGGAATGGCAGTGTCACACAGGACTGACTGCTTGTCCTTGATTGCAAAATTGATGGCAGCAAGGATAAGGTGAAACTTGGCATGGAGGTGTGAGCATACGAAATAATGATAGCTATGAGCTGGAATATGACGATCATGAAACAATATTCACCACGAAAGGAAGGAATGGACAAATGGAATTAATACTTTCTACATAATCAATTCATCCCAATATACTGCTCTTGCGTTTGCTTCTTGCGCTTCGTCTTACTGCTTCGTCTCAGAATACCTTAGATAGAGCACGATAAGTACATCCTTTATCGAGCAGCTGTCGTCCTAAGGTGTACTTCCAAGGTGTTTCATCATTCAGGTTTAGGGAATCTTAACATCGCCTCTAGCTACCTTAAGTATAAGAACAAAGTGTTTGGGAAGACTAACACCGTATAGAATGCCAACCACTGATAACCTGATCCAGATGACGAGTTCAGTTAAATTCCAGCTGCCGTACCAGATGGAAGTGGTCTATCCTCGAGTAGCAAGCGCAGTCGTTGTGCCTACGTTGCTGGACAAAGGGATTGTAGCATGTGCGGTCGCTCGAAAATCGTTCACCATTGCGATTCAGAGAGCACAACCCAACGTATCAGCTATATTCGTGAAAGGAGAATACTACACTTGCTTGGAGCCTAAGAATCGTCTTCAATGAGCAACAAGGTACTCCTGCTGCTGCGAACTCGATGATCGACGTACTCTCCCGTTCGAGTAAGGATACGTGAGTATTGAGTATATGGAGAAGTGCGCTTTTTTCGTGGATACTCATTCGTTGATGGTGGTGCCAGAATATTCGCTCTTTGCAGCTCGGTTGGTAGGACAAATAGTTTTACGGCCTGTTCCATATGTTGGATTGAGAGTGCCTAGCATTATTGTACGATGAAGGTCGTGGTCAAAATGCTGGCAGATCACACGAGTGTAGAAAGGATGCAGTGAGCATCTTAAGACCTGGGTTATGAACTTGGTGCTGTGAGAGATTCGAAAAGTGATAAGCTTTGGCTTCCTCGATAGTGATGATAATGCCTTGCAGGTTATGCTCGAATAGCATACCTTTGTCTCGTCTATGATTAGAGTGCGCATGTTGATGTCATTACTGCTTTTTTTTTGGATCTTCTTCGGTTAGGTCAATCACATATCATCGCCGTCGACTTCGATTAAAAAATTGCAACGAGGCCTGGTCCCACCATGAGTCCTGTGCTATCCGAAATATGCGCCATAGCACTCATCATATGCTCTGTCATTCACCAGTTGTTTAATTTGTCATACCTTTGCACTTCAACACCCGCTTCTTGTTTGACTCCAGAAGCAAAAGAAGGATCGATACTCATCTTGCAACTGTAGCTTCAGTTTATGCCCTGGTGTTCCATCAAAGTGAATTACTCTTCTAACATACAGTACATACATACGTGCGTCGGCCGTGGCATGTACATCCATGCACTTCTGCTCGCTTATCTTACATTACTTCGTACTTTGCGGCATTTGTCCAGGCTCATACACACTCTTCCCGTCTTGGCCAAATAGTGCTTGATCACCATTTCCACCCATCTTCATGAACTCCTCCGTTCCCCTACCATCAGCTGGGCGACTTTCCATTGGCAACCCCTTTGCCTTCATCATTGATGGTTTATTCTTTTCATAAACTTTGACTGCCTCATTCTTCTTCGGATCGTGTGGATACAGCGGCACCTCCTTCGCGATGCGTACAGTGTTCAGCGTGCTTAGCAATGTACGCTCGCGCTGGACCTTGCGTTTCGAAAAGTCTAGGTGAGACATTGCGCCTGACAAGCTGTCCGAACTGTCTGTGGAGCGCATGTGGATGTGTTCTGGCGCAGTCCTAGCAGCGTCTCCGTTTACACTTTGATTCGTGATCCAAGGATGCTCAAGGCATTGGTCAATGGTTATGCGTTGACTTACTTCTACTGTCAGCATACGATCGATGAGGTCGAGGGCGAGATCGGAGACAGGATCCCAGTACGGTGAAGGATAGTCAAAACGTCCTAGCTTTATTTGATCTGAGAGTGTGTATGGGTTCTCGGCGGAATAGAGCTCATCACTGAAAGGTGGAAAGCCACACAGACATATATATAGGACGACGCCAAGTGACCAGACGTCGACGGCGCGGGTGTAGCGGCGATGATTGGAAGGTTCAAGGATTTCAGGGGCAACATCTGGAATTCTACGGTAAGCTGATATCCGAGAGCAAGCTGATTCCACGAGCTTATGGCAAAGACTTACAGCTTGGTGTTCCACAGAGAGTAGTTGTGAAAGACTCTTCGCCGATGATCTTTGCCAGACCAAAATCGGCAATTTTCACAGATAGCTCTTTATCGAGCAGTAGAATGTTTTCCGGTTTGATGTCCCGGTGCACAATGTTGCGCTCATGCTAGAGTTATATGTGAGCTTTGTAGACTGCAAAAGGTTTTCAAAGACTTACAAGATATTTCACACCCATAAAGAGCTGGATAAATAGCTTGCGAGTATCAGGTTCCGTCAATTTGCTCTTCATGACAATCCAGTTAAACAATTCGCCCTCCTGCGCCAGCTCCAACACCAAGTATACGCCATCAGGATCATCGAAAGTATCTTTTAGACAGAGCACGTTTGGATGGCTCACACCCATTAGCACTGCGATTTCCTGTTGCAATCCTTCTACCCTCGATCGTTCGCCAGGTCCCGTCCGCTTCTCGAACTTCTTTACTGCAAATCTCATGCCAGAACATTTCTCGACGCAAAGATATACTGATGCAAAGTGACCCTTCCCAAGCTGTTGCTGGATTGTGTATTGCTGCTTGAAGCCGTGGGAACCTCGTGTACGGGGATATCTAAAGACGAAGCGCGCTTCGTCAAGAATAGCAATCTCATCACCGTCTTGAAGGTCCCGTCTCTTATTACGTCCCACGTATGCCTCGTTGATGAATGTGCCATTGCCGGATAAATCTTCGAGCACGGCATAAGAGTCACCGCCTTTATTCTCCTGATATATCAAACAATGCCGGTTCGATATCGTTGCCATATTGATGATGCGATCTTTTCCGTCAGTAACCTTGTCATGTCGACCCAAAGCTGATCCTGTCATCACTTACCACATTCTGGATGTCTGCCAATCAAGTATCCACTTGCAACCTTTCCGTCTATCTTGGTCTCCTCGAATGCCTCCTCTTGTTTCCTGTACTCGTCCTTTGCAACTTGTTGCTTTCCATCTTGTTTCATTGGTCTTGTCTTGGGCACAGGACATGCTGCTCGTAAACGTAACACCAACGGTTCTCCACCATTCGCATCGAGTGGCAGTAAGTATCCCCAGACACCCTCTCCCTCCTCGTCCTCGACTTCGTAAGAGAAGGCCTCATGCGGTGCTTGCGTTTGCGTAAAGGGTTGAGTATCGAATGGTGGTGATGATAGACCAGTGTTTTCTTCAGGATTTGAGTTTGGGGGCGTTCGGTGTCTTATTTGGCTAAGTCTTCCATCAGGCGGCTCGACTGTTACTTCTTTAGACTCTGGTTGGAAGTCTGAAGATTCCTTGGAGTCATTGCGCGTTACTGGCGAGGGTAATTGGGAGTTTTTAAATGTTACATCGTCGCGCTTGTCATGCTGTCCAGATATCCGAGCTGAGCGGCGTACTTTCTTGCTGTCTTCGTTGTCGCCCTCCGATTTTTGATTCTGGATTGATAGGTTAGACTGGGCATCTTTAGTGAATTGGTACTGCAGGACCTACCCTCGATCGCTTCAGGTCGTTGCCAGGAGACATTGTATTGCGTGAAGGTAGGTTGGAGAGGAGGATCAGATCGTGGAATGGCAGGGTGGTGTACGTGAATAGAATGAAGTACGGGACGAACAGTAATATGTTGTTGCTATAGATTGTTCTGACAAATATGCAATATCCAGAATGTCATTGGCCTTGCTCGCAAGACTTTCGGTTCGGCAGATGACGGAGACGTTCTTGGCAATTCTGTCATCCAGTCTACATCATCAGCAACACAACATGCAGGAGGCTTGTGGGTAATGGAAGTCCTATCCAATGTGCCCTTTCTATCATCGTCAGAGTTCAAAGTAGCTTGCGAAACATTGTTCGAAGAAGTCCAGGCTGTGCGAGATACAACCTGGGATTCGGCTGAGGTCAAGGAGGTAGTGGTAAGCATTTATTTAATCTCTGCGCAAGCATACAGGATTGATTTGGGAAAGGGCACGACAGTACTTGTGGTCAGGAGACCTATTTCGGGTACTTCACTACGCAATAGCATTAATCTAAACCAAGCAGAACGGGAAGATGGGATTGATGAAGTCGATGCTGAGGTAGATATTCATGAAGACTTCTACTTCTTCCCTCATAAGTGCTAAACTTTCTACTTGGTAGGTAATCTCTTTGCCTCCATCTGCAACACGAACTGTCTACGTGGAGTACAGCTGCGTTCTGCATCAGACCTACCAGGTCCCGGTACTTTATTTGACTGTCCAAAGCCATACTGGCTTGAAGCATTTTACCATCGACGATATATACTCGTTACTGGTCCCCGAGATACAGCTCACCCATGTTTGTCAAGTTGGCGTCTTGGGTGCCATTACGTATGGCGTACGTGTCACAGCAATCATTCGCATCCGCACATCCAGCTTACATCAAAGTCCAGGAACATCCCATCTCAGGGCAACCAGCTTTCTTTGTACATCCTTGTAATACCGCTGAGGCGATTCGTAACATGGGTCAAAGTGTCCAGATAAACGCAACAAACTATTTGCAGGCATGGCTGGGGTTTGTCGGACCAGCTGTAGGTCTTCATTTGCCTCTGCCTTGCTCCTTTGACAAGGACCTCTGCCAGTGAAAATTGAGGTGCATCGAGCACTTCTTTCAGAGTTCGGAAGCCAGGACATCCGGCTCTATTCAGGAAGCGCACGAATCTAAGAAGCGCATGGGGTATCATATTTCAGTCATTCATTCGTCATCAGACATTTCCATCTCGCTTCCTCCCTCATCATCGTCCGCCTCCACAACGGCATCTTTCACAGATTTTACGGCCTCCACTTCTTCGTCATCCTCTTCGCGCGACCTCTTTATGCCTTGTTGTATCGGTATTGTAGTCGCAGTTGGTGCTGCAACACCAGGTGCTTCTCGTGCATATCCAGCTCCAGGAGGTGCAGCAAATATGGATCTCGCCAAATCAGATGTGTTGCTGCTATTCGCGGGTTTGACGACCTCTGGTATTTTGGCCGTGCCATCGAGTCTGGAGATAATACCAGATTTACCTTTCCCATACTGTATGCGCTGTGATGCGTCAGAGACCTGGAACGGAATACATTCATCTACTATATACGCACCATTTCTTTGTCGAACAGATTGAAGCCTTGTAGTGCTCGCATTGCCTGGGTGCTGGTTTGCACATCGCGATATACTACGTGCGCCTGGCCTCTCATCTTCATTGTCTTGAGTGCTACTACATCGAGAACTGGCCCATACGTCGAGAACAATGCGTACAGCGCTCGGCGCAAATCGTTCTTGTTGATTTTGTCGTTTATGTTGGTGAGGTAAAGGCTTTCTGAGAATCAGCTTCTTCTGTCTCGCAGATGTGTTTCGAGTAGAGAGTACCTACGTCTGATTTGCTGGGTTCGAAGGTCGGCTGCCATTCGTCTGCGCTGGCTTTTTAGAGGCAGTGCTCATGATGGCGATGAGCAGACTGAGGTTGGTGCGGGCGGGAGGCGAGGATGCTGAGCAGCTGTTCAATTGTCGACTTTTTACGAACTTATTGCAAGAAGAAGGTGGGCTGTACAACGTGATTCGTGAGCCGGGAAGACGCAATGCTTGGTGCCTGACCAATTGGGATGTGAAGTTCCGTGGTGAGGATGAGGTTGTCTTAGCGTAGGCAGGGAATGCTACACACGGCATGGAAGAAGGTGTTCTGAAATTGTGAGGGCTGACTTTCCTCGGATTTTGCTCCGAGGTGACGCCTCGAAACGACAGCTTGAGACCGTACGACAACTACATGCTGAAGTGCTAGTAATACTTTCTCATCTTGCACGGCAATAGTAGAGAGCTCCTCCTTTGCTTGTGCCCAATTGCAAGTCCTACAGTTCTCCAAGATGTCCGCCGCGCCCGAGGTCCACCACCTCTTCATTGATCCCATTGCGGACCACTCCTTCTCCAGCGACCACTCTGCTCTTGCAGTAGCACGCGACAATAACGTCGAGCTCTACAGCTTATCTGGAAAAGACTTTAAGCTTCAAGACGAGCTTCGTGGTCACGACAAGACCATTACCGGCGTCGACATCGCACCTCAGAGCGGCAGGATCGTGACGACTTCCCAAGGTATGCTTCATTCTGCTTGACATAATCTTTGTTATGCGAACGCCCAGTCCTGGCATCTTCTAATCTTTTGTGTACTATACAGATCGTAATGCCTATGTCTGGGAATCCACACCCCAGGGTTTCAAGCCTACTTTAGTCCTCCTCCGTCTTAATCGTGCGGCAACTTGCGTCCGCTGGTCACCATCAGAGACAAAGTTTGCCGTTGGTTCTGGAGCTCGCGCTATCGCTGTTTGCTACTTCGAATCTGAAAACGACTGGTGGGTATCGAAACACCTCAAGAAGCCCATCCGTTCGACTGTTACCTCGGTCGCCTGGCACCCCAATGGCGTTCTGCTGGGCGCAGGAAGCACGGATGGACATGCTAGAGTGTTCAGCTCTTTTGTCAAGGGAGTGGACGATCGACCTGAACCAAGTGTTTGGGGAGAAAGACTACCGTTTGGTACAGTCTGCGGTGAATACCTGAACAACACGGCTGGCTGGATCCACGACTGTGCGTTCTCGCCCAATGGCAATGCTCTTGCTTTCGTTGCGCACGACAGCAGTATCACTGTTGTATACCCAAGCGGACCTGATCAACCACCACAAGCAATCATTAGCGTGGCTACTCATTTCCTGCCATTCACCAGTCTGGTGTGGAAAAGTGAGGGTGAGATTATTGCTGCAGGATATGATTGCGAGCCACATACATTCTCTGGTTCAGAATCAGGCTGGTCGCATGCTGGATCTTTGGAAGGAGGAAAGACAGCCTCGAATGGGGCTGTTAAGGAGGAGTCTGCACTCAACATGTTCAGACAGATGGATTTGCGAGGCAGGAACTCTACTCAAGATGATACCAAGCTCAAGACGGTGCATCAAAACACTATCAGCACGCTCAGGGTGTACGAAAGCAGCGGCGGCAGAGTAAGCAAGGTATCCACAAGCGGTGTTGATGGCAGACTTGTGATATGGAAGGTGTAGTGATGGCTAGTCGTGAAGCTGTATCATTGTCTTGAGGAAGAAATATAGCATGTAGACCAATAACGAAGTTCGACTACATACCCCGTTTCAAAATTGAGTATCCATCCAGTCATCTTCACAACCCAGGATATAGCTGAATTCGTACCTTAATGGGCACCTATCCTAGACCGTACCTCATCAAGAGTACGGCAGTGTGGAGGGGGTCTAGCGAATACTAAAGTACTCCAGCACTCCTCACACTAGGTTTTAGGCGAGCAATATCGAATCGGACATCGACATACTGAGCAAAAGTATAAATGTGGGTCCGTCTCCAAATCGATCGCGTCTCCCGAAAGTGTTTCACCTTTCAGACTAGTATGGAACAGAACAAGATCGCTCTTCTAGCTCTCGTCGTGGTCTTTTGCATGTTTCTTTCCGACTTGCCCTGTGACTTTTCTCGTCCATTCCCCTGATATGCATATCTTGCCAGACTCTTGAAAGAAAGATATTTCCATCCACTTACACAATGCCTCTTTCACCCTTCGAAACATTCAGCGTCGACTTTGACAAATCGTTTGACACAAACTCTCTGCGCAACAAGTGTGCTATTGTGACTGGCGGAAGCAGTGGGCTTGGACTTGGTATGCCTAGTGTCTTCTCGCATATTACCTACTGCACAAAGTGAAAGAAGCATAGTTCCTCACACATTTCACCACTAGGTATCGCCACTGCACTTGCTGAGAATGGAGCCTACGTGACAATCGCCGATATCGATGACGAAGCTGGGACGACTGCCTCGAAAAAACTCACGCTACAAGGTCATCAGTAAGTAGAGCTGCAGCTTGGCATTATTACCTGTCAGATATATCGAGCTGACAAACGATCACCGTTCTTGTAGTGTCAAGTTCGTACACACAGATGTCACTTCCTGGTCTTCGCAAATCACGGCGTTCAAAGCCGCTATTGCTCATTCGCCTCACGCTACACTTGATATTGTGATCCCGTGCGCCGGATGGACGGGCAACTCCATTCTCAGTACTGCTGGCTTGAGTACTGCCTCACTAGGCGAAGACCCTCCTGAGCCACCTAAAAAAACCATCGACATCAATGTTACCGGTGTTCTCTACACAGCCAACCTTGCCTTCTACTACTTCAAAGCGACTCGCGACCCTGACGCCAACGCTGCTAAGGAAAAGAAGCACCTCCTTCTCATTGGTAGTCTTGCGGGATATGGTGACCATCCACTGGTTGGCGACTATACTGCGAGCAAGTGGGCAGTCCGAGGACTTTGGAAGAGTATCAGAGGGCATAGCGCATTGCTTGGCGGTGTCAGAATGAACTTGCTTGCGCCAACTTGGATCAATGCCGGTATTGCAAAGGAAAAGGTGAAGCAGTTGGAGGCTCAAGGAATCAAAGCGGGAGAAACCGAAGACGTTGTGCAGCAGTTTTGAGGTGTTGTTGTGATGAAACAATCGAAGGTATACACAATAGACAACTAAGCTGATTATGGCATCAATTCGCTAATCAACCTTCCTCAGGTCGTGCAATTGCAGTCGCACCATCCGAGGATGGGAAAGCACCCGGCAGCTCCAATTTCGACCTGAACGACGATGCAGTGCATGGCGAAGGCAATCCCGCCTTGCTTCGATCTTTTGCCCAAGGTGTTTTTGGCGAAGGTGCACCTGCGGTCGTAGGGCTAACCAAGGATGAAACAGTGCAGCTGCTAGCTGGCAAGCCAGGAGAAGATGAGCAGAAGAGCAAAGAAGATGACGATGCTACTGAGAACGAGCAAGACAAAAAGGACAACGGAGAGGGGCAAGCCTCCAGCAAAGGCGACAAACCTTCCGAGGACGACCAGATCCAGAACCAGTCCGGTCACACAGCCTCTTCACATCCTCCATTGACAAGCGGACAACATAAGGCAGCAAAGAAGGGTGAGTTTGAATCCGGCTTACATGGAGAAGGCTATGGCAAGAGTGATGAGGAACAAAATAAGAAGGAGGGAATGGATCAAGATGTCCCGGTGCATGGCGAGGAGATTGACAGGCTAGAAGAAATGGGTGTGCAGGACGAAGAGAAAGAAGAGGCTAAGAAGGCGCAAGATGAGGATGAAGACCAAGTGGATCTTGACGAGAGTGCTGAAGGGAAAGAAGCGCGAGAGAAGATGTCTGACCAGGAGGAGGAGGATGAGGAGAAAAGGGACGAGCAAGGTGAAAGTAAGGTCATCAAGCCGCACAAAGAAGATGGCGATTCCACGACTGGCAAGAAAGGTAACGGCAAGCACGCATCTGAGGATGATAATAATCATCAGGCATCGAAGAAGAGAAAGGAGAATGAATGATATGTGCATTGATTGTGCAGGATCAGGAATCGGACAAGATGGGCAGAAACAGCCAAGGAGGATTACGATAGCCTTGTGAAACAACACCACAACAGCTACTCCAGACAGACGGAGGCACAGCACGAGCATGATTATGAGCACGTCCTGATGTCTGTTAACTGTGGTAAGGCAGGTATAGCCTTACCACGGTTTTGTACGGCATCAAAAAACCTTCGAGAAGCCATATCCGTTAGGCTAGTAGCCAAGACATCATGTCGAGCAATTCTCTGATGATTTCTGTTGGACTGGAAGGTCCGTAAGAGGTGTGAGTGTGTAGTGTGCTGCTTCAAGTTTTTGCGGCTTTTCATTGTCGTTGTGCGAGACATCTCAAAAGTTAGGACAGGAGATGACTCTCTGCCTGCAATCTAATCCCTTCCCACATTTTGTAGCTCGGCACTCCTCATACAATGCTTTCGTCCAGGCATTATGCTATATACTTGTACAGTCTCAATACTGCCAGTCATTGAGTGGCTCTGTCCTGCCACAGCAGTCGAAACCTCGTTGCCCTCCGTCAATTGTTGCTTGCATTTTCGATGTCGACTCAAGTCTCCACTATGCACGATCGGGCCGCCGCCGGCGCCGTTTCAGTCCATGCTCGAAATCCGTGGGATAAACAGGAACCACTTCTACCAACCAATCACAAAACTGTACCTGGCGGAATTGTCACTTTTTGGACGGCGATGGTCACAAGGGGTCTAGTGTCATGCTTGGAAGCGGAAAGTGAAGAGGAAACGGCTGCTCGAGTATTGAGGGAGACAGGTCAAGTACAAAGTGCATGCAATCTCCAGTTTCCGACTAGCAGACAACACACAACCTCCAGCTTCGACCAATAACCTCATTCTCGACTTACACCTCAAGTCACGTTCGTTCACCTTGTGACACTCGTTTTGTTTCATCTGGAGGTTTAAGCTTAAGCCAGCGCGTGCTTCCTTTCGTCGATCATTTTCCTGGAGTAACAGACGAACAAAACACAAAAGCATATCATCTCGACGAGGCCGTCCTTCACGTCTTTGTCGAAGCGAACCATTACGGTCTTCCTTTCACTGAAACACCACACTTTCTGCGCCCTTTGCAGCATCTTCTCGCCTCCGTCATTCACACTCGCTTTCAGTCAAGCACTCAAGATGAAGTCCACAATCAGCGTCCTCCTCACCGCCACAACTGTCCTTCTCTTAACCTCTGTATCTGCTCTTTCATTCACTTCAGAAACCTTTGTCTCAACAGTACGTCCTTTATCTGCTCACTGAGCTCTTTCAAGGAAGACTGACCTGATTCGCATTCCAGCTTGAAGACCGTGATGCAACACAACCTACCTACGACATGCTCGCTCCAGTTGGCGTACACTCCCAATTATCCTGGGCTGGCTTCGGTCTCTCATCACCAGATACATCCTCTACTTCCTTCTCCGGTGTCGAAGTCCACTCTGGCAAAAACTATGCTTCTGCACCTGTACTGAAAGACTTCTTCCCACCTGCACTCACCACAAGCTATGAAGGGAGTGAGATTGTATTCTTCGATTTGGAGAAATTCTGGTGGGGTTGTAGTGTCAAGGATATGAATGTGCATATTGCTCCCAGACAGTTGCCAGGGTGGTTAGTCGCATTTTTCGGCCTATCAACGACCACTTTCATTAACGTGTCTGTTCTAGGTGTACTCTTGAAATCCTCGGTTACACGCCTGGGTCGCTCTTGCCCACCGCACACGCCATATCCTTCTACTTCCCTCGCGACAACCCAACTACAATGGGAATGGTGGAAGCAAATCTCCCTGGATCATTTAAAGCCGTATCAAGAGTCGAGTTCAAGATTGATGGTGTCGAGCAGCCAGTCATGCTCTATCTGGACGACGTCAGATACACTGTGTACAATGTCACGAATATGGAAGGAGGTATTGGGACTGTCGTGCATCAAGAAGTTGGCAGTCGTAAGGAAGGCGAGCAAAAGGCGTTGAAAAGAGAGGTCCCTTTCAAGGCATAGGTGAAAGTTGTGATACAGCATGAGTTAGGGGAGCGCATACTCGTTTCAATGATTTACGAATGATACGACCTGGGACATGAAAGGGGAGGATGGAAACGGGTCATGGCTGCACAGCATATCTGCATTTCTGCGGTGTTTCAGATTCTACATAATTGCTTTTTCTACTTCTTTGCATATATTCTCGTCGCTACTACCTGCAAGCTGGAGGAGTGACAGCACATGAGTGAATACAAAGACTTTGCCCGAAGTTCTATTGCTTTTGCTAGCCTCCCAAATCCTCGAGCAATATGAACACTGAAATGAAATCACCTTCTCAATAGTTCCAGGTCACGTGAGGTTCAGGTGGGACAGGATCATTGATGACGTTGTGCATTTCAAGGGGCCATTGGGACTTCTCGTATATTGTACATTAGCTACAGCTTTCTGCATTCTACACATCTTCTCCAGCTCCAGTATCAAAGACAATCTATCCCTCCACAATCAGCAAACGGCACACCACCTATCACAAACATGCTCCGTCAAATCACCCGCATCAACGTCGCCAAGTCGACAACCTCTGTCTTCCGTCCCGCCTCCATCTCTGTCCGCACCATGGCCGACAGCAGGATCGAGTCCGCCAGCCAAGCTGCTGGTGAGGCCAAGGACACCAACCCAAAGGTATTTTTGCACAATCTCTCCGCTAAATGAGCTCTGCTGACAATATCCTACAGAACCCCTCAGCCGTCTCCTCTGGAGGTGCAGTCGGTAAGCAGTTCAACCCCGATGGAGCTGTAGGACAGATTGGCGAGAAGTGAGTTCGATGTGAAGCTACGCAGTACGGGAAGACACTAATAGCGATCTTTAGGATTGGTGGACCTTTCAGCAAGGACGGTGTAATTGGTTCTCAATTCGATGCTGCCAAGGACGGTCTTGCAGGACAGGTCGAGAAGGCTGTCGACGGCCCTAGCAGACCCGCCACCGAGAAGAAGTAGATTTGAACTCAAGATATAACGGAGAACTCCAATTGAGTCTGTATAATAAAGCATAATCATTAAAGAACCGAATTGATCGTCGTGAATGGCCTGATCGAATACGGAGGCTGGATAACACAAATCACTGCTCTTATCATCTCTTCCACCCTTTACAATTTCCTGCGAGGTACATCTTCTCCACAACTGCTCTGCATGGGCTAACTTCGATACGGTGTCGTGCTCACACTGCTGTGTATTTCCTGATTTCAGTCTATTTTGACTTTCAGCATATACACGACCACTAGGATTTCCCCACTAGCTTCACTTTACAATGTCAATGCTCTACTAGTTTGATGATCGATCTCGCTCTCTTCTGACATCCACCTTAACAGGCCTTAGACAATGTTTGTGTTTGCTGTTTGAGTTTGCTGTTTCAGTTTGACAAGTTGCGAAGCAGACATGAAACACTTGGCGGACAACAGGAGGTTTAAGGGTCAAACTCGCTCTTTCCTTCTCGATCTCTTCTCCTATAGAAACACTCTCAACATCTCACTTCCTTCATCACTCTTTTCTTCACTTAGGTTGTCAACGTTGCTCTCACATCAATTCTTCTTCGACTTCTTCTACATCTTCCTTCATTAGCCACCAAGCCACCACCTTTGATCATGCAATCTGTAAGCCTTTCCTAGCCGCTCTCCTTCCTCCCATGCTCACATCCTTCCATCTTCACTGCCACTGTCTACGTGAAAATTGAATTCAACACTGACTAGTCATAGTACTTCGCACCTCCTAGTGCAAGCTTCACGTCACCTCCGCCCACGGCCAATTTCATTGACATTGCGGACACACCTGAGCTGAAATATCTTCTTAAGATATTACACGCTCTGCCCTCGAACGACCCCACGCTTCGGTTCGACATGGTGGAGAGGATCGTTAACCTATGTATCCCTCTTGATGCTGGTCATCGCATGATCAACCAATTGACGTCAATCATGGTCACACAGGGGCACATGTCTCATATTGATAGAATCGAGCCTGCTCTCCGACAGGCTTTGGCAGAACAGTTCCAACATCTTGCGGATAGCCTTGTTCCTTCACTCCCAATACTTTCGTCAGTGTACCCGGGAACCCTTCGTCCCTCCTCCTTCCCAACAGTCCTATGTTCTCAATCAACCTGGCTTGTTTGGTCCAGGCGGTTTTCAACCAGTTCAGCAATACTCTGGACATCTATCGCACGCCGTGGTAGGTTGAAGCCAAATATGACTTCAAGTGCAGCCGGCAGCTAATTTTTTCTCTATAGCCAGTGATGGCGAACGATCATTCCTCCCTCTCAGCAGAAGTTAGACGCAATACCGCAAGGAGCTCAATGATGGCCAAAGCGAAGCCGTTCGTCCCAAGCCAGCCAGCGACGCCTGAACGTCAACGGAAGTCGCTCGCTCTTCCTATCAAAGATCCGAAACAACAGGTCAGCGACGACGAAACGAAGCTGGAGGAACCATCACGTAAACGCTCCGCTGCGATACCAATCAAAGCTCCAGCGGACATCGTGGATATTGCGGAGCTGAAAGAATCTGATCGTACATCACTTGAAAAGCCTTCGACAAATGTGCCAAAGTCGCTGCCACCAGGAAGTTTCACTGCAGTACCAATCAATGTCTCGGTCGAGACAACTGAAGCCACACAAGCGGAGCAGGACGATACTCGGAATGCAAACGTGTCGGCAAATGCAGCAGAGGTCGTTACTGCCAAAGTTTCTGGGCCTAGCAATATTGCTGATGCTCAACAATCGGGGAAAGGTCCCAACCTTTTCGAATTCCACGTTGCCTCCAACATACCTGGTACACTGCAGCCCTTGGATCTCCAGATTCTCTTCGCTAGACATCGTGGAGTGGTGCTGCGTCATGTGGCTGGTGCGCGGACCGCCTACGTCAAATTCTTAAGCTCCGACGATGCTGTGAAAGTCCTCGCGAAAAGCCCATTGCAATGTGGTAAGTCAACCATCAGCCTATAGTGGCCAAGCGACGACACGGTCAGGAAACAGGCAGTGGTTTGTTGTCTCGACACGGTCCTGAAACAGTCATTGGGAGACAACAAACCACTCCCAGCGACAGCTGCTCTTGCAGTTAACCAGACTACAAGAGCCAAAACAGTGACAGTAAGGGTGGCTCCACCTCTATCAGAGGAAGTTCGGAGGCAGGCGACTCGCATCTCAAGCTTATGGGAGCCGGGAAGTGCCACAGCATTACCAGCGCCCGCACCTGCCAATAGCTGGACGGCTCAAGCCACATCTGTTGATGGTCATATTGAGAGCGATCTTCTGGAGTTCTCGAGTGACGCCAGTGGGCAAGGCTCCTCACCCGCCAAGGCTTCAGTTATGGACATACCGTCCTCTCCACCAGTCTCAACTTTCAGCACTGAGGCTAAGTTCTTCACGCCTGCAAGAACTACCAGCAGCAAGCAGGACACTGTCGACTCTCCAGGAAACCTCGAGGGTGGTACCAACAGGTTTCTAGCAAGAATACAGCAAGGAAGTGTCTCCAGATTGATGCGGCAAAAGTATGCATCTCCGCAGCAAATGAAAGCATCTCAAACCCCTCATACAACCACGGCAGTCGTCACACCGCTGCATATCTTGGATTGCGAGTCACCTAGTGATTCAATCTCAATGTCGGCTATATCCTCCGCTCTGGAGCCCACTTACAGTTGGTGGCGACGACCAAGTGATAGGAACTCCGTGTCACCGGAGTCGGGTGTTGAGGAGGAGCCTACAACTCCTTCCCAAGAGACTCGCACTTGCATTCTCGAAGAGGCGCCCGAGTTAAGCTTCAATCCCTTTGGTGATCAGACGGAAGAGAGTGATCAGAGACCAAGCAGTCGAACGAGCAATCAATCACGCACCACTTCAAAAGATGGACCAATCGCCGCTCTTGACATGATTCTTCCTAGTGGACCTGGTGCTCCTCATGACATCGGAGCTGTACTAGGACAGCTTGCTGGTGACCATATTTTCCCTGGGCTGGACAACTTGGTTCACGTCGTTGAGTCACAGGCAGGCGGCGCTGAGCTCAAGCCACCAGTAACAGAGGAAATTACCCACAGCGACCACACCACTGAGTCACTCGTCAACGCTGCTAGCAAAACTGTGGAAGCACCTATCGACTCGAAAGAAGCACGAGATACCATCAGTACTGAGGCCAAGGCTGTTGGGTCGGATGCTCAATTTGCTGCTCCGGAGCCTGAGACGCAAGGCCCCGGTGCTCCTACTGACGTAGCGGTTATCTCTGCGGCAGACCTCACAAGCATACCTGCAAGAGCAGACTCGCCGCAGCAGAACCACACCACCACTCTGTTTGGCTCGAAACTTTATCGGACCACGTCAATACCTGCAGCACCTGTTACGCAGCCACAGACAAATTGACCGAGACTCTTCCATGGTCTGTGAAGCATGTCGACGCAGCGCTCGCACTCAGACTTGGTGTTCACAGATATCGAATCTACGAGGCTCCAATTCGCGGCGGCTTCTATGATCATCGTCCAGAGTACTTGATCCAGCTTCGTCCAAGCCTAGCTATTTCGACTGCGCTTCCACTTCCGGACCGTCTCCAGCTAGAGATTGTAGGCAAAGGTTCAGGTCCTGATGGCAAAGGCTACTTCGGTGAAATGAGTCGAATTGATACCACGAAAGTTTGCGAATTCTGCCATAAAACTCACAAAGAGAGCAGATGCGGATTTGTTCAGCTCGTTACCGACATACCTAGCCGGTCGTACCAAGGCAGCCTCACTGTAGTGGACATTGTCGAGAGAACTGTGAAGGCTAGGAAACCTACAGCCAACTCTGAGGAAAGCCCGGAATTGCATGAAGGACCTACCCTTACTTTCGACAATAGCATGGTATTAGATCTGGACGCTCGAGCAGAGGAAGCTCAGTCAACACGGCCATAGGACGGAGTCATGCCAGCAAGTGCCTCTGATCCAATCAGCCAAGGCTGGTCCAGTTCACCCACTCTCCATACTTCAGACTATACCAATGTCGAGAGCATCGAGAACGAACAGCTGGACTTTAGCTTGTCTGTTGATGCTGAGACTGGTGTTGCAAGCGTGAAAAGTCCAGTCATGGCTGAAAGTCAGCGTGAATCAGCGGCAGGTATGCCAATCGAGATGGACGATGCCTTTGTGGTTATGGAGATGGGTGAAGGAGATGTCTGGAAGGAGGACATGAGCTTGTTGGATTGAGGTCTGGCAATAGCAAGCTCGTGATGTGGATAGATGTCGCAGTCGTAGTTGAGTCGTAGTCGAGGAGATAAATAGTTTAGCAATATGACACATTTGCTGCTGCACTTTATCTTGATATCCTAGCCGCTCATCGTATCCCACCGTCTGTTGCTCTTAATCCTCCTTGGCAAACAGCACAATCTCTCCTCTCTCATTCACTCTCATCCTCAACGCCTTCCACAACCTCTTTTCCTCTCCTCCCTCCTCTACATCATCCTTCCACATCTTCAACGCGCCCCATACACTCTGCCCCCTGGAACTACCAGCACTACTCTTCCGATCATCTGCGACTAATTTCAAGAAGCCCTCTGCTGGTCCTCCTCCTCTACTTCTGCCACTCTTTATACTTGTAGCATTCGATGGCGAGTGGTATCCCAACATCTTCTTATCCTCTCCTTTTTCAATCCTCCGTCGTTCTTTCCTCTTGCTCTTCGACCTCTCCAATCGTTCGATCTCTGCTTCAATATCCGCCATCCGTTGTCGGTCTGTGTCATCGTCTTTCCTGTCCATGATCCCTCGCCCTTCCGTGCTCCTCTTCAGCTTCTGTAATCGTCGCAGCTCGCTGTCAATCTCTTCCTCTTTCCTGCTCAAATCCTCAATGTCATTCTTCTGCCTTTTGCCTCTTTTCGTCTCCGCAAGAGGAGTACTTTGAGCGTCCGATGTTGTGTCGTCTTCTGGTGCGGAGAGCATGCGTTGAAGGCCGCCTGTCAGGCCCGAGTGTAGTAGTTTATGGCGTTCGTCTGTCGTTGGTGCTTCGGAACGTTTGCGCTTTTTATCTGACACTAGGGCAGCGGAAGGACGAGCTGTAACTATTGTCGGCGTTGTCGTTGTCGGGATGGGTCCATCACCGTAGCTGTATGCTCCATCATCTATCTGTGACTTCCGCTTCTTGTCCTTTTTGCTGGAGGTCGTGGGATCTGCTCCTTGGGATTTGTCGAGATACTCGTGTACGTTCAGTGCTTCGGCTTCTGCTATGGTCGCTGCTGGGGGTGATGGTGCTGGTGGAGGGATATTGTTTCGTGCTTGCGTCATTGCTTGGGAATTGTCTTTGGAGGAGGAATCGGAGGCGGATTCGACGTAAGCTTGGCGGCTGGGGTGGACTTGTGGTTGCAAGGAAGGTTGTTGTTGTGGTGGGGGCTGCTGCGGTGGTTTGTTGCCTTTCTTGGGTTCTTTGTAGAGAGCGCCTTGGTATTTCTGTGCTTCGCTCATACAGCTCTATACATGTGTTAGATGGTGGTCGTGACGAAGAGTAAGGCTGAGAACATACAGTATGCGCTTTCCAAGATGTTCCTTGGAAGGTCTGCATGCAGTCGATGCATGACTGTGGATTGTGTATGTTAGCGATGGGCGTGGCAGGTCTTATGAGGTGAGGCGCATACGAATGGTGCGCGGCAGCGATTGAAGTGTTGATCGAGCTTCTTCTTTGTGAAGATGTCGCCGCAGCCCTGGTACATGGTTAGTCACTGTTGCAGCACCTCGAGACGTAGCAGACGTACTTCGCATTGAAAAGATACCATTTTGTCGTTATGTTGTATGTTGTTATTCAGCAGTGGAGGTGTTTGAGAATTGTCTGAGAAAACATCGAAAATGCGGGGATCGCTCCGGATATGTTTCAGATTTTGGAAGGAGTAAACAATATATTTCACATGATTTCACCTAGCTTCATCAGACATGCGTATGATCTGATCACTACACCCTCAACCACATCTGTCCACCCTACCACGTACTCCATACACAAGAAGAGCTTTGTTCCCCTCGCGTGATCCTCCAACCACTGTATTAACAAATTGCGAGCAAGTTCAGAGCTTGGCCATGACGTCCAACATCTCTATCAATCCACCGCACGCCCTTGAGTGCACCCCTCGGTCTTGTACTAATTGCTCGCACAAGTCGGGTCAGCAAGTTCCTACACCTAGGCCGGGTACGATATGTAGCGATGCGATGCACTTCAGTCACGGCAGGCGCGGTAGTCTCCCGCTTCGTAGCATTCGATGTTGTTCGGAGACATGTTGGGTCCATGTCGGAAATCGCTGTGAAGCCATGATTTTGAGGTCAGACAGCTTGCTTGCAGATAGGTTGATATGCGCATCACCCCATGTAGTGGAAGCCCTCAGCCAGTTGTCGTTGTATAGCTCAGAGCAAACTTGGCGCTCGTAAGCCTTCAATAGTTACTTGTCGGTCACAGTATTCACAACTTGGTAGATCCTCTTGACGTCTTTGTGAATATATGTATTCAATCGTTCTATATCGCTTTCCACCGCAGTCAAGTAGTCGCCTCTCTAGCAGCATGCGTCTTCGCCGTAGTCGTGGTCTCGTTTTCGTCTGCGTCCTCTGCGCATCCACAATCGTAGAAATCACCAATGTCTGAACAGTCGAATATAGGCTTCATCAATGACTTATTGACCTCGTTATGCACATGACACCCCCAAGCTGCTGCCGTAGATCGCGATGACACCTGCGGAGGGTACTGATCCAGAATCTCTCCAAAATGCGTCGCACATTCGCCACAAGGATATAATCTTTGAAATAAGTGGATATACGCTAGCAGCATTGAGCTCTCTTCTTTCGTCGGCTTGTCCGGGAACCTGGCGAAAGTGGTATGAAACAGCTTCCAGGCTGCTCTTCCTAGTTCTGCTTTTACTGTTTCGTTGCCTAGTTTCGATGCGATGGCGGGACCGCCGGCGAATGCGTGCGCGTTAGATGTGATCATATTGGTCAACTCCTGTGACTTTCCGTAGTTGATGCTGTCTGCGTAGTTTGGATCGCGTGTGCCTTGCGCCATGTTTCGGAAGATTGATACGAAGGTGAAGCAGACTATACAGGAGGCAACAATTATGGTGATGACGACGCGTCGTGGAGGGTTGCTTGAAGGCGGCATTGTTACAGGATGGGTAGTTGTGAAGTGGAGGAACGTGGGATTCGTAATGTAGACAGGTCCGCTAGCAATATGTTTGAAGTTGGAGTGTGACAGTTGTTTGCGGATTGTAAAATGAAGGCAATATAACGTGAAACGTATGCCAAGCCTTGTTCGGCAATTCCATACTGTGACATGCACATTAAGCGTAGCTCAGAACAATAGCTCGTCATATTGTTTCACCATTTCACTTGGCTACTGTGACACTGCGATACACCACTGCAGCTTCCCTGTTCGTTGTCTACCCAATAACACAGTCCGACGGGAAAAGGGCGAGCAAGAAGAATCATTTGATCCTGAACATGCCTTCCTTTCCTCCCCCTCCTACAGACAAGATCGATTGGGACAATGTAGGCTTCAAAGTGCATGAAGGTGCGTGGATGCTGTATAATCCCAACTCAGGCATGGCGAGCTAAGTTCTGGGCACAGTCAATGGCCATATTGAGTCCAGATACAGTGTGAAGACGGGCAAATGGACTGAGCCTGAGTTCGTTGCGGACCCATTCTTGAGGCTGCATGGGATGGTCAGTACTCTGAAGCAGTGTTCGCATTCTCAATGCTAAATATATGTAGGCACCTGGTCTCAACTACGGTAGGCGTGCTTTTATGATTGGAATTGTCAGTACCTAGCTACTAACTAGCAGTTTTGTCTAGGACAACAATGCTACGAAGGTCAAAAGGCTTTCCGTACTGCCTCTGGCGAAATCACAATCTTCCGTCCCAGCAAGAACGCAGCCCGCATGCAACATTCTGCAGAAGTAGTCTCAATGCCCCAGGTTCCAGCCGACCACTTCCTTCGCTGCGTACACCTTGCAGTTGGTCTTAACGCAGAATATGTCCCTCCTGCAAACACAGGTGCTGCAATGTATATTCGACCTTTGCTGTTTGGTTCTTCTGCACAGCTCGGTCTGAGTCCACCTGAGGAGTATTTGTTTGTTGTGTATGTAATGCCTACCGGTGTGTATCATGGCGTACATGCTGTGGATGCGTTGATTCTGGAAGACTTTGATCGTTCAGCGCCTGAGGGTACAGGACATGCTAAGATTGGTAGGTCGTCATCTAGATATAAACTGAGCAAATGGCTAACGTCCTTTAGGTGGAAACTACGTACGTGCCCCGACGTCATTCTGGTATTTCACACTCACATTCTCCTAGGCTCCCGTCCTCCGCCATAGCGACAAAGCTCGTTCCGAAGGCTTTGGCATAACCCTCCACCTCGACAGCCGCACGCGCTCCGAAATCGACGAGTTCAGCACATCCGGTTTCATCGGCGTCAAAAAGTCCTCTTCTGACAAGTACACTCTCGTCGTGCCTTCTGCAACACAAATCATTGATTCAATAACCTCCGACTCGATCTGCCGCATCGCCGCTGACCATTTCCACTGGGACGTGGAAAAGCGACCTGTAAAGTATGAAGAGCTTGCTTCTTTCGACGAGGTCATGGCTGCAGGTACAGCTGCTGCACTGGTGCCGATTAGGAGTATCAGTATGAGGAGCAAGGACGACAAGATTGAGTTCCTTAAGGGGGAAGAGCCTGGACCGATTTGTATGAAACTACTCAAGACCTTACAAGGGATGCAGAAGGGAGAGGTTGAAGATGTGTTTGGCTGGTGCAAGAAGGTGGAGCAGCCGAAGGGTTATGGACAGTCGGAAGTTAGCCAGGCCAGCAGCAAGGCACAAAATGTGCACGGCAACGTGGGTGGCGCAGAGTTCGATCAGTAGCATCGAGACAGCAAACTATGAACACCCGTCTTTGATATAGGTTTATGCATATGAATCTCAAAGCATGAAGCGGCATCTTTGACGTGGTCTTGCGCAGAGGATCTCAAGGGTGACGATGAAGGTCAGCTAAGAAGGGATACGAAACTAAAGATATACGAAAGTGCACGAACATACCAAATTCATTGGAAAAAATTGAATGTACATTCGTCCACTGAGGCACGAGCGTTATGATCTCCCCTTCCCTTCCTCATTAGCATTTCACGTCCACCTCTAGCACCTAGACACACTCTGCGCAATCCTCTGTCCAGCAATCGCACCTGAAAACCCACTCTGCTTACTATAAACCCCATTCACCGTAACCTTAAACGCAGTAGAAGTCCTCTGATTCGTGCTCGTAATCCCATCACACGTAACAGTCGAGCTCAAGCTAGTCAAGCTCGCCTGACTCCCACTACTGCTACTTCCTCCAGTATAGCTGGGCGCCTCAACACCCGCAGCACACGCCGCAAACGCCGCACTCACGACAGAGATATGCTGGCTTGGGTCACCGACGGGGATCTCAACGATGGTGATGTAGTCGGCTTCGGAGCTTGCGCCGGAGGCAGAGGCGGCGCAGGATGTGGCGCCTTCTGCCGCGTTGATGTTCTGGATGGATTGGGCGTCAGAGGCGTTGGCGACGCTGGCGCTGGTTACGATTGAGACGGTGCCGGCGGCGTTGGCGATGGCGGTGGAGTTTGCGTTGCCGGAGGATGAGGAAGAGGTTGAGGAACCGCCTGGGACGGCACCTGCTGAGGCGCTACGAGGATGTCAATAGATGTTGACGAGTGCGCTTATTGTGGATAATCAGACATACCTGGAGGAATTACCGCTGCTGAAAGCAGTAGACACAACACGAGCGTCTTGGGCGGAGATGGTGGCATTACTGGTTGATGGCCCGCCTGAATTCGAATTGGAGGTGGATGAAGTGGTTACATTTTGAGGGGCGTTGGGGTTGATTGCAGTCAATTGAGCTGTACCAGGTACGTTATTGACGAAGTTGCCAAAGAACGAGACCAGCTTTCCGGAGCGCCCATCTGAAGCCAGTGGAATTTGCCAGCCTGCATAGGTGAGGTAGGGAGCAGAGCCACTATCAGCATTAGAGGTTGTAGGGATGGTGACGCCGAAGGAGAAGGAGATTGGAGTGGTTGCAGCGGCACGTTCTTCGATGCGGCTGGGGTGATTCAGTGAAAAAGCTTGGGAGAGTGTTGCAAGAGCAAGGGTCACTGTGGTGAGCTTGATAGTAGAGCTGAGCATATTGAGGAAAATATGATGGTTTTATTGCTTGATCTTGCACTTCTGAAAGACAAAGATATTAAATGAAACACGACTGAAGATATTCTTATAAGAGCCCGACCTTGCCACTAGATATGCACCGAGGCATGTTATTTTGTTTGTCGATGAAGATCAGACACCAATGCCCCATAATTGGTGACATCTGTTCACATGGCTATGCTCCGCTACGATACCTTGGCTGCGTTGAAGTGATGTGTTAAGGCAGCATAGCCACCAAACTCCACAAGGTTAAATTATAGGATGTGCCGGGAGCCTCTGGGGGTGGGGTGACAATGGAGATCAACGGGGGGTATATGATGCACTAACAACGCATGTTATGTGTCGGAGGCAGATGAACAGTCTTCTTGCCGCCACCAGCATAACTCTCTGGTTCTTGCAGGCGCAAACTTTCACGCCAGCACCATCAGCGATTTCATAATTTGCATAACAGTTAACTATCATAATATACTTTTTGGGCTGCATAGGATGTCGTAGTATGACTGAAGGTTCGCGAGAAGGGGCCGCTAAATCCGAAAGGTTGTTCGCATGACGTTGGAGATACTCGACGACCATGACTCTTTTAAGCATATTATCCTGTATAGAAAGGAGAATTGACTTCTTCGTCTAAAGATGCCACTAACCCATCCATTTCATACACACCACCATCGCTCCAAGCATCATCGGATATCTGGTGCGTAAAGTAGATCACGGCGAACCTCTTTCAGCATGTTAGAATCTTGATAAGAAGACGATCCCGAATTGGACTAAGCTGTTGCAGGCGAGTACTGCTAGCATATTCGTTCACTCTATTGTGATCGAGATGATCTTTATATCGTCCTCTGGTTTCTCCTTGTACACTCTGGCGTTCTCGATCTTGTGGACTATGTCCAACCCAGAAACTGCTCGGCCAAAGATTGTATGCTTACCATCAAGCCAGGTCTATGCGTGTCAGCAGGCTTCTACGGGGAACACAGATGTTTACTCACCGTCTTGTCTGTCGTAATAAAGAACTGGCTGGCATTGGTATTTGCGCCGGCATTCGCCATGGCCAACGTATAAGGCCTGTCGAATTTAAGGGTGCTAATTTCGTCCTCGAATTCACCTCCCCAGATACTCTTTCCGCCTGTGCCATCACCCATCTCGTAGTCGCCAGTCTGTATCATAAACTTGCGAATGACACGATGGAAGATGCAATTGTTGTAGTCACCACGCCGCGACAGTCGCACAAAGTTCTCCACTGTTTTGGGAGCGACAGTAGGAAAGAGTCGCACTTGTATGTCACCGTATGTGGTGTGGAGAGTGGCAGAATCGCCCGAGTGTTCTGCTGGCTTTTCTGCAGCTGCCGAACGCTTCGAACCGAGTTGTACTGGCTTTTCGTTTTGCACGTCACGAGTCGCCTTGTTGATCTCTTCGTCGTTGCCAAAGCAGTAAAATCTGCTTTTACCACTTGCTGCACAGACGAGCATAGCGTCTCTGAGTTCTGCTTGTTGTAGTAGAGGATTTTCACTCGCTGCCATTGCCACAGTGACCACACCCTTACGTTCAGGCTGCCCTTGATAAAGTGCTAGATGTACCGCACGGAAAGGCTCTTCAGCACCATACACCTTGACGACTTTATTGGTGAGGGTGTTTATCACTTTGATTCCATAGAGCGTGCCATAGATTATGAAGTGACCTGTCTCGTCGAAAATTACATTGATGCGAGAGCCAGTTGCTGTTAGTGTTGCAGCAGCTCCGTTAGACTCAGAGGCGTTCATCGCAACTGTCGAGGCAGGATCCAGATCACGCTCGACGGCTATTCGACGACCGAATTCTATTGGCTCAAGATTCGTCAATGCAGTCCCTGCTTGTTGCATTTCCGTTATCGTGTTGATGGATTCATCGTATGTTCTGTAAAGCTTGCCACTTCGAAAGTCAAAGACTCTAACGCGTCGGTCTGGCAGTGAGAATGTCGCAAACTGATGGCCGTTTGGCGAAATGGTGATTGATGTTGGTACTGACTTGGCCTTCTTGAACTCAAATAGATTCGTATCGCTTTTCATCTTGAACACGCCCAGTGGCAGGCCCCACGACTGGCCGGGCTCCCAATATTCAACCATACCACCAGAATCTGCGCTTACTACACAGTCAACCTTGTGATTGTATGCCATGGCTACCACAGGCTTCCTATGCAGTTTCAACGTATGTATTATTCTTTCGCCTCGTCCTTCCCATATTTCTACTTCGCCGTCCTTTATATTACCAATAGCGAGCATAGGGTTCGCGCTTCCTCCTCCGACTCCACCTACCCAGACTATACAACCTGGCGGTTTCGTGGGCGTGATCACTGCAACCAGGTCAAAGTTCTCCACGTCCCATATCTTTACTGTCCCATCAACACCAGCACTCGCAAAGCTTCTCCCATCCCAGCTGCATCCTACACGTTTGATTTCTCCTTGATGTGCTCGAAACTCTTTCACAAATTCAACGTCTCCTCCTCCGCCGATCTTCTTCCAAAAACTGACTTGGCCGTCGGCAGATGATGTGATAAGAAAGTCAGTATGCGGTGTCATTGTTACAAAGCTGAGGACGGTCTTGTGCATGAGAGACTTGGTGTAGCGTGGTGATCGTGGTAGTGCGGCGACATAGAGAGACTCGTGGGGGAGCTTGCGCTGCTTCTTCTTTGCTGGCTCGACATCGGCGGCTGTTGGGAGAGCGGGTCCAATATCAGACTCGTCTGACGAGGATGCATCTAAAGGATAGTGTCAGTAAAGTGGCATCAAGGTCAACGAGAATATATCGACCTGCTTCTTCTTCTCTGGCGCGCTTTGATGCGGCGCTGATAGTGGTTGACATTGTTCTAGATGTATGCTTTCACTTACCACTCAGCATTCGCGAACATTGATGTCGATCATAAATCTGAAACACTTCGCAAAATCTGAAACAGGTTCACGTGAGCAGGGTTGGGTCACGTGGCACCTGTCATTTTCCTGTGCTTGCATCGTTCGCTATCCCTTGCTCTCGACTCTATCATGCAAGGGCTCCCCCTACAGCACATTGCTAGTTGAGGAACCCATCACTTGCTCTCTTGGCGTGTCCCAAATTGAAGAGAAGACCACAATACATTATCTTGCAAAAGAAAAAGAGATTCGCTTGTCTGTGATCATCGCAATTATTCATCCTGCACTACATAACAGCAAAAGCTTTGCTCTCCTTTGCTCATAATGGCGAGAAAGAAGAAATCAAAGGAGCCAGCCAGTACAGATGCTCTGAACCCACCGCAAACAATAGAGCAAGCAGAAGTCTATCTCTCTAGGCCGACCACACGACAAATCCTTGACTACTACGAATCATCACCATATCTGTATGAAACAGCATGGGCCTATCGTTCAGTCGACCCAAGTGCAGTTACAGATCTGCTTGATGACAGCAAACCTGAAGATATTGTGCGTCGCTTGCCCACAGAAGATGTACTGGAGATACACGACGTCCTCAACGTTGAACAGTTTAGGCCAGGTGTGATTCAATGGGATGAGCTGGAAGATAGCAAGGATGAGAATGAAGAGGTGGACCAGTGGATCACAGCAAAGGATATCAAGGTCATGGGCAAACTGTACAACAAGTCTAATGTTAGCGAGGGATTGTGGATGCAAGCAGTTCTTGGTCTCAAGAAGGAACTGGTCGAGAGTTTATTTGGCAAGGCTAGAATGAAGGACAAAGCCAGGAAGAGGAGGTTGAGTCGCAAGAAAGAACTGAGGAAAAAGATGAAGAGTGAGGACGGCGGTGTGCAAATACAAGCGCAACCCATCAGTCCCGTTGACAGGGGTGACGAAGATTCCGGAGCTGTCACCAAGGATGAGGATATCAAAGAGCTCGCACGCACTGCTACAAACGGATCAGATGCCACCAACAAGAACCACAAACACAGAGGAAAGAAACGAAAAGCCGAAGAGTCTAGCGCAGAACGCAAAGAAAACAAAAAGCTTCGTAAAGCTCAAAAGTCTAAAACAGAAAATGGCAATTCGGACAGGAAAAAAGCTAAGAAAGCCCGGAGAGCGCAAAAGAAAAGTTCTGAAGCCGGAAACGTGGAAAACGTAACTACTCCTCCGTCATATATACCCCCAGCACAAACTGAAAATGGCACTAGGCAAGTTGAGACTTTTTATCAGGAGAGCACAAGTTACATGCAGGAGCAGCCGCAGAGCAAGGTTGCTACGAAAAGAGTATCATTCCTGGTTGAGGACAACGATCACAGTAGTGTGTCAGACAATGAAAGATTGTCATCACTGTCAGCCGAAAAGGACGAGTCTGACCGACAAGGCTATCGGGACAATGACCATCGCCAGAACCATCATAGTCAGCAAGACGACGACCAGGACGTCGCGTCTCCAATAATGCAATCGGGCCCATTGAGCACTCCACCATCGACACCTCAACTCCAGCCAACGACACCTTCAATACGTGCCACTCGCTCTCGCACGAAATCTCCACTCAAGTCACCGTACTTCGCCTCCTTGTTCACACCAAATTCCTCCGCATCCACATCACCTCGCCGTACACCAAAGGGCATCTCCAGTATTCCATTCCCACCATTGTCCGCGCCCTCGTTTGGCCTGATTCAAGAAGCTCTTGCCCATAACCCTTTTCACCTGCTCATCGCCGTACAATTCCTAAACAAGACTCGTGGATCAGTAGCCATACCCGTCATTCATCAACTCATTGCAATCTATCCTACGCCTGCTGATCTTGCTGTAGCGGATCCAGCTGATATCGTCCCATTGATCCGCCATTTAGGCCTGCAGAACCAACGAGCTAGGAAATTGGTCGAGTTGGGAAAGATGTGGTTGGCACATCCACCAGTACGTGGAAAGAGGTATCGAACACTCGACTATCCTACAAAAGGTGCAGGAAAAGGAATCAAAAAGGATGAAGTGATTGAGGACGAGAGAGATGATGCGAGAGGAGGTGCGTGGGAAGTTGCGCATTTACCTGGCGTTGGAGCGTATGCTATCGATTCCTGGCGTATCTTCTGCCGTGATGTGCTTAGAGGTGTAGCGGAAGGATGGGATAGTGAGGGTGCTAGGGAGATATCTAAGAGCACTCATAACACTACTGCCGATGATGATGATGGTGACAATGATGATGCTGAGACCCTTGAACCAGATCAAGGCACGACTACACCAAATGATCTTGAAGAAGACAACAACATGTCCGAGGGAGGCTTCGAACCCGAATGGCAACGAGTCATCCCTTTGGACAAAGAGCTTCGTGCTTTCTTACGCTGGATGTGGCTCAAGAAGTATGGTCTCTCTTGGAGCTCGATCACTGGCCGAACAACGCCTGCTAGCAAGGAGATGCTAGAGAAAATCGAAAGAGGTGGTTGTGTAGTCGAGGAATTGGAGGTGAATAGTGAAGGTGAGGCGTGCAACGGAGAGGATGGGATTGACGTGCTAGATGAGACATTATGAAGTAAAGGCTTTGCTGGTGCACAGTCAGGCTGGTGATATCGAGGACGCAGTAAATCCGGACTGATGAGTTTCGCTAAAGAATCGTCGATCACAGTTTCATAGACGTTCTGATCAAGTTTCAATCGTAGCCGAAAACGGCAAAGATCTTCCGTTCCCCAACATCTGAAACACCAAGACGCTAGAGCGCGCGCCACTAAGCAGGTACCGTCCTACTCGATGACGAATGCATGCTTGAGTGGAAAACTGCAAACCAACGCTGCCAAAGACACACTTAATTTCAGTAAAGAGACCACCAACACGGACGTGTGTCTCCTGTTCTCTGATGAACGTGTATCAAGTCACGTCCATATTTTCCCCGCAAGTTTCCAGCATCGGGTGTGTTTTTAGTTTGTATTTAGTTCATGCTGGATCGACGCGGTCATCGGCAACGAGGAGGCTGAAAATCCCGACTCGAGTTCTAGCATGTGCGTCGCGCAGGAGCGACTTGCGTGGCGATGAGAAGTCGACGAGGAATGCTTTGAGAGGAAAGTGTTTAATACGTTGCCATGTATGTATATAGCATCTGGAAAAGAAGCATTCGACCATCATCTTGGACAAATCCAAATCGTGGCAGGATTTCCTTGTTTTTTGTTCCTGGATTTGACTTTTTCAATCCCGTTTCAGTTTCATAATCGCCCGCCAAATGAGCTCTATGGTCCGTGCTCGACAAGATGTCGAAGATCGAGGCACTCCCAACCGACTTCCCATCAGCACCACCCGTACGGCAGCTACTACTAACATACAGCATCATCATTACCAGCATCATCACTACCTCTGGTCTTCTTCGTACGTCGACATTTTACGACTAAAGTTGGACTCCCAAGATCCTTTCGACCACTCTCGAGACACACCATCACAACAATCACAACAATACAACAACAACATCGCTCGCGAGTTATCCCCAGCATCATCCACACGCTCTTTGACAAATCACACACGACCAATGAGTACCGCCAGCACAATCAGCACCGCCAGCACCATGTCATCCGAAAATCTGCCTAGTTCTCCAGCAACTCCTGAGCTCAGCCGATGCTCATCCGCAAAGTCATCCTCTTTCCGCTCCATGCCGAGTCAAGAGGACATGAACGACATTGCAAACTTTGAAGACATTTCACTCTCGGATAACATGCCCTCATACCCATCGAAGCCACGACCGACACTTCGTTCAGCTCAAACAACGATCGCAGTCACACCACGGAGAAGCTCTTCATCCACGAATCTTTGGAGCTCAAACGGTCTACGCATCGTAGCAAGCAACAACCATGCCCGATCCAGGAACAGTTGGCAACCCGAGCCACAATCGTCCAGCCCAGTTATTGCACAGTATGGTCGTCGCACACCATCTCCCTCAAAAAGTCCCATTACCGCTAGCTCCCCTGTCTCCGACGCCAGCTCGACCCCCCGCATTGGTACTGCTAAATCACCCATGCTGTCGCCAGTATCGCGCCGACAATCATGGCAGCAACGTCCAAGGAAGACGGCAAAAGAGCTAGAACAGGACTTTGATGATTTCGATGACGAACTGCCCGAGGACAGCATCCTATTCAATATTCCGCTATCCCCACGACCATTTCATGCTCGTTCACCAAATACTCCACTCCCGAGGCATCCATCAATGCATCGTTTGACACGAACTGCTTCGTGGCAAGTCGCGTTGGGAGATTTGGAAGAAGACACGAGGAAACTCACCGCAGCGCTGGAAACGCATGCTGATGTACAACTGGAGGAGACTTCTTCAGCAGAGTCTCCAGCTTCAGGAGCTTCTACACCCAAGTCGAGAGTTTCACTGAACAGAACAAAGACTACACCAATCCTGCCGCCTGTACAGAAGCCGAACCCATTGGTAGATCCATTACCGTGTAGTCAGGAGAAGGAAAAGTGTTTGTCGAGAACGAGGCCGAGTTGGTTACCTCCGAAGAGTAAACAGGAGGAGAAGAAGCATCTGAAGGAGTACGAAAAGATGATGAGGCAGTTTATTGTGTCTGGTCATCAGGTTGTGTAGAATAGTAATTTGCCATTGGCAGGACGGTCAATCGTTTTGAATATAATAATTCTTCATCACTTGTAGAATGGTCGTACTACAATGCTGTGCCACTTCTTACAGTGTTTGAGATAAATAAATGGCACACTCTAAAGTAACCGTATGAGTTGTGTCAAACATTGCCTGAGTTACACAAGTCCCCACTTTTCACCCACGAGCACATTGATGTCTCGTTTCTCGTCGTTATTATTTGGTGTTCGAAGAAATGTCTGGAAACCATAATTCCACTGAAGCGGCAACGAGTCTGACGTCCTTGATTGGCAACCTTGAGAAGCAAAAAGCATCACTCGAAAAGCTAGTGACTTCTGTACAATCATGCATAAACGACTTGAAAAAGCAGAATGGCAGTGTAGACGCGAATCTACCTGAAGTTAGCAGCGACCAACCTGAAAACGCGACCAGCACCCCTCTCCAGGAGGCGACTGAAGTTCGTGATGGGCTGGATTCATTCAGCGCGCTGTCCAAGGACATTAGTCTAGCAATTCCGTCACTCTATGACCTGAAGAGAAAAGTGGACAGTCACGTTGCAGCATGCACTAGTATACTAGCAAATTCCGTTCCATCAAAATGGCCTCTCACGCAAACAGAATATCGTCGTTATGCGCGCCAGCTCATCATGCCAGAAGTTGGGCTTACAGGACAGCTGCGTCTCAAGAAATCGTCAGCACTTATTATTGGAGCTGGAGGTCTCGGCTGTCCGGCTGCAGCATACTTAGCTGGCGCTGGCATCGGTACGATTGGTATCATGGATGGCGATGTTGTGGAAGAAAGCAATTTACATCGACAGATTTTGCATGATACGACGAAGGTGGGCATGATGAAGGTGGATAGTATCATTGAGGCTATGAAGCGGTACGTGGGTTCTATTCTTAATAGCGACTGATGAGTGACCATTTCTGTGCCCAGGACGAATCCATTACCGACATACATTGCTCACCGTGCGCACTTGATGCCGGAGACTGCTCTTGATATACTTGGGAACTACGATGTCATCTTAGACTGCACAGATAACCCAGCTACTCGCTACCTGATCTCTGATGCCTGCGTCCTTCTCGGCAAACCGCTAGTTTCGGCTTCTGCGCTACGTACAGATGGTCAGCTGTCTGTACTAAACTATCCTCCTGCTTCGCCCGGTACTACGATCACGACATTGAAACAATCGACGACTGATCATTCAGCACAAAGAATTGAGGTACCAGCAGGCGGACCCTGCTATCGTTGTATATGGCCAACACCGCCACCACCATCCGCAGTACAAACGTGCGGTGAAGGAGGCATATTAGGCCCTGTTGTGGGTGTAATGGGCGTTTTACAAGCGTTGGAGACGATCAAGATACTTGCTTTACCACTACCAACTGTGCCAGTACAAGCATCGATGTTGTTGTTCAGTTCTTATCCAGCTTTAGGCTTCCGAAGTATACGTTTGAGGACAAGAAGACCAAATTGTGCTACTTGCTCGGCCAATGCTACAGTTAGTAAGGACTCGCTGACGAGTGGTTCGCTGAACTATGTTGCGTTTTGTGGTGGTATTGAAGATGAGATCAATGTGTTGCCCGATTCGGAACGAATGGATGTTGGGGAGTTTACAGCAGCAACAAAACCTGGCCAGGGACTTGATATCGTTTCTACTGGACACGGCCACGCAAAGATCGAGTCATCGGAGCATGTGTCACGCGACGGACCACTCATTGTCGATGTTCGGGAGAAGCCTCATTTTGACATTTTCCACATTCAAGACAGCATCAACCTGCCCTTCTCGCAGCTGGAGTCTGCACGCGAAGTGTCCGAATTACCAGAAGCACTCTTAGCACAGCAAAGCAAGAGAAACATGATCTTGCTATGTCAGAAGGGCAATGACTCACAGCTTGGCGTGGTGAAGTTGCGTAAGCTATTAGGTAGTGAGGAGGAAGATATAAGTTCCGTGAACATTACAGATGTCGCAGGAGGATGGACAGCGGTTCGAAGGCAGCTAGGTCACTCGGCGAAAGATTGGCCCGAATTCTGAAAAGCATAGACGGAACTCGATCCGATCGATAACGTCGACTTTCAGAAAAAGTCCAGCTTGTTTACACCTTTCTCAGTATCAACCCTGACATAATAGACGCTGGTCGTCTTTACTAGTCCCTTGTATAACAATCGGAAACATCTCAATCATGGCCACCGTTCTCCCACCACCATCAAAGCGCCAGAAGCTCACCGCCGAGCAGCAGAAACTGGACATTATCGAAGCAGCCAAGATCCCAGAAGGTCTTGGTTCAATCCGCGTCCAATTCATAGATCAAGCAACAGGTCAACCTACTGCCGGCGCCATATCAATCCCAATAGCACAAGCTACGACAAAGAATCTCGAAGTTCTGCTAAACAGCCTACAAAACCAAGACGACGAAACTGCGGAGAAAGTACCATATCGTTTCACCTTCCAGCCAGATGCTGCAAGCGCTGTAGATATCGCAGCAAACCTCTACCACTCGATCTTACAACCCGGTCTCAAGAGCACAGAAGATCTGATAACGTTGCAATACACCCCTCTCGCCGTCTTCCGTGTTCGCGCCGTCACACGTTGTTCCGCATCGATATCAGGCCATGGCGCAGCTATTCTCGCAACAGCCTTCTCTCCTGCTTCTTCCTCACGCATGGTTAGCGGATCAGGGGATTCGACAGCGCGAATATGGGATTGCGATACTGGTACACCATTTGCGACATTAAAAGGACATACCGGCTGGGTGTTAGCAGTGTCGTATTCACCCGATGGAAGCATGATCGCGACAGGTTCATATGACAAAACAGTCCGAGTCTGGGATGCGAAGACCGGAAAGCCATTTGGCAGTGAAAGCGGAACGATACTAAAAGGCCACTCTCACTACATCACCTCGCTCGCATGGGAACCCTACCACCTGCAAGCACCAGGCCGGCCTCGCCTTGCTTCTTCCAGCAAAGACGGCACCGTTCGCGTCTGGGACGTCGTTGGCGCCCGCACCGATTTCGTCCTTAGCGGACATACCTCGACGGTCTCTTGCGTGCGCTGGGGCGCCGGTCCCTCGGGCACAGGCACACTCTACACCAGTTCCCACGACAAAACGGTCAAACTGTGGGACGTTGCCAAAGAAGGCGCCATCATCAAAACACTCACCGCGCACGCCCACTGGGTAAACCATCTCGCCCTCTCCACCGACCACGTCCTCCGCACAGCCCACCACGACCCTTCGCCGACCCCGCCACCTCTTACCCTCACAGCATCCGACGAAGCCAAACGCCAACGTGCTGCAGACCGCTACCTCAAATCCGCCTCCCTCACAAGCGGCACTTCAAAGCCCATCGAACGCCTCGTCACAGCCTCCGACGACAACACAATCTTCCTCTGGTCAACCGCCGACCTGTCCAAACCAATAAAACGTCTCCTCGGCCACTCCTCAACAGTAATGCACGTCTCCTTCTCGCCCGACGGCAGCACCATTGCGTCGTGCGGCCTAGACAACCAAATCAAACTGTGGCGGGCCAGCGACGGTCAGTTTCTGCGGAATTGTAAGGGCCATGTCGCGGCGGTGTATATGGCTGCTTGGAGTGCGGATGGCCGGTTGTTGGTGAGTGGGAGTAAGGATGCGACGGTCAAGGTTTGGGAGGTGAGCACGGGGAGATTGAAGGAGGATTTGCCGGGACATAGGGATGAGGTGTTTTGTTTGGATTGGGCGCCGGATGGGAGTAGGGTGGGGAGTGGGAGTAAGGATAAGACTGTGCGGATTTGGTCGAATTAGATGGCGATGTGGCAGGTAAAGCGGGGATAGGATTAGAGCTGAGAAGGAGCTGGTTTATTGTAGTCTTGTATAATATGTAGGATTTGTTCATCCCACCACGCCCATCTCCCTGATCACGACTCAGGGCATACGCATCGTGTCCGTCCATTACAATCTCCGCATCTCAGAGCAGACAGAGCCTTGGGCAACAACGAAGAGTTATGTAAATATTGCCCCATGCATGTTAAAAGAATGAATCCAATGGGTTTTCAAAAGCTTATATAAGAAAGACATTCACAAGTCAGTAGTACGAGTACTTGGACCGACGCATCGCTCCACCCTTGTATTTCTAATAGCAGTATTCCCGTCCTCGCATGCTGCTTCGATACGACCAACATTGACAACATTCACTCTATTACTACGTCCGTCTGAGCTAAACTCACAACTGCTGTAAAATCAAAAAGGGTTTGCATTATGTATACTACGTAAGCTTAGCTTTATTCCTGAAAAAGCAAACAATACGATATCAGTCTCAAGAGGACGCGAAATCAAAACGCCCCCCAGTATTATTTGTCTTCGCACCTTGCCTTCCACCCAACATGGCAATCTTACAAGACTTTGCCGAATCTCGCAAACTTGAGTCGTCACAATCATGGCCATTACCAGATAATCTCCTGCCGCCCGTACTCACGGGTCTCGCACTGAGCTCATCGTAGCCGCTGTGTAGTTGTGTGTTTGACGCTGCACAAAGGCGAAGCACAATGAAGCCACGACAACCAGCAGTCTGAACTCTTTCCACAACTCCAGCCAGCTCTACTCCTGTCCAAAACCCATCGTCTCTTCAACGGCCCATGTGAGCTTCTTCTGCAGATCCTCAAAGTTCTTGTAAGGTGGTAGATCAAGGCGATTGAAGCTGCGAGAGCTGTTAGTGAACAACAGACACCATGTGATGTAGAGTAAACGTACCAAGTATGACTCTTCGGTAAATGAGTGACTTCGCCAGCTTTCTCAATCGTGAAGCGTCTTGGTCCATCACTTCCTTGCAGATCCTTGAAACCATTGACAGGTATACGGGAAGTACCAGTGGCGTATTGTAGCAGACGCGATTTTTGTTCAGAATCCCATTGGCGGATACACTATGATAGCAAGTCAGCAAAGATACAACTACGGAAAGAGACCTTGTAGAACATACCTTCCAGAAGTGCTGGATAACTTCGTCTGACTCCGTGTAACCTCTATAATCGGTATGCTTCTTCCAGTCGTCAACGTCGATATCAGCAATACCACCAATTAGGAGTTCGAGTTCGCGTTCGTCAAAAACGTTAACTAGATCTTGTGGGATGAGCTCATTGAAGCCGACCAAGAAGGCATCGAACTGTTCGTCCACACGTCTTTGAATTCGCCATTGTGTAACGAGACTGAAAGTAGATTAGCAAAAAAACCTAAACAGGAGCACATATGTAGAACTTGCTCGACATATTCATGCTTGTTAGCATCCGTCACCTCAATGTTGCGACCGTCTTCCTTGAGATCAATGGTCTTGAGCTCGCCGAAGATGTTGTCGTCAGTGGAAAAAGTCATGTCAAGACCAAGATCGTCAATTGGGTTATCGATGATGTAGCTCAAACTCTTGTGGATCTCAGCATCAACACCCTCCATGTCTTGCAGAGCAACCTTCTTCCTCAACATCATCTTGTAGAATGCACCGATGAAGAATGAATCGAGGAAACGACGATGGAAAATGGCAAGACCAACGACGCGTCCAATAAACTTGAAGTAGTTGAGATGCTCAGGGTTGATGCTGGAATGTGGGTTGATTTGCAGAGTGTAGTTGTCGTGCGCAGAGTATTCAAACAGACAATAGAACGGGTTGAACATCTCGTGGGACAGGAGGTAGAAGAACTCTCTGTAAATTGATTAGTATACCAGGAAGACTGTTCAAGAATTGTTCACAATATACCTTGAGACACCACCATAATCAAGACCTTCTTCACCATCAAACTTGATCATCAAGCGCTTCTTAAGATCAGTGGCCGGTTGACGCATGATCTCAGCGTATGAATCTTCGAAAATATTCGATCGTCGAACCTTGACATGGCATTGTCCAGACATGATGCGAAGAGCAGGTTGCGAACGGAAGTAGATGAGTTTCCGCCTGAAGTCACGCTTGTACTGTGGCACATTCTGATCCAGTGAAGACGGTAGTCGGGGGTCGTCCCATGTTGTGGTTTTCGTGTTGTGGTCGACAAAGTAGACTCGAGCAGTATTTGTAAGCCGCATTTCCCAGCCGCTGGGCAAAGGACCCAGTTGTGATACTGGCTGTGTCTGAAT
>Ga0160429_1000430_pt1 | contig 40942 bp, 31 predicted proteins | sample SolpanmetagenomR_FD_108199 | JGI IMG/M metagenome (GOLD analysis project Ga0160429, IMG submission 108199) | Solar panel surface microbial communities from Lawrence Berkeley National Laboratory, California, USA - R | ecosystem: Engineered > Built environment > Solar panel > Unclassified ... | reverse complement strand
CCTGCTGCTCGGGTTGCTCGAAGGCCAGTAGCCAGCGCTTGCGCACCAGCCCGCCCGCGTAGCCTGTGAGCGCCCCCGCAGCCCCAATGACGCGGTGGCAGGGCCACACCAGCGCCAGTGGATTCTGGCCATTGGCCGCACCCACGGCGCGCACGGCTTTGGGGTTGCCTAGCAGCTTGGCCACGTCGAGGTACGAGGCCGTGCGGCCGTGCCCGATACTGGTGAGCGAAGCCCACACCTGCCGCTGAAACGCGGTGCCTCCTAGCGGCGCGCACGCTAGGTCAAACGCCCGCAGCTCGCGGTTGAAGTACGCCTGCAATTGCCGGTGGGGCTCGCGCAAGCATTCGGCCAGGTCGGCCGGGGGGGTAGGGGCCGGCACGTCGTGGTCGAGAAACTGCACAGCGTGCAGCCCGGCATCGGACCCATGCAGAGCCAGCATACCGATGGGCGAGTAGAGATGGGCAGTTGCGAGCATAGGTGGGGGTAGGAAAGCAGGAAACAGGTGCGCCAAGGTAGGCAGAAGCACAAAAAAGAACGTCCTGCTAAGCGCGTCGTAGCTGCTCTACCGCGCCTTCAACGAAGGCAGTAAAGCGGCTACGACGAACTCAGCAGGACGTTCTAAGAAAGCTACTTACACTATAATATTACCCTACCAGCAGCCCTCGGCGGCGCGGCCGAGCTTGGGCCTGAGCCTGGGCTTGGGCCTGCGCCTGCTGCACTACGGCTTGGGCCTGCAGCAACGCTTCGGCGCTGGCGTGGTGCAGGTGGCGGCGGGGCGGGCCGTCGGGCAGCAGCTCGGCATCCCAGAGGCCCGAGCGGTGCCAGTTGTCGAGATGGTCCCAGTCGGGGCGGTCCACGATGGGGTAGAGGCACACGCCCCACAGGGGCAGGCCAGCGCTCAGTGCTTTGGCGCACTCCTGGCCAATCATGTGCCACCACAGCGGGCGGTCTACGCCGGGGTGGCTAGTTTCAGTTACTACAAAGGGGCGCTTGTAGCGCTTGTGAGCTTGGGCCAGCAAGTCGCTTAGCGGCACCCAGCGGGGATCCATTTGCGGGTCGTTCCAGCCCATATGGCGGTGCGGGTGCAGCTGCCACTGGTTGTCGTAGTAGTAGTTAAAACCTACAATGTCGAGCAGGCTTTCGTGGCCGCCCAGCTCAGGGCACAGGCGCCCAGCCAGGATATCGGTGGCCTGAAACTGGTTGACGTGCGCGCGCTTGGCTTCGCGGGCGTGGCTTACCCAGGGGTTGGGCGGCGCCACGATGTTCACGAGCGGCTCGGTGCTGAGAAAGCGGATGCTGGGGTCGGCCTCGCGCAGGGCCCAGCTGCCCTCGATGTAGGCGCGCATCAAACCCATCTTCACTTCCCAGCCCTGGCCCACGCAGTAGGGCGAGGTGCCGCGGGCGTCGCCGCCAAGCCACGACATAAAGCTTACCTCATTAATAGGCGTGACGATGAGCGTGCCCTCGGGCCGCACAGAACGATAAAAGTCCACAAACGCGCGGCACAGCGCGGCAAAGCGCCGGGCAAACATGGGGTGCAGAGGTGTTAGGTCGTCGGGGTAGCCAAAGTGGCACAAGTCCCACACCTGCTGAATGCCGTGGCGCTCCCCGGCTTTGAGCATCGTGCGCACGGTGCTCCAGTCGTATTGGTAAGGCGTTTTCTCAATCATGGCCCAGCGAATGCCTTCGCGCACGGTCTTGACATTGAACGGCGCCAGCTCGCGGTAGTCTTCATCCAGCAATTGCAGGTGCCCGGTGAGGGGTAGGAAATCGACGCGGTTACCAAAGGCATTGAGCTGGTCCGTACACTCGTAGACGCCCCACCAAAAAGAATCAAAAGGACTATCTGTCAACGTAGTATTCATACCTAAACAAAAAGAAAAATGAAGAAGCGAGCGCTAGCCTACGCGCGGCCAGCCAGCGACTTCGCTTCAATAAAAATGCGTTTGAACTCAGGGTAGCGCGCCCGGATGGTGTCTTGTACGGCCACCACGGCGGCCTCAACCTGCGTGGCCGACAGGTGGTCGTCGAAGTCCACGTCGAGGGCTAGCATCACGTCGTCGGGCGCCAGGTACATGGTAAGGGGCGGGCGCACAGTGGTCACGCCGGGCGTTTGGCGAGCCAGGTCTTGCACCTGCTGCGTGGTTTCTCCATTCACGCCTTCGCCAATGAGCAGCGCCTTGGTGCGCGACACCAGCAGCACGGCCACGCCCATCAGCAGCAAGCCGATAACGATAGACGCCCCGCCGTCGAAGGATGGATTATTCAGTAAGTGCCCAAAATATACCCCCAGCAGGGCGATGAGCAGGCCAGCTACGGCCGCCGCATTTTCGAGTACCGAGGCGAACACGGCTGGGTCGCGGCTGGTGCGCAGTGTGTGCCACACGCTGCTACCGGCGGCCTGCTTTTCGAGCAGTGCCCGCATGGCTAGCACCAGCGCCGCACCCTCAAAGAGGATAGATATGCCCAATACGAGGTAGTTCCAGAACGGGTCTTCGAGCGGCTCGGGGTGCTCGATGTGCTTAATGCCTTCGTAGAACGACATGCCCCCGCCAATGGCAAAGATGAGCACGGCTACTATTAATGCCCAGAAGTACAACTCCTTACCGTGGCCAAAAGGGTGCTGCGCATCGGCCGGACGCTGGCTGCGGCTCATACCGTAGAGCAGCAACCCGCCGTTACCGGTGTCGACCAGCGAGTGAATGCCTTCGGAGAGCATAGCCGACGAACCGGTGATGTAGGCCGCTACAAATTTGCTGATGGCGATGGCGACGTTGGCGGCGATGCCACCGTAGAGCGAGAGCTTGGAGGAAGAGGATGCTGACATATATAAGCCCGAGTGTACGCGCTCGGCGGGGTGAAGTTGGCGACGGCTGCCCAGAGTTCGGCCCAGAGAGGGGGGTAGGGGCCACCAAAAACGACCCAAAAGCAAGCAGTAATCAGCCTGCCTGGTTGGCAGAAATTTGGTGATGCTGGGGGTAGCCTACCCTTCCTTCGGAAGGCAAAAAAAGAGAAGAATAGCTTAGGTAAATTAAAAAATGCCGGCTCGTAGTTAGCGGCTCCTAGCTATCGCTTGCTACCATGGCCTGGTGCATCCCGTCGGTATAACAGTTAGTATAATTGAGGTTCGCCTTAAGCTTGCCTATGGTTACCTACTGACCCAGTACGCAAAAAGCCCATACCCTTACTATGCGCGCCTTCTTGCCCAAAATTGTCCATTGGTTCTGCCTGCTGCATTGAATTAAAGGTTGCTATATGGGGCTGCCATGCTGCACAAAACACTCCTTTTTGCCGGCCCACAATCGGTGCGTGCCGCGCCAGCTAAAAGGAAGTAACAGCTACTAAATACGGCCGTGAGCAGTGCTACAACGCAGTATGACCTGCTGCCCGACGAATTCTTATCCCTTATTTGCTGATAAACTACCCGGCCTCGCCGGCCAAGTACTGGTAATTTTGACCCAATGCTACCCCCTGGTAGAGGCTTAGCGGCCGAAGTAGATTTCTGCTTTTAGCGCCCGCTGAAAAAGGGAAGAAGTGAGGAGCTTATCAGCTTTTCTTCTTGCCCAGCCAGGGTTAGCGCAACCCAAATACACCAGGCGCATGCCTGGTAAGCCGCGCAACGTGCGGCGCCACCGGTAGTAGCAGATTATAGCCAGTTTGAAAGTGGACTAGGCTCGCCCGCAAAGCAATCTGCTCGCTACCGCGAGCCAAACCAGGTGGGTGTGGGACCTAACCTGGTGGGCCGCTGGCGCTGCACGTGCGTGGTTTTACGAACAAGATAGTGCGCGTAGGTGGTGGGCCGTGCGGAAACCAACGCCTACCGGGCTGCCACTACGCACAAAGACCAGCGGCCCAACTGCTACCTACGAACTTGCTTTGCCTAAGCTAGCCCGAGCAAGTGCGCTAGCTTCTACTGCCTAGCTACGCATTGCCTGGGGCAAACTGCCTCCTACCTTTTACCCTAACCTCGCTCTCCTTGCCCAACCCGAATTCCCACCGCCTCCTGCTGGCTGGCCTTGGCCTGTTGCTGGCCCCCGCTGCTGGGGCCCAGCAGTATCAGAAAACAGCCACTGGCCTCACCCTCAGCACCGACTCGCTCACGGTGCAGGTGCAATTTTACTCACCCGACATTGTGCGGGTGGTGAAGTTTCCGAAGGACCACGCAACCGCCAAAAAGTCCCTGACCGTGGTGCAAGCGCCAGCGCCTGGCAAGCTAACCTACGGCACCAAAGGCGGCCTGCTCACAGTGAGCAGCCCTACCACCCGAGCCCAGCTGAACCCCCAAACTGGGCAGGTACGTTTCTTCACGGCCCAGGGCCAGCCACTGCTGAGCGAGCCCGCGCGCGGCGCGCGCTTCGTGGCCAAAACAGACTTGGGCCGGCCGACCTACCGGGTGCGGCAGCGGTTTGAGTTGGCGCCTGGCGAGGCAGTATATGGCCTGGGCCAGCACCAAGATGGCCACCTCAACTACCGCGGCCAGCAGGTGACGCTGAAGCAGAAAAACCTCGACATTGTGGTGCCTGTGCTGCACTCTAGCCGCGGCTATGGCGTGCTCTGGGACAACTACTCGACCACCCAGTTTGCCGACAACGCTAGCGGCGCATTGTTCGACTCCGAGATTGGCGAATGCGCCGATTACTACCTGCTGAATGGCCAGGGCACGGCCGATGGCGTGGTGGCTCGCTACCGCCAGCTCACGGGCCAGGCACCCATGTTTCCGCGCTGGACGCTGGGCTTCTGGCAGAGTAAAGAGCGCTACCGCAGCCAAAACGAAACTGTGGGCGTAGTCGAAAAATACCGCGCCCTGGGCGTGCCGCTCGACGGCATCGTGCAAGACTGGCAGTACTGGGGCGAAGACAACGACCTCTGGAACGACATGGCTTTCAACAACCCCGGCTTTCCCAATCCGCAGGGCATGGTAGACCGGGTGCATGCGCTGCACGCGCACCAGATGATTTCGATTTGGCCCTCGTTTGGCAAGAAAAGCAAGCCCTACCAGGAGCTGGCGGCCAAGGACATGCTTTTCGATTTCATCACGTGGCCGCGCACGCCGCACGTGAAGGTGTATGATGCCTTCGACCCCGCCGCACGCGACATCTACTGGAAGTACCTGAACCAAGGCCTCTTCAAGCTCGGCATGGACGCTTGGTGGATGGATGCCACCGAGCCCGACCAGCTCCAGCCCTTTGACACCGACGACGACAACGAAACGGCCCTGGGTAGCTTTCGCAGTGTGCGCAACGCCTACCCCCTCCTTACAACGGAAGGAGTGTATCAGCACCAGCGCCAGGCTACTACCGATAAGCGCGTATTCATTCTCACGCGCTCGGCTTTTGCTGGGCAGCAGCGCAACGGCACTATGGTGTGGTCGGGCGACGTAGACTCGCGCTGGGATGTGCTGGCCAAGCAGCCCGCCGCGGCCCTCAGCCTGAGCCTGGCGGGTTTCCCGTACTGGAACAGCGACATCGGCGGCTTTTTCCCCAGCGGGCAGTACCCCAAGGGCGTGAAGGATCCCGCGTTTCAGGAGTTGTTTACGCGCTGGCAGCAATTCGCCGCCTTCACGCCCATGATGCGCAGCCACGGCGAGTTTACGCCCCGTGAGATTTACCAGTTTGGCGAAAAAGGCAGCTGGGCGTTTGACGCGCAAGCCAAGTTTATCGACTTGCGCTACCGCCTGCTGCCCTACCTCTACTCCAACATGTGGGGCGTGACCAGCCACGCTGGCACGCTGCTGCGCGCCTTGCCCATGGACTTCCCGCGCGACCCGAAGGTGGCCGACATGAGCAACGAGTACATGTTCGGCCCCGCCTTTTTGGTGCGGCCCGTAGTGGAGGCACAGTATGTAAATCGGCCCGACAAAAACGCGCCCGTGCCGGCCGATTTTTCGCAAACTAAAACCACCGCTGTGTACCTGCCGGCCGGCGCTAGCTGGGTTGATTTCTGGACTGGCCGCCGCCAGACGGGCGGCCAAACCGTGCAGCGCGAAACCCCCATCGACCTCATGCCGCTCTACGTGCGTGCCGGCTCGGTGCTACCGCTGGCCCCGCGCCAGCAGTACACCGGCGAGAAAGACGGCGCGCCGCTCGAAATCCGGGTCTACCCCGGCGCCAATGGCGCATTCACGCTCTACGAGGACGAGAACGACAACTATAACTACGAGAAGGGCGCCCACGCCACCATCCGGATGCGCTGGAACGACCGAGCCCGCCAGCTGACGCTGGAAGACCGCACCGGCACCTTTGCCGGTATGCAGGCCAGCCGCACCTTTCGGCTCATTCTGGTAGATGAGCAGCACGGCACGGGGGTAGGCGACGACAACGCCCCGGCCAAAGAAGTAACCTATGCTGGCAAAAAAACTGTTTTCAAACTCTAAGTACCCATCGATTGACTGCATTTGCTCAGCTCCTGAAACGCGGCACCATAGCCGTTTTGTTGGTCCTGGGGCTGGCCGCACCGGCCGCTGCCGGGGCCCCGCCCCAGCCCGAAAAACCCAGCGCTTACCTGTTTGTGTATTTCACCGGCAACGATAAGAAGGAGGAAGCTATCCGCTTCGCCCTCAGCCCCGATGGCTACCACTACCGGGCCCTGAATGGCAACCGGCCGGTCATCAGCTCGGCGGCCATCAGCCAGACCGGGGGCGTGCGCGACCCGCATATCTTGCGCGGCCAAGATGGCAAAACGTTTTTTATGGTAGCCACCGATATGGTGTCGGCCAAGGGCTGGGATTCGAACCGTGGCCTGGTGCTGCTGCGCTCCACCGACCTCCTCAACTGGACGTCGAGCGCCGTGCACTTTCCCAAGCGCTACCCCGGTCAGGAAAGCCTAAAACGCGTGTGGGCCCCGCAAACCATCTACGATGCCAAAGCGGGTAAGTACATGGTATACTTCTCGTTGCAATACGACAAGCAGCCCGATAAAATCTACTACGCCTACGCCAATAAGAACTTTACTGACCTAGAAGGGGAGCCCAAACAGCTGTTTTTCAGCCCTACCAACGGCTCGTGCATCGACGGCGATATTGTAGCCAAGGGCGGCAAATACTACCTCTTCTTCAAAACCGAAGGTCAGGGCAACGGCATCAAAATCGCGGTTTCGGATAAGCTTACCAGCGGCTACGTGCTGCGCGACCCCTACGTGCAGCAAACCACCGACCCGGTGGAAGGCGCTGGCACCTTTAAGCTCAACAACAGCGACGACTACATCCTGATGTATGACCGCTATACCCAGGGCAAATACCGGTTTACGCGCACCCACGACTTGCAGAATTTTGCGGTAGTGGACGGCGAAGTAAGCATGAATTTCCACCCGCGCCACGGCACCGTGTTGCCCATCACGGCTAGCGAGGCCACGCGCCTGGCCAGCCGCTGGCTGGCTCCGGCCGACGTGCTGGCTATGGCCCAAAACCCGGCCATCCGGCCGCTCAACACGCTGGTAGACAGCGCTGCGGATAAGGTGGCCTTCTTGGCGCTGCCAGGCACTAATCGCCGGGCATTTGACTTGCAGCTCAAGAACCCGGCCCTGCCCGTGACACCGAGCGGCCCGCAAAACTTTGCCCAGGGGCCCGTAACCTACACTGTGGGCCAGGGTGCGGCCAAGCGCCCCTACCAGGTGAGCGTGACCGAAACCCACAACCCGGCCCTGAGCGGCTACTACGCCGACCCGGACATCCTGTATTCGCAGAAAACGGGCAAGTTTTACCTCTACCCCACGAGCGACGGCTTCAACGGCTGGTCGGGCACTTACTTCAAGGCGTTTTCGTCGCCCGATTTGGTAAACTGGAAAGATGAGGGCGTAATTCTAGACTTGCCCAAGGATGTAAGCTGGTCGAAGAAAAGCTCCTGGGCCCCGACCATTATCGAGCAGAAAACGGCTACTGGCTACCGCTACGCCTACTATTTCTGCGCCGGCGCGAAGATTGGCGTGGCATTGGCCGATAGCCCCACCGGCCCCTTCAAAGACTCGGGCCAGCCTCTGCTCGATAAGCTGCACGAGGGCGTGAAGGGCGGCCAGCAGATTGACCCAGCTGCCTTCCGCGACCCCAAAACTGGTAAGCTCTACCTCTACTGGGGCAACGGCTACCTGGCGGGTGCCGAGCTAAATGACGACCTAACGAGCCTCAAGCCCGGCACCACCCAGGTGATGACGCCCGACCAAACCTTCCGCGAAGGGGCCTACGCCTTTTTCCGTAACGGTAAATACTACTTTATGTGGAGCGAGGACGACACGCGCAGCCCCAACTACCAGGTGCGCTACGGCACCTCCGACGCGCCGCTGGGCAAGATTACGGTGCCGGCCAGCAACTCGGTTATCAGCAAAGACGCGGCGGCTGGCATTTATGGTACCGGCCACAACTCGGTCATTCAGGTGCCGGGCCGCGACGAGTGGTACCTCGTGTACCACCGCTTCACGTATCCCGAGGGCATCAAGATGGGCGGCGATGCTGGCTTTCACCGCGAAGTATGCCTCGACAAGCTGGAGTTTAATGCTGATGGCAGCATCCGGCCCGTGGTGCCCACCCACGCCGGCATTCAGCCAGTGCGGGTGAAGTAGCACAGTAGCGCGAACTTGGTAGTTCGCATTCCCGCCCAGCGAGGGTGGCTCTAGCGGCGCGGGGACGCTAACTACCAAGTTCGCGCTACTGTACACTGGCCCTGAAATCACCTTTCTTCAAGTCAGAGCAGGGGGTAGGGAGGTACCTACATAAGGACAGTTTTGGCTACTTTTCGTCACCAAGCAGCACTTTTAGGCAGGTGCCTAAGGATGCTTCCCCGCTACCGGCGTCTTCAGGCGTACAGATTACCTCAGGACGCAAAAAACCCGGAAAACTGCCTTCACTACGTGAGAAGCGGTTTTCCGGGTTAGAATACTGTGAGCCGATTATTGGACTCGAACCAACGACCTGCTCATTACGAATGAGCTGCTCTACCAGCTGAGCTAAATCGGCATTTTCCCGGCCGGCGGTTGCCGTTGGGGCTGCAAATATACTAGGCGGCTGCGCAACACCAAACGAAATTTTGCGCAACCCCACCGGCCCGGCTGCGTCTGACAGGGAATAGCGGTTGTTTATTGCTGAAATTATGAAAATCCTGCCCTCCCTCGCCGCCGGCTTTGCCGGGGCCATCGCCCTCACCGTGCTGCACGAAACCGTTCGCCGCCTACGCCCGCAAGACGCGCCCCGCATGGATGTGCTGGGCGAGCGCGGCCTGCGCCGCATCCTGCGCCTCGAAGACCTGCCCCAGCCCAATGAGGCTACGGCTTACTCGGCTACCCTGCTGGGCGATGTGCTCAGCAACGGCCTCTACTACACGCTGGTGGGTAGCGGTAAGCACAGCCTAGGCCGCGGCGCGGTTTTGGGCGCGGTGGCGGGGGTAGGGGGGGTAGTGCTGCCCGGCCCGATGGGCCTAGGCACCGCGCCCACCAACCGCACCTCCCAAACGCAGGCCATGACGGTAGCCTGGTACACCGTGGGTGGGCTAGTGGCGGGCCTGGTAGCGCAGGCTTTGCGCCAGCGGCGTGGCTAGCCGCGCTATTGGCTGAGGCGACTACCCCCTGCCTCCACGCTGAGCGTAGCCACGCGGCCTACTACTAGCGCTTGGTTATCAGTCTCATGCCCCACCGGAAAGCCGTAGCCCACCGGAAAGCCGTAGCGCTGGGCATAGTGGTCGATTATCTGGTAGGGCGTTTGGCCGAAGGGCACGACGTTGTCCTTCATATCCGAAAAGTGGCCCACCACTAGCCCAGCCAGCCCGGTTAATTGCCCGCTGCGGTGCAGGTGCAGCAGCATCCGGTCGAGGTGGTAGAGATATTCGTCGAGATCTTCTAAAAACAAGATGCGGCCCGCAAAGGTGGCTTGCGAAGCTGTGCCGGTGCTGGTGTGCAGCAAACTTAGGTTGCCGCCCACCAGCTCGCCGGTAGCTGAGCCAAGCCGGTTGAGGGGGTAGGGCGCTGCCTGGCAGGCAATGGCTTCGCCAAACAAAGCGCGGCGCAGGCTTTCTACTGCCTCTTCGCCGCCCGGCTGGCCGTACAGCACCGGCATCACACCGTGGATGCTTTGGTAGCCCAGCTGCAGCAAGTGCCCATTGAGCACCGTGATGTCTGAGAAGCCGGCAACCCACTTAGGGTGCTCGGCAAAGTGGCGAAAGTCGAGCGCATCGACTATGCGGGCGGTGCCGTAGCCGCCGCGCGCGCACAAAATGGCCCGGATGCTGGGGTCGTCGAGCTGGCGCTGAAAGTCGCGCCGCCGCAGCTCGTCGTCGCCAGCAAACTGATGGTGCGTTGCGTCGATGCTTTCGCCTATTACTACGTCGAGGTCCCAGCCGCGTAGCGTGTGCACGGCAAACCCAAGTTCGGTAGCGCTGATTTTGCGAGCCGAAGCTACTAGCGCCACACGCTGGCCGGGCTGCAGAAAGGGGGGAGCAATAGCGGACATAACGCGCAGGCTGAAGGCTGAAACTGGTTGATTTTTTACAAATAAACCAGTTTCAGCTCACTAACCTTGCCTTACCCCCACCCGTTTGGAAGGGGTAGCGTTACCCGATTATTGTCCACCCTATCCGGCGCACCCAGCGCCTTCAGTACCTTATGAAAGCACTTTTCCGCCTTTTGGCTGCCTGGCTTCTACTGGCGGCTCCTGGCCTAGCTTCGGCGCAGTTGGCCCCCATCGACACCACCGGCGGGCGTTACTACCGGCCGGTGTTCAGCGCCGTTACTGTCACGAGCGGGGTAGTTTACGGCTCGGCGGCGCCCTTCAACTCGACAACTCCTCAAGCGTTGCTACTTGATGTGTATCAGCCCGCTGGCGACACGGTGGTGCGCCGGCCACTTATCATTTTTGCTCACCAGGGCGGGTTTTTTCTGGGCTCCAAAACCGACCCCTATATGATAAGCGTCTGCACGCGGCTGGCGCGGCTAGGTTACGTCACGGCGAGTATCGACTACCGGCTGGGCTATCCGCTGACCGGCCTGGCCCAGCCTGCCGACACGTTGGGGGTAGCGCAGGCGGCCATCCGAGCTATGCAGGACATGCGCGCGGCGGTGCGCTTCTTCCGCCAGGATGCGGCTACCGCCAAAACCTACCGCGTGCACAGCAGCTACATCGTGGTGGGCGGCTCGTCGGCCGGGGCCTTCGCGGCCCTAGAAACCGGCTATCTCGACAAGCTGAGTGAACTGCCCGCTTACCTGGACCTGGCTGCGCTGGGCGGCATCGAGGGCACGGGTGGCAACGCTGCTTACAGCAGCGCCGTGGCTGCTGTGCTTAACCTGAGCGGCGCCACCGAAAGCCCTAGCATCATAGAGGCGGGTAATGCGCCGCTGTGCAGCGTGCACGGCACCGCCGATAACACGGTGCCCTACCTGCAGGGCCGCATTGGCGGGGGCCTGATACCGCCCAAGTACGTGTACGGCAGTGGCCGCCTTCACCCGCGCGCTACGGCCGTGGGCGTGCGCAATACGCTGCGCACGTTCAGCCGAGCCGGCCACATTCCGTTTGAGAACAGCGCTGCTTACGCCGATAGCACCTTCTGGACCATCCGCGATTTTTTGCGGCCGGTGCTGCGGCTCGCGGGTACGCCGCTGGCAGCCCGCACCGGTAGCGGGGTGGTGCCCATTGCCCATGCCTACCCCCTGCCAGCCCGCGACTACGTGCAGCTAGCCCTACCGGCCAACTGGCGCGCCCTCGGCGATGCCGACCTGCTCGACCCGACGGGCCAAACCGTGCGCCGCCTCACGCCCACGGCCCAAAGCTGGCAGCTGCCGCGCGGGGCGCTGGCCGCAGGCAGCTACTTCGTGCGCTTTGCCGGGCAGCCGCCGGTACGCGTCGTATTTGAGTAGCGCCAGCCGGCGCAAGCATTAAGAAGCTGCACCGATTGGCTCAGCTAATACGCCCTACCCCCCTGTGGGCGGCAGTAAATCGGGTAATTGTTGATTTTGGCAATTCTCCGGTTTAACTGCCGCTCGTAGGGGGGTAGGGCCTTTTTAAGGGTGGGTATTTAAACCTGCGCTAGAATCAGCGATAGTAGCTATTTGTGGCAAGGCCTATTCCTGAAAGGGGGTAGGACATGCTAAATCTTCATAATTGGACGATTAGCCATTTGATTCCATAGGCTATTTCTCAAAATACTGCTCTAATTATTCGAAAATGGGTTAAAAATGAGAGTGCATGTAAGAGGAGAAATGGATTTTTGTAATTTGTTGGTAAAAACTAGTAAAAAGTAAGGTTGCTGAATGAGCTGATTTATCAGATGGCCCAGTACTTTAGCGACTTCAGTTACTAGCTGTTTTACTCATTTTATCAAATTTTCCACCGTATGAAAAGAAATTTACTTATGACCTTCCTGCTGCTGCTGACGCTGCTACAGGTGGGGCTGGCCCAGACGCGCACCGTGTCGGGGCGGGTAACGGACCAGAAAACCGGGGAAGGCCTACCCGGCGTGACAGTGCTGGTAAAAGGCACTACCAATGGCACCTCAACCGACGCCGACGGGGCGTTCACGCTGGCGGTGCCGCCAGCCGGAGCAACGCTGGTTTTTTCGTCGGTAGGCATGAACAGCGTGGAGCGGCCAGTGGGCAGCGAAACCAAGTTCAACGTGGGGCTGACGGCCAACTCGCGCGAGCTGAGCGAGGTAGTAGTAACGGCCCTCGGCATTGAGAAAGACAAGCGCACGCTGGGCTACGCCACCCAAGAAATTCAGGGTGCGGCAGTGGCCAGCAAGTCGGAGCCCAACGTGCTGAATGCGTTGCAGGGCAAGGTGTCGGGCGTGAACATCACGGGCGCCAGCGGCCTGGCCGGCACCTCGACCAACATCAACATTCGGGGCATTACTTCGCTCACGGGCAACAACCAGCCGCTGTTTGTGGTGGATGGCATTCCGGTGAGCAACGACACCGACCGCACCAACGGCGGCGCGGCCGGTACGCTCTATGGTGCCCAAACGGCCAACCGCGCGGCCGACATCGACCCCGAAAATATTGCCAACATCAGCATCCTGAAGGGCCCGGCCGCCGCCGCGCTCTACGGCTCGCGCGCCTCGTCGGGCGCCATCCTGATTACGACCAAGTCGGGCGCCAACGTGAATAAGAAGCTGGAAGTGTCGGTAACTACCGGCTTCAACTTTCAGCGGGTGTTTGGCCTGCCCGAGTTTCAGAACGACTACGGCCAGGGCACTGGTGGCACCAACACCACGGCGGCCGGCGGCGGTAACATCCTCACGGGCAGTTCGGCCTCGTGGGGCCCGCGCTTCGGCACCGCGCCTACCCGCGCCAATGGCCTGGAGCTGGCCAATGGCAGCCTGCTACCCTACCAGTCGTACCCAAATAGCATCCACGATTTTTACAAAACCGGCACGCTCTGGACCAACGGCGTGCAGCTAGCCGGCAACAACGGTACGTCGAACTTCTCGCTCAACATCAACAGTACCACCCAGAAGGGCATCACGGAGTCGTCGAATCTGCAGCGTACCAATGTGCAGCTGGGCGGCGGCACCACGCTGCAAAACAAGATTCGCCTCACGGGCTCGGTCAACTTCTCGCAAACCGACCAGCTGGCGCCCCAAACCGGCAACGGGGGTAGCGCCTTCAGCGCCTTGGCCACGGTGCCGCGCAGCTTCGACCTGCAAAACTTTCCGTACCAGACGGCGACGGGCGGCAACTCGTTTTTTGCGGGTGCCGACAACCCCAACTGGAACTTGCTGAACAACAACACGAGCAGCAATGTGACGCGCTTTATCAACGTGGCCAGCATTGGCTACGACTTTTTCCCGTGGCTGAGCGTGACGTACAGGGCCGGCCTCGATACCTACACCGACCGCCGCAAGCAGATTGCGGCCCTCACCTCGACCCGCAACCCCACGGGCCTCATTTTTCAGGATAATATTCAGTACGCCGAGTTTACGGGCGACCTGCTGATAACGGCTAAAAAGGAAAATATTTTCCTGGACAAGCTGAACGCTACCCTGCTCGTGGGCCAGCAAACCAACCAGCGCAAGCGCAACGAGCAGTACGTGTCGGCGGCCACGCTTTCGCAGCCGGGCTTCTACAACACCATCAACGCGGCCGTATTCACGGGTAGTGGCGAAACCAACTACACCCGCCGCCTGCTAGGCTACTACGCCGACTTGTCGCTGGCTTACAACAACTACCTGTTTCTGGAAGGCACGGCCCGCGTCGACCAGTCCTCAACGCTGCCTACCAACAACCGCACGTTTCTCTACCCCTCGGTGTCGGCTGGTTTTGTGTTCACGGATGCGTTTAACATCGACTCGGATTTCTTCTCCTACGGCAAAATTCGGGGCAACGTAGCCAAGGTGGGCCGCGACGCTGACCCCTACGTGCTGGAAAGCTACTACGTGGCCGGTGGCCAGGGCAACAATGTGGCCAACGTGACTTTTCCCTTCAACAACGTGGTCGGCTTCCGGCCCAGCACCACCATCGGCGGCGTAAACCTGCTGAACGTGCTGAAGCCCGAGTTTACCAAGTCGGCCGAATTGGGCCTGAATCTGGGCTTCTTCAACAACCGCATTACCGTGGACGCTACGTACTTCAAGACGGTTAGCTCCAACCAGATTATCCCCGTCACGATAGCGCCTACTACGGGCTACAGCAGCTTTTACACCAACGCCGGCCAGCTCGACAACAAGGGCGTTGAAATACTGGTAACGGCCTCGCCGGTGCGCAGCGCCTCGGGCTTTACCTGGGATATTTCGGCCAACTACACCCGCATCCGCAACCAAGTGGTGTCGATTTATCCGGGCGTCGTAAGCTCGTCTATCCCCGGCAGCTCGTTTATCGGCTCGGTGCCTTCGTTTGTGGTAGGCCAGCCATACGGGGTGATTTTAGGGCAGAAGAAGGCCACCGCGCCCGATGGCCAGTACCTCATCAACCCACGCACGGGCCTGTGGGCCACCGAGCTAAGCTCGCAGGTGACTGCCAACCCCAACGTAGACTGGCAGGGTGGCATCACCAATACGCTGGCTTACAAGGGTATCACGCTTAACTTCTTGATTGATGCTGTGGTAGGCGGCGACATTCTCTCCTTTACCCAGGCGGCGTATAAGTCGGCCGGCATGCTCCAGCAAACGGGCGTTGACCGCGACCAGCCCCGCGTTATTCCGGGTGTAATTCAGAACGCAGACGGCACTTACCGCCCCAACAATATTCAGGTAGATGCTCAGAGCTACTGGAGCAATCAGGGCCTGCAAAGCGACCTCAACATCTTCGATGGCACGCACTTCACCCTGCGCGAAGTGTCGCTGGGCTACGCCCTGCCAAAAGACTTGCTCACGCGCACGCCTTTTGGCAGCGCTTCCATCTCGGTATCGGGTCGCAACCTGTTTTACTACGCGCCCAACGCCAACTTCTTCCCCGAAGTGAACACCCAGGGCGCCGGCAACATTCGCAGCCTCGACTTGCAGGGTGCCCCGAGCGTGCGCAGCTACGGCGCCTACCTGCGGTTTACCTTCTAATTCAGCCTTATTCGTATCATGACTTTATCGCTATTGACTCTTACGCGCTTGCGCTACGCGGCGCTGGGGCTAGCCGGCTGGGCCGCCGCCAGCTGCTCGCCCAATAAATTTTTGGACGTCAACGTCAGTCCCAACAACCCGACCGTGGTGCAGCCGTCGGTGCAGCTGCCGACCATCACAGTGGGCACCGCCTTCTTGGTGGGCAACACGCTGGGCCGCGACGGCGACCTCTTCATGCAGCACTACGCCGGCATTGCCAACCAGCCCTTCACGGAGGATAAGTACGCCATCAGCGGCAACTACGACAACGAGTGGCGCGGCGACCTCTACGGCAACAACCTGAACGGTGCCCAAACGCTCATCAATAACAACGCTGCCAACCCCGCCTACACCGGCATTGCCAAGCTGCTGAAAGCCTACAACTTTGCGCTAGCTACTGATATGTGGGGCGACGTGCCCTACTCGCAGGCCTTGCAGGGCTTGGCCAATATCCACCCGGCCTTCGACCGGCAGCAGGATATTTACCAAGGCACTACTGGTATTCAGAGCCTGTTTGACCTAGTGCGCGAAGGCCTGGCCGACCTCGACAAGACCGGGGGGCTCGCCCCCACCACCGATGACTTCGTGTACAAGGGCGACCTCACCAAGTGGCGCAAAGTGGGCAACATGCTGCTGCTCAAATTTGCCTGCACCGTGAGCCGTAAAGACCCCGCCTTGGCCACCAAGGTTATCAATGAAGTGCTGGCCAAGACGGGTAGCGATACAAAAGTGCTCGGTAGTGCCGCTATCGCCGCCAACTCGGAGGATTTTTCGGTGCCCTTTGGCGCGGCTGTAGGCAACACCAATCCTTATTATGCCTACAACGTGACCAACCGGCCCAATGACCAAATGGCCAGCACGCGCTTTCTAGACTCGCTGGCTGCCTATAAGGATCCGCGCCTACCCCGGTTTTTTACGACTACCCCAGCCAATGCGGCTCCGACCCACACCACGACTTTTGGGAAGTTTACGGGCTTTGAGAATGGCAGCAACGCTACTGCCCCCGTACGGGCTAACCGTTCGGTGTACAACACCTATGTGACGGGCACGTCTGGCGAGGCTCCTATGCGCTTGCTCACCAATTTTCAGCGGGCATTTATCTTAGCCGAGTGCGCCGTTCGGCTCGGAACGCCCGGCGATGCGAATGCACTCTATCAGGAGGGTATTCGCCGCTCGATGGAGCTAACTGGCCTCTCGACTGGTGATATCGACGCCTATTTTGCCGCTAACCCGAGCATCGTGACACTCAGTGCTACCAGTACCGATACGCACAAGCTAAACCAAATCCTGTTTCAGAAGTGGGTAGCCTGGGTAGGCAACGGCTACGAAGCCTGGAATGACTATCGCCGCACCGGTTCGCCCCATCTGCAGCCGGCCCTGAACGTGTCATTTACCTCCAACATTCCGCAGCGCCTGCTCTACCCCCCCTCCGAGGTGGCGGCCAATGGTGACATGATACCGAAGGTGGTTATCGAAAACCCCGTGTGGTGGGCCAGTAAATAGCCGGGCTTTTCTTCCTTTCTCTCTGCACTTATATCATGAAAAAGACAGCTATTCATTTGCTCCTGCTCCTAGTGCTAGCCGCTGGCTTCGCGGGTTGTAAAAAGGACTACGGCAATAAGCTAGGTCCTTTGCAGGACAGCGTGGCCCCTATCCCGGTCACGGTTACCAACCAGATGTATTTCGAGCGCTTTCCCGTGGTGACGGCTAAAGTGGACACCACCAGTGGGTTGGCCAGCAGTACTGGTAGTTTTTCTATCGTATTGAGTATTCCTGCTGATAGGGGTAAAATTAAAGAAATCAGCAAGGTAGCTACGGGCAATAGTGCCCTCGAATACTTGCAGGATTCGCGTTACCCCAACTACCTGACTACGACTGTAGCTGGCAACGGCACAAATTCTATTACGTTTGATTCAGACCTGAACGCAGTACGCAACTACGTGACGCGCCTTAATACGGCCTTTGCCACGCTGCCCACCGGCGCTACCCGAACGGCAGCCTTTGCATTCACAGAAACGCTGGCTCGGCGCCGAAGCACGCTCACACCTAACAGCAACCCGCAGACGCCCAACCAGCTACGCTTTTTCTTCCTCATCACGCTGGAAGACGGCACCCAGCTCATCTCGACGGAGGTAGACGTGCGGCTGATATTCTAACGACTAAATAGCACGCAGAACCATAAAAAGAGCCCTGGCAGTATTGCCAGGGCTCTTTTTATGGTGGTTAGGCCATTGCCTCTACCTCTAGGGCGTCGAGCACGCGCTGCTTCCAGGCCTGAAATTCGGGGCTGGTGCGGCGGCGCGGGCGGGGAAGGTCCACTGTCAGCGTTTGGCTGAGGCGGCCGGGGTGGCCGTGCAGCACCACTACGCGGTCGCTAAGCACGAGGGCTTCTTCCACATCGTGGGTCACGAGCAGCAGGGTAGGGCGGGTATCGGCCCAGATGTCGAGCAAGTGCTCGTGCATGCTGACTTTGGTAAACGGGTCGAGGGCACTAAACGGCTCATCGAGCAGCAGCAGTGCCGGCTGGGTTACCAGCGCCCGCGCAATGGCGACCCGCTGCGCCATACCTCCCGACAATTGCCGGGGTAGGGCTTGAGCAAAATCGCTGAGGCCGACCCGCGCCAGCACGGCGGTAGTGCGGGCCACCTGCTCGGCGGCCGGCAGCCGAGCCAGGCCAAAGCGCACATTGTCTTGCACCGTGAGCCAGGGCATGAGGCGAGGCTCCTGAAAGATGACGCCTACCGCTGGGTGCGGGGCCGTGAGGGGCGCATCGGCCAGCAGCACGCGGCCGGTGCTGGGCTGCTCCAGGCCGGCCACCAGGCGCAACAGCGTGCTTTTGCCGCAGCCGCTGGCCCCCACCAGCGTTACGATTTCGCCGGCCCGCAGCTGCAGGTTGATATCCTGCAGCGCCACCACGCCATTGTCGAACTGCTTGCCGATGTGGTCGAACTGGAGCATGAGTTGAGGATGTTATTGCTTGCCAATGGGTTGTCCTTGCGAGCGCAGCGCGGTAATTTCATCAAGACGACGCCCAAACGAGTCTTTTTAGTGCGATTGCCGCGCTACGCTCGCAAAGAGAAGAAGCTTCGTAGTCGATTACTTTGTGGTGCCGTGCGTGTCTTGCCAGTGCAGCAAGCGGCGGCCCAGCAGGGCCAGTAGCGAATCGGTGCAGCGGCCCAGCACGGCAAAGAGCAGAATGCTAGCCAGGATAGTTTGGGGCCGGCCGGTCATTTGGCCATCTACCAGCAAGAAGCCCAAGCCCTTGTTGGCGCCCATAATTTCGGCTGCTACCACAAACATCCAGCCCAGCCCCAGGCCGTTGCGCAGCCCCACGAAGTAGGCGGGCAGTGTGGCGGGCAAAAATACCCGCCGCACCAGCGCCAGGCCTGCTAGCCCGTACACGCGGCCCACTTCGACTAGCTTGCGGTCTACGTTCTGGATGCCGGTCATTACCCCCAGGTATACCGGGAAAAATACGCCTACCGCAATCAGCACCACTTTGGAGGTTTCGTAAATGCCCAGCCAGAGGATGAAAAGCGGTACCCAGGCCAGCGACGGAATATTGCGCAGCCCTTGCAGCAGCGGGTCGAGCAGCCGGCGCACTAGCGGCAGGTAGCCCGTGATCGCCCCCAGCGCCGTGCCTAGCGCTCCGCCTAGCCCAAAGCCCAGCGCCACTCGGCCCAGTGTGAGGCCCAAGTGTGGCCACAGTTCGCCGGTGCGCGCCAGTTCGCCGATGGTAGCCAGCACGCGCGAAGGGGCAGGTAGCAGATTGGGCGGCAGCGTGCCGAAGCGGGCCAGGGCTTCCCACAGCGCCAGGAGCGCAACCGGTAGCATGACGCCCAGCGGCCAGTGGCGGTGCTTAGCCTGTGCGCGAGGCGAGCGGGCCGCGCCCGGCACGGCCGCCGGGGCCCGCAGGGGGGCAGATAGGGTAGAAGTAGCCATGGTTACTTAATGGCTACGGGCGCCGCCGCGAGTTTGGCTGCGTACTGCGGGTCAATGAGGTCATTGACTGTTTTTTGCACATCCACGTTGGCATCGATGGCACCGCTCCTTTTGAGCACATCGCCGGCCGCCGTGATGGTGGCGCGCTGCTGAGTACCAAACTGCACGTTGCTAAAATCGGTGCGGCTCAGCTGCTTGGCCGCCGCGGCGGGGGACAGTTTTGCTTCGGTGGCGAGAGTTTGCTGCAGCTCGGTGGGATGCTGCTGCGCCCAGGTGCGGGCTTGCTCGTAGGCCGTCAGCACCTCTTGCACCAAAGCCGGGTGTTGCTGGGCAAACTCCTCACGCACATTGAGCACGCCGTAGCTATTGAAATCAGGATTGCGGTAAAAAAGCCGGGCACCTGACTCTAGCTCAGCCTTGGCCATGTGCGGGTCGAGGCCGGCCCAGGCATCTACGTCGCCGCTGGCCAGGGCGGCGCGGCCGTCGGCGTGCTGCAACGGAATAAGCTCAATATCTTTCTCGGTCATCTTCGCCTGGTCGAGGGCGCGTAGCAGAAAGATGTACGGGTCAGTGCCTTTGGTAGCTGCCACGCGCTTGCCCTTAAGGTCAGCTACGGTTTTGATGGGCGAATTGGCGCCAGTGACGAGGGCCGTCCACTCGGGCTTAGAGTAGATGTAGATGGCTTTGAGCGGGTTGCCATTGGCCCGGCCAATGAGCGCCGCCGCGCCCGCCGTCGAGCCAAAGTCAATGCTCTTGCCATTCAAAAATTCTAGGGCCTTATTGCTGCCCTGGCTCAGCACCCATTCTACCTGAATGTGCTGCTTGGCCAGGCTGTTTTCGAGCCAGCCCTGCTGCTTAAGCGCCAGGCTCAGCGGGTTATAATAAGCATAGTCGAGCCGAATAGTGGTAGGCGCTTCAGCCGTAGTGCCGCTGCCCACTTGGCTGCCGCAGCCCGTTAGCAGCGCAGCCAGGGCCAGCGAAAGGGGCGCAAAAGCACGGATTCTGGTAGAAGAGAAAGCGAGCATGAAGAAGCTGCTAGTCAGGTTAAGAATGAGTTGTAAGACCACCAGGTGGTTGCTGAGCCCCAGCGTGGCACCAAGCTAATTGGCTAGGGCCGCGGCGTAGAACACCTCCAGCTGCTGGGCTATCTGCTTTATTTCCAGCAGGAAGCCATCGTGGCCGTAGCCCGATTCCAGCTCGCCGTAGGCCGCTCCAGCAATGCCTTGCGCCAGCTCGCGCTGTTCATTAAGCGGAAACAGCACGTCGGACGTGATGCCCAGCACCAGCGTGCGCGCCCGAATGCGGGCCAGCGCTGGCCCTACCCCCCCCGGCCGCGCCCCAAATGGTGAGAATCCATGGCGCGGCTCAGCGTCACGTAGCTGTAGGCGTTGAAACGCGCCACCAGCTTGTCGCCCTGGTAGCGCTGGTAGCTGCTGGCGCGGTAGTCGCGTAGGCGTGGGTCGTCGGCCGGGTCGGTTTGGGTAGCCTGGTAGGCTTCGTAGCCGCGGTAGCTGAGCAGGGCCGCGGCGCGCGCGGCGCGCAGGCCGGCGCTACCCCCCTCGGCCGTGTGCGCGTGGTAGGTAGGGTCGGCCTCGATGGCCAGCCGCTGCGCTTCATTGAAGGCAATGCCCCAGGCCGAGTGCCGGGCATTGGTGGCAATAACTACCAGGTGCTGAATAAGCTGCGGTTGCATCACGGCCCACTCCAGCGCCTGCTGCCCACCCAGCGAGCCGCCAATAACCGTGTGAATGCGCGCCAGCCCCAGGTGCTGCCGCAGCGCCTCGTGTGCCGCCGCCAGGTCGCGGATGGTGAGCAACGGAAACTCCTCGTAGCGCGGGGCGCCGGTGGCCGGGTAGGGGCTAAGTGGGCTGGTGCTGCCGTAGCACGAGCCCAACACGTTGGCGCACACAATGTACCAGTCGGCTGGGTCAAAAAAGCAGCCCGGCCCAAATAACCCTGCCCACCAGTCCAGCACGTCAGCATTGGCCGTGAGGGCGTGGCACACCCACACCACGTTGTCGCGGGCCGCGTTGAGCTGGCCCCAGGTGCGGTAGGCTACCTGCGCGCCGGTTAGCGTGGCTCCGCTTTCCAGCGGGAAGGGGGTAGGGAGGTCAAAAACTAAATCGGGCATGACGGCAAGTAGGGATAGCGAGCAAGTGCAAGACGCTACAATGCAAAATGGTGCCACTGCCCGGAGGTAGTGGCACCATCACTAACGCGTTAATTTACTTATACTTCCAATGGCTGTGCATGCTCGGGCTGCGGCTCTGGAATCGTGTCCACCGATTCATCTTTGCCGGTGGGCGCGGCGTTGGTAGCGGCGGCAATGGCCTGCTCGAGGTCGGCGCGGATATCGTCGAAGTGCTCGATACCAACCGACAGGCGCAGCAGCGTTGGCGTCACGCCCGAAGCACGCTGCTCGGTTTCGCTCAGCTGCTGGTGGGTAGTAGCCGAGGGCTGAATGATGAGCGTCTTGGCGTCGCCCACGTTAGCCAAGTGGCTGATTAGTTTGAGGTTGTCAATCACGGCCGACGCCGTTTCTTTGGTGCCGTGTAGCACAAACGACAGCACGCCACCGAAGCCGCGCTTCAGGTACTTAGCCGCGTTGGTGTGGTGCGGGCTGCTGGCCAGGCCAGGGTAATTTACGCTGGCTACCTGTGGGTGCTGCTCCAGCCACTGCGCTACTTTCAGGGCGTTCTCTACGGTACGCTCTACGCGCAGGCTTAGGGTCTCTACCCCCTGCAACAGCAGGAAGGAATTGAACGGGCTCTGCGACGGACCGAAGTCGCGCAGGCCTTCAACCCGGGCCCGAATGATGAAGGCGATGTTGCCAAACGGGCCATTCTTGCCGAATACATCGTTGAAAACCAGGCCGTGGTAGCCCTCGCTAGGCTCCGTGAACTGCGGGTATTTGCCGTTGCCAAAGTCATACGTGCCGCCGTCCACAATCACGCCGCCGATGCTGGTGCCGTGGCCGCCAATCCACTTCGTAGCCGACTCGACCACGATGCTCGCCCCGTGCTCCAGGGGCCGGAACAGGTAGCCGCCCGCGCCGAAGGTATTGTCAACTACCAGCGGAATATCGTGCTTCTTGGCCACGGCCGCCACGCGCTCAAAGTCGGGCACGCTAAAGCTGCCGTTGCCGATGGTCTCGACGTAGATGGCGCGGGTTTTATCGTCAATCAGCGATTCGATGCTGTCGGCATCGTCGCCCTTCGCAAATCGCGCCTCAATACCTAACCGCTTGAACGCCACCTTAAACTGGTTGTAGGTGCCGCCGTAGAGGTAGGAGCTCGACACGAGGTTGTCGCCGGGCTGCAGGATATTGTTCAGCGCAATGAACTGCGCTGCCTGACCCGAGCCCACAGCCAGCGCCGCCACGCCGCCTTCGAGCGCCGCAATACGCTGCTCAAACACGTCGGTAGTGGGGTTCATTAGACGGGTGTAGATGTTGCCAAACTCCTTGAGGGCAAACAAATTAGCGCCGTGCTCCGCGTTTTTGAACACGTAGCTGCTGGTTTGGTAAATGGGTACTGCACGCGAGCCGGTGGTGGGGTCGGGCTGCTGCCCGGCGTGAAGTTGAAGCGTCTCGAAATGCTGGGTTTGAGTGGCCATGAGGCTAAAAATAAAGAAGTTTTGAAGCTGAAAATCAAATAGAAAACCGGGTCGTTGGGCTTGCCTAAGCTGGAATGGCTACCGGCAGCTGCGCCAGGGCAGCCAACAAGTCCGCCGGGTCGGGCCGGTGCTTGAAGTTGGCCTCCACCTGCGCCCACGCAATCACGCCATCGGTGCCGATGAGAAAGGTGGCCGTGAGCGGCAGTTCGTCGTCGGCTGTGCCGTTGTAAGCTGCCAGGTCGATACCCACGCTGCGTAGCGTATTGGCTACTTCCGTACCTACCCCGTAGGCCAGGCCATACTGCCGCGCCACGGCGTTGCCCACGTCGCTCAGTACTGGAAAGCTGAGCTTCTTCTCGCTGGTAGTCAGCGTAGTAAAGTCAGGCTTTTGGGGCGATACGGCCACCAGCGTAGCCTCGTAGTGGGCTAGCTCGGGTAGTAGCTGCTGATAGGCACGCAGCTGCACATTGCAGTAGGGGCACCAGTTGCCGCGGTAAAACGTGAGCACTACCGGGCCCTGTGCCAGCAGCGTAGCCAGGGTTTGGGGCTGGCTGGTGGCATCCGGCAGCGTGAAATTGGGGGCTGCCTGCCCAGCGGCTAGTGCGTGGCGCGTGATATCGGCCGCCTCGGTACGGGCAATGCCCTCGTCGATACTTTGTGCAGCGGTGGGGGGTAGGGCCGTGGCCAGATGCTGGGCCGTAGCTGCCAGATTTTGCTGAAACGAAGTGGCCGAAAAAGGAGAAGCGGAAGCAGGGGTAGACATAACGAGTAGAGGGAAATGGCTGCGATAAAAAGTTTTTCCAAACTCCGTGCTGTTGGCTGTTTCGTGCTCCCGGCAATACAACTGCAAAGTGGCATTTTGCGAAATACTTGGTAGCCAGCGTATTAAGCTTAGGATGGATGCGCTAAGCTGCTGGCGACGCGGCAAAACCAGCCGGCCCAAAAATTACCCGCAAAGGAGAGAGTGAACAGCGCCGAGGCGTTAGCCGCGGCAACAACAGCACATACGCATTCGCCGGGCTGCAGGAGCCGGGCTAGCCAAAGCCGATTGCCAGAAGTGTCCCAAAGTGCGCACCGAAATGGCAGCGTGGTGGGGAGCAGCGAAAAGGATGCGTGTGCCATGGTACTCGGTTTATAGCCCCCCAGGCTGCGGCGAGCAGCTACTGAGGTAGGAATTGGCACCTTTCAACGGGTGAAGGTTGCCAGCGGGTCACGGAGCCTAATCTCTCGCCGCTTCTGTATAAAACTTACTAAAACTGCCCTGCCTGCTGCGGGGGAGTACCAACTTGGTGAAGGCAAAGATAGACAGCGCCGCCGATTTCCCAAATTACTTCGAGAAAAAATGGGCTAAGTGTCGATTTTTTTCAGATTGCTAGCTAAGTGCAGCACGCAAAAAGTTCGTAAAACGCAGATGCCAAAGGATATAGCCTGCCCAATAGCGCTACCTATAAACAAAAAGGCCACCCCAATACTGGAGTGGCTTTTCTCACCTTTTTTCTGCAAAAAGTACCTAGATACTAGGTAGGGTTAACTCCTGACCTACTTCAATAAGGTCGGGGTTACTGCCGATGATGGCCTTGTTGGCCTCGTATATCTGGTGCCACTTGGCGGCATCGCCGTAGTGGTTTTTAGCAATTTTGGAAAGCGAATCACCGCTCACAACTGTGTATGAAGTGCCAGCAGCGGCCGAGTCGGCAGACTGTGCGCTGTTACCAAAGAAGTCGGTTCCAGTACCAGTAGAAGCCGGTGCAACGGGCTTTTTATCACCCTCGTTATTCAAAAAATCGAGCAAGCCCATGTGACAAGTGCGGTTAAAGTGTGAAAGAAGCGCTGCCGCAGCAAAGCTGGGCGACTTGTAGGCTTTGTACGGGGGTAGGGAATCAAGGTTACTGCCCATAACTAAAAAAAAAGCAGTGCGTAAGCAGGCCCATATTCACCAGTACTTTTCTCTTCACCTTCTTTCTTTTTTCCATGAATCTTTCACACGTTTCCCTCCGCTCTTACTTCGCCTCGATGCTCAGCGTGGTAGCCCTACTTTTCGTTATGTCGTCGTGCGGTGGCGGCGATAAGGGCAAGGTAGAAGGTGCGACTACCTTGTACGGCTCTGGCAGCAAAACCTGGGTAACTGATAAGCAAGTAGATGCTGCGGGTGATAAAGCGAAATTAGACGATGCTGCTAAAGAAGCAGAGTTCACTTTTACGGCTACCAACTTTACGGCTAGCGAAGGCGGCCAAAGCCAAACTGGTACTTACACGTTTGACCAGGCTGCCAAAACTATAACGCTTACGCCCCAAGGCGGCTCGACGGCCAACACTTTCAAGGTAGAAAAGCTGACTGATGATAAGCTCTCGCTGTCTGGCAACAGTGGCGCTATGTACGTACTGAAGGCTAAGTAGCCTTAGCTTCTGACGGGCCGCCGCCCCCTCCTAAACCTCGCGCCGTAACGGGCGCGAGGTTTTTTTATGCGCTATAGGTGAGGAATGACGTTAAAAGCTGGTCCTTTGGGCTAAAATAGAAGTAGCATAGTGTTTGACTTAAATCGTGACCAAATAATGAGGTGGTTTTGTGGACTGCTTTTGTGGGTGAGTAGCCTGGCCCTAGCCCCGGCAGCTTGGGCGCAGGTGGCGGCCGGCGAGCCCGCGGCGGTGCCCGCGCGTCGCTTGCACAGCGTGAGCCCCGCCGATACCACGTTTGCCGAGCTAGAGTTTTTGCGGTCAGAAATCGGCGGCGCGCGGGTGATTTTCTTGGGCGAGCCCACGCACGGCGAGGGTAACGTGCTGGCCGCCAAGGCCCGGCTGGTGGCCTACTTGCAGCAGCGCCTGGGCTTCACAACGCTGGCGATGGAAAGTGGCTTTTTTGATTTGCACAAAGCCCAGCGCCAGATTGGGCTGGCCAAGTCGGTGAGTAAGAACTTGCAAAGCAGCATCTTCCCTATCTGGATGCGCACGCAGGAGTTTCAGGCCGTAGTGCCCCTAGTGGGGCAGGATGGCCTGCGCGTGATGGGCTTTGACCCGCAGCTGGGTGGCGACTACAGCGACGATTTGGTAGACGACCTCGACGATTTTCTGGAAGACGAGCCGGGTAGCAAAGCCATCAACTACGACCTGCTCGACGACGCCGTAGGGTATATGCAGGTTCATTACGCCCTGCCGCCTACCCCCCGCCTGGCCGACATAGAAGCCGAACTAGCCAAAGCCGAATCACTGCTGCGCAAAGTCGCTGCAGCGCCCACGGCGGCCCGCCGCAGCGAGGCGCTGTTTTGGCAGCAGTGCCTGCGCAGCTTGCTGGCACTGGCCCACGACTACGCAGCCCATGACCCCAGCGCCAAAAGCGCCGCCGACTGGGTGGCCGCCGACAGTAACCCGCGCGATGCTCAAATGGCGGATAACCTGCTGTGGTATCTGCGCCAGCACCCCGCCGAAAAAGTCATTTGCTGGGGCGCGCTTCCCCACTTTGCCAACCGCGTGGGCGTGCTCAATAATGAGGAACTGCGCGCCTATCGGCCCATGGGCCAGGCCGTGAAAGCGGCCCTACCAGCGGGCCAGGTCTACCTATTGGGTACGCTGGCGGGCGGCGGTACCCACGGCCTGCCGGGCACTACCGGCGTGCCCGTGCCAACGCCTGCTCCTGGGACTTTGGAGGCCAGCCTGCTGGCGTTGGACTCTCCCTTCGCCTTTGTGAGTTTGCGGCACGATGCGCCCGGTCGCCAGCTCACTACGTATGCCTTTGATTACCAGCCGCTGGCCGGACCGTGGAGCGAGGTGGTTGATGGCTTTTTGTTTTTGCGCAGCGTGGAGCCGCCGCACTTGGTAGCCGACAGCACCGCCGCCGTGCCCGCCGACAGTGCCGCCGCGCGGGCCGCCTTACCCCCCCCTGGCTCGCTAAATCCAGTGCCCAGCCGCACCGGTACCACCGTGCGGCGAGTGGTGGTGGCCGCCGATGTGTCGGGCCTGCGCCCGATGCGGGGGGTAGTGCTAGACCAACAGCGTGCGCCGGTGCCCTACGCCTCCATTGAAGTAGCTGGGCAGGGCAAAGGCACCGTGGCCGACGCCACGGGCCACTTTGCGCTGGCGTTGCCGGGGCCCACACCCCTGCTGGTCAGTAGCTTGGGCTACAAGGCCGCGACGGTGCAGTCGCCGCGTGGTACCGAGGAACTCACGGTGATGTTGGCCCCAGCCAGTTATGCGCTGGAGGAAGTGCGTGTGGCCGATGCTCCACTCGACCCGCAGGTCATCCTCAAAAACGTTATCAAGAATATTCCGCTCAACTACGAGCAGCAAGACTACGCTACGGAAGTGTATCAACACGAGCGCCGTAGTAACTTTGACACCCTGCGCTACGAGGCCGAAACGGTGAGCCGGGTGTGGGTGCCAGCGGGCTACTAACACTTTGCCAAGGGCTTTTTAATGCTCGAAGATGGCCCTATTCGGCAAGTAGAACAGCGCCACTTGTTGGTAAATACTGCTGGTAAAGAGCTTATTACTGCCGGCAATAGCATAGCTGGCCCGGCGGGTAGCTTGGGTGACCCCGTGCGGATTTCGCCTTTGTTTGTAGCCCGCAACCTGCGCAAGTTTACCCTGAAGCTAGACAGCGTGCGCCGAAAGGGTACCGAAACGCTGTACGTGCTAAGCTTTGCTGCCAAGCGGGCCGACCACCGCAGCACGGGCTCCTACCTGGCGGGCGTGTACCAGGGCCAGGTGCTGGTGCGGCAGCGCGACTACGCCGTGCTGCGCTACGAGGCACTGTGGCAAGCGGATACGGCCTATTACAACGGCGTAGCGCGCAAAAACCAGCTGAAAACCAACCTGGTGTCTCAGTTATACAGCCAAGTGCTAACGGCCAACCGTACCACACACGTAGTAGAATACAGCAAGGGTGACAACAACCGCTACTATGCCCACCACAGCCTGGCCCAAGTCCTGAGCGCCGGCCGCGTGCTCAAAAGCCGCCAGCCCTTCTACTACCAAGGGTTGAGCGAACGGTTTTTTAAGCCGCTGCTCAATGCTGGGCCAGCCCCCGTAGCCCCCAAGCCGGCTAAGGGCAGCTCGCCTACCCCTCCCGCCGAGGTACCTTACCGGGCAGAATTTTGGGATAGCTACCAGCGGCCAGGCGGGGCACTGGCTACGCCGGCTGCGCGGCCGTAGGCTGGGGCTGGCCGGCCAGCCAGCGCGGCAGGTAGCCTACCCCCAGCGCTAAATAGAAGTAATACGTGACGATGCGGTAGAGTAGCACCAAGAAGCTCGTCATGGCGGCCGTGCCCATAAAGCGCCCGAAAAACGTAGGAAACGCGCCTTCCGCGATGCCCGCGCCGCCCGGCGTGATGGCCAGCAGCAGCACCACTTTGTAGGTGATGTTGCGGGCAAAGATGAACAGGAACGTGCTCGTAGTCATGGGGGTGAAGGCCGCGATGAGGCAGCCAATGACGGCGTAGCGAGCCGTCCACACAAACACGGTGCTGAGGCAGGCGCGCCACCAGTAAGCTGCACCCGCGCCGCGCAGGTGCTCCGAAGCCTGCACCATTTCCTGGCCCTGGCGGTAGGCCACGCGCCGAAAACGCCGTAGCAGCCGCGTCGAGGCCAGTCGCACTAGCAGCCGCCGCACCGAGCGCGGATTGATAAACAACGCGTAAAACAGCAGAGCTGAGTAGGCCGACACAGCCACGTAGCTGAAAATAAAAATGACCCGCAGCGTTTGCACAAAGGCCGACTGCATGCCTTTGGGGTAGAGGCCCTCTCCGGCTAGCGCCACCACCAGCGGCACCATCAGCACGTAGTACAGATTGTCGAGAAAAGCCGTGACAATGGTGTAAGCAATAGCCTTGCCCAGCGGAATGCCCTCGCGGGTGAGGATAACTGGGGCCGCCGCCGTGCCGCCCGCCGCCGAGGGCAGTACGCACGAGGCAAACTCCCACACTACAATCACCCCAAATGCCTGCCGCCAGCTCAGCGCCCGCTCGGCAATGTAGCGGATGCGGTAGATGTAGCCCAGGTCGCGCGCCCACAGCACGAGTAGCGTGATTACCAGCCACTCCCACTTGGCATCGAGCAAGGGGGCCAGGTCGCCGGGCTTGTACGAGCGCCAAAACAGAAAGCCTACCACGCTCAAGCCAATCAGCGCCGGCAGCACAATGCGCGATGGCCGCAGCTGCTGCAGCAAGTTGGCATCGGGGCTGTTTGGGGCCGGTGTGGGGGTAGGGGAAGTGAAGGCCATATGAGCAGCAAAGGTGCGGCAAAAATACGGCCACCCGCCAGCACTGCCCTGTTAGGGTAGCCCAGCAAAAAGGTCCGGCCGCAACGCGTGCGGCCGGACCTTTTCAAAAATAACGCCTAGTGCGCCAACTTGGCCTGCTAGGGCCGGCCGCCGGGGCTACCCGCCGGCGTGATGCCACTCGGCGAGGTAGTGCCCGGCGATGGTGGGCCCACCGGCGAGTTCGTGCTGCCGGGCTTTATTGCCGGCGAAGTAGTAGGCTTGGTAGCCGAGCTATCGGCCGGCTGCTGGCCGGGAGCGGCCACACCGGGGCTAGCCGGCGTAGTGCCGCTCGGGGCCGCTTGGTTGCGCATCATCTGGAGCGAATCGGCCGGAATGGCGCGTCGCGTCGAGTCGGTGCCTACTGGTTGTGTACCGACGGGGCGCTGGCCTGCGCCAGGAGCGCCGCCAGGGCGCTGGCCGCCTGCGCCAGCAGGGCGAGCCCCGCCACCGCCCACGCCACCGGCACCACCGCCAATTTCACCGCCACCACCACCACCGATGCCACCGTCACCGCCTTCTTTCAGGTCGTCGTTGTTCACGCCTTTGCGGTTGCGCGGGCGCTGGTCCACGGTCAGTTTGCCGATGCGGTAGCTGAAGTTAATCTTGAAGTTCAGGTTCTGCACCAAGTTAGTGCTGTTTTGCTGCAGCACCGAGCCGTTAATGGGTACGGTAACCAGCACAGGCGAGGAGCCTCGGCTATCGGTATACTGGTAGTTGTCCACGTAGGGGGTAGCCACGTTGGTGCGAATACGGATGGAGCCGGTGAAGAAGTTCTCGGCGCCAAAGCCGATGCTGCCGCGCTTCTCAGCAAAGCTCTTTTGCAAGCTCAGGCTGTAAATGCCGAAGCCGCTCTGGTTGCCTTGCAGCTGCACCTGCTGGCCGCGGTAGAAGGCAAAGGCTTGCAGCGAGTAGCTTTTGCCCAAGTCGTACGAGCCGAAGACGCGTCCGTTTACCACCACGCCGGTGTTTTTGGAGTTGTAGGCAGCCACGGCGTCATTGTTTTTTAGCACGGCATAAAAGGCATCTACGCTGCCATTGAGCGAGAGCTTGCCGGTGTTGGCGCCCGCGAAAAGGCTGCCACCGTAAGCATCTTCGGTGCCCGAGTTGAGGTAACTAGTCAGCAGCGCGCCCGGAATCCGGTTGGGGTTAAGCTCATCGGGTAGCTGCGTGCGCACCGTCTGAATAGCGTCGGTGGTGTTGCGCACGAAGGCCGTCACGTTCACGTTCACCTTCTGCTTCACGGTGGTGCTGTAGCCCACCTCGTAGTTATTGGTGTACTCGGGGCCTAGCTCGGCGTTGCCTCGCGAGGCGTTCAACGGGTTGCTAGCCTGCACGTTGGGGTTCAGGAACTGCAGCGACGGGCGCTGAATGCGGCGGTTGTACGAAAACTTCACTACGTTGCCGTTTTCGAGCTTGCGTGAAAAGTTAATGCTGGGCACCAGCACGCCGTAGTTCGGAATATTGGTGTCGGTGAGTACCCCCTGGCCATTAGTAAAGTCGGCCGAAATGGTGGTGTACTCGAAGCGCACACCCGGCTTAATCGTGAAGCCCTTGGGCAGCCCAATGGTGTAAGTGGCATAGCCAGCGGTTACGTTCTGGCGATAGCGAAACGAGTTGTTGAGGTTGGGCGAGCCAGCTGCCGGCTGCTGGCTCGCGTCGTAGAAGTAGCTATAGTCGCTGTTCACGCGGCGCACAATGTCTTTCACGCCCAGCTCTAGTAGCTGGTCCTTCACGGTCGGCGTCTGGTAGTCGAGCTGGCCAGTATATTCCTCGTTGTAGCTGTCGTTGTTGTTGCCCAGCTGGCCCACATAGCGGCGGGTGTCGCGGTCGGTAGAACCGGTAGGGTCAAAAACGCTGTTCGTAAAATTGTTCGTCTGGTTGTTGCGGCTAAATAAGGTAAGCACGCTCAGCTCACGCTGCTTCACTTCAAAGAGGTGCGTGTAGTTGAGGCTGGCGTCGATGGTGTTCGAGTTGTTGGTCGAAGTCACGTCGCGGATGGAGTTTACCGCCAGGGGCGCCGTGCCGGTGGCGATGCGGCTCAGCAGGTTATCCTGGTAGTTATCGCCGTTGCGGATGCCGTAGGCTATTGAGCCGGCAAGCGAGTTTTGCTTGTCAAAATCGTAGGTGAGGCTCAGCGTGTAGCGCCCAAACGCGTCGTTGCGGCGCGTGTCGGCGCTCTGCACCACGTTGGTGCGGGTACCCGTAGTGAGGCCGATGCTGCTCTGCGAGTTCTCGAAGCTGCCCGGCTGGTTGTAGCTAGCTCGGCCAAAGCCGCCGAGGCTCACCCCAAACTTGCGTTGCTGTAGTTACCGTTCAGGCCCAAATTGGTGGCGCGCAAACCTACACCAGTGTTCAGGCTTAGCGAGCCGCCCTTCAGGTTGTTTTGCTTGGTAACGATGTTGATAATACCACCCGAACCCTCGGCATCGTACTTGGCCGAAGGCGAAGTAATTACTTCCACCGTCTGAATTTGGTCGGCCGGAATCTGCTTCAGCGCATCGGCCACGCTGCTGGCCGCAATGGTCGAGGGCTTGTTATTAATCAGTACCCGGATGTTGCTGCTACCGCGCAAACTCACGTTGCCATCTAGGTCCACGCTCAGCAGCGGTACACGCTTGAGCACGTCGGTGGCATCGCCGCCGGCCGTGGTCTTATCCACATCGGCGTTGTAGATGGTGCGGTCTACGCGCTCCTCGATGAGTGGCTTTTTGCCCGTCACAACTACCTCGCTCAGCTTCTGGGCGGTGGCAGCCAGTGCAATGGTGCCCAGGGCCACGTTGCCGCCGCCGTCAGGCACCGTGACACTGCGCGTCTGCGTGGTATAGCCAATAAAGCTGACCTCGACCCGGTAGGTACCCGCCGGAATGCCGGGTAGTACAAACTTGCCATCGTCGCCGGCCACGCCGCCGTTCACGGGGCTATTGGTACTGGGGTTGATGACGTTGACCGTAGCGTACGACACTGGCTTGCCAGTAGCTGCCTCGGTGATGGTGCCGCTGATGCGGCCCGCCGCGCGAGCAGGTGCCGCGGCTGGCGCTGCTGCGGGGCGGCCGCCCGCCTGGCCATAGCTAAGCCGCGGGCTGGCCCAAAAAGTGGTGGCCAGAAGTCCTACCAGAGGTAGCGTAGTTTTGTTCATAGAAATCATAACGGCCAAAGTGCGCAAATAGCTGGCAAGGGTTGCAGCTACTCCGGGCTAGTAGGAGGAATTCGTCGGCCGAAACTGCAATTATGCCGACCAAGCCCTTGCAAAGGTCGATTACGATTCAGCTACAAGTTGAGTGGCAGCCACAACCGCCCCGCCCGCCCTGTCGTACCTTTGGGACTAGCCGGTCAATCTTTTTAGCCCGCTCTGCGGTTGCTTAGCCGCGCTCCCATTCCGCTGCCCCGATGATTATTGAACCTGGCCCGCTCCTGGCGGCGATATCCTCGCCCGATGACCTTAAAAAACTCGCCCCCGAGCAGTTAGTGCAAGTCAGCACCGAGCTGCGCGAGTTCATTATCGACACGGTGAGCATTTACGGAGGGCACTTCGGCGCTTCGCTGGGGGTAGTCGAGCTGTCGGTGGCGCTGCACTACGTCTACAACACGCCCTACGACCAGCTGGTGTGGGATGTGGGCCACCAGGCCTACGGCCACAAAATCCTGACTGGCCGGCGCGACCGCTTTCCTACCAACCGCCGCTACGGCGGCATGTCGGGCTTCCCGAAGATGTCGGAGAGCCCCTACGATGCCTTTGGCGTGGGCCACAGCAGCACCAGCATCGGGGCGGCGCTGGGCATGGCGGTGGCTTCTGACTACAAGAAAGAGTTTGACCGCCAGCACATTGCCGTAATCGGTGATGGCGCCATGACGGCCGGCATGAGCTTCGAGGCGCTCAACCACGCCGGCGATATTCGCAACAACATGATTGTCGTGCTCAACGACAACTGCATGAGCATCGACCCCAACGTGGGCGCGCTCAAGGAGTATCTCACCGATATCACCACGTCGCGTACCTACAACAAAGTGCGCGATGAGCTGTGGAACGTGCTGGGCAAGCTCTCGAAGTTTGGCCCCAATCCGCAGCAGATTGCCCGCAAAGTGGAGGCCGCCATGAAGGCTACCCTCCTTAAGCAGAGCAACTTATTTGAGGCGCTGAATTTCCGGTACTTTGGCCCCGTCGATGGCCACGACGTGCAGCACCTGGTAGCTGTCCTCAATGATTTGAAGGCCATACCGGGCCCTAAGCTGCTGCACTGCGTAACCGTGAAGGGCAAGGGCTACGCGCTGGCTGAGAAAGACCAGACGCTGTGGCACGCGCCGGGTTTGTTTGATAAAATCACGGGTGAGATTTTTACCAAAATCCCTACCACCCCCCAGCCACCCAAATACCAGGACGTATTCGGCCACACGCTGCTGGAGTTGGCGCAAGCCAACGACAAGGTGATGGGCGTGACGCCGGCCATGCCCAGCGGCTCGTCCTTGAATATTATGATGGCGGCCATGCCCGAGCGCGCCTTCGACGTGGGCATTGCCGAGCAGCATGCCGTTACGTTTTCGGCGGGCCTAGCCACGCAGGGGTTAGTGCCGTTCTGCAACATCTACTCGTCGTTTATGCAGCGTGGTTACGACCAGGTAGTGCACGATGTGGCTCTGCAAAACTTACACGTGGTGTTTTGCCTTGACCGCGCTGGCTTTGCCGGGGCCGACGGCCCTACCCACCACGGCTGCTACGATTTGGCCTTCATGCGCTGCATTCCCAACATGGTGGTGAGTGCCCCGATGAATGAGCAGGAGCTGCGCAACCTCATGTACACCGCGCAGCTGCCTGAAAACGCGGGTCCGTTCAGCATTCGCTACCCCCGCGGCGAGGGTGTAATGCCCGAGTGGCGCACGCCACTGCAGCGCGTGGCCATCGGCACGGGCCGCGTGGTACGCCAGGGTGAGGAAGGCGGCGTGGCCATTCTCACCATCGGCCACATCGGCAACCAGGCTGTGCAAGCCACCGCCACCCTCGCCGCCGAGGGCCTCGACGTGGGCCACTACGACCTGCGCTTCTGCAAGCCTCTGGACGAAGAAATGCTGCGCGATGTAGCTCGGCGCTACCGCGCCATCGTCACGGTGGAGGATGGTTGCCTACCCGGCGGCTTCGGCTCGGCGGTACTGGAGTTTCTTACCGACCAGGGTCTGCACTTGCCGCTACGCCGCCTCGGCATTCCCGACCGCGTGGTGGAGCACGGCTCGCAAGAGCAGCTTTACAAGGAGTGTGGCTTCGATGCCGCTGGCATCGCAGCGGCCGTGCGCGAATTGAGCGCTAAGGTGAGCGACACCGTGTGGGCTACCGTGCTGGGGTAAGGCTAGTTTCGAATGGATAGGAAAGCCTCCGTAGCACGGGCTACGGAGGCTTTTTTTGGGTGGGGGCTCCTTACTGACGCGGCAGTAGCGCCAAACAATTGCCTGTGCTAGCTTGTCTTGTCTAAACGCCGTTGGCGGGACCTACCCCCCTCTACGGTGCTCATCCTCACTTCCTTTTCCACATTATGGCAACTACCTCCGTCACTTACCCCGCCACGTTCACCATCGGCGGCGACCTTACTGTGAATCGCCTCGGCTACGGCGCCATGCGCATCACCGGCGATGGCATTTGGGGCCCGCCCCAAGACCACGCCGAAGCTATTCGGGTGCTGCAGCGCGCCTTGGAGCTAGGCGTCAATTTCATCGACACCGCCGACAGCTACGGCCCCAACGTGTCGGAAGAGCTCATTGCTGAGGCGCTGCAGCCGTACCAAAAGGGCCTTGTGGTTGCCACCAAAGGCGGCCTGCTGCGTACCGGCCCCAACCAGTGGCCCATCGATGCTAGCCCCAAGCACCTCGAAGAGGCACTGCACGGTAGCCTCAAGCGCCTCAAAGTCGAGCAGATTGACTTGTACCAGCTGCACCGCATCGACCCGAACGTGCCGGTGGAAGACACCTTTAACTTCCTGAAAAAGGCCCAGCAGGATGGGCTGGTGAAGCACATTGGCTTGTCGGAAGTCGACGTAGACCAGATTAAGAAGGCGCAGGAATTTTTCCCGGTGGTATCGGTGCAGAACATGTACTCGGTTGATAACCGCAAGTGGGAAGCGGTGCTCGACTACACCCGCGAGCAAAACATGGCTTTCATTCCGTGGTATCCGCTCTCGGGTGGCAACAAGGAAGCCTTGGCGGCCCTCGACAGCGTAGCCAAAAAGCACGGCGCCACGCCGCAGCAAATAGCCCTGAGCTGGCTGCTGCACCACTCGCCCAATATCCTGCTCATTCCTGGCACTTCTAAAGTGAAGCACCTAGAGGAAAACATGAAAACGGCTGACATTCAGCTGTCGGCCGACGACATGGCAACGCTAGATAAAATCAAAGCCGCGTAACGTAAGCGCCGCCAAGTGTGTTGAACAAAGCCGACCAGCTCGCCTGGTCGGCTTTGTTTTTTACTCCCTACCCCCCCGCTCATGGCAAGCTTTCACACTTTTTTCAAAATGCCGCTGCTGGCCTTGGCGCTAGGGCTGGCGGCTTGCTCTTCGGGGCAGGTGACGCAAACCGACAGCCGGCCGAACGTCAACTTAGCCCAGTACAAGACTTATAACTTTATGGATGCCCGCGCCCGCAACGACTCGGCATTCATTAATTCGGGCACCAATATTTTTGACCTGAAGCGGGCCGTGACGCGTGAAATGAACGCCCGCGGCTTCCAGCTGGCCGAGCAGCCCGACTTGTGGGTAAACATTGGCCTCGTGACGCAGCAGCGGGTGCAAACGCGCGAAACCAACTTTCGGCAGGATGGCCTGCCCTACTACATCGGCCAGCGCAACTACCACTGGCAAGCCGGCCAAGTGCCGGTGGGCCAGTACCAGGAAGGCACCGCTACCATCGACCTAGTCGATGCGGCGCGCAAGGAGCTGGTGTGGCAGGGCACGACCTCTACCGTGCTATCGCGCACGGCCAGCCGCGCCTCCAAGCAAATTGATAAAGGCGTGGCCGATGTGTTTGCCCGCTTCCCGGTACCTGCCAAGTAGGACATTAAGTATAAAAAAAGCGTCATTCCGAGCTGGGCGAGATTTCTCAACCAGCTCGGAATGACGCTTTTTAGCCTCAGTTACCCGGAAATCCCTACCCCACGCGGATTCGCAAAATCTGCGCTACTTGGCGTTGGTGCGGTCGATGAGCTGCACTACATCTTTGGTCGAGACAGACTTGCCGGTTTCGGCGGCGCGGTAGATGGCTTCGAGCAGCTGCACGTCGCGCAGGCCCATTTCGCCGGGCACACGGGTGGGCTTGTTTTGCAGCACGCACTGGGCAAAATCGTCCATTTGAGCAGCTTGCTGGTTGAGGTTTGGCAGGTCGAGCTTGCCGTCGTTCTGGCTGGTTTTGCCGGCCAAGCCGCCGTAGGCATACGCGGGCTCTAGTTCAAACCAGCCGTTGGCGGCTTCGGCGCGTAGCTTGCCCTGCATATTTTGGGCATAGCTGGTGCGGCAATCGGCCACCGAGCCATCGGCGAAGTGCAGCTGCCAGTTCACCCCCGCTTCTACTTCCTTGAAATAACCCGTGCCCGTTTCGGGCGTGAAGCTGGCCGTGACGGATACCGGCACCTGGCCTTTGGTATACAGGCAGCCCTGCAGGCAGTAGATGCCCATGTCCATGAGTGGGCCGCCGCCGCTCAGTTTCTTATCCACGCGCCACGGGGTGCTGCCACTGCCAAATTTGAAGCCGTTGTCGGCCACCAGGTGGTTGATTTTGCCATAGGCCTGCGACTGGCCCAGGCGCATCATTTCCTGGTTGTGCGGCTCAAAATGCAGCCGGTAGCCCACGCTAAATTTCTTGCCGGCCTTCTCCACTGCCGCAATCATGTGCCGGGCATCGGCTGCCGAAGTCGCTAGCGGCTTCTCGCAAATGACGTGCTTGCCGGACTGCGCCGCCCGCACCACGTACTCGGCGTGCATCGCATTGGGCAGCACCACGTACACAATATCGATGGCCGGGTTGTCAATCATCCGGTCAAACGTCTTGTAGTCGTAACAGTTTTTGGCCGGAATGTTATACTGTTGCTGCCACTTGGCGGCTTTCTCCGGCGAGCCGGTTAGTACCCCCGCCAGTTGGCAAAACTTGGTTTGCTGCAACGCTGGTGCTAGCTGGCCCCCACTGTAGTTGCCGAGGCCCACCAGCGCCACGCCCAGCTTGCGCTCGGGCGCCAGCCAATCGAGCGGAGCGCCCAGCGCCGAGGTGCCCACCAGCGTAGCGCCTGCGCCGAGCGAAAGCGTGCGCATAAAGTCGCGCCGCGAGGAGGGGATAGGGTTTAGTAGGTCGGTCATGTGGAAAAGGAAAGAGAGGTGCGTGCGCATACTGCCTTCGGCGTATGCAGGTTAATGCTGAGCTTAATTATTTAGTTGAAGGAGAGCACATGCACCAAAAAAAGAACGTCATGCTGCTTTAGTCAAAGAGAATGACGTTCTTTCTACGTTGCAGTCTGAAGAACCAGCCTACTCGTCTTCCGGAAACTTACCCATGTTGCCGCTCTCAAAGTCGGCGATGGCGGCCATCAGTTCCTCGTTGGTGTTCATCACGAAGGGCCCGTAGGTAGCCAGCGGCTCCTCAATGGGTGCACCGGCCAACACCAGCACCAGGCTGTCTTCGGTAGCGCTGATTTGCACATCGGCTGAGTTCCAGCCCAGCACTACTAGCTGCTGCTTGTGGGCCGGGCGGTCGCCATTGACTAGCACTGCGCCGCGCACCACGTACAAACCTACGTTGTAGGCGGGGGGTAGGGTAAGCACAAAATCGGCGCCCTTAGTCAGGTGCAAGTCGAGCAGCGTGAGGGGCGAGAACGTGCTGGCCGGCCCAGTAGCCCCGCCGTAGCTCCCCGCAATCACGCGGATGCTACCCCCTTCGTGGGGCACAGGTACACTCGGAATGCTGGCAGCGCGTAGCTCCTGGTACTTGGGCGCCACGAGCTTATCGGCCTTGGGCATGTTCACCCACAGCTGCAACAGCTCCAGAGTGTCGCCGCGCTGGGCAAACTCGCGGTCATACATTTCGGCGTGGCGCAGGCCGGCGCCGGCGGTCATCCACTGCACGTCGCCGGGACCAATGCTGCCGTCGTGGCCGGCCGTATCGCGGTGCGCCAGGTGGCCGTCGTACACCACCGTCACGGTTTCGAAGCCGCGGTGCGGGTGGGGCGGCGAGCCCAGGGGCGTGTCGGTGGGCGCAATCTGCATCGGCCCAATGTGGTCGATGAGCAGGTACGGGCTCAACTGCCGGATGCGCGGCCCCGGCATGGGGCTGGTCACGTCGAAGCCGTCGCCCACGGCCTTCTTGTTGCCATCAATAACCTGAAAAACACGGCGGAAGGAGGTAGCCATAGCGGTCTAAAATCTGTGGGGTGAAATGCAGGTTTTAAAGGCGCGGGCGGGGCAAAAGGTTATGAACTACCTCGATTATCCATTAGTGCTTAGGCGCCTTCGGCTGACCAGAAGCTGCTTTTTTAGCGCTGCGCCGGCCACCGGCTTTCGTGCTGTGCAGGCGCCCCGACGAAACAGGTGTGGTGCCCGCAGCCTGCATACCCGGCGCCTGAGGCGCATCGGCACGGTCGCTGCCCACATTCTTGGTGCCCGACACGCCGGCCGGCGAGCCAGCAGTAGCGGCGGCTGGGGTAGCGCTAGGCGCAGTTTGCGCGTGGCTCAGCGTGGCAAAGCTGAGGAGGGCCGCCAGGAGGATGGTCGTTTTCATATACTGAATAAGGAGACTGGCGAAACGTACGCGGAAAGCCTACGGGAGTTCCATAATGGTCAGTGCTAGCTGCAATCGGCAGACTATTGGTTCGCTACTTAGCTGCTAGTTGGGCAGATGCTTCGCACCGGCGTTGAAGCACCGTGAGGATGCGCTGCTGTATCTCAGCCATCACAAAATCAGTCCAAAGGCTGGCATACCAGTTAAGGTTGGTGCTGACGCGTTGCTGGCTGTAAAGCACCAGCCGAGTGCGGCCGTGGCCAGCGGGCTGCAACTCGTAGGTGCCACGCAGCACATCGAAGAACTTACCGCCGACCGTCACGTGCTCGTCGAACGTGGTGGGTGGGATGGTGGCCGTATTGGGCACAATACCAAATGACAAGCGGCGTAGCGGCTGCCAGTCATCCACGGTCTCAATAAACTCGACGCCGCGCTCAAAAGTGGCGTGTCGCACGCCGCCTACCCCCTCGTGCGTGAGGGTAGCCTCGACGGGCCGCGGAAAGCCAATATCATCAATAAAGCTATGCCCCAAGTCGGTGGCCCGAATCGGCGCTACCCGCACGATGTGCTGCCAGACTACCGTAGCGGGAGCAGCAATAACAACCGAATTTTCGACGCGGTGAAAATCGTCGGGCGTTGAAAAATGGTTTTCAATTGGAGCCGCTATGAATGGCAGCACAGCAAATGCCGCTACTACCAGCGTTTTATCGCGAGAGTTGGTGTGGGGCAGAGCAAAAGCATTATAGAGAGTAACTCCTATAGGCCCTAATATTAAAAAGAGTGGGCAGAGAATAATAATGCAAATCATCCCATCTAAGTGAAACAGCAGTGATGCTAGAAGAAATAACACTGTGTTTAATGTTGGCGCCATAAAACCGCGCCACCAGTCGGGAGCATCGTCAGGAGTGAAATGGGCTGACACCGCGCCTAACCCGATGGGAGTGAGCAATAGAAAGCTCGCTGTAAGTAGAAAATCGTTATCGCCAAATAAGTGACGGTCAAAGGCATAGCGCGCGGCCAGCGCGTAAATTAAGCCAATGCCGATGGAGTAGAAATAGGGTCGGTATTTAGGTGAAATCATACAGTAGCAAGTATAGCGGTAACCCTAACTGCCCCGGCCTAAAACTACAACGCGGCGGCCCCGTTACCGGAACCGCCGCGCGTAAGCGTTAACTAACAGTTACTTGGGTAGCGTGGCGCGCACCGCTTTTACCTCGGCTACTTGCACGGCGCTGGCCTTGTTGCCAAAGTTGTTGCGGACGTAGGTGAGCACGTCGGCCACCTGCTGGTCGGTTAGGTAGGCCTGGGCGGGCATGTGCTGCTTGTAGTCGTTGCCGTCGATTTCGATGGGCTCGGCCAGGCCAGCTAGCACGATGTGGGCCAGGCGGGTTTTGTCGCCGAGCACGTACTCGGTCTTGATGAGCGGCGGGTTCATGTTGGGCACACCGCCACCGTCGGCCATGTGGCAGGTGATGCACACGTTCTTATACACCACCGCGCCACGGGTGAGCGAGGCCGCCATCGCCGGGCTGGCTTTGGCAGTGGTTTTGGCCTTGGCGGGGGGGGTAGGGCGGTGCTGCGCGTGCAGCGACAGCGCGCCACAAGCCAGCGCGAGCGCCAGGAAAGCTTGCTTGAAAATCATTAGTTCTTAGCGGTATACATAATGCGGTAGATGGTGCCTTTCTGGTCGTCGCTCACGTAGAGCGAGCCATCGGGGCCCTGGGCGAGGCCACAGGGACGGTGGTCGGCGCGGCCACTGGCCGTTTTGGCCGCCGAGCCCGAGAAGTTATCGGCAAAAACCTCCCACTGGCCGCTGGGCTTGCCATCCTTAAAGGGCTGAAACACTACGTAGTAGCCAGCCTGCGGCTCGGGTGCGCGGTTCCAAGAGCCGTGGAAGGCGATG
>Ga0160429_1000429_pt1 | contig 40976 bp, 32 predicted proteins | sample SolpanmetagenomR_FD_108199 | JGI IMG/M metagenome (GOLD analysis project Ga0160429, IMG submission 108199) | Solar panel surface microbial communities from Lawrence Berkeley National Laboratory, California, USA - R | ecosystem: Engineered > Built environment > Solar panel > Unclassified ... | reverse complement strand
TCAACCGCTTCCGCCACCTGCTCACCCGCTGGGCCAAAAAGCCCGAAAACTACCTCGCCATGCTCCACTTTGCTTGCGCCCGGATTACTTGGTATAATTGCCTATTTGGATAGCCTCTAAGAGTCCACTATTTCAAATAAGCTCCTCCCCTACTCACTGCTCAGGAATTGGCCGCAGCAGCTCCTGGTCCTGCCGAGCGAAGAACTCCGTAAGTGCTCGTTCCAGCAGGACGCGCTCGTTGCGACGACTCCAGAAGGCAAGTCGGCTTAGCTGCTCCTTATGAGTGGCCGTGATACGCTGACCGAAAGCAACCAGCCGCTCCCCTTCCGAGGGCAATTGCGAGGCGGACGTGGGCGATGCAGCCGGAACGGCTGGCGTAGTGACGACCGACTGCATCAGCATGTCGGCCATGCTTTGGATGGGCTTTTTCATAGGGTTGCGAGAATAGCGTGGGTGAGCGACTGGTAGTCCTGGGCGGCCCGGCTACCGGGCTCGTAGGCGCACACCGATTGCTGGGTGGCTTGCGACATGGGCACGGCCATGTCTTTGCGAATGTTGGGTAGCAGCACCTCTTCGCCGTAAAGACGGCGGGTGGCCTCCACGGTACCGTGGTTGAGCGTGCCCCGCTGGTTGGGATGATAAGCGGTGAAGAAGATACCCGCTAGCGCTAGGCGCTCATTCAGGTTCTCTCGCACGACGCCGGCGGCCCGCACCATATCATGGAGTCCATCGAAGGCCAGCTGCTCAGCTTGGCAAGGGATTACGTAGGCATCCGCCGCCGTAAGCGCCAGGCTAGTCAAGTCACCCAGGGAAGGTGGGCAGTCAATAACCACGTAGGCGTAGCCGCTGAGCTGCGGCAGCACCTTGCGCAGCAGCCCGTGATAGCCGGGAATACGCTGCAAACGCGACTCCTGGCTGAGCAGCTGAATGGAAGCTGGCAGCAAATCCAGGTTAGGCTCCTTGGTTTCCACAATGATTTCCTCTAGCGTAGCCTCCCCAAGCAACACTGAGAGCAGCGTGGCACCGCGGTAGCCCCGCTGGTATAATACGGCCGTCAAATTACCAGCTTGCGGGTCCAGGTCAAGCGCCAGCACCGGGTGGCCCTGACGGGCTAGCTCGCCTGCAATTGCAGCGGCAGAAGCAGTTTTTCCTACTCCCCCTTTGTTGTTGGCAACGGCAATCACCCGGGGGTGAGCAAGCGGAAGTGGCGATGTTGGCGTTGACATACTAGTAATGCTGGAAAGTCTAGTAGAGCTAGCGCTCTTGCTAAAATAGTGTCGCAAGATAAGCTAGGAATCCAAGGTAACCTAGTAGGTCTTTCATCACTAGCGTTGCTAGCAACGCTAGTGATGAAAGACCTACTAGCAATACGATGTTTGCTTTTTAATCTGTAAGTTCCTTAAAAAGAGACATATTATACTAGACAGTTATCATGTAAAAGGGTATACTACTAGCAGAGAAAGTAGCTTGCAAGAAGAGAGAGTAATACTAGTAAAAAAAGTATTACTAGCAAAAACAGCATCCCTTCTTTGCTAGCAGTTCTTTGACTACTAGCGCTCTTGCATTGCAAGTGGAAACCCTTATTTACTACATCTCAGTACGTCTTAGCTCGACAGTGGATTCGATGAACTGCTGCGCCTCCGCTACAGTCTATTAGGTATACTCCGCACTTGGCTCGCTTAGTATGCGCATTCAGCGCGCCCAATCACCCCTGGTGCGCAATTCCAATGACCACCGGTGTAGCGTAGCACAAGTCCCACTCAAACTGTTGTATACATTCTCGCTGCCGGAACCCAAGCGGTTCGGCAGAACGGACAGAGAAGCAAACTTCTACTTGGCCGAACGAATCATTAGCGTATAGCTGGCGCCTGGGGTCAGCACGAACCCCTAACAGCAGGTCGCCTGTTGATTCCCCACTGCCTGAACCGATACTACTTTCCGCACTGCTCTGCTGGCTAGCTCTCCTGCACGCCTTATTCTTCAATGGCTTTCAAATACCTACGAAGAAAAACCAGTAAACGCTAGCAATGCTAGAGACACTAGAAATAATAGAAGAAATAGCACTATTAGCAAAATGCTCGCAACTCTACCTCAACCGTTTAATGGGCATTTGCTTATCTTGCTGTAACCAGCCAATATTTTACCGGAACTAACGCTACAGCTAGGATGAGTGGGGTTAGCAGGGCTCGTGTATCAGTTGCAAACCGCACCCGCATTACCTACTACTCAGGACTTGCTGCCATTTGATAGCCTGCAATAGACTCGCGCATCCTGTGCGGTAACGGAATAGCGGATACATTTACTGTGCGGCCGCGAAGGCTGGCGACAGCAAGTCACTGCCGCACCGCCGCTGCTACTTGCGTGAATACGACCTTGGCCTGGGCCGCCGGAAGCCGGAGATAGGGCGCTACCTCCCGGGCCAGGTCGAGGTCCAGCGCATTATCCGTCTCAGAAGTAGTGAGTTTCAGGCCCTGCCCGTACCGGATGGGATTGCAGCAGAATACTAGTCTAGGGGAAGGAAAAGGGCAGGGCTAGGTGAGCAGGACCAGACGCCATCAGGGTATTGGCGGGCGCTCTATTCCTCGTTGTCCTCTGGCACGGGAATATGGGCTTCCAGGTACTGGCTCAGCAGTTGCGCCAGCGCCGCGTTGACAAACCAGGTTCGGGGCTGCCGCCGCCAGTAGCTGACGCGAACCAATTTCTCGGTCAGGCTATTGCGGATGGCATGAGTTTGCTTGGTCGCCGGCTCCTCACCCAGTAGGAGTAGGGCCGCATCAGGCCGTCCTGGCGCGGTGAAACTAGGCACCCCATTAGTCGACTGGGGGCGGTACTGGGCCTCCAGGTAGTGCACCAGGGCACCCAGCCCGTCGGGCAGGAAGGTGGCTTGCCCGCCACGCACGTGCAGCGGCAGCTGCAAGTAATCCAGCGCCTGCTGCCACTGTGCCGGTCCTAAAAAAAGATAGGCAGCATCCAGGATGACTCGAGCACTGCGCAAGCCTTGGGCGCGCTGAAAAAGAGAGGCCTGTGCATAGGGCACGAATGCCTGAGCACCACCTGCGGGAGCATTGGTATCCGGCTCCACCACTGGCGGCTGGTCATTATCTGCTGCTGGTAGGCTATCAGGGAGAATGTTTGGTGGGGTCGGCGAAGAAGATGGAAGCACAGACAGTAAGGAGTAGAAAAAATAGATTGCTTAGCCAGGCACGGAAAGCATCGCTCTCCAAGTCGTAGCTAGCAGGCAAAGCCTACCTATGACTTGCAATATGCAGCACGCAAGCCTTATAAATGTTTCTAATAGCTCAGAATACAGCATTAAAAGTAGTAAAATACAGATTTACAGGCCGGTACTTTTGCCCGATTTCCCGATTGTTCATGTATTTTGCAAAAAACCTGCGCTTTTTACGGCGCCGTGCTGAGCTCTCGCAGTCCGAGCTCGGGGATAAACTCGCGACCGACTATAACACGATTAGTCGCTACGAGAACGGCAAATCAACCCCCAAGCTGGACGCCTTAACGAAGCTGGCGCAGGTGTTTGGCGTGAGTATCGAAGCGCTGCGCAACGAAGACCTTACCCGGCAACCGGCCGCGGCTCCTGCTAAGCCGGCGAGTAGCCCCCAATCCGGCAGCCCGCGCAAAGACGAAGCCCTGATTCGGCCGGCTAAGTATCCACTGCTGGTATCCGTAGAGCTGGATGGCACGGCGGCGAGCCTAGAGCGGGCCGTGGCTCGCCTGGTCGCCATCAATGAAGTCGTAGCCGAAACCGATTAGACTATCCTGCTAGTACCCTAGGCTGTTGAATGCGAGCGAAGTGCGCACCAGCTAACCTTGCTGCTTGCTAATGCTCTCGCACAGCAAGAATTATTTTTCGACGGGGCATATTTATGCGTTAAGCACTTTGCTCTTTAACAGGCTATGACCTGAGAAAGAGTAGAGTACTAGCTTTATGGTTTAGCCCGACGCTGACGGGCCATTAGGGCGAGCGCAAATTGAAGTTGGGAATCGCGATTGGCTAGAAAGTCGGCCATTGATTGCCCGATGGCATAATCAGGCAGCACCCCTCGACCAGCTGGCTGACTTAACCGCAGGGGTACCTGTTGGCGCAGGTCTACGCACGAAAACTGAACGCTGATACCCGTCGCCGGCAACGAGTAGGTCAGGCTCTGATGGCCCGTGTGCCCATAATAGCCTCCCATGGTTTCCTCCCCAATGATGGTCGCGTTCGTGTTGCCGCGTACCATGGCGGCAAACATCGACCCGGCCGAAGCCACGCGCTCGCTGATGAGCAGGTAGAGCTGGCCCCGAAAGCGATTGGGTGGGGGCTGAAATACTGGATTAGCCCCCGCGTTTTCGTGCAGTTGACCGTCGGCCCCCTTGACGAACTCTTCGCGCGCTACCTTCTCCATCTCAGCGACTGACGTAGCCCGCTCGGCAGTATCTTTCTCTACCGCTAGCCACGCGCGGTACGGGACGCGCGCGAAGGCAATAGTAGCTGCCTAGTTCTCACGAAAAGGGGCGTGAGCCAGGTAGGCAAACGTGTGCATATCATTGTCATCGTCCCCGCCCCCGTTGTTGCGAACATCTACCAGCAGTTGCGTAATACGGGGAGAATGACGCAGCAGCGTGAAGCAGGAATCCAAGAAGCGGGCATAGCGGCGGTGCCCGGGCGTATCTTCCTCCCCAATATCGAAGGTATTGAATGTCAGCACTGCAGAGGCCTGAGCTGGGCGCACTTGAAACGTGTATTTGACGGGCGGGTCATCAAAAAATCCCTGGTCGCTCGGGGCCGAATGGCGGGCCCGGAACGCCTGCCGGTAGCGCGCATACGTAACGGCAGGTAGGGTTCGTTGCAGCGTATCGGCGGCCCCCGGCGGCAGGTACCGCACCCGGAAGGCGGTTTGCGGACCGTATTCCAGGCGGTAATACTCCGGGAAATCGGCCGCGAAGCCAACCCGCTTACCCGTCTTATTAACTCCATCCGTCGTGTAGTACTTACCCAGCTCGCGGATAAGCCGCCCAGCAGGAATACCATTTAGACTCACCAGTCGGGCGCCCAGCGGCAGGGGAGCCTGCGTCGTGTTGAAGACGACCTGACCCGCTACTTCTTTCAAGGGATAGGGGAAGAAAGCGGCCGCCGCGTGCAGGCTGCGCGTAACCGAATCAGGCAGGGAGGTATCGTTGTGCAGGCTGCCTTCAAAGTCGGTCAGCCCAATGACCAACCGATACACCTCGACCGCCGTCAGGGGCTTCGTCACTTGAGCACGGGCCGCCGCGAAAGCACTGTCCAACTGCCTCTTGGGATGATACTTATACAAGCCCGCATCAGCGACTTCCTTTAGCTGTTGCAGCCGCAGCAGGTCCGCCAGAACCTGTTTCCGAGTAAATAAGTGGGTCAGGGGAGAACTACCTGTGGGGGCCGGGGCAGCGCACCCGGCAGGCAGGGCGGCGGCCAGCCCGGCGACCACTATGCGGGCGCCCCAACGGGAGAAGGACATATTCAACTTTGAATGGAAGGCTCGGCACAACTATTACCAGTCTTTACCACAAAATAAAAAAGCTAGTTGGTAGTACCTGCTGGCAGCAGCCCGGCCCAGTGCAGAAAGTCGTTGCCAACCTGCTCCCAGTAGAAGTCATCGTAGTTTATCTGCCCATTCTTGAAGCCAAAAAAGTTGTGCTCGCGGCCCACGTAAGCCCGAAACGTCAGGTTGGTTTTATGCAGCCGGATGGCTTCCAGGCGCAGGTAGTCGTTGGCTACGGCGGCGGCATCGCGGGTGCCGTAGCCGATGAAGAGCGGCACGCGGGCGCCCAGCAGGGCGGGTAGTTCTGACTGGCCGTGCGAGTAGGTATTTTGGTTGCTGTCGCCCGCGGCGCAGTCGGTTTGGGTAGGGTGGTCCACGGCGCGCTGCCACTTGGCAAAACCATACTCCAAGTACCGGGCGGCCGTGGTATCAGGGTCGGTGGGGTCGCGGGCCACCTCCGTAAGGGCGCGGCCCAGCGGACTGCCGCTCAGATAGATGGCGCGACTCACTAGACCCGGCACCGCCGCCAGGTGGGCGGCCACGTTGCTACCTTCGGAGTGGCCACCTACCAAGACTTGGGTTTTGTCGACCCAGGATTGTTTCTTGAGCCAGCGCAGCACGGCCGCATCGCGCGCCACGTAGTACTGCAAGTAGTTGCGGGCGCAGTAGTAGGGCGGGGGCGAGGTGCTGCGAAATAGTTGGTTGGGGTTTTGGCCCTCTACGTTGGCCACCAGTGCGATGCCCGGCTTACCGATGATGGCAAGGTGACAATTCTTCAGTACCGCCTTAGGCCGGAAGGGGAAGACCGGGTACGCGCCCCGGTTGTCGTACAGGATAATGGGGGTGGGCAAAGAGCCCTGCGCCCACAGTAACAGCGGCTTGCGCACCCGCTCTTCGCCAGGAGCTGATAGGACCAGCATATCCACACTATCGCGGCCGAAGTGCACCACCAGGTGCCGGTAGCCAAAGCTCTCGGGCGTGCGCAGGGCGGGGGTAGCGGTAGGTTGCGCTGCGGCAGAGAGCCACCCAAGCCAGGTGAGCAGCAGCCCCAAAATGCGGCTAGCAGGAGTACCGAAGTGAGTCATCCAGACGAAAGGCCCGTGCCGGTAAAACCGCCAACCGGCGTGGCAAAAGCATGGGCCAACGACTCCCATATCCGCGCTCAGGTTGCGCCGCGGGTTAACTCAGCTGCCGCGCACCAGTCGGTAGAGTGCCTCGCGATAGGTATCGCTCACCGGAATCAGCTTGTCCTGAATGTAGAGCGTGTTGCCATCGACCAAGTGCACGTGGTCAAGGCTGACGATGTAGGACTTGTGCACCCGCAAAAAGGGCGGTTGCGGCAGCGTTTCGGCCAGTTCCTTGAGGGTTTGGTAGGTGGCCACGCGCTGGCCGGGTAGGTGCAGCAGTACGTAGTTGTTGAGCCCCTCCACGTAGAGAATATCGGCGTGATTGACGCGCAGGTACTTGTTCTTGGTGTCGCCCTTCACGAAAATGTGGCCCACGGCCGGTGCCACCGGCAAGGCCAGCGCGCTAGCGCCCAGCAGCGGCGCAACCGGCGGCAGGATAGGAGCGAGCAGAGTCAGGGCCTTGTGAGCAGCCTTCAGAAACCGCTCGAACGGAATGGGCTTGAGCAGGTAATCCACCACGTCGTTCTCGAAACCATCGAGGGCGTATTCGGGATAGGCCGTAGTGAGCACGACTTTCGCCTTGTTGCCGCTGAGCCGGAGGAACTGCAAGCCCGTGAGCCGGGGCATCTGGATGTCGAGAAAGACCAGGTCGGCGCGCCCCTGCTGCACCCAGGTCAAGCCTTCAACGGGGTCGGTGGTGGTACCGGCCAGCGTCAGGAACGGCACCTGCCCGATGTAGTCGGCCAGGATGGCCAGCGCGGGCGGCTCATCGTCAATTACTAGGCAGCGAATCATAAAGCAGGGCTTACCCGGCGGGTCAGCCAATGAAATTACCGGCGCAAAGAAGCAGTCGCTAGGCCAGCTATTACTATTTAGAGCGGGCGGCTGGCCGTCGTTTCGGGTATCACAAGCAGGTAGTCGTACCCCAGGATGGTCCGCTGCAACGACACGTCGCGGACCTGGAGCTGGCCGGCGGTGAGAGCCCGGCGGGCGGGCCGCAGGTCCACTATCAGCCAGTCCGGCCCCGTGGCCTGGTTGAGAAATACCTGGTACCTCTCTTTGTCGGCGGCGGTGTAGCTAGTGATGTTTTTGGCGGGAAAATAGACGTTGGTACCCGTAGACTGGGTACCCTGCCGGCCAACAATGCACAGGTGCAGCGACTGCTGGCCCTGAATATCCGCCAGGTTCTGCACTAAGTTGCCCACGTCGTAAAACTCGCCGAAGGACGCCGGACTCAGCCCGCGGGCGGCGTGGTTGGCGCCCAGCTTGAAGAGCAGGCGCGGCGCCGACTCACCGGCCGAAAATTCTTGCAGCAGGTTGCGCTTCATTAGATTTAGCCGCTGCTGGTGGCTTTGGCTTTTGTAGATGGCGTAGCTGGCGGCGTAATCCTGGGCCATACGGTGGGCCGTCGGGCTCTCGGTTTTGGTTAGCATCAGCAAACTGTCTACAGTGGCCGGCGATTGCTTCTCCATCACCCACTCATCCTGACCGGCTTGTTCAAAGGCCAACTGCTGTTGCTGGTAGCGGCGGGCTTGCCGCAACAGGTAGGCTTTGGTGGCGGGGCTTTTAACCAGGCCGGCGAGCTGCTGGTAAAATGGCGCGGCGGTGCTGCCATACACCTGGTCGATTCCCACCAGCCGCACCTGCTGGCTGCACAGGCGACGGGCCAGCTCAAATTCCTCCTGCCGGTCATAAAAGCATAGTGCCTCGGGGTACTGCCGCTCGTAGGCCACTGGCAGGCCCGGCTGCGCGGCCAGCCGGGTGAGTGCCTGGGCCACGTAGGGGTCGATTTCAGCCACGAACGCCGTGGGGTTGAATACCTGCGCCAAGGCCGCCGTGAATGCCGGAATCTGGGCTAAGCCGTGCTCTTCGCCCACCAGCACAAACTGGCTTTTTTGCGCCGCGGCCCGAAGCCGCTCCCAGCCCGGTCCACTGAAGTGGGTGCCATTGGTAGTAAGCGCGAAGTGGTGCTGACGCACGAGGCGCGTGAGCGTGCTGTCCTGAGCATGGCCAGGGAGCGAATAACCTAATAGCAACAGCCAAAAAACCAAACAGGTAGGCAGTTGGAACCCATCGCAGAAGCGTATTTTATTCATAAAGTGATTATCCTGAGCCAAAGAGCCTGCTAAAGCGGCTGCCTATGCGACTGTGACTGCGACCGGAGCAGCCAGCTTAGTCGGCCGCGCGGCTGGTCCTGCCGGCGCGGTAGTGCCGGCTGCCACCGCCAGACTGAGGTAGGCGTGAAACTGCCCGCCCACCGGTCCTACCTGCCAGGCGTAGCGGCCGGGATAGAGCAACTCCAGCCGGCGGTGCAGGTTGGCCAGCCCGATACCGCTGCGGCTATCGGAGTGGTAGTCGTGGCATTGGTTTTCTACCGTAAACTCCACCGTGCCGGGCGCGAGTGCCAGGTGCATCCGCACGGGGGTGGCGGGGTCGTCGAGCACGCCGTGCTTGAAGGCGTTTTCAACTAGCGGGATAAGTAGCAGTGGGGCCACACGGTGGCCGGCAGGGTCACCGCTCACCGTCAGCCCGGCGTGCAGGCGGCCGGGGTAGCGCAGGCGGTAGAGGTCCAGAAAGTTTTCAAGGTAGTCGACTTCCTGGCTCAGGTCCACGAGGCCGTCGGGGGTATCGCGCAGCATGTAGCGCATCAGCTCCGAGAGTTTGAGCAGGCCACCAGCCAGGGTTTTATCCACGCCGTAGGCCAGGCCGTAGAGCATATTAAGCGTGTTGTAGAGAAAGTGCGGGTTGATTTGGGTTTTGAGAAATGCCACCTCGGCGGCGCGCTTTTCGGTGGTGAGCTGGCGGTTTTCGCGCTCGCGGCGCAGAGCCTCCTCCCCGCCCCAAATAGCAGCGCACAATACTACGTTGGGGATAGTATAGTATTGACTATCAAATAAATATTGATAAATAGTCGTGTCAGGGTCATAGTTGTGAAAACCTAATAGGGCCGGGTAAATAACTTCCTCAATGCCGGCCCGCACGCCCGCAAATACCAATACGGCACTGCCGAGACCCAGTACCAGCTGGGGTAGGCGTGACACGCGCAGCAGGTACGGAAACAGCAGGAGATAGCAGTAATAGAACACGGCTATGCGCACCACTAAAAACGAGGCGTCCAGCCACAAAGCTTCGCCCAGGGGCACATTTTTAGGAATAGCCTTACCCCCTATTTCCTTGCTTACCCAAGCGTCTAGCAAGACGTAGACGGCGTAGCATAGCCAGGCTACAACGTGCCAGCGAACAGGGTTTTTGAGATAATGAGTAGCCATAAGACCAAAAATAAATGCTTCGCCAAAGCTACCGGCTAGCGCCAAGCGGCGCAGTTTTATTACGTCAACGGCCCAGTTGGAGCGGGCAACGGGTCGGTTAAGCGGGCAAAGGCGCGGCTGGTGATGGAAGGTCGCCTAGGCTAGTAAATCCCGCGTTTACCCCGCGTTTGGGGGCAGTGAGATAATGTTTTTCCGGGCAGGTAGGACGGCCGCCAACCTTTAGGCCACCAATTCCCCACTGCCTTGCCCCTATGCAAAACGTTACTTCTACCCGCGTCGCCCTCCTAACTATCTTAATAACCCTGGACCACGCCGCCCAGGCCCAGGCCCAGGCCACGGTAGCGGGTACTGTGCAGGACAGGGTGGGCCACGGCTTACCCTTCGCCACGGCCGTACTGCTGCACCTGCCCGACTCGACCGTGGCCGCTTCGCAGACTACCACCGAGCAGGGTGCGTTTCGCTTTGAGCGGGTAGCGGCCGGCCGCTACTGCCTACAAGGGTTGGCCCTGGGCTACGCAGCCAGCCGGGTGCCGGTGCTAGTGGGCAGCGCGCCGGTGCAGGTGCCGGCCCTGCGCCTGCAAGCCACCGCCACGGCCCTGAAAGAAGTGCTGGTGCAGGGCCGCCCGCCCCTGTTGGAACAACACGCCGACCGCACGGTGGTGAACCTGGACCGCCTCAACACGGCCGGCGACAACGCCCTCGAAGCCCTGCGCAAAGTGCCCGGTATCACCCTCGACCGGGAGGAGCACCTCCAGTACCGGGGCAGCGGCAGCGTGCTGGTACTCATCGACGGCAAGCAAACCTACCTGACCGGGGAGGCCCTAAGCAACTACCTCAAAAGTATTCCCGCCGCCCAGCTCGCCCAGGTGGAGCTGCTGCCCAATCCACCCGCCTCGTTCGACGCGGCCGGTACGGCCGGGGTCATCAACATCCGCACCCGGCGCAGCGCCCGGCCGGGCCTGACGGGCACCCTCACCGGCACGGCCGCCAAAACCCGCTACCAGCGGGCCAGCGCCAGCACCAACCTGGCGTACAACGCAGGCAAGGTGCGCAGTTTCGGCCGGGCCAGCGTGGGCTATTCTGATTTTTATAATCAACTGACCATTAAGCGCCTGATTCGCGATACTACGTTTACTCAGCAAAACTACTGGCGACCGCTCACCGGCTACCTGAGCTACGGCGCCGGGGCCGACGTGGCCGTGAGCAAGCGCCAGACGCTGGGCGGGCAGGTGCGCGGTAGCTACTCGGCCGAAAACGCCCAAGTGAGCAGCGAGTCGGTGGTCAACGCCCCGGATGGCCGCCCCGTCGGTAGCCTGGCCATGCGCAATCCCCGCGCCAGCACCTCGCGCGATCTGGCCCTGAACCTGAACTACCGCCTAGCCCTCGATACGCTGGGCCGCGAGCTGACCGCCGACGCCGACTGGGTACAGGGAGCCAGCACCGGCCACCAGGACTTTTTGCCCCTCAACTCGCCCCCGGCCGGGGCCGCCGGGGCACTCGTGGGCCAGCAGCGCAGCCAGACGGGCAGCGATGTGACCATTGGCGCCCTCAAGGCCGACTACATGCACCCGCTGCCCGGCCACTGGCGGGCCGAGGCCGGGGCCAAGGCCAGCTGGGTGAGCACGCGCAGCAACATCGCCTTCGAGAAGCTCAGTAGCTTGAGCGATTGGCACGTTGACTCCACGCGCAGCAACGATTTTCGCTACAACGAGCGCATCGCCGCCGGCTATCTCACCCTAAGCACCACCCTGAAGAAGCTGGAACTGAAAGCCGGCCTGCGCGGCGAGCACACCCACTCGGTGGGCGAGTCGCCGACTACCGGGCAGCGCGTCGCGCGCGACTATTTCCAGCTGTTCCCGACGCTGTTTGCCAGCTATCAGCTCACCGTCCGCGACCAGCTCAGCGTGTCGGCCGGGCGGCGCATCAGCCGGCCTTCCTACCAGAGCCTCAACCCATTTATCAATTACACCGATGCCTACACGGCCATGCAGGGCAACCCTTACCTGGCTCCTTCGCTGGCCCGCTCGTTCGAACTGAACTATTTGCACGCCGGCTTTCAGGTGCTGAGCGTCAGCTACCTGCTTGAGAACGACGTGGTCAGCCAAATCGTGTACCAGAACGACCAAACCAAGGTCACGACGACCCGTCCCATGAACCTCGACCAAGTACGCACCCTCAGCTTGACCTCGGGGGGCCACACCGACCTAATCAAGTGGTGGGGAATGGACAACCAGGTGGGCGCCACCTACGGAGAAGTGCAGACGCTAGTAGAAGGTCAGCCCGTGCGGCTGCGCCGGCTGGGGGCGATGGTCGCCTCCAACCATACCTTTACGCTGCCCCGCAACTACCAACTGCAAGTGGGCGGCGAGTACTACGGCCCGAGCGTCAGCGGCGTATACGCCCTGCGGTCCAGCGGCTCTTTCAACCTGGGTTTGCGCAAGCAGCTCTGGCAGGAAAAGGCCACGCTGAGCGTAAAAATCAGCGACCTGTTTTACACCGACGGCTGGTTTAGCTCCCTGCACTACCAGAACATCAATACCGATTGGGTGAACCGCTACGATAGCCGCCGCCTCACCCTGAGCTTCACCTACAAGCTGGCCGGGGGCAAAACCCGCAGTGCTCACGCCGGCGGCAGCGCCGACGAGGAAGGGCGCGCCGGCCACTAAGCCTGGGGGAAGAACAGGTAAAACTGGCTGCCCACTCCCTCCGTGGACTGCACCTGCATACTGCCCCGGTGCCGCTGCATAATCTGCCGCGACAAACTCAGCCCAATGCCACTGCCGGTGGGCTTGGTGGTGAAGAAGGGCACGAAGATTTCCTCCAGTAGCGCGGCCGGGATGCCCGCGCCGTTGTCGGTCACTTCGAGCACCACGCGGTGCGGCGCCTGCGCGTAGCCCACCAGCCGCAGCTGGGGCGCGGGCTGGGTGAGCAGCGCTTCCAGCGCATTAGTCAACAGGTTGATAAGTACTTGTTCGATGAGTGCCGGGTCGGCCTGAATGCACAAATCCGGGTCGGTGAGTACTACCTCGGGCTCGAAGCCGCGCTGCGCAAAGGTGGGTTCGAGCAGCGTCAGCACGTGCTCGAAGAGCGACCAGACGGGCACCATCTGGAACGGGGTCGCCGCTAGCTGGCTCAGCTGCCGGTATATCTGGGTGAAGTGCAGCAGCCCCTCGCTGCGCTGCCGAATCACGGCCAGGCTACGGACCAGGTCGGGGGGGAGCGGCCCAGTGACGGGGGCGGCGGTCAGTTGCTGGTGAAGGGTATCGGCCAGCGAGGCGATGGGCGCCACTGAGTTCATAATCTCGTGAGTGAGCACCCGCAGCAGCTTCTGGTAGGCCTGGGCTTCGGTTTCCTCCAGCGCCTCGCGCACGGGCTGGAAGGCCACCAGCAGCGAGCGGCCGTGCGCGTCGGTGAAGGCGGTGGCCGAGAGCAGCACCGGCTGCTGGTGCAGCCGCACCAAGCGGTTTTCGCCCGGCTTCAGCGCCAGCAGGGCGTCGTAGAGCGCCGCGTCGCGCCGGGCCAGCGCCCCGATATTGCGCAGGTAGGGCACGCCGAGCAGCTGCTTGAGCGACTCGTTCAACCAGCGCACCTCGCCGGGAATTACGGGTGGGTCGGCCCCCGGCGTGGGCACGGCGTGCGGGTCGTAAAAAGCCAAAATGCCCGTATTAACCAGCGCCAGCACGTTCTGTAGATAAAGGTGCTGGGCCTCCTTCTGGCGGGAAAGCTGCTGAAACGAGCGGTTGATTTGGTTGAACGCCTGCCGCAGCTGGCCCGCCGTGGCCGGTACTTGCTGCGTACTAAAGGTAAGCGCGTAATCCGCGTAGCGCAGCCCGACCAGAAAATCGGCCAGGTCGCGATTGCTGCGGTTGAGGTAGTGGATGAACTCGGCCAGCAGCCCGCCCGTGAGCAGCAGGCCCGGCACCCAGTAAATGGGCTGGCGGGCCACCAGCGCGGCGGCCACGCCCACCAGCGCGAGCAGCAGCAGGCCGGCGCGCCCCAGCAGCGCCATGGGGTAGGAGTGGCGCATGCTCAAATATTGTGTTTGCCCAGCCGCCGGTACAGGGCCATGCGCGTGATGCCCAGCTCGCGGGCGGCCTGCGAGATGTTGCCCTGGTGCTTGTCAATCACGCGCTGGATGGCCGTTTTTTCCAGCTCGTCCAGGCGCAGCGAGGGCAGCGCTGCTTCGGCCGGGGCCGCTTCGAGGGGCGAGAACAGCAGGTCGTCGGCCCGCAACTCATAGCCTTCGGCCATGATTACGGCCCGCTCCAGCGTGTGTTGCAGCTCGCGCACGTTGCCCGGAAAGGGGTGCGCCCGCAGCCGGGCCAGGGCCGAGTCAGCCAGCGTCAGGCCCGGCTTGTGGTACTTGGCGGCGTACTGCACGGCGAAGTGCCGGGCCAGTAGCAGCACGTCGTCGCCGCGCTCGCGCAGGGGCGGCAGGGTGATTTCGATGGTGTTGAGCCGGTAGATGAGGTCTTTGCGAAACTGCGCCTCGGCGGCCAGCTGGTAGAGCGGTGCGTTGGTGGCCGACACTACGCGCACGTCGATGGGCACCGAGGCGTTGCTGCCCAGGCGCGTTACCTGGCGGTTTTGCAGCACGGCCAGCAGTTTGGCTTGCTGGGGCAATGGCAGGTTGCCAATCTCATCCAAAAACAGCGTGCCGCCCTGCGCGGCCTCGAAACGGCCCGGCCGGTCCTGCCGCGCATCGGTAAAGGCGCCTTTGAGGTGCCCGAATAGCTCGGCTTCGAACAAGCCCGGCGCCACGGCCCCCAAATCGACGGCCACGAACGGGCCGTCCGCCCGCGCCGAACCCTGGTGCAGCAGCCGGGCCACCACGTCTTTGCCGGTGCCGTTCTCCCCTAGAATCAGCACGTTGGCATCAGTAGGGGCGATTTTTTCCAGCTGGCGGCGCACGGCCTGCATCGCAGTCGACTCGCCGAGCAGGGTGGCGGCGGAGCCCGCCGGGCGCGTGGGCGCGGCGCTGCCCGCCCGGCTCAGGGATTCGGTGAGGGTAGCGACTAGCTTGTCGTTGCGCCAGGGCTTTACCACGAAGTCGGCCGCGCCGTCCTTGAGCGCCCGCACGGCCAGGTCGATGTCACCGTAGGCCGTCATGAGCACCACGGCGGCGCCAGGGGCCAGCTTTTTGAGCTGGGTCAGCCAGTACAAGCCCTCGTGGCCGGTGTTGGTGGCGCGCTGGTAGTTCATGTCGAGCAGCACCACGTCGAAGCGCGTTTGGCGCAGTAGGGCGGGCAGGCGCTCGGGGTTTTTCTCGGTCGTGACCTGGCCCACCAGCGGGCGCAGCAGCAGCGCCAGGGCCAGCAGCACGTCGGGGTCGTCGTCCACGACGAGCAGGGTAGACTTGGCAAAAGGTGGCGCAAGGGCCATGGGGTAGTAGTCGGCGTGTTTAACGCTCAAAAGTAGTCCGCCGGGCCACGCCCCGCCCTGGCAACGGGCCGGCCGCGCTTTCTTTGCGCCGCTCATCCTACCCCCTCGCCCTTGCTAACGCTTCACCACGTGCACAAAGTGTACCGGCCCAGTGGCTGGCTGGCCGGGGGCGTCGAAACGCCCGCGCTACACGACGTGAGCCTGCACGTGGCGGCCGGCGACTTCGTGGCCATCATGGGGCCATCTGGCTGCGGCAAGTCCACGCTGCTCAACGTGCTGGGGCTGCTCGATACGGTGGACCGCGGGCAATATTTATTCGACGGCACCGACGTCACGCGCCTGCGTGAGCGGCAGCGCGACTTGTTTCGGCAGCCGCGGGTGGGCTTTGTCTTCCAGGATTTTAACCTGATTGACGAATTGACGGTGTACCAGAACGTGGAGCTGCCGCTGGTGTACGCCCGCGTGCCGACTGCCGAACGCCAGCAACGGGTAGGGGAGATGCTGGAACGCTTGCAGCTCGGGCACCGGCAGCAGCACCGGCCGGCGCAACTCTCGGGCGGGCAGCAGCAGCGGGCCGCCATTGCGCGGGCGGTGGTGAATACGCCTAAGCTGCTGCTAGCTGACGAGCCCACCGGCAACCTCGATTCGGCCAGCGGCGAGGCCGTGATGCGCCTGCTCACCGACCTCAACGAGGCGGGCATGACGGTGGTGATGGTGACGCACTCGGAGCCCGATTCCCGCTACGCCCACCGCACCGTGCGCCTGCACGATGGGCAGGTGCTGCTCACCACGCACTAGCAGCCCTACCCCATGCTCTCCCGGTTTCCGCATCTGCTCTACACGCTGCGCACCCTTCGCCAGCACCCCGCCTACACCCTGCTCAACGTGGGCGGGCTGGCCCTGGCGCTGGCGTGCAGCCTGTTGCTGTACTGGTTTGTGCGCTTTCACCAAAGCTTCGATGCTGACCAGCCGCAGCTAACCCGCATCTGCCGCCTGGTAACGGAATCACACTACGGGGGCTCCGGCTTCAACGCGGGTATTCCCACGCCCGTGGGCCCCGCGCTGCGCGCCGATGCCCGGTGGCTGCCCGTGGTGGCGATGAGCATTGGGCAGACCGACCAATACGTGCGGGTGCTGGGACCGGCCGGGCTGCCCGGCGCCAAGTACGCCGAAGCCCGGACCGTGGCCTTTGTGGAGCCGCAGTATTTTTCAATCCTGGCATACCGCTGGCAAGCGGGCACGGCGGCGCGGGCGCTGCGCTATCCCTTCACGGCGGTGCTCACGCGGCGGCTGGCTCGCCAGTACTTCGGCGCAGCCAACCCCCTGGGCCGCTGCCTGCGCCTGAACAACTACCTCGAAGTGATGGTGACAGGCCTGCTCGGCGACCTCCCGGCCAACACCGACCAGCCCTACGAACTATTCATTTCCTACGCCACCCTGCGCTACTACCAGCACTCGGGTACGACACTCACGACCTGGGACGGCGTGAGCTCGCAAACGCAAGGCTGGGTGCTGCTGCCGCCCGGCGGCACGCCGGCCCAGTTGGAGCAGGCGCTAACCGCCCTGCACCGCAAGTATTCGCCGGCCACGCTCAGCATGTCGCGCTACCGGGTGCTGCCGATGACCGAACTGCACTTTTCAGCCGAGTACAATCCGGGCCGCTACGTCAGCCATGCCACCCTCGGCATCCTGACGAGTATCGGGGCGCTGCTGCTGCTCACGGCGGGTGTCAATTTCGTGAACCTGGCCACGGCGCAGGCCCTGGGCCGGGGGCGCGAAATCGGGGTGCGGCGCACGCTGGGGGCCACCAGCCGGCGCATTTTTTGGCATTTTTTGGGCGAAACCCTGCTGCTGGTGCTGGCCGCCGCTGGCGTGGGCTTAGTACTGGCTAATGCCGGTCTGCCCTGGCTGCGCGAGTGGCTGGATGCGCCCCTGGCGCGGCCGCTGGACGGGGCCGCTTGGCTGTTTCTGGGCGGGCTGGTGGCCCTGCTTACGCTGGGCGCGGGCTGGTACCCCGGCCGGGTGCTGGCGGGCTTCCGGCCGGCGCAGGTGCTCAAGGGGCAGGCCCCCACGCTGGCGGCCGGTGGCTTGTGGCTGCGGCGCGGGCTGGTCGTGACGCAGCTGGCCTTGAGCCAGGGGTTTATCCTGGCCGTGCTGGTGATGGTGCAGCAGCTGAGCGTGTGGCTGACCACGGACCCGGGCTTTGCCACCCGCGGACGGGTGGTGCTGCCGTCCCGCTGGCTCCAGCAGCCCGTTTTTCGGCAGCTGGGCGCGGAGCTGCGCCGGGTGCCGGGCGTGCGGGGCATCAGCTTTTGCTTTGATGCGCCCACCATCAACACCGTCAATACCAGTTATTTCTCCTACGACCACCGTGCGTCCCGCGAGCCGTTTTTACTGGCGCGCCTGCCCGCCGATGCCCAGTATGTGCCGCTGTTTGGTCTGCAGTTGGTGGCGGGCCACAACCTGCCCGCCAGCGACACCGTGCGCGGCTACCTGCTCAACGAAGCCGCCGTGCGCCAGCTGGGGGCGGGCGGGCCCGCCGCCGTTATCGGCCACCACCTGCACCTGGAAAACGGGGACGAAACCTCGGATGGCCCCATCCTGGGCGTGGTGCGCGACTGGCACTACAGCGGTTTGCAGCTGGGCGTCATTCCCACCATCCTCTACACCAACCGGGGTGAATACCGGGCGCTGGCCCTGCGCCTGGACCCCAGCGCGGGCGACTCGCTGCCGCCCGCCGTGCGCGCCATCTGGAACCGCTACTACCCCAGCCAGCTCTTCAGCGCCACGCGCCTCGAAGACGTGGAGGAGGACTTTTACGGTCGCGAGCGCCAGCAGCTGACCCTGGTGCGGCTGGCGGCGGGCACGGCCATCGCTATCGGGTGCCTGGGGCTGTACGGGCTGCTGGCTTTCCTAGTGCAGCGGCGCGCCCGCGAAATCGGTATCCGCAAGGTATTTGGGGCGCGGCCGGGGCAGATTATAGTCGCGTTCGCGGGCGAATTCGCCGGGTTGCTGTTGGTGTCGTTCGCAGTGGCCGCGCCGCTCACAGGCTGGCTGATGCAGCGCTGGCTCGGGCAGTTCGACTCGCACATTGGGCTTTCACCCTGGCTGTTCGGGGCGGGCCTGGGCAGCACGGCACTCGTCATGGCGCTCACCATCGGCTACCTCACGCTACGGGCGGCGCTGGCCCCGCCCGCCCCGGCCCTGCGGGCCAAGTAGCGGGCGCCCGCTGCTCGCTAGCGAACAGGTAGTGCTCGTTTTCGAACACTTATTCCGCGCAGCGTATTTATAAATAATTGCTAGTTAGAGCTTTGCGTGAGTGGCATAAGCTTGGCACTGTGGGGCGCAGGCCGGTTTTCAACCGCCTGGTTCTTATGAAGCAACTCCTCACCTTCCTTTTCCTAGCCGTTACCACCGCTGCCTTTGGGCAACAGCTCCCCTAGATACCCTTCAACTGGGAGGGCGGCACGCTCGCCGGCCGGCACTTCGATAAAGTGGCCATTACGGTGCCGGTATGCCTCGACAACCTGCCCCATAAATTCAAAATGCAGCTGGATTTGGGGGCCGTGACTACGCAGGTTTACGGTAATGCCATCGCGCCGTACCTGGCGCACTATCCGGCGCTGCAAGCCAAGCTGGACACTTCCCGGCACTTTTACATCGAGAACCGCAAAAACGCCAAGCTGGTCGGGGTCCGGCTGCACCTGGGCAAGGTCGATTTTGGGCCACGGGACCTCGGCCACTTCAAGAATTTCGGGGACAAGCTAACCGATGAGACACTGACTAATAAAGGCGAAGTCCACGTGGGTACCCTGGCCCCCGACCTGTTTCAAAACCGGGTGTTGATTATCGACTATCCCCACAACCGGCTGTGCGTAGTGGACGAAATACCCGCGGCCTACACCGGCGCCTCGTTTCAGCCCTTCAAGCTCAAGGATGGCCGCATCAAGATTCCGCTGCGCATCAATGGCCAGTCGGAAGACCTTTTATTCGACACCGGCTCCAGCTTGTTTGCCCTGCTCACTACCCGGCCGCAGGCCCTCGCCACCACGACCGGGCCAGTGCAGGATTCCATCAAAACCTCCAGCTGGGGCGAGTACTACTACGTCTACGGCCGCCGCCCAAAAGGGGCCATTTACTTCGGCAAGCAGCGGCTGCCCAGCGCTTTGGTATACGCTGATAACCGGCAGCAATTCGATAAGCTCTACGCCGAGGAAAACGTGTGGGGCATTACCGGCAACGCCTATTTCCTGCACAACACCGTCATCATCGATTATAAAAACCACCTTTTTGGCGTGCAATAGTTCTATGAAAGCCCTGCTACTTATCCTACTTGCCCTGGCTGCGCCCGCTCTTACTTGGGCGCAGCGCGGCCCCGCCCCGGCCGCCGGCCGCACCGAAACCCGCGCCCTACCCCCCTTCACCGCCATTGACGTAGCCAGTGGCATCGAACTGGTGGTGCAGCCCGGCCAAACCACCGAAGCCGTGGTGGATGCCTCCACGGCGCAGTTCAGGCGCATGACCAAAACGGTAGTGGAAGGCTCGGTGCTCAAAGTCTATTTCGACTATCAGCACGAGCCTGGTTGGCAGGGGCTGGTCAACTCCCGGGAGGTATTTAAAGTGGTGGTTACCACCGGCGAGCTGCGCGCTCTCACGGCCACCAACGGCGCCGCCGTTACCCTGGCCCAGGGGCTGCGCCACGGCACCCCCGGCGCGCTCACAGTACAGCTGCGGGCGGGGGCCAGGCTGGCGGGGGCGGTGCAGGTGCCGCAGCTGAATATGCAGCTGCGCGGCGGCTCCTCGGCCCACCTCACCGGGGCGGCGGCCACCCTGCAACTGCGCGTGACGGAAGGCAGCGACTTCCGTAGCCCTGGCCTGCAAGTTGACCAGTGCACCGCTTTTGCCAGCAGCGCCAGCACGGCGCGTTTCGCCGTACGCAAAACGCTCGATGCCAGCGCCCTGAACGAGGCCACCATTACTTACAGCGGCCCGGCCCAGCTCACGCAGCAGCGCCACGAGCAGGGCGGCCAGATTTCTCATTTTTAGCGGAGCTTCCCCGGTATCGTTTGCTTCTCACCATGCTCAAAACCCTGCTGCTATCCATTCTGACCACACTGCTGCTGAGTGCCGAGGGGCTGCCAGCCACGGCGGCACCGGAGCCGGTAGCCGTGCGCTTTTCCGAGGCGTACGAGCTGGCCAACATCGTCCTGGCCCTGACGCCTTACGGGCAAAGCGACCCTTTTGAGGTGTACAAGAACTCGCGCTACTACCGCGAGGTGCGCGCCTACTTCGCGCCGGCAATGCAGCACCCCCTGTTGCAGCAGGCCAACTACTCGCGCAAGGAATGGAACAAGTACCTGGCGTTTCGCACTGATGCGTACGCCTTCGGCTTCAACGCGAAAGGCCAGCTGGTGCGCGAAGTACCCTTTCGGGCCCAGCAGGAAACGCAGCCGTTTGATAGCTTATTGGCGCAGGTCAACGACTTTGCGCGGGTGTCGGGGTTTCGGGCGTTTTATCGCCGCCACCAGTCCTACTACGACTCGTTGGCGGTGGCCTACCGGCAGTCGCAGCACCTGCCCGAGGTGCTGGCATTTCTGACCGCTGAGCTGGGGACAACCCAGGCCGCGGCCCGCGTCAGCCACTACGCGGTGGTGCTCTCGCCCCTCGTGTACCGCATGAACCGCCACCGCAACGTGCAGCGCGTACCTACCGATTTTGCGATGGTGCCCGAATACCTGTTATCCGGCGACTTGCGCCAACAGCCCACGCCGGCCGACGTGCTCACGGGCATCCACGCGTTGTTTACCGAAACCGACCACGGCTTCGTGAATCCCGTGACCAGCGCCCACGGGGCGCAGGTGCGAGCGAGCTTTGACGTAAAAAAGTGGGATGCTGGCAGCGGCTACGACCAAGGCGAGTACGATACCTTCAACGAGTACATGACCTGGGCCGTGTACGACTTGTTTGCCTATCGCTACTTCGCGGCGCAGGCCCCGCTGGTGTGCCAGAACTGGGCCCTGCAAAACGAGAGCAGGGGCTTTCTGGCTAGCCGCCGCTTCAACAGCGAGCTGCGCGAGCTTTACGCAAAGCGCAAAAAGGGCCAGACCGTGCGCGACCTATACCCCGCCCTGCTGGCCTGGTGCCGGCAGGTGCAGCCCGAGCTGGCGCGGCCGGCCATTGCGGCCTGCCCGCTACAAGGCGCTACCCTCACCACGGGCCTGCGGGCGCACTACGATGTCACCTTCACCGAGCCGCTGCGCGAGCTGGCCAGCTTCGACGTGCTGCTGAAAACGGACCGGCCTGCCAGCCGCGCCCGGCGCGTGGTGCTTACCCACGCGGCCAATAACCTGACCTGGAGCGAGCAAGGCCGCCGGGTTTCGTTCGACCTGGAGCTGGAAAATAATTGCCGGAATACTGTTGGCTTCAACCAGGCCTGGTTTACCGAGGTGCCGCTGAGCACCCCGCTGGGGGTGGATTTAGCGGTGTATGAATCGACGATTAAAACGGAGGTGCGGGTGCCCTAAGAACGCAGGCTACGCCTGCCACCCATCAGGCAGCCTCTGTCCTGCTTGAGTGAACTACCCCAATCCATTTATTGCTGGCCCTTTCACCTACTGCCACTCATGAAGTCATTTCTGCTTGCCCTGCTGGTCTTAATTGGGGTACCCGTCGCCCATGCCCAGGTGCCCCTTACGGCGGAGGCTGCCTACGACTATTTGCAAAGCCAGCGCACCCGCGCCGATGCGGTAGTGGGCGAATCGGCTAAGCCGGCCGCGGACAGCCTGCAAAAGGGAGTGCGCATTTTGCAGCAGGCCCTGGCGTACTACCACCGCCCCGAGGTGGAGGCGCTGGCCAAAACCAACAAGTCGCTGTACTACCGTCAGAGTGACATACTTTTTGACCTGGCCGTGCTGCAAGGCAAGCTAGACCAGCCGCAGGCCGCGGCCACCTCGCTGCAACTACTACTGACGCCCGAGTTTAGCAGCACCTACCTGCCTCACATACGGCAGGAGCCTGCTTTGGCCACTGCGCAGCGCGAAGCCTCGCTGCAACCAGCCCTTGCAAAGGCCGCAGCGTTAAGTAATGTGTTTGATTCCCAGGCCCTGGCCACGTCCTATCAGCCCAACCTGAGCGCGACTGAAAAGGTAGCGGGCCTCTCGAAAATGTGGGAAGAGGCCAAGTACAACTTCGCGTACTTTGACCACTTACCCGGTTTAGACTGGGATAAGCTGTACCTCGACTACCTGCCCAAAGTGCAAGCCACCACCAGCACGTTGGCTTACTTTCGGCTGCTACAAACCTTCTACGCGCAGCTGCACGACGGTCACACCGGCGTGTGGACCAACGCCGGCCCGCTGGCCGATTCGGTGTACGGCGGCCCACCCCTGCGGGCGCACCTGATAGCGGGCCGCGTGCTGCTGCGCGACGTGCGCTACGATAGCCTGCGGCGCACCGGCCTCGTGCCGGGTCTGGAAATTGTGCAGATTGACGGCCAGCCCGTTGTTGCCTACGCCGACCGCTACGTGCGGCCCTACCAAAGCGGCTCGACCACCCAAAACGTGGACGTGCAAACCTATATCTACGGCCTGCTGCGCGGCCCTAAAAACCGGCCCGTGCGCCTGACTTTCCGCGATGTAAAGGGCCACGAGTTTACCCGCGTGCTGCCGCGCAGCGGCTACGGCAAGCAAACGCCGTTTGTGCCGGTGCGCCTGCGCTTTTTGCCCGGCAACGTGGCGTATTTACAAGTAAATGAGTTTGAAACTAACGCGGGCTTCAAGCGCTTCGCCGCCGCCTTCGACTCCATCAAAACCACCAGCGCCCTCGTTATCGACCTGCGCCAGAACGGCGGCGGCAACTCCGGCAACGGCTACGACATTCTGAGCTACCTCACCGATAAGCCCTATCGGCCGGGCAGCTACCAGCCGCGCATTTACAGTGCCGTGGGCCGGGCGCGGGGCGAGGGCGTGCGGTTCGAGAACCTGTACCAGACCAGTACCCAGAGCCCGGCCGGTGGCAACAAGCTCTACACCAAGCCGGTAGCTGTACTCATCAGCGGCGAAACGTTTTCGGCGGCCGAAGATTTCTGCTCGGCCTACGTGGGCCTCAAGCGGGGTATTTTGGTGGGCGAGCCCACCGGCGGCAGCACCGGCCAGCCGCTAGCCTTCGCGCTGCCCGGCGGCATTATGGCCCGCGTGTGCACCAAGCGCGACGCCTACCCCGACGGCACCGAGTGGAACGGCATCGGCATCCTGCCCACGGTGCCGGCGCGCCCCACCGTAGCTGCGCTGCAAGCCGGCCGCGACCCCGTGCTGGAAGCCGCCCTGCGGGCGCTGGGCGCCCCCGCCAAGACCCCGAAACCAGAAGCTACCAAGCGCAAGCTTGCCCGCCAGTGAGAAACGTTGATAGGCTCAGCTTACTAAAGCTATCCTTGCCGCAGGCGTACCACTAGCTATATTAAGCACTGTTATTTAAGTAGTTGCGCGTATAGCCAAGCGCGGGTTTCGGGGCCGGCTACCTGGCCTACTACGTCGAGAAAAGCGGTAGTAGTGGGCGTTTTGCGGGCCGCCGTAGCGGCCAGAATGGCGTAGAGCTGCGCCGTGCCCACGCGCTGGTGCAAAGCGGCCAACACCACCATTCCCTTGTTGTAAACCACGCGCCGGTACATGCCCGGCTCGTACTTGGTGCGGTCGAAGCCGATGATGGGCGGCGTGTTGGCCGTGGTGGGGGCGAGCTTATTATAGTTCTGGCGGTAGCCGGCCGTGTCGCCCTTGGCTTGCAAATAAAGCATACTGGAATAGGTCGCAAAGGCCTCGTTGAGCCAGTCGCTTTCGTCGTGCACCGAGCCGTAGCCCCACCACTTATGGCTGATTTCGTGGGCCAGAATCAATTCCGCGCCGTGCTGTGCCACGTCAAAATCAGGGTAGGTGATGACGGTGGCATTATCCAGTAAGGCAAAGGCATCGCGGTCGGTGCCGGGCAGCAACACCGTGAAGCGCGTAATCGGGTCTTGCTGCCCGAGCGTGCGGTTGTAGAAGCCGATGATGTCCTGCGTTTTGTGCAGCAAGGCACTGTCGGTGGGTAGTAGCGGCCCACCGGCCTTGCGCACGGCAATGGCCGGCCCGGTGCGGGTGGCCAGCTCATAAAACTGCCGGGCCACGAGGGCCGTGGGCTCGATGGCGCTGGCGCGGCCCGCAAACTCGTAGTGGCCGGGCCGTTGGCGCCGGGCCGGCGTAGTGCTGCGCACCTGATAGTCTGGTGGCACCTGCACCGCCAGCGTGTAGTCCACTACTTCGTACTCGCCGCCCGGCCGGAAGGGCAGCCAGATAGTATGGCCGCTAAACTCCAGCACGTGCGAGGTAACAAAGTTCTTATCAAGCGAACCCGAATAAGTAAGGGTTAAACGCTGCGCGCGGTGCGCCGGGTAGCGCACCGTGACTTGCTGTACCGTATCGCCAAAATAGGGGTAATATACATGGTCAACCTGCCCCGGGGCCGCCGGGCTTTGCAAGTGCCACTGCCGCAGCAGGTTCAGGCGTAGTAAGGTGGCGGTGTCAGCGGCGGGTACCGTAATGGTGCAGCGGCAGGTGAAGGGGTGAGTAGCCGGGTCGGCCCGCAGCACGATGGCCACGCGGGGGATGGCCTGGGCGGCGAGCCGACTGCCCAGCAGCAGCCCGAGCAGCAAAAACAGCGATTTTGGGTAGGATAGCATGTGCGGGCAAAGTAAGCACCGCCGACTACCAGGCCCCGCCAGTCTTCGTTACGCTGCCCGTGCGTTACTTCGCCCCATGCACCTCATTTCTATCAATACGGCCCTGCCGCAGGACATCGACTGGCAAGGTAAAACCGTGCGCACCAGCATCTTCAAGCAGCCGGTGGCCGGGCCGGTGCAGGTATTGGCCGAGCACCTGGCTGGCGATGGGCAGGCCGACCTGCGCGTGCACGGCGGCCGCGACAAAGCCGTGTACGCCTATCCGCAGGAGCATTGGGCCTATTGGCAGCAATTTTTGCCCGCCGCCCAGCTGGTGCCCGGCGCCTTCGGCGAAAACCTCACGACGACCGGCCTGCTCGAACCCAACGTGCGCGTGGGCGACTGCTTCCAGGTGGGTACGGCCGTGCTGATGGCCATTCAGCCCCGGCAACCGTGCGTGAAGCTGGGCATCCGCCTGGGGCGACCGTCGGTGGGGCGCGAGTTTGAGCAGGCGCGGCGCAGCGGCATCTACTTTCGGGTGCAGCAAGCGGGCGTTATGGAGGCGGGCGATGCGATTACTCTGCTGGAGCCGTCCCCTCACGCGGTTACCATTCAGGACATGGTCACGTGTCTGGCTCCCGGCCCGCACGACCCGGCTGTGGTGCGGGCACTGCTGGCCACGCCCTACCTGTCCGCTTCCTGGCGCGAGCGCCTCACGCGCCTGCTGGCCGAGCCGGTATTTGAGTAGGGCAGCGCAGGTACTACCGGGCCTTCGCCGACTATTTGCTCTTCAAATCATCGTTCGTAGCCCTGCGGTGTTCGCGCTCCTGGGTTTCCTGTCCGAAACGGTAATTCAGACTGAGCCGAAAAGCTCGCTGGTAGCTCCGGTATTCGGTTTGCTCGTCGATAAAGGCAGTAGTAATGCTGCTGCGGTTGGGGAAAGAGTCATTCAATGGGTTCAGCACGTTCAGCGTCACCTCCGCTTTTTCTCCCAAGAGGACCTTTTTCACCCCCACGGAGTAGTATAAGTTGGCGCCGCCCTGCCCTTGCAGGCTAGGTGCCGGCAACGACCCCGACAGGGAAGCCTGCGCCGTGAGTTGGCGGCGAAAATGATAGGACGTGTCCACATTCATGCCCGCGCTGAAGCCGCGCCGGAGCAGCTCCCGGTCGGGGCTGAGGAAGACTACGTACTGGGCGTTGGGCCCACCGCTGGCTTCCCATTGCTTCGTGAACTTAGCGGTCCCGTAAAGCGTGAGCTGGTAATAGGTAACGGCGGCTACGTTGGCGTAGGTTTGGGCCGTTACGCCGGGGGTGCCGGTGGGCAGGCGCACGGCCTCGATGGCGTTGCCCGTGTGGCGCACCGTACCCGAGAAAATGACCGATGCCGTGCGGACGAGCGTATTATAGCTCATCTCGTAGGCATCGGTTAGCTCGGGGGCCAGGGCCGGGTTGCCATACGTGGTGTTCTGGGGATTAGAGCGGTCCACGAAGGGATTGAGGTAGTCGATGTAGGGGCGGGTGATGCGGCGGCTGTAGGCCAGGCGCAGGCCGCTGGTATCCCGCCGGAACGGGTAGTTCAGACTTGCATTTGGAAGCACAGACACGTAGCTGCGCGGGGCTAGGCTCGTGCCGCTCGCCCGAAAGTCGGCGAAAAAACTGGTGCGTTCCACCCGGCTACCGAGTGTAGTAGTCAGCTTCTTGCCAAGCGGCGTGGCGTAGCTTGCGTAGGCGGCCTGCACATCCTGCGCGTAGCTAAAGTCGGTTCCGCGCCCGGCCAGGGCGGCAAAATCCGGCGTTTGCCCCGGCGTGAGGCCTTCGACTGTCGCGACGGTCCCCGTGCGTCGAAAAATGGCTTTCAGCCCTATTTCCAGCGTTTTTGCCTCGCCAAACGGCTGTTTGTAGTCGGACTGCGCCGTTAGTTCCTGCCCCGGGGTGCAGCCCTGGCTGCGCTCCCGATAATCGGCCCGGTCCGGGGCCAGCGCCACGACTGAGTTGGTAAACTGGTCGAAGACGTAGCCAAAGGTGCCGGCGTTGCGGGCGTACTGGGTTAGAACGCTCCATTCGCGGCGGGCCTGCGCAAAGGTGCGGGTGTAGGTGCCGGTCACCTCGTGGCTGGCATTACTGACGTACTCGATGTTGGCGCGAGTAAAGAGCTGATTTAATGCCTTATCGGGCGAAACCACCTGATTAAATAAGGCGCGCTGCCCCTGGCCCTGGTAGCCACTGAGCGTCCCGGTGAGTGCGAAGTGGTGGTACTCGGCCGGGTCATAATCCAGGCTCAGGGTTGCGTTGTACCACTTACCCGAATTAATCCGGCGACCGCTCTGCGTCAGCGTATCCGTGCCCAAGGTCGAGAAGCCCAGTCGGCGGCGGGTAAGCTGGTCGGGCTCGTACCAGGTGCCGGCACTGGCCGCCGCGTTGACGCTGAGTGGCCCGCGCTTGAAGCCGAGCGCCGACGAGAGCTCGGTGGCGCGGTTGCCCCCGCTGGCGCCGACGTGGCCATTGACCTGGCGGCGCGCGCCTTTCTTGAGTACAATATTGATAATACCGGCCGTACCCTCCCCATCGTCGCGGGCGGAGGGCGTGGTAAGTACTTCTACGCGCTGTATCTGGTCGGCTGAAAAGCCTTTCAGGGCCTGCGTCAGGTTTTGCGCCAGCGCAGGCGAGGGGTGATTGTTGACGAGTACTTTAAAATTAGTTGAGCCGCGCAGCGTGACGTTGCCCGCACCATCCACGGCTAGCAGGGGCGTTTTGCGCAGCACATCGGCGGCCGTGCCGCCCGCATTGCCAACATCCTGCGCGGCATTATAAACCAGGCGGTCCGGCTGCACCTCCACCAGTGGCTTACGGCCCACCACTACGACCTCGCCGAGCGGCCGAGTTGCTGGCGCCAGCAGCACAAGGGGAAGCGCGGTCGTTGTCGCCGACGTAATCACCACGGCTTGCGTGCGGGAAGCATAGCCAACCAAGCTCACTTGCAGCCGAAACGAGCCTGGCACCAGCTTGGTGAAGGCAAACGCGCCCTGGCTATCGGTCGTGCTTCCCGCCAGTTGGCTGCCACCGGGGGCGGGCGGTAGCAAGACGACCGTGGCGTAGGCAACCGGCTGCTGGCTCACCGAGTCCCGCACGATACCCACTAACGTACCCAGCCGTTGCTGGGCCAGGGCGGCATAGCCGACCATCACTTGCAGCAGTAGTAAACTGCTAATCCGAAACAAAGTGCGTAATGGGTGGGACATGGCATGACTGGCAGGTGAGCTACTGAAAGTAGCTAGCCAAAGGGTACAGGTTGCATCTGGTTTGCCTGCTAGGCAAATCTGGAGTTTGCGAGTGCAATTGATTGAGAGCAAGCTATTGTTGCCGGTCCACTACCTATCCAGACCTTTATGCGTAATGGTATCCGGGCAGCTTGGGCTTCATCACCCATCAGCGCCGTACCAGATGCTGATGCAACACCCGTAGCACGGCCTCGCGGTACTGCATACCCACGGGTATCTGTACGCCGGTGGCCAGCTCCAGCATGTTGCCTTGCAGGGCCTGGATGCCCGCGTTGCGGACGATATACGACTTGTGGGCCCGCGTAAACTGGTCAGCGGGCAGAGTTTCTTCCAGCTTTTTGAGAGTCAAATAGGCCACCAGCCGCCGCTCGGGGGTGAAGATTTTAACGTAGTCCTTCATGGCCTCCACATAGTGAATATCGGCCAGCGCAACCTTGATTAAACTGCTGTTTTCCTTGATGGTAATGAAGGCTTCGGGAGTTGGAACGGGGGCGGCCTCCGCAGGTGCCGAAGGGAAAGTAGGTAGCCCCTGCTGCCCGGCCAGGCGGCTTTTTACTTTTTCGAGGGCGCGCCAGAAGCGGTCGAAGGCCACGGGCTTGAGCAGGTAGTCCACCACGTCTAGCTCGAAGCCGGCCAGCGCGTACTGCTCGTAGGCGGTGGTGAGGATGACGAGCGGGCGGTGGGGGAGGGCCTTGAGAAAATCCAGCCCCGAAATCCGGGGCATTTCGATGTCGCAAAAAATTAAGTCCACCTCCTGCTGGCTCAGAAACTCGTAGGCTTCCAGCGCATTGGCGCACTCGCCAGCTACGTGCAGAAAGGGTAGCCGCTCGGCATAGGTGCGCAGCACCTGCCGGGCCAGGGGCTCATCATCGAGTAACAAGCAGCGAATAGGAAGCATAGATAACAAGCTTATACAAAGGAAAGAGGCGGCTGGCTAGCAGGTTGCGGGTGGGCGGCGGGCCGCAGCGGTAAGTGCAACGTAAGGGTGCTTTCGCCAGCCTGGTGTTGCAGAACCAGTTGATAGTCCGGCCCCGCATAATGCGCCAGGCGGGTGGCTACGGCCGCGACATCCGGGGCAGGCCGGCCGGGCGCGCAGTCGGCGCGCAGCCATAGCGTAAGCTGCGTGCCCTGCACCCGCAGTTCCACCTCGGCGGCGGTGGCGGCCAGGGTCAGGTACTGCTCGGTGAGGGGCAGCAGCACGCCCGCCAGCACGGTATACGCCTTGGCGGATTCGACCGTGAGGCGCAGCGTGATATCGACCCGCTCCTGCAAGCGCAGCTCTTGCAGCTGCACGTAGTCGAGGTAGGCGTCTAGCTCGCGGGCCAGTGGGGCATAGGCCGCGCGGTTTTCGTAGAGGGTATGGCGCAGCACCTGGGCCAGTTTCAGGGTGGCTTCGGCGGCGGTGGGCGTCTGCTGCTGGTCGAGCAGGTGCCCGATTTGCCCCAGAGTTTGCTGGAAGAACGCTGGGTTCAGGCGCGTGCGCACGGCCGCCAGCTCCCAGGCCAGCTGCTGGCGCTGAGCGGCGGCCAGGCGCTGGCTTTCGCGAAAACTGTCGTGCAGCAGCTTCACACCCAGCGGCAGGCAGAACTGCGAAAAGTAGAAGAACGAGCTGACCGTGAGTAGGTAATGAAAATTAAATAGAAAGTAAAACGGTCCCCGGCTGGCCATGAAAAATGTCCAGCGCCGGTACGCCACCGATTGCTGCGGCGCGTAAGGCTGCGCCGCGTGCAAGGCGTAGTAGTACACCACGTGCAGCAGCACAAAAACGCCGGCCGCATAGAGCAGCAGCCGGCCCACCGGCGCATCGAGCGGCCGCGCAAACAGCCGCCCGAAGCCGTACACCGCCGCCATCGTAAACAGCGTCTGGGGCACCGCCACGATGAATTTGAAGGGTAGCCAAAACGAGTATTGCTCGTCATTCAAACTGAAATGCACCGTGAGGTAGAAGGCCAGCCACGCGAGTCCTTCCAGCAGCCAGGCGCGCCCGCGGCTCAAAATGAGCGGTTTCATAAGAGCTCGGCTGTTGCCGGTTGAAACGAATCAACTTCTTGCTGAATAGGGCTGCCGCTACTCGCCGTGGCCGGGCGTAGCGGCAGCCGGAGCGTGGCCGTAAAGGTCCCGGCGGTAGGGTGCAGGGCCAGCGGGGCCGCCCCTGGGTAGAGCAGTGCCAGCCGCTCGCGCAGCGTGGCCAGGCCCAGGCCGCCGGGCTGCGCGGGGGCGGGCTGCGCCGCCTCAGCATAGCTGTTGGCCACCGTAAACACCAGTTCGCCGGCCTGCACCTGGGCGCTGAGGTGCACCCAGGCCGCCCCAATGGTTTGACTGAGGCCATGCTTACAGGCGTTTTCGACCAGCGGCAGCAGCAGCAGCGGCGGCAGGCGGCTGATGATGGCTTCGCCCACCGCCCACTCGCTCGCAATGCGTACTTGCGGGCCGTAGCGCAGGCGGACCAGCGCCAGGAAATCCTCGATAAACTGCCTTTCCGCGCCCAGCGCTACCCAGGGCTGTCCGGCTAGCTCGTCGCAGTAGCGCACCAGGGCCGCGAGCCGGTGCGCGATAACTCGGCCGCGCGGGTCGTTGTGCAACAGCAAGCCATAGAGGTTGTTAAGGGTATTAAAGAGAAAGTGCGGACTGACCTGGCCCAGCAACGCGTCCAGTTGCTGGCGACGCGTAAACTGCTCCAGGCGCTGCCGCATTACCTGCCGCTCGAACAGCAATTTGGCAATCTTTACCACCGCCGGCCCGGCCAGGTTGAAAACGAGTCCCCCGAACACCGCGTAGAAAAAATAGCGACTGGAAGTAAAAATGGCCAGTACGCTATACGTTTCATAAGTTGGCAGGTAGTCGTAGGTGGAGCCTGGATTGGCGAGCCGCTCCTCCCAGTACATGGCCCAGCCGGAGCCCAGCACCAGCGCCAACCCCACGGCCAGCAGCCGCCCGTAGTGCCGCTGCGCCCACCAGCGCGGCACCGCCCCGTAAAACAGCAGGTAGAAGCTGGCCACCGCGTAGCCCCATTCCAGGGCGTGGGCCAGGGGGGGCGTCCGCAGGTCGGGGTCCTGGGTGATGCCCCACAGCAAAACCCAGCACAGTAGATGCGCGGCCCCGCGCAGCCCCCGGTAGCGGTCGTAGCGTTCGAGCAGGTAGCGGATAGTCACGGATAGCGCATTTGAAAGCCCCGAAGGAACGGCGCCGCCGCCCGTTTACCTAGCGCCAGCGTCGAGAATCTGGGGGCGTTGGTCGAAAAGCGAGGAGGGCTTTTGCGCCTTTTTTCAGGTGGTCGAGCCAGAATAACGGCTTGTCTAAAAGAATTTGGCGCGGCGCGCCGGCCCGGCACCTTTGGGTCGTTCTCAACCCGCTGCCCATGCCCCTTCGCTACCTGCTTTCGTGTTTTTGGCTGCTGCTGCCCAGCCTGCTTCATGCTCAAAATGGCCGCCTCACGGGCACGGTGCGCGACGGGCACCAGCAGCCCATACCCTTCGCCAATGTGGTGCTGCTGACCGCGCCCGATTCGGTACTGGTCAAGGGCACGACGACCAATTTACAGGGTAATTTCCAGCTTGACCAACTGCCCCTGCGAGCCTACGTGCTGCGTTTGTCGGCCATTGGCTATGCCTCAGGGCGGCGAGCTGTGACCCTGAGCCCCGAACAGCCGCGCGTAGCCCTAGCCACCAGTACGCTGCTGCCGAGCCCGCAGGCCCTGCGCGAAGTAGTAGTCACGGGCAAGTCGCCGCTGCTGCAAGTGGAGGGGGATAAGCTCATTGTCAACGTGGCGGCCAGCGCCACCAGGGCCGGGCTGAATGGGCTGGAAGTGCTGGCCAAGGTGCCCGGCGTCACCGTCAACCGCAGCACCGAGCAGGTGAGCTTGCGCAACCAAAGCCCGCTGATTCTGCTTGATGGCCGCCCGACCCACCTCACCCCTGAGCAGCTGACGCAGGTGCTTAAAACCATGCGCAGCGACGAGATTGCGACGATTGAAGTTATTCAAAACCCCTCGGCGCGCTACGAGGCCACCGGCACGGCGGGCATTCTAAATATTCGCACCAAAAAAGCGCAGCACTACGGCACGCTCTACACCGTGCAGGCGGGCGGCGCCTACGGCTACTTTGCCAACCTCGGCGGCACCCCGCAGCACAACGAAAGCCTGACGCTGAGCCAGCGTGGCCGCCGGGGCAGCGTGTACGCGGCCGTGAGCAACAGCAATGCCCAGAGCATCCGCGAGCAGTGGCGCGACCAGCAATTGCTCGAAAGCGGCCAGCCCGCCGAGCAGCGCCAGAATGACGACCGCAGCCGCGACCAGCTCCGTACCCAGCGCCTTACTATCAATACGGAGTGGTACCTCGGCCCGCGCACCACCCTCAGCGGGCAGGCCCAGCACACCTGGAGCACCGACGCCTACCAGTTGCAAGGCCGCCAGCAGTCGCAGCTAGCGGCCGGAGGCAGCTACGGCCTCGACACCGACTACCAGCGCCAAAGCCAGCAGCGCTACCTCACGGGTAGCGCCCAGCTCACGCACCGCTTCGACACGCTGGGCCGGCAGCTAACCGTGGCACTCGACGCGGCCCGCCTAGCCAACGCGCTGCACTCTACCTTCGCCTACCGCACCTACGCGCTGGCCGCGCCCGAGCAGGTGGCGCAAACTACTAACCAGCTGGATAGCCCGTTTCTTAACCCTATCTACACTGCTAAGGCGGACTACGTGCACCCCACGCGACGCGGCCAGCGCTGGGAGCTGGGTGCGCAGCTCACGCGCACCGACAACCGCAACACCTTCGCCAGCGACTTTGTGGGCGGGCAGCTGCGCCAGGACTACTTCCGGTTTCTCGAAACTATTAGCGCTGCCTACGGGCAATGGAGCGGCCAGTGGCAGGGCTACCAGCTGCAAGCCGGCCTGCGAGCCGAGCATACCACCGCCACCGGCCTCGACGAGCAGGGCACGACCACCGTGGCGCGGCGCTACCTGAACCTGTTTCCTTCGGCCTCGCTGGCCCGCAAGCTGGGCCCGCGCCAGCAGCTTACACTGGCTTACAGCCGCCGCATCGACCGGCCTAACTACACGCAGTACAGCCCCTTTCAGCGCTTCACGGGGCGGCTCGACTACACCCAGGGCAATGCCCAGCTGCCGCCCTTTCTCACCCACAGCGTGTCGCTGCGCCACGTCTGGAAAGATGCTATTGTCACCACGCTCTCCTACGACCGGGCCACGCAGGTGTACTCGGCTTACTACACCCTAGACCCCACCACCGTGCCCGGCGAAACGCTCATTCGCACCTCTTTCATCACGGCCGAGGTGCGGCAGGTGGCCTGGTACAACCTCAACGGCAGCGCCCCGCTCGACCCCACCCGCTGGCTGCACCTCGACCTGAGCTACTGGTACGCCTACCGCGTGTACCAGGCCCAGGTAAATGGCGCGGCCATCGACTCGCGCGTGCCCGCTTTCGGCGGCGAGGTCACGGTCAGTTTCACGCTACCCAAAGCCGTGGTGCTGGAAGTAGCCGCCGATGCTAGCTCGGGCGTGGCGATGGGGGCCTTCGAGCGCAGCCGCCCGGCGGGGCAAATCGATTTTGGGGTGCGCAAAACGTTTGCCCAGAAGCGCGGCACGCTCAAGCTCAACCTCACCGACCCATTCGACCTGAGCCGCTATAAGGTGCGCATCAACTCGCCCGACGTGCTGGCCTACAACCAAAGCCGCTGGACCAACCGCCTGCTGCGCCTGCAATTCACCTACAGCCTGGGCAATGCCAACGCCCGCACCAGCAGCCGCGCTACCGGCGTGCAGGAAAGCGCCAACCGCTCGGGCAGCGGGCTGTGAGGTAATCAGGCAGTGCTTAGGGCACCTGTGTAGCTTGCTGTTGGGTATGGCCCTGCGCATCCTGAAGCACCAGCGCGTAGCGGCCGCGGGCGAGTACCAAGGCTAGGTCTTCGCGGCTACTCTGCCATTCTACCACGTCGGCCGGAATGGCTTGCGCTACGTCTTCGCCAGCTTTGTAAGCCCGCACCAGGCAGGGAAAGCTGGCGGTAATGTGCTTAACCACCAAGGGGTAATAGTGCCGGTCGCCGCCCATCAGCAGCCAGGTGGGCCGGCCGTGGGCGTAGGTGGTGGGCGGAAAATACACCGAAGCATCCCACTTCGCCGAGTCCTGGGTGCTGGTGAAGAGCGCCCCGCGCGCGTTCACAAACACGCTGGGCTGGGTGGCGTGCAGCAAAGCCCGGTAGGGGTTGTCGAGGCTGGAGTCGGCGTGTTCCAGCAAATCTACCTGGTGAATAGTGAACGGGTCGAGGCCGGTACTTTTCTTCAAAAACCCACCCATGAACCCGAAGTCGCCCGCAGGGTTTAGCTGCTCAATCAGGTGGCCGTAGCCAACGTGCACCACGATTTTAGCCTGCGGGTCTTTCTCCAGAATCTGCTGAATATTATGGGCCTGGCCGGCTTCGCGGGCAACCATGCCGGCCATGGGGTCGGCGGCCTTCGCGGTGGGCACGTATTCGTAGGGCACCAGCACGTAGCCGAGGGCCAGCGCGTAGCGCTCCAGCTCGCCATACTGCGGCTCCAACGAGTAGTAGCCAGTGGCGCGGGTGGGGTATTTGCGCTGGTTGAGCAGCGCGTCGGCCTGCGGGCCGTTGGCCAGGTCTTCGAGGCAGAGGTAGCGAAAACCCTGGCGATAGAGCCCGGCGAGCATGCTGCGCGTGAACACCCGGTTCAGCGGCTGGTAGTGCGCCTCGTTAAGAATGACCAGCTGCCGGCTGGCCGTGCGCCGGAGCAGCTCCGGCTGCGCCGCCACCGCGTGAAACTGCGGCACGTAAGCCGCATCAAAGCGGATGTTATTATCGGGGCTGTTCCGGCCCTTCTCAAAGGCCGACTGCGCCGCGAGCGTCCGGCGGTAATCGCCGATTTGGGAAAACTGCACCGCATAATTCTGGTAGTTCGACCACACCGAATCATGCTGCCACTGCGCCAGAATAGCCCGCGAAAACCGATAATCCGGGGCTTGAGCGCTGGCCTGCTGGGACTGGACCAACTGGGTAAGGCCGATAAATAAACTTAGCAAGTAGGCCCAGCGCAGCGTAATCATACAGTAGCAATCAGTAGGTTAGGGGCCATAAGGTAAGCATCATGGTAGCAGTAGTAAGCCAAGTGCTTCGGGTATCAGCACCGCCATGATACTAGCCTACCAAAGCCGGGCAAACATACGAAATTATTCGTATGTTTGCCCGGCCTTTGCGTACTTGCCCAGAAAGCCTCTCTCCAGCTTATATGAAATTGCTGCTTACGCTCCTTAGTTGGCTCACTCTCAGCTTCGGGGCTTTAGCGCAGGCCCCCGCCTACGACCCGGCTGCCCGCTACTCCGTGGCGCAGATGCAGGCCGATTTGGCCTTCGTGCGCGGGGCGCTGCAAGAAGCTCACCCAGCCCTGTACTGGTACACGCCTAAAGACTCGCTCGACCGGGCCTTTGCCCAGGCGGCAGCCGCCCTCACGCAGCCGCTGGCCGAGCCCGACTACTGGAAAGTTCTGCAAACGGTGGTGGCACGGGTGCACTGCGGCCACACGCGGGTGCAGCACTCGGCGGCGTACCGGGCCTGGTTTCGGCGGCAGCCGCACCCATACCTGCCCTTCACGGTAGCCGTGCGCCAAAATCGGCTTTTTATCGCCCAAAACCAGAGCATGGCCCCCGAGCTACGGCCGGGTACCGAGCTGCTGGCCATCGACGGGCACCCCACGGCCGAGGTGCTGCCGCGCCTACGCTCGCTCATTTCGGCCGATGGCTACGGCACCGGCTTTCAGAACCAGGAGCTGGAAGTCGGCTTTTTTGACGCCTACTACTGGAGCTTTTACGAAGCCAAGGCCGCCTACCCCCTGTTGGTACGTGATAGCCTTGGGCAGCAGCAAGTACTGACGCCGCTGCCCCGGCCCGCTAAATCTGCGGCCCCCGCTAGCCCTACCCCGGCGGCCGCGCCGCTCACGGCCGCCCAGCAGCGCGCCCACCAGCTGGCCCGGCTGCACACCGTGCGTTACCCCGCAGAACTGCCCGGCACGGCTATTCTGCGCATTAAGGAGTTCAGCTACGATGAGCTGGAGGACTACAAACAGTTTCACGCCCAGCTATTTGCCGACCTGGCTCAGCGGCACATCAAGCAGTTGGTTATTGACTTGCGTGGCAACGGGGGTGGCAATAATCTGCTCAGCGTGGACCTGTGCCGCTACCTTCTCAAGCGCGATTTTATCGTGACGAAAAGCGCGCTGGCTCCGGTCCTAGCTCCGTCTTTCACGCAACTCGATTCAACCAAAGCGGCGTATTTCGATGCTACGCACGTCAAGCCGCTACCCGATGGCACGTTCGCTTTTACCAACAGCACCGTGGGCGTGCAGCACCCTTATCGGGACCGTTATTTTCGGGGTAAGGTAGTAGTGCTGGTTGATGGCGGCACGTTTTCGGCAGCATCTAACCTGACCGCTAGCCTGCGCGCTCAGCGCCGCATCATCGTGGTGGGGGAGGAAACGGGCGGCGGGGAGGCCGGCTGTAGCGGCGGCAACATCTCGGATTTGGAATTGCCCCAGACGCATTTGGTGCTGCAATTCCCGCATTTTCGAATGCTCACGGCCTGCCCGCACCCCCAGCTCGGGCGCGGCGTGCGGCCCGACGTGGAGGTGGTGCCCACGCCCCGGCAAGTGGCTACCCATACCGATGCGGTACTGCTGCAACTGCCGGCGCTACTGGCCCGCTAGCCGCAACCGCGCCCAGCCAATTCTGAAATGCTATAGCTCCTGCCGCAGAAAGAGTTTGCGGAGCCTACGCCGCAAGGCGTAGCATGCCTGCTCGGCGGCCTCGCCGCCTGCGTTGGTGATGACCACGAAGGCGACTCGCTCGCTGGGGTAAATAATGGTGTGGCAAAAAAAGGTGCCCGCTGACCCATCGTGCTGGCTCACGGGTGCCCCCGTGGCGGCCACTTGGCTCACGCCCCAGCCGTAGGCGTAGGCGGGCTGGCCAAAATGCACCTTTTGGTAAGTGCTGGCGCGTAAGTAGTTGTTGTACCCCAGCAGTCCCTGCAAGTGCAGTTGCACAAAGCAGGCGTAGTCGGGCAAGGGCATGGCTACATCGCCCGACGGGGCCAGCACCGGCTGAATGCGGTAGGGGAGGGCCGGGCCGAGCGCCGTAAGAATACTATCAGCGGGGCGGGCCTGCCAGTGGCCCCAGGGCTGCGCGGCATCGGCGCGATTAGGAAAGCCCATCCGCTCGCGCAAGTGCAGGCGGCGGCAAGTGCGCGCTACTTGTGCTTCCCAGGAGCGGTGGGCGGCGCGCTCCAGCATTAGAGCCGCCAGGGCGTAGCCCGCGTTGGAATAGGTGAACAACTCCGTAGTGAGCGGCACGGGACTTTGCTGCAACACAAACTGGGCAAACTGCAAGCGCTGCTGCGTAATCGTTCCAGTGAAGGAGGGCAAGTCCTTGATTTCAGCGCCGGTGTTATAAGGCCGAATACCAGCCCGGTGCGAGAGCAGCGCATCCAGCGTGATACTTGCATATTCGGGCCGCACGTGGCCGCGCAGCTCGGGCACCACGTCCAGCAGCTGGCTGTCCCAGCGCAGCTTGCCCCGCTCCACCAGCTTGGCCGCTACGAAGCTGGTGATGGCCTTGGTATTGGAGCCCAGGTGCCAGTAGTCGGCGAGCTGCACGGGGCTAGGCTGTTCGTTGCGCCGCGCGCCGCCCAGCACGTAGCGAATGCGGCCGGGCTCGATGACGGCGGCCGCCAGCGCGGGTACTCGTTGCGCCCGCAACAGGCTGTCGAGGGCCTGCTGCGCGGTGGCGGGCAGTGGTTGCGCCTGGCTGGCGGCCGCGCTCAGTAGGAGCCCTAGCCAGAGTAGAAGTTTCATACGTAGTAATCACGGGCTGTTTTATCGCGCCCGTGGCTGCCTTATTACCGTGCCTGACCCCTAGTCGTTACGGCCGCCACTCGAAAACAGCTCGGCCATTTCACAGCTGCCGCACCCGGCCGCTGCCGCTGGCGTGGCTGGTAATCTGCGGGTGGCCGCTCACCAGCACCGAGCCGCTGCTGCTGAGGCGGGCGTCGAGGGTGCGGGCCACGTTGACTTGGCAGCTGCCCGAGCTGCTGACGCGGGCCTGGCACACCTGCACCGCCAGCTCGGCCGTGTTGAGGTGCCCCGAGCTGCTGATGCCCACCGAAGAATACCCGCAGGTACCCGCCGCCGTGAGGATGCCCGAGCTACTAACCGCCGCCACCAGCGTATCGGCCCGGAGCTGCTCGATGCCGAGGTGCCCCGAGCTGCTCAGCACGGCCCGCACGCGGCCGGCCTGCACCTGGCCCACCAGCAGGCGGCCCGAGCTACTCACCTGGAGGGTTAGGTGCGCGGCACTTAGCGTGTCGGCCCGCAGGCGGCCCGAGCTGCCCACGGCCAGCCCGCGCACGGTGGGCAGCGTCACGTAGACCACCACGGCACCCACTAGGCGTGTCTGCTTTTCCCACAGCTTGAGCGGGCCTACTTGATTGCTAATTATCTCCGTATGAATGCGTAGCTGGTTGCCTACGACTTCGGTCTGGAGCCGGCGCAGGTCGGCCGGGTCGGCCTCGATTACCACTCGCTGCGGGCTGCCCTGGCGCACGATAACCTGGGCGTTGGTGCCGAGCTGCACGGCCGAAAAGGCCGGCAAGTCCCGTGTTTCGCGGGTGTCGGCGGTGGGCCGAAAAGCGAGCAGCGCGCTGAGCGCCAGCGGCGCGGCGAGCAAGTAGAACAAGCGGAAGTGGGGGCGCATACGGAGGCGTTTTTGAAGAAAAGAAGAATGGGCGGCAAAGTAGGCGGCCTACCAGCCCCGGTCGTTTTTTATTATCCCAACGCCCTGGTTTGGCGGGCCAAGCCGGGCTTACATACCCAGGCGGCTACGCTCGGTGGCATTAGTGTTGGTTTCGACGCGCTTGCTCTTGAAGTCGGCTTTGCCGAAGTTGAAGGTGAAGGCCAGCTTGACGTAGCGCGTGTCGTTGCGCAGGCGGCTGGCGTAGTCCACGGGCTTAATGCTGGACGTTTCGAGAAAATTGAGCTGGTAAAAGAGGTCGGCCACCGTCAGGTTGAGCGAGGCGCGCTTGGCCAGGAAGGTCTTCTTCACACCCAGCGACGCGTAGGAATAAGCGGCCCAGTCGAACAAACCGTAGATGGACGGCGAGTTGTAGAGGCCATACGCCCGCACCGACCAGCCCTTGCCCAGCGTGAAGGTGTTGTCGCTGCTTACGTTGACGTAGGTTTTACTGCGGGTAAGCACGCTGCCGTTATTGAGCGGGTTGGGAAAGCTGAGCTGCTGGTAAGTCAGCGTCAAGCTGTTGCTCATCGTCCACCACTTGGCCACCGTGACGGGAGCGGTAAAGTTGGCGGTGGCCAGGTGGCGCTGCTGAAAATTCTGCTGGGTGGCGGTCAGTCGCAGGTTGGCCGCGTCGTAGAGGTACACCTGCGAGATGGCCCCCGTGGTTTGGGTGTAGCTCAGCTGCAAGCCGTAGCCTTTATAGAGGTTGTTCCACGAAAAGCTGTGGGCGTACTCGGGGCGCAGGCGGGCGTTGCCGCGTTGGCTAGTATAGGTATCTAGGAAACGCTCGTAGGGGATAAGACTCTCGTAGGCAGGCCGGTTGATGTTCTTGGCGTAGGCTAGCGAGGCGGTGTAGCTTTCCGTCACCTTGTAATCGGCGCGCAGGTTAGGAAATAGGTTAAAGTAAGTTGAATCAATGCCGTGCTCGACGCGGTAGTGCGTGCGCTCGGCGCGCAGGCCGGCTTGCAAACTCAGCTTGCCCATGGTGTGGTTGAAGTTGAGGTAGCCGGCGGCTACCTGCTCCTGGTAGCCCAGCTGCGCAAAGGGCGACAGGGCCTGCGGCGTCCAGCTGCCGCCCAAAAGACTTTCGGCCCGCTGCTGGCTTTGGTTGCGGGTGTCGGTGTACTTGAGGCCGGCTTCGAGGCGCGCGTTGGCGCCGTAAACCTTGGTGTAGTCGGCCGCGGTGGTCGAGATATGGTACACGGCCGGGATATAGTTGCGGAAGTGGCTGGGCAGCCCCACCGAGTCGCGCGGGCCCTGAATCTGCTGGTCGAAGGTCTGCTGCTGGTTGTTGTGCAGGGTGGCGTAGGTGCTGCTCAGCAAGAAGTTAGAGCGCAGGCTATCCAGCTCTCGCTTGTAGAAGACGGCGTAGTTGGTGAACTTCTCTTGCAGCAGTACGTCCTCCCGCACGGCGCTGGTGGTGCGGCCCACTGGCTGGCTGAGCACGGCATTGGCCCAGCCCGAGCCGGCCAGGCTGCTGCCCTGCACATCCATGTCGAAGCCCAGGGTAGTACGGGCGCTGGGGTGGTAGTTGAGGCTGCCGCTGAAGCTTTGGTCTTGCAGAATTTTATCGAGGTCGCTGGTTTGGGTCAGGCCGGCGATAGCTTCCCGGCCCGCGAAAAACTGCCGGCTGCCCGTGCTACGCTCGAAGCCCCCGCGCCGCGCCAAGCTGCCGCTGGCCGCCAAGTCAAATTTGGGTGAGCTCACGCGCAGGCCGCCGTTGAAGCCGCCGCCGGTGCGCTGGCCCTGGCGCAGGTTGGCCCCCACGTTGGCCGACCAGCCCAGCTCCTTGGCGCGCTTAGAGGCTATCCGAATAGGGATTAACTTTGGGCATGGCTACGACCCAAGAGTTTACCATTTCCGACACGTTATGGGCGCGGCTGGAGCCGTTGCTGCCGGTGCACGTGCCCAAGCCAC
>Ga0160429_1000427_pt1 | contig 41049 bp, 38 predicted proteins | sample SolpanmetagenomR_FD_108199 | JGI IMG/M metagenome (GOLD analysis project Ga0160429, IMG submission 108199) | Solar panel surface microbial communities from Lawrence Berkeley National Laboratory, California, USA - R | ecosystem: Engineered > Built environment > Solar panel > Unclassified ... | reverse complement strand
TCTGAAATCGCCGAAAAAGTAAAAGCCATCATTATCGACAAGCTGGGTGTTGAAGCCTCGGAAGTAACGCCGGAAGCCAGCTTCACCAACGACCTGGGTGCCGATTCGCTCGACACCGTGGAGCTGATTATGGAATTCGAAAAAGAATTCAACGTTAGCATCCCCGATGACCAGGCTGAGAACATCCAGACCGTGGGCCAGGCTGTAAGCTACCTCGAAGAGCACGCCAAGTAGAACCGCAGATACAACGGATTTAACGAATTCCGCGGCTACGCCCACTGCGTGGGCTGCCTGCTTGACAGGTATTTGGTTGCGATTTCTGTAGTTCGTTCGTTTGCGTCGTTCAGCATCCCTTTAGAACCGGCCGGCGTCCTGCCGGCCGGTTTTGCGGTTTAAAGCTGCGCCGTTGGCTAGCCAGCCCGCGTTAGCGGGCGTATTCCGCGAAATCCGTTAAATCAGTTAAATCTGCGATTTTATGTCGTCAATTCGCCGCGTTGTTGTAACCGGTATCGGAGCCATTACCCCGCTGGGGAAGACTGCCGCCGCCTACTGGGAGGGGCTCGTAAAGGGGGTTAGCGGCGCCGCGCCCATTACCCGCTTCGATGCCACCAAGTTTAAAACCCGCTTTGCCTGCGAGGTTAAAGACTATAATCCCAACGATTATTTCGAGCGCAAGCAGGGCCCCAAAATGGACTTGTTTACGCAGTTCGCCGTCATCGCTTCCGACGAGGCCATTGCCGACGCGGGCCTGCTCGAAGGCGTGGACAAAGACCGCGTGGGCGTTATCTGGGGCTCGGGCATCGGGGGGCTGAAGTCGTTGCAGGAAGAATGCTTCCAGTTTGAGCGTGGCGACGGCACGCCCCGCTACTCGCCATTCTTCATTCCGCGCATGATTGCCGACTCCTCGTCGGGCAACATTTCCATCAAAAACGGCTTTCGCGGGCCCAACTACGTGACCACGTCGGCCTGCGCCTCGTCGAACGATGCGCTGATTGCGGCCTTCAACAACATCCGCCTGGGGCTGGCCGACGCCATCGTGACCGGCGGCTCGGAAGCCGCCATCACCGAGTCGGGCGTGGGTGGCTTCAACGCCCTCAAGGCCATGAGCGAGCGCAACGACGACCCGGCTTCGGCCTCGCGCCCCTATGACAAAGACCGCGACGGCTTTGTGCTGGGCGAGGGCGCCGGCGCGGTAGTGCTCGAAGAGTACGAGCACGCCAAGGCCCGCGGTGCCAAAATCTACTGCGAGGTTATCGGCGGCGGCATGTCGTCGGACGCCTACCACATCACTGCTCCCGACCCCAGCGGCTCGGGCGTGGTGCTGGTAATGCGCAACGCGCTGCGCGACGCGGGCATTCAGCCCGAGGACGTGGACTACATCAACACCCACGGCACGAGCACGCCGCTCGGCGACGGGGCCGAGATTAAGGCTATCGAAACCGTGTTTGGCGAGCACGCGCCCAAGCTCAATATCTCCTCGACCAAGAGCATGACCGGGCACCTACTGGGCGGCGCGGGCGGCATTGAGGCAGTGGCTAGTATCCTGGCCATCAAGCACGGCATCGTGCCGCCTACCATCAACCTGCACACGCCCGACCCGGAAATCAACCAAAACCTCAACTTCACGCCCAACGTGGCGCAGCAGCGTGAGGTGAACGTGGCGGTGAGCAACACTTTCGGCTTTGGGGGCCACAACACGACAGTGGTTTTCCGCAAGCTGAGCGAGTAGCTTCCGCGCTGCACTCGAAAAAGAACGTCATGCTGAGCTTGCCGAAGCATCCCGCTCGCGCCGCTAGGGTGAGTAATCCTAACGATGCGGGCGGAATGCTTCGGCAAGCTCAGCATGACGTTCTGATTTATTTTATCAGTACCTCTAGCTAACCGCTACCATAAGATGCCCCTCCCCCTTTTTGGCCTGTTTCGGCGGCTACTGGGCAGCGACAAGCAGTTTCGGCAGGCCGTGGCTACCGTCATTGGCCAAGACCCGCAGAATGCACGCCTGTATCAGTTGGCCTTCACGCACTCGTCGGTGGTGAAGCAGGACCCCGGCGCGGGCCGCCACCAAAGCAACGAGCGACTGGAGTTTCTGGGCGATGCGGTGCTGGGCACGGTGGTGGCCGAGTACCTGTTTCGCAAGTTTCCCTACGAGCAGGAGGGCTTCCTGACCGAAACGCGCTCGCGCATCGTGAACCGCGAAAGCCTGAACGCCATCGCCCTCAAGATGGGCCTCGACAAACTCGTGCAGCTCGATGCAACCCAGAACCGCGTGGCCCGCTCGCGCTCGGTGAACGGCAACGCGTTGGAGGCGCTGGTGGGTGCCGTGTACCTCGACCTGGGCTACAAAGCCGCCCGTAAGTTTGTGCTCAAAGGCTTGATAAAGCCGTTTGTGGACGTCAATAAGCTGACTACCACCACGTCCAACTACAAGAGCAAGCTCATCGAGTGGGCCCAGCGCCACGGCAAGGACGTGCGCTACGAGCTCAGCGGCGAGCCCCGGCCGGGCGGCGTCATGGAATTCACGGCTACCGTGCTACTGAGCAACGAGGTGGTAGCCACCGGCATGGGTTTGAATAAAAAACAAGCCGAGCAACTGGCCGCCGAGCGCGCGCTGACGGCGCTGGGGGTGTGAGGCGAGTTGCGGTTACTTAGTCGATAGTATCCATGTTTATCAACTCGCTATATTCGACGTGCTTGAGCTTTCCACTGCTGAAGGTAAATGTTAGCTGCAAGAAATTTTCCAGGCCGTCTGTGACCACGTATTCATCGTAGCCAGGCTTCAGATGCAGTCGCTGGCAAAAATCCGCTTGGGTGGCTCCTGTGCGCAAGCCGGCAAAGCTTACCCTGGCGGACGTGATGCTGGCACTTCGCAAGAACGTGTGGTAACGGCTTTTGAGCAAGGTTAATTTATCGGCTGGCGTAATCACTTGCAACAAGGAATCGCGCACGGTAGGCTGATGCCGATTGCGCCTTACCTGTACCAGTTTCAAGTCAGCTCGGTAAGTGCGTAGCAGCCGTTGCTCGTCGAAACCGGTTAACAGCTTTTCGAATAACTCGGCATTAGTGGTTAGCTTAAGCGTTCGTGATTTTACTTTCTGAGCCGATGATACATAGGCTAGCAGACAGCATAAAGCGAGTAGCAGTCGGCGCATATTTTTCGTAGCAGCAGGTAAGCAACCGTTTTTTCCAAATATAACCTAGCCCATCTGCCCATGCGCATTGCCGGAGCCGCCCTTAACCAGATTCCCTTCGACTGGGCTCATAATATTCAGAATATCAGCGCGGCCATTGCCCAGGCCAAGGCCGAGGGCGTGGAACTGCTGTGCCTGCCCGAGTTGTGCCTGACGGGCTACAACTGCGAAGACCTGTTCTTGAGCGACTGGCTGCCGGCGGCAGCGCTGGCGCACTTGCAGCAGATTCGGCCGCTCACGGAGGGAATTTGCGTGGTAGTGGGCCTGCCGGTGCGGCTGGCCCACCGCACCTACAACACGGCCGCCGTGCTGCGCGACGGCCAGATTCTGGGCTTCGCGGCCAAGCAGTTTTTGGCCAATGACGGGGTGCACTACGAGACGCGCTTCTTTGTGCCATGGGTGGCGGGCGAAACGACGACCGTGGAGCTAAACGGCGAAAGCTGGCCGCTCGGCGACCTTACGTTTGCGCATAAAGGCGTGCGGTTTGGCTTTGAGATTTGTGAGGATGCCTGGCGGCCCGACGACGTGCGGCCCGCCTGCCGGCTCGTGGGTAAGGTCGATTTGATTATTAATCCCTCAGCTAGCCACTTCGCGATGAGCAAGACCGACGTGCGCTACAAGCTGGTGCTCAACGCCTCGCGCAAGTTTACCTGCACCTATCTCTATGCTAACCTGCTGGGCAACGAGGCGGGGCGCACTATCTACGACGGCGAAATTTTGATTGCCCGCAACGGCCACCTGCTCAAGCGCAACCAGCTGCTGAGCTTTAAAGAGGTGGATATGGAGTGGGCCGACGTAGACTTCAGCGAGCCGCTCGAAGCAGCCGATACCATTGTGCCGCTGCCCGAGCCCGACGAGTACCGCGAGCTCAACCAAGCCATGAGCCTGGGCCTATTTGACTACCTGCGCAAGGCGCGCAGCCGGGGCTTTGTGCTGAGCCTCAGCGGCGGGGCCGACTCGTGCTTTTGCGCCGTGGGCGTGGCCGAAATGGTGCGGCTAGGGGTCGAGGAGCTGGGCGTGGACGAGTTTAAGCGCCGCAGCGGAGCCTTCGACGAGGCCAAGAAGGTGGTGACGCAGCCGGGCGCGGGCGGCACCGCGCAGCAGCAGGCCACCGACGTGGACAACCCAGCCGAGCCCGAAAACCAGAAACCAAAAACCGAAAACCAGCAGCTCGTCAACCACCTGCTCACCTGCGCTTATCAGGGCACCGTCAATTCTTCCGACGATACCCTGAACTCGGCTCGCGAGCTGGCCGACAGCATCGGGGCGCGGTTTTTTGACTGGACGATTGACGACGAGGTAAGCGGCTACGTGGGTAAAATTGAACACGCACTGGGTCGCGACCTTACCTGGCAAACCGACGACCTGGCCCTGCAAAACATTCAGGCGCGGGTGCGGGCCCCCGGCATCTGGCTGCTGGCCAACGTGCAGAACTGCCTGCTTATCACCACCTCCAACCGCTCGGAGGCCAGCGTGGGCTACTGCACGATGGACGGCGACACGGCCGGCAGCATCTCCCCCATCGCGGGCGTTGACAAGGACTTCGTGAAAAAATGGCTGCGCTGGGCCCAGGCCGCGCTCGGCTACGAAGCCCTGCACCACGTGAACGCCCTGCAACCCACCGCCGAGCTGCGCCCGCTGGCCGACAAGCAAACCGACGAGCGCGACCTCATGCCCTACGCCCTGCTCAACCGCATCGAGCGGCTGGCCTTCTACGACCGCCTCTCGCCGGCCGCCGTGCTGGCCCAGCTCGTGGCCGAGGAGCCCACCCACGAGCCCGAGCAGCTGCGCACCTACGTCAAGCGCTTTTACCAGCTCTGGAGCCGCAACCAGTGGAAGCGCGAGCGCTACGCGCCCAGCTTCCACCTCGACGACTACAACGTGGACCCGCGCTCGTGGCTGCGCTTCCCCATTCTCAGCGGCGGCTTTGGGGAAGAGCTGGCGGCACTATAGCTGGCCCCAGAGTAGCAGCGCTAGCAGTCTTGGCAATTTATTACTTCTGAAAATCAGACCTTTGGGCGGCGGGCAGGCAGCAGCGCGCAAGTTTTTGAAGGCAGTGGCACCTAAGCTATCGAACCGCTGGCCCACGAGACTGAGCCGGCGTTTCGATAGCTTTTTGCTGCCCTTCTCCTAGCCAGCTTTATGACGTATAGCCTGCCGCTACCCGCGACGCTTGCCGAGCCGCCCGCCCCGGGCAGCAGTGCCGCCGAGGCGGAGCTGGTAGCCCGGCTTCAGCGGGGCGAGGAGGCGGCGTTTCGCACGTTGGTACTGCGCTTTCAGGGCCAGGTGTACCGCACGGCGTACTCGCTGCTGCGCTCGGCCGAAGATGCCGAAGATGTGGCCCAGGAAGTATTTGTGGAAGTGCACCAGACTGTGGCTCGGTTTCGGGGCGAGGCCACGCTGAGCACCTGGCTTTACAGGCTAGCCACGTCGCGCGCCTTGCAGCACCGCCGGCGGCAGCAGGCGCGCAAGCGCTTCGCCTTTTTTACCAGCCTGCTGAGTTTCGCCAACGACACGCTGCCCGAGCCGCCCGACCACGCCCACCCGCAGGCGCTGCTGGAAGGGGCGCAGCAGCTGCACCTGTTGCAGCGGCACATAGCCCGCCTGCCGGCGCAGCAGCAGGTGGCGTTCACGCTGCGCCACGAGCAGGAATTGCGCTACGATGAGATAGCGGCCGTGCTCGATACCAGCGTGGCCGCCGTGGAGTCTCTCTTATATCGGGCGCGGCATACGTTGCGCCAACACATTCAGCCTACTTCCCGCCATGCCTGACCCAGATTTTTATTCCGGTTCCGATGCGGAGTGGCAAGCGCTGCTGGGGCAGCTGCGCCGCCAGCCGGTGCCGCCGCCCCGGCCGTTTTTCTACGCCCGCGTGCAGGCTCGGCTTACTGCCCGGCGCCAGTCGGCCCTGGCTGGGCTACCCGGCTGGCTGCGCCGCCCCGCCTACGCCGCCCTGCTGGGGGCACTCATCCTGGCCGTGAGTGGCGACGGGGCGGCCCTGCGGGCGGCCCCGGCTACCCGCTCCCCTAGCCACCTACCCGGCGCGCCGCCCCACTAGCCGGTGGCTGGCCCACTCTGGCCCCGCCGCCCGAAGTACCTTTGACTCCTTATTTCCTCTTTGCTGCCCATGACTGCACCGCTCGCTTACATTACCTGGAACGTTTCGCCCATCATTGCCGAAATCGGGCCGCTGCTGCTGCGCTGGTACGGCGTGCTGTTTGCACTGGGCTTCGTTATCGGCTCGTTCGTGCTCACGCACATTTACAAGGAAGAGGGCGTGCGGCCCTACTGGGTCGATGTCATCACCTTCTACATGGTGGTGGGCACGGTGCTGGGGGCGCGGCTAGGCCACGTTTTTTTCTACGACTGGGCTTCCTACAAAGAGCACCCGGGCGAGATTCTCAAAATCTGGCACGGCGGGCTGGCCTCGCACGGGGCCACCATCGGCATTTTGCTGGCGGTGTTCATTTTCAGCATTCGCAATAAATTCGACTACCTCTGGGTGCTCGACCGCATCGTGATTGTGGTGGCCATCGGCGGGGCGTGCATCCGGCTGGGCAACCTCATGAACTCTGAGATTGTGGGCAAGCCTACTGATGCGCCCTGGGCCTTCGTGTTTCCGCGCGATACCGAGCATTTGCAGCGCTTCGCGCCCGACCAGCCGCTGCCCGCCGGGGCCGTGCTGGTGCAGCGCAGCCGCCTGCCCAACGGCGAGGAAACCGCCGAGGTACTGCCCGCTGGCACCACCCCTACCGCCTCCATGGAAGTGGCCGTGCCGCGCCACCCCACCCAGATTTACGAGTCGCTGTTCTGCGTCTTCCTGCTCGTGCTGCTCTACGGGCTTTGGAATAAGTATAAGGCGCGCACGCCGCGCGGACTGCTCTTCGGCCTGTTCGTGGTGCTGCTATTCAGCTTCCGTATCGCGGTCGAGTATCTGAAGGAAAATCAGGTGTCGCAGGAAACGGGCATCATCGCGCAGTACCACCTCAACATCGGGCAGCTACTCAGCATTCCGTTCATTCTCATTGGCCTGTGGGTGCTGCTGCGCGCCGGCAAAGACCCTAAGAACCCCTACGGCTACGCTCCGCGCGACCTGGCCGAGGAGGAAGCCGCCGCCCGCGCCGCGGCCGTTAAGTCGTAGCCGCCGGCTAGCCCGAAACAGAAAAACGCAAAAGCCCGCCGCACTACATGTGCGGCAGGCTTTTGCGTTTTTTGTCCCAGCTGAAATCTACAAATCCAGCTCGTACACGTCGCCTTGCTCGGTAGTAATGAGCAGCGTATTCTGCGTCTTGAAGGCGGCACCTTCGGTCTGGCCAGCACCCTGCAAGCTGATGTGGCGCGGGGTCGCCTTCAGAATATCGGCCCAGGTGTTGCCATCCAGAATAAACAGCTCCTGGCGGGCCAGCAGCACGAGCCGGTGACCATCGGGCGAGAGCGTGGCGTCCGTTACCTGGCCCGGAATGGCGAGCTTGGTCACGAGCTTGGCGGTGTAGGAGCCGGGCGCTTCGGGCACCGTGTACACCTTGCAGGTGCTCTGGGTAGCGCGGTCTTTGGTGAACAGGTACACCTGCCCATCGTGCCAGAGGCTGGCTTCGCAGTCGAAGTTGCGTTCCTTTTTGGCAGGCGGAAACTCGGTCTGGTCGGGGTATTTGAAGCTGATTTTCTGCACCTGGCTGGGTTGGGCAGGCCGGAAGCGCAGGATGGCCAGGTTCTGGCGGTCGGAGTTGTTGTTGCCGCAGTCGCCCATGTAGTAGTTGCCGCTGTTGTCGCGGCTCAGGCTTTCCCAGTCGTGGTTGGGCGCCCCCAGCGTAAACTCGCCCACCTGCTGGCCGGTGCCATCCACGCGCCACACGGTGGGCTGCTGGCCATCGTCGCCGAAGGTGAAGTACGTACCCACCTCGGGCGCCGCGCACAGGCCCGAGCTTTCCAGAATGCCATCGGTGAGCTTGCCCACGCGGCGCAGGCCGTCGGCCTCGGCTTCGGCCTTGTTCTTTTTATGGCCGCCTTTTTTACCCTTTTTGCCACCTTTGGCGGGCTTGGCTTGAGCGGTAGCCTGGGGTTGGTCGGCGCTATTCTGGTCACTGGCGGCCGGCGAGCAAGCCGAGGTCAGCAGCATTGCGCCCAGCAGCGGGCGCAGGAGAAGAGGAATACCTATCATCGCCCTTTTTACGCGAAAGCCCGGCTATCGGCTACAAAAAGCAGCGCATTTTGCCCCCGGCTAGGGCACCGGGTCGTAGCCCGAGCCACCCCAGGGGTGGCAGCGCCCGATGCGCCGCAGCGCCAGCTGCCCCCCGCGCCACGCCCCGTAGCGAGCGATGGCCTCGGCGGCGTAGGCCGAGCAGGTGGGCGTGTAGCGGCAACTGGGCGGCGTGAGCGGCGAAATAAAGAGCTGGTAAAACCGCACCAGCAGCAGCAGCAAGCGGCGAAACATAGCAAGGAAAGCGGGTATGATGGCGTAAAGTTCGGCCCGGTGGCGCGGGCCGGGCAGCCAGGTGCCCGGCGCCGGCTATTTTACCAGTTATTATAGTGCAAGCAATACAGTATCATAGCTGCACATTTTAAATAGATGCAGCCGGCTTTGCGCTCCAATTAGTATTTTTTGCTTCGTCTGCACGACACCTTTCTTGTGCTATCCCCAAGTCAAAGACTAGGTTTGAAAGAACAGTGTTCATGTAATTTATACGATAAATAATTATATTAATTCACTACAACATACCCACTAAGCCATGTCACAAAAATCAGCAGTATGTCTTTGATAAGTAACTGACAAGATAAGTCCTTTGCTGCTGTGGGTGCACCGTCGCACTTGTTTTCACCTTCTTTCCTTTTCCAACTTTATGAGATACCTCTCCTCATCTGGTAGGCAGTTGCTTCGCTGCTTGCTCACTTTGCTTCTCCCATTGCTTTGTGTTCACATTGCACAGGCGCAGTGCGACGCACCTTATCTGTCCCTAGTGAAAACATCTCAGGGCAGCATAAGCTGCAATTGCAGTTCGACCTATCGACTGAAGGCCTCAAGTACCTACCCTACAGGGTACTTTCGCTTTACTCTCCAGGCCAATGAGTATCCCAGAACCGTCAACGTACAGCCTGATGCAGACGGCATGACCGTGCTCATTTCCAACCTGGTAGGGTACGCCAGCTACGATGTAACAGTCACCTACTACGATGGCTCCGGCTGCTCAGCTACTACCACTCAAACCGTGGTTATCCCCGCGGATACCCCTGGTGGCTCGGGTAGTGGCGGGGGCGGGGGCAGCCCACCCCAGCAGGAGGAATCCTCGTTCACTGGCTCGCACTCCGCAAGCAACGCAGAAGGCCTGAGTATACTGCCGAGGAGTTTGAACGCCTACCCCAACCCTGCCAACGATGCGTTGCAGGTGCCCGTAGCTGCGCCAGCCGCCGGCGGCACCGTGCGCCTGCTCGACCAGTTGGGTCGGGTGGTGCGCCAAGTGCCCGTAGGCCAGCACACAAGCCTGAGCCTCGACACGCGGGAGTTGGCCGACGGTCTCTACCAACTGCGTGTGCCCGGCACGCCCAATAAGGGGCAAACCATTCAAATCAGGCACTAAGCCGAAAAGCAGTGGCGCACGGCTTGAAACCTTCCTACAAAAGGACAGGCACCAGAGCCGCTCGATTCATACTGATTTTAAATATAGAAAAGCCCCGCTAGCACTCGCGAGCGGGGCTTTTTTTTACCGCGTCCGCCACAAAGCTGAGGCCCACCTGACTTTCGGCAAAAAAGAGCGCGCCAGGCAGGACGTGCTGCCCGATGCCCAGGGGCTCGTGCAGCAGCCGCAGGCCATGGTGCAGCTACTGGCACCAAAGTCCTGACCATCACGGTGCACGAAACGCAGGTTTTTTTATCCGGCAACACCCAGCGGCCCGCCGGGGCCGGCCGCTCCGCCCCAGCCGCCCCTGGCCCGGTAGCAGCCCCCGCCACCCGCTACGCCCGCGCCGGTCCACAAGCCCCAGCCGCGGCCGCCTGCCGCCAGGGTAGCTACACCCGCAGTAGCCGAGCCGCTACTGCCCCTACCGGCGTCGGAGGCACCCCTATTTGCATAGCAGCGGCCCAAGGCGAGCTTTCGGGCGCAGGCGTAGTGGCTGCCCACCGGCACCATGCGCATGCTGGCCAACCCTAGCCTTGTCAATGCATTTTTTTTCAATATTTTAAAGGCTTATTCGGCGTAATTCCTTCCGATAGTGAAGGACTAAAACCCTGCTGAAGGCAGTGTCTCGAAAATAAAACTAGTCTTATGCTTTAGCACTTTGCTGCCACCAGGCCTATATTTAGGCTTTTCCATCCGCGGTAGTGCTTATGGTCAAGCCTTTACTTTTCTCAGTACTTCTGCTAAGCACGGCCCTCACAAGGGGGCACGCCCAGGGCCTGGGCCCGGCGGAGCACGGTGGGCGGGCCCAGGCCCTGGGCAACGCTTCGGCCACGCTGGCCGGCGAGGTGTGGGCAGCGGCCAACAACCCGGCCGGGCTAGCTGGCCTCACCCGCCCCACGGCGGGCCTCTATTTTGAGAACCGCTACCTCATTCCCAGCCTCAACCTGGCGGCCGTGGCCGGCGCGCTGCCGCTGGGCGAGGTTGAGCCCGCCGCTGCGGGCCTGCCCGCCCGCGCCAACCGGGGCGTGGTAGCTTTCGAAGCCCAGCGCTTTGGTGGCGCGCTGTATAATGAGCTGCGGCTGGGGGCAGCCTACGGCTACCAACTGGGCGTAGTAAGCATCGGCGGGCGGCTCGATGCGCTGCAAATTAGTTTTCAGGACCTGGGCAGCCGGCGCGTGCTGGCCGCCTCGCTAGGCGGGCAGGCCGACATTCTGCCCCGGCGCCTCACGCTGGGCGTGCACCTCTCCAACCTCACCCAGGCCCGGCTGTTCGACTACCAGGATGAGCGCGTGCCCACCGTGCTGCGCGCCGGGCTGGCTTACCGCCCCGGCCAGCAGGTGCTGCTGCTGGCCGAAGCCGAGAAAGACGTGGAGCGCGATGCCGGCCTGCGAGCGGGCATCGAGTACCGCCCGGCACCGGCCGTGGCCCTGCGCCTGGGCTACGCCAGCCTCAGCCAGCAGGCCAGCGGCGGGGTGGGCCTGCGAGCCGGCGATTTTCAGCTTGACTACGCCGCCGGCTGGCACTCGGCGCTGGGGCTGAGCCAGTATTTCAGCCTGGGCTGGCAGTGGGGCGCGGCCATCGCCGGGCCTGAAGCGCAGGGAGCAAAATGAAGCGCTCCTCGTCATTCAGTTTTGCGGTGGCGACTGGCGTGCTTGCCCTAGCCGGCTTGCTGCCCCCGGGCCGCGCCTGGGCGCAGGAGTTTCCGCGCCGGGCGCCCGCGCTCGACCGGCTGGCGCAGGAATTATTTGCCGAGATTCAGAGCGACCAGGTGCCCTACGAGGACTTGTACGGCACGCTGCTTAATTTTTACCAGTCGCCGCTCAACCCCAATACCGCCGGCCCCGAGGAGTTGCGCGCCCTGCCCCTGCTAACCGAAAAGCAAGTGGCAGCCCTGCTGAAATACCGCCAGGCCAACGGCCCGCTGCTAAGCATTTATGAGCTGCAAGCCGTGCCCGACTGGGACGTGCGCACCATTGAGCGGGTAGCGCCCTTCGTGACGGTGGCCAGCTCCAGCCCCAACGCGGCGCGCGGCACCCTGTGGCAACGCATTAAGAGCGAAGAAAATAATGCCATACTGCTGCGCTATGAGCGCGTGCTGCAACGACGCAAAGGCTACTCGCCGGTTGATACCTTCCAGGGGCGGCCCACGCTGCGCTACCTGGGCTCGCCCGATGCGCTGGCCCTGCGCTACCGCGTGAGCCACGCCCACGATTTCAGCCTGGGCTTCACGGCCGAGAAGGACGCCGGCGAGCCGCTGGCCTGGCGGCCGGCCCAAAGTCAGTTCGGACCCGATTTCTTGTCGGCCCACTTCGTGCTGCACGAGCAGGGGCGGCTGAAAACGCTGGCGCTGGGCGATTACCAACTGCAATTTGGGCAGGGGCTGTTGCTGTCGTCGGGGCTGGCGCAGGGCAAGGGTGCCGAAACGATTACCAACCTGCGCCGGGCCTCGCTGGGGGTGCGGCCCTACGCAGCGCTGCTTGAAAATACGTTTTTTCGGGGCGCAGCGGCCACCTACCGGCTCGCCCCGCGCTGGGAAGCGACAGCTTTTGCCTCGCGCAAGAACATCGACGCCAACGCCCGGCTGGCCACCGACTCGCTGGCGCAGTTCGACGAGTTTTCGAGCAGCCTGCTCGTGACCGGCCTGCACCGCACGGCCACCGAAATCGCCAACCGCCAGCGCTTGGCCGAAACCGTGGGCGGCGGCCACGTGGGCTACCTCAGCCCCGACGGCAACCTGGCGCTGGGCCTCACGGCGGTGGGCACGCACTACGGCGCGGCATTTCAGAAGCGTAACGAGCCGTACAATCGGTACGAGTTCAGCGGGCAAAACAACCTTGCCTTTGGGGCGCATTATAGCTACGGCTGGCGCAACGTGCTGCTCTTCGGCGAGAGCGGGCGTAGCCGCAGCGGTGGCCTGGGCACCGTGAACGGCCTGCTCGCCAGCCTGGGCCCCAGCGTGGATGCCGCGGTGCTGGTGCGGCACTACGACGCCGATTTTCACACTTTTTACGGCAACGCCATCAGCGAAAACACGCGTACTATCAACGAAAGCGGCTTTTACCTGGGGCTGAAGGTGCGCCCGCTGGCCCGCTGGGAGGTGTCGGCATATTTCGACCAGTTCCGGTTTCCGTGGCTGCGCTACCGCGTGAGCGCCCCCAGCCAGGGCCAGGATGCGCTGCTGCGCGTGGCATTCACGCCCACCAAAACCAGCCTGCTCTACGCCCAGTACCGCGCCCGCCTCAAGCCGCTCGACCTACCCGCCAGCCTCACCGGGCGGGCCCTGCCGCTACCCGGCCAGCAGCTGCGCCACTCGCTGCTGCTGTATGCCGACGTGCAGCCCACCGCCCGGCTTGGCCTGCGCACCCGCCTGCAAGCCACCTACCTGCGCGCCGACGACAGCCAGCCTTGGCGCCGCGGCTTCGTGCTGAGCCAGGACGTGAACGTGCAGTTGGCCCGCCGCCTGAGCCTAGCCGCCCGCTACGCCGTGTTCGACACCGACGACTACGACACGCGCCAGTACCTGTTTGAGCAGGATGTCCTGTACGCCATCTCGGTGCCGGCGCTCTACGGGCAGGGCACGCGGGCCTACGCCGTTTTTCAGGCTGCTTTAACTCAACATTTTACTCTTTGGCTACGCTACGCCGACACGCGCTACCGCCATCAGAACACCGTCGGCTCGGGCCTGGAGCAGATTGAGGGCAATGCCCGCTCGGAGGTGACGGCGCAGGTGCGCTACCGGCTGTGAGCAGCGCGAAGCGCCGGCTTCGCGCTGCATTTCGCTAGGCATCGTTTTTTACCAGCACTACCTGCGCTTTGTCGGCTTGGCTGACCTTGCGGCGGAAGTCCTGGTATTCGCTGTACTTGGCGGCGGGCAGGGGGGCGCCGCTGCCGGGGCGGCGGGTTTCGAGCTGGCGCACGTATTGCAGCGTGCCATCGGGCAGGGCGGTGCAGGTGCTGGAATAGGTGCCGTAGGCGGTGGTGAGCTGGGTGGGCGCGGGCAGGTTTTCGGCCCGGAAGCCGGCGGGCAGGTGCAGCCGCACAGTGTCTTGATAAAGGCCAGGGGCGGGCAGGGCCAGCGGCGACTGGCGCGCGCCCAGCTGGGGCGGCAGGGCCCCCAGGCGGCTCAGCACGTTGGGGGCCAGCAACATACGCTGGCCGGCGGCCGTGCCCACGCCGGACAGTTCAAGGCCCATCGTTTCGACTACGCCGGGCAGGCTGCCGGCGGGCGCGGCGGCCAGCCGCAAGCTCTGGATGGTGAAATGACTGAGGTTAAGCCGGTTGGCAACGTATTTCTTCTGCTCTTCAGCATCGGCGTGGTGCAGCAGCTGGGCGTAGTCGTCTTGGGCCAGGCCCAGGCGGCGGGTGCGCACGGTGGCCTTGGCGCCGCCGTCGGCGCCGAGCCAGAGGTCGGTGCGGCGCTGGCGGCGGTTGGCCGGCGCGCCATAGCGCGGGGTAGCCACCAGGCGGCCGCCCTCGGGCGTGAGCAGCAGCGCGTGGCGATTGCCGGTGAAGGTGCCCATGTAGCCAAAGGGGTTGGTTTGGCTCGTGCACTCCAGCCACACCGTATCGGCGGGCGTGGTGCCTTTGGCGGCCAGCGGCAGGCACAGGATGGCGTGGTTGAACTGGCTGCTGGGGAAGCTGGCGCGCACGTCGGCATGGTCTTCGCCGGCGCCCACCAGGGCCACGTAGGCGGGCAGGCCGGCGGCTTTCAGCAGCGCGCAGGTGTAGTTGCTGAGCGCTTTGCAATCACCGTAGCCACCGGTGGCTACGGCGCTGGCGGGCGCCGTTTGCCAGCCCCCGATACCCAGCTGCACCGAGATGTAGCGCGTGGAGCCCTGCAAAAACTCGTACACCTTGCGGGCCCGCTCACGGGGGTCGGGCGCGGTGGCCAGCAGCTGGGCCATTTTGGCGGTGAGGGCAGGCGGCAGCGCGTCGCGCCCCTGCCCCAGCTGGTACACCCACTGCCCCAGGCTCTGCCACGAGGCCAGCGAGCCAGTGTGGCCCTGCACCTCGAAGGCGGCGGGGGCCAGCCGCACGGCGGGCAGCAACTCGCTGAGGGCGGGCGATAGCGGCTCCTCCTCCACGGCGGGGGCAGCGGGCAGCTGCCAGCGGTAGGTAGTGAGGCTGCCCGCTACTACGGGCGCAGCGGCGGCCCCGGCGGGCAGCAGCTGCTCCTGGAAGCGCAGGGGCAGGGCGGTGGGCGTGGCTACTTGCAGCGTAGCGCCTTCGAGCGACACGTTTTCGGCGTTTTGCGGCTGCCAGTTGGGGTAGAACAGGGTATTCTCGGAGGTTATCTCGTAGTCAAACTCTACGGTGTAGGGCGTGGTGGGCTGGCGCAGGTCGGCGTAGCGAATGCGGTTGTCGGTCATCAGGCTGCCGCCCTCGCTGCCCAGGCCCTGGTCGTGCACCTCGGCAGGGCGCAGTTGGTGCAGCAAGTGGCCCTGGGCATCGTACACGGCCCCGCGCAGGTAGTTGATGCGGTTGAGGGCGTCGTAGGGCACAACTTCGCGGCCGTAGCCATCGCTGCCGGCTTCGTCGAGGATGGTGACGACGCGGTGCACGGTTTCGACCAGCTGGCTGGCCGACTTTACCACCACCGTTTTGTCGTAGGCACGCACCACGGCATGGGCGTTTTCGCGCAGGGCCGGGGCAATGGCATCGGCCGGGTACTTGGGCGCGGGTGGGGCAAGCAGCACCAGCGAGGAGAAGATGGGCAGGAGCATACGGCAGCTACTAACTATTATTTCGATAAAAAAATCAAGCCCTGGCCAGCGCTAGCCGGCCTTTTTGATAACCAGCGCCTCGGCCTGCTTAGCCAGCAGCTGGCGGTAGAGCTCGCGCAGGCCCTGGTACTCCTGGGCGCTGTACACGGGCTTGTCGAGGGTGAGGCGGCTCATCAGCACCACCGTGCCGGGGGCCGGGCTGCTGGCCGCGTAGGCGTAGCGGCCGCCCCCATCGGGCAGCACCAGCGTGGCGGGCTTGGGTAGCTCGGCCGCGTAGCCAGCGGGCAGTTGCAGCGTTATGCGCACCACCTCCTGCTGCGCCATAGCCAGGTCGACGGGGTAAGTGCGCTGCGCGTGCCGGAAGGGATTGTGCTGCTCACCAAACAGTTCCAGCGGCTTGATGTACAGCTCGCTGACTGGGCCCGGGTTGGCCGCTGGCTGGCGCAGCTCATACGTCAGCTTGAGCGGCTGCTCGATGCCGAGCGTACCGAAGGCAAACGTTGGTATTTCCCAGCCCGCGTGGGCGGCCGCCAGCGTGGTTACGTACTTTTTCTCACCCAGCTGCTGCAACTTCTCGCGGGCTTCGAGGCTGGCGTATCCGCCGTGCTCCTCGCTCACCCGGCCGCTGAGGTTGCCTTGCGCATCGAGGGCCAGGGCTACTTCCTGGTAGTGCGTGGCGCGGTGCTCGGGCACAAGGCTTACCCAGTGGCCCTCGCTGCCCGCGGCGGGCACGGTGTGCCCCAGCCGGTTGAGGCAGCGGGTGGGCAGCATGCCAGCGGGCAGCAGCGGTTCGGTGGCATCGAGCAGCAGCTCCTTGCCATCGGCCAGGGGCAGCACGGCGGCCACGTAGTTGAACTGTTCGAGCAGCGGGTATTCCTGGCTCACGCGGCCGTGGGCACGCGTGCTCAGCAGCAGCGGCTCGGCGGGCAGCTCGGCGGCGCGTAGGGCGGCGATGAGCAGCAGGTTAACGTCGGCGGCCGAGCCGCGGTGCAGCTCGTAGCTCTTTTTCAGCGGCCCGCCGGCCAGGTAGCGGTTGGTGCCGTCGTACTTCACGTTCTTGACGATGAGCGCGCGCACGACCGCCGCGCGGGCCGCCGGGTCGGGGTACTGCGCCACCAAGGGCTGCACCAGCGGCCGTAAAAACCGGTCGTCGCCCAGCACCTGCCCGAAGAATTCGTGGGCCAGCAGCACCTTGTTTTTCTGGCCCCAGCTGTCGGTCAGGTCGCGGTAAGGCGTGTTGGGCATTTGGTAGCCCACCAGCTCGAAGGTGAGGCGGGGCAGGTAGTCGTTGGGCGTGGTGCTGTAGGGCTCCTCCCGAAAGGCGGGCACGTTTTGCAGCACCCAGCGGTGCTGCTCGGTCGACATGCTCAGGCCAGTGGTGCCGACCTCCATACCCGCGCCCGCGCCGGCCCCGGCGTCGAGGCGGTTGGCCAGCAGCAGGCTTACCGAGCCGGTATTCATCTCGTTGATGGTCAGCGGCACGTAGCCCTGGTACAGCGTTTTGTAGTGGTACACCTGCGGAATGCTGGTGCGATACTCGCTCCAGCGGGTTGGGATGTCGCGCTGAAACGTCCAGTCCTGGTAATTATCGAAGAACGTCGAGCGCACCACGTAGCTGTACTCCACCACGGCCCCCTCCTGCACGCCCGGCAGCGTAAACTTGCGCACGGTCAGGTTATTAGTACGCTTTTCGTCCAGTATCCCGCTCGCTTCGAGCTTGGTTTTACTAATCTTGCCATCGACCCCGCGCACGTAGGTGAAGCCGCGCAGGTTGCTGAGCTGTTCAGCATCCTCGTTGCGGTGGTAAAGCGGCACCTCCACGGTGGCGTAGGGATAGCCGGCCTTTTTCAGAATTTTAATCCGGGTGGTGCGCTCGGTGCTGATAACCATTTTGCCCCCCGCGCTGCTGAACTGCGACGCGCCGTAGTCGCACAGCACCACGGCCGGCGCAGCGCTGTCGGCCACGAAGTTTTTGGCTTCAAAATCGGCCAGCTCGGGCTGGCCGAAGCGCACTGGCACGGGCGCCGGCCGGGCCGGGGCCAGGGTTTGGGCGGCCGTGGCCAGCGGGCCGGCTAGCAGCGCCAGCAGCGTGCCTCCTAGCAAACGCGAGTAATTCATCTGGTTGCTGATTGCTTGTTTCTAGCTACTGGCTCGCAGACGGGCACTGTTATTAAGCAGCAACCAAGAACCAGTAACCTATTCCCCACTAGCCGTTTTTGCGCAGCACTAGTGCCTCGGCCTGCTTGGCCAGGGCCTGGCGGTAGAACTCGCGCAGGTTTTGGTACTCTTCGGCTCCGTACACCGCCTTGGCCAGCGAGAGGCGGCTCATGAGCTGCACGGTGCCGGGCGCGGCGCTTGTGGCCGAAAACTGGTAGCGGCCCCCGCCGTCGGGCAGGGCCAGCGAGGCCGACTTGGGCAACTCGGCGGTGTAGCCGGCAGGCAGCTTCAGGGTAATGAGTATCACCTCCTGCACCGGGGTACCAAAATCGACCGGGTATAAGCGCTGCGCGTGCTGAAACGGGTTGCGGCTTTCGCCCAGCAGGGCCAGCGGAGTCAGGTACAGCTCCTGGGCGGCGCCGGGCGTGGCGGCCGGCTGGCGCAGCTCGTAGGTGAGGGCCAGCGGCCGGTCGACCTCAGCCACCTGGCCAAACTTATAGCTCGGCATTTCCCAGCTCGGGTGGCGGCCGGCCAGCTCGGTCACGTACTTTTTCTCGCCCAGCTGCTGGAGCTTTTCGCGGGCCTCGGCGCCGGCGTAGCCGCCGTGTTCTTCCCGCACTTCGCCGGTCAGGTTACCCTGCTCATCCACGGTCAGCGTGGCCTGCTGAAAGTGGTTGGCCAGCTGGCTGGGGGTCAGGTTTACCCAGCGGCCACCGGCGCCCTTGGCCACGAGGCGGCCCGTCTGGTTGAGGCAGCGGGTGGGCAGCGTGCCGCAGGGCAGCAGCGGCTCGGTAGCATCAAGCAGCAGCTCCTTGTTATCGGCCAGCGGCAGCACCCCAATCACGTAGTTGAACTGCTGAAGCTGCGGAAAATTGGCATCGACGCGGCCGTGGCGGCGGGTGCTCAGCAGCACCGGCTGGGCCGCGAGCCCCACCTGGCGCAGGGCGGCAATGAGCAGCAGGTTGACGTCGGCGGCCGAGCCGCGGTGCAGCTCGTAGCTCTTTTTCAGCGGCCCGCTGGCCAGGTAGCGGTTGGCACCGTCATACTTCACGTTTTTGACGATGAGTGCGCGCACGGCCGCCGCGCGGGCCGCCGGGTCGGGGTACTGGGCCACCAGGGGCTTGAGGGCCTCGGCCAGGAAGCCGGCCCGGTCGAGCTGGTTACCAAACTCGTCGCTGGCCAGCAGGTCGTCGTTGATTTTCTCCCAGCTGCCCGCCACGTTCTGGTAGCCCCGGCCGGGGAAGTTTTCGCCGGCCAGCTCAAAGTTGAGGCGCGCCACATAGTCGCTGGGCGTAGTCATAAACGGCTCGTCGCGCAGGGCGGGCACGTTTTTCATGGCCCAGTGGTAGGTGGTAGCCCGGGCCATAATCACTTCGTTGTCGGAAGCCACGTGCTGGCCCCGGTCCGAAACACCGCCCTCAGTATGCATGTTGTATTGCTCCTGACCCGACGACTGGGTTTGCAGGGCCAACGGCTCATAGCCCTGCATCAGCATCTTGTAGTCGAAATACTCGGGGATGGTGGCCCGAAACTCGCTCCAGCGGGTCGGTATCTCGCGCTGAAACGCCCAGTCCTGAAAATTGAACAGAAAATCCGACGTCACGCTGTAGCTATATTCAATCACTGAGCCCTCGCGCACGCCGGGCAGCGTAAACTTGCGCACCCGGCTATTTTTACTGCGCTCCTCGGTAAAGGCCTGGCCGGTTTCGAGCTTTACCTTCTCAAGCTTACCACCTACCTCGTTGTAGGTAAAGCCTTTCAGGCCCACTATTTTCTCTTCGCGGCTACCCTGGTGGTAGAGCGGGATTTCCACGGTCGCCACCTCGTAGCCGGCTTTCTTAAGAATCTTGATGCGCGTGGTACGCTCCGATTCGAGCTGAAAGCTGGTGCCGTTGAGTCGGAAGCGGGTGCTGCCGTAGTCGTAGAGCACTACGGCCGCCGCGGCGCTGTCGGCCACGAAGTTCTTGGCCTGAAAATCGGCCGGCTCGGGCTTGCCAAATTTTATTTCGACTACCGGCACGGTCGGGGCCTGCTGCGCGGCGGCGGGGGTGCCCAGCAGGGCCAAGCCGCCCGCCGCCAATGGTACTGCTACACGTAATTTTGTAATCATAGAAGGAAGGAAAAGCTGCGGCACTAAAAAAGGCTGATATAGCTCATCGCCGCCCGGTAAAAGTAGGTATTCACCAGCTTATTACCAACGCTTCCTCACCCGTTCTACACCACTTCTTCGGGGGCGCTCACAGCCAGGGCCTGGGCGGCGGGCACGTCGCTGGCAGGCGGGGCGCTAGGGCGGGCCCGCACCCCTAGCCAGAGGTAGGCCAGGGCGGCCAGCACGCAGGCCAGGCTCAGGGCGTGCACCCAGGGCAGGCGGCCGGGCTGGTTGTCGAAAATCCAGCCGGCCAGCAGCGCGCCCAGGCCAATGCCCACCTCTAGGGCGATGTACATGGTGGCCACGCCCCGGCCCCGGCGCGCGGGGTGGCTCAGGTCGATGGTCCAAGCGTAGAGCGTAGGCGAGTTCAGACCCGTGCCGATGCCAAAGATGATGGCTCCCAGCAAAAATACCGGCACTGACGGCGACCACACCAGCACCGCCAGCCCCAATGCCAGCAGGCTGGCCGACCAGCGCAGCACCGGCACCCGGCCGTGGGTGTCGCTGGCCTTGCCCGCCACCAGCCGCACGGCCAGCGAGGCCACCGTGTAGCACACGTAGAACAAGCCCTTGGTGGGCCCGGTGAGGCCCAGCAGCCGGCTTTGGTCGGGAATGACGGTGAGCACCGCCCCGAATGGGAACAAGCACAGCAGTGTGGTGAGGGCCGGTGCCAGCACGCGCGGCTCTAGTATCTCATCCAGCTTCAGCTTCAGTAAGGAGAAGCTGAAGCGCTGGCGCTGGGCTACCGGTAGCGTTTCGGTGAGCGTGCCCTGCACCAGCACCGAGAGCAGCGCCGCCGCGCTCGAGCAGTAGAACATGACGTTGAGCGAGAACGTCTGGGCCACCCACGAGCCGAAGGCCGGCCCGGCGGCCATGCCCAAGCTGCCCGTCACGCCGAGCAGGCCCATGGCCTCGCCGCGCTTTTCTACGGGCACAATGTCGGCCACGAAGGCGGCCGTGCCGGTGGGCTTGAAGCCCGTGCTGAAGCCGTGCAGCAGCCGCAGCAACAAGAAGCTGCTCACCGTGAGCGCCCACGGATAAATGAAGCCGCACACAAAGCACACCAGCGAGCCAAACACCATCACCGGAATGCGCCCCACGGTATCGGTGAGCTTGCCCGAAAACGGCCGCGAAATGGCCGCCGTGAGCGTAAACAGGGCAATGATGAAGCCCTTGTACTCGCCGCCCCCCAGTTGGCTGAGGTGGTCGGGCAGTTCGGGCAATAAGAGATTAAACGACAGAAAAAACAGGAACGACGAGAGGCACATCAGCCAGAAGCCGCGCGAATAGGAACCGAGCATAAGTGGGGCAAAGGTCGGCAATCTTTGAATGGGTCAAGTGCGGAAAATGTGAAAATGTGGCAGCTAGCCACGCCGCGCGGCCCCAATTATGGCTGCTATAACTTCCACATTCCGCACATTTTCCGCATTTAACCCATTTAAGGTACCCCGGCCCCAAATGTGCCGTAGAGCAGGCCTATGTCCTGGTTAACTTCTCTGTTCGAAAAAATATCCGCCAAAAACCCCGGCCACGGCCGTGGCCCCGAAAAGCCTGCCGTGAGCGTGCGCGAGCGGGTATCGGCCCTGCGCCACCTGCCGGCCTTTCTCAAGCTGATTTGGCAGACCTCGCCCGGCCTCACGCTGGGCAACATCGCGCTGCGCCTGCTGCGGGCAGCCCTGCCGCTGGCCATGCTTTACATCGGGCGGCTGATTCTGGATGATGTGGTGGCCCTGAGCCGGCTGCCGGCGGCGAGCCGGGCCGTGTCGCCGGTGTTCGGGCTGGTGGCGCTGGAGTTTGGCTTGGTGCTACTGACCGATGCGCTGGGCCGCGCCGTGGCCCTGCTCGACTCGCTGCTTGGCGACCTCTTCGCTAATGCCTCTTCGGTGCGCCTCATGCGTCACGCGGCCGAGCTGGACTTAGACCAGTTTGAGGACAGCACCTTTTACGACAAGCTGGAGCGCGCCCGCCGCCAGACCTTATCGCGCTCGGTGCTTATGAGCCAGGTGCTGGCCCAGGGCCAGGATGCCGTCACGCTCGTGCTGCTGGCCGGGGGCCTCGTCGCCTTTCAGCCCTGGCTGCTGGGGCTGCTGCTGCTAGCTGTGGTGCCCGCCTTCCTCGGCGAAAGCCACTTTAACGAGCGCAGCTACTCGCTCTCGCACTCCTGGACGCCCGAGCGCCGCGAGCTTGACTACCTGCGCCAAACCGGGGCCAGCGATGAAACGGCCAAAGAGGTGAAGATTTTTGGCTTATCCGACTTCCTCATCAACCGCTTTTCCACGCTCTCCGACCAATTTTACAACCAAAACAAGGCGCTGGCCCTGCGCCGCGCCGGCTGGGGCACGGTGTTCGCGGCCATCGGCGCGGCGGGCTACTACGGGGCGTACCTATACATCATTAAGCAGGCCGTGGGCGGGGCTATTTCCATCGGCCAGCTCACGTTTTTGGCGGGCTCGTTCGCTAGGCTGCGTGGCCTGCTTGAGGGTATTCTGAGCCGCTTCAGCCAAGTGGCCGACGGGGCGCTGTACTTGCAGGATTTCTTCGATTTCTTTCAGATTACGCCGCGCATCGTGCGGCCCACCGTGGGGCAGGCGGTGCGGCCGTTTCCCAGGCCTATCCGGCAGGGCTTCACGTTTGAAGACGTCGGCTTTAAGTACAAGAACGCCGAGAAGTGGGCCCTGCGCCACCTTAGCTTCGAGCTGCGCGCCGGCGAAAAGCTGGCCCTGGTGGGCGAAAATGGCGCTGGCAAAACCACGCTCGTCAAGCTGCTGGCCCGCCTCTACGACCCCAGCGAGGGCCGCATCCTGCTTGATGGCCACGACCTGCGCGAGTACGACCCCGCCGAGCTGCGCCAGGAAATCGGCGTCATCTTCCAAGATTTCGTGCGCTTCCAGCTGCCGGCCGGCCAGAACCTGGCCGTGGGCCGCATTGAGGAGCGCCAAAACCAGCCGCGCATCGAGCAGGCCGCTCATCAGAGTCTGGCCGACTCGGTCATTGCCAAGCTGCCGCAAGGCTACGAGCAGATGATAGGCCGCCGCTTCAACGGCGGCGTGGACCTGAGCGGCGGTGAATGGCAGAAAATTGCCCTCGGCCGCGCCTACATGCGCGAGGCCCAGCTGCTCATCCTCGACGAGCCCACCGCCGCCCTCGACGCCCGCGCCGAGTTCGAGGTCTTCGAGCGCTTCAAGGAGCTGACCCAGGGCAAAACGGCCGTGCTCATCAGCCACCGCTTCAGCACCGTGCGCATGGCCGACCGCATCTTGGTGGTGGAGCACGGCCGGGTGCAGGAAATTGGCTCGCACGAGGAGCTACTGGCCAATAATGGGCGCTACGCCGAGCTATTTCAGCTGCAGGCGGCGGGGTACCGGTAGGGAAATTCTGATTGCCTTAGCCCTACACAATAAGTTATTACTCCTCGGCTATCGAGCCATCCGCTTCCTTTGGACATCGTTTTTGCGCAGCGGCTCGACCCGTAGCGGCGCCACTCCGCTTTTCTCATAGACCTCGGCTACCGTTAGCTGTAAATTCAATTCAGCGATAACCAACGATTCCTCCGGCTCGGTCAGCACCGTGATTACCCACTGGTTAGCCTCATTGCGGCGGTACCATTCTACGCGCTAGGTGGTTTGCGCAATCAGCAGGTGGTGCTGAAGCGAAGGCAGCTTTTGATATTGCTTGACTTTCAAGCCTCTATCGTAGGCTGAAGTGGAGGGGGACCGCACTTCCACAAGCAGGACCGGGCTGTATACCTGCTGGCTTTCGTGTTGGTCGTGCGGGTCGCAGCTCACCAGCACGTCGGGGTACGTATAGTGGCAGTTTTCCTCCACGGCTAGCCGCACGGACTCTATCTGCACCAGGCAGTCCCTAGTGCGCAGGCCTTGCCGCAGCGCCATCGCCATATTGAGCGCGATGGTATTGTGCGCCCGGCTGCTACTGGCCATCGCAAATACTTCACCCTCGAAAAATTCGTGGCGCACGTCGCTGGCCTCTTCCAGGGCATAATATTCTTGCGTCGTGTAGCGGCGCGGCTGTGCTTCGACGTGTCCCATAGTGCCTAAATATAACGGCTGGGGCAGCTTAGCAGGTCTAGCTTTTTAGCCTTCTGCATCACTGTTGATTTCAGGCCCCAACAAATGCCCGGGGTACCAAAAATCAACTCATGCGAAGAACTGCTGACCACTAGTAGCCGTTACGCCGAGCGCTTTCAACGGCCAGCCGCTAGCTACCGCTAGGCAGCCCCACCCAGCCCCTACCTTGCAGCCACCAGTGCAGCTTGGCAGCTGGCCTACCTCTCCCCCACCCCATGCCCGATTTTACGCTTCTCGATAAAGCCCGCCTCTACCTGCTGTTTCGCCTGAGCCCGCTGGCGCCGCCCGTGCGCCGCGCGCCGGTGCTGCGGGTCGTCATCATCCGCCACGGCGAAAAGCCGGCTGAGGGCGACAATCTTTCGTGCGCCGGCCTCAACCGGGCGCTGGCCCTGCCGGCCGTGCTCGACCAGCTGCTACCCACGCCACCCGCCTACACCTACGTGCCCATCATCGGCACCAACGACGACAGCACCAGCCAGGCCCGCATGTTCCAGACCGTGACGCCCTACGCCGTGCGTCACAACCTGTGCGTGAACAGCGACTACGCCGTCGATAACGCCGCCGGGCTGGCCCACGAGCTGCGCCGCCAGCGCGGCACGGTCCTGGTGGTGTGGGAGCACAAGGCCATTTCGAAAATCACCCAAGAGTTAGGGCTTGAGGAAGAGTTGGAATGGCCCGACGAGGACTTCGACAGCATCTGGGTCATCGAGTTCAGCGGTGGCGGGGCCAGGGGAAAGGCCAAGCGACCTACTCTCACTCGGCACCGGCAGCACATCGAGCCCGCGGCCACCTGCCCCGGCTAGCCCGATTGGCTGCGAGAAGTGCTTAGCTTTTAGCCTGCCGGGCTAGCCGCGGCTGGCCGGCCGGGGGCAATAAGCTGAGCATTAGGTGAAAAATCAATTTCTGGGCGTAGCTTAGGGTATTCTTTGAATTCCCCCGCTTTCTCCTATGAAATTTACTACTACGCTACCCCTGCTCAGCCTGTTAAGCCTGGGCTTGCTCTCCGGCTGCCTCACCTCCCGCGATGCCCGCATCGAGTCGAGCTACAGCTACCGGGGGCGCTTTCGCCACTACCGCACCTACGGCTTTCTGAGCGGCGATGGCCTGGCCGCCGACAGCACCCGCCTCAGCGAGTCGCTGCGCGACGCCATCAAGCAGCGCCTGCGCCTGCAAGGCTACAAGTATTCGCGCCGCAACCCCGACCTGATGGTGAGCTACAAGCTGTTTGAGGGCGACATGCGCTTCCCCGGCTTCGTACAGGAAGACATTACCCGATGGGTGAAAAACAACGACGCCGAAACCGAGGAAACCCCCGAAGAGCAGCGCCACCCCTACCAGCCCACCCGCATGCTGATGCTCGACGGCACGCTCATGGTGACGCTCATCGATACCAAAACCGACAACGCCATCTGGAACGGCTACGCCTCGGGCGTGACCGTGCCCGAAGGCATCCGCGGCGAGTACGTGCTGGTGCGCTCGGTGCGCTCCATCTTCGACCGCTACCGCATTTTCACCGAAAATTACTTCAACGGCGGCAACCTCGATGGCGCCATGAACGGCATGCCCAGCGGCGAGCCCGGCGCCCCCAGCGTGGCCCCGGCGCCCGCCGAAACCCCGCGCTAGGCCGTAGCGGGCTACTTTTCGCTTTCGCTCAAACCGGCTAGGGTGTACCTTTGCCTGTCCGCGCCAGTGCGCCCGCTACCTAACTAGCTGTCCTTTATGCTACTCGCCGTTAATTCTTCGTATCAGCCCAGCGACTACCTACCCATTATCATTCAGTTTGGGCTAGCAGTTGCTTTCGTGGCCTTCGCCATGGTTGTCTCGCACTTGGTAGGTCCCAAGCGCCATAGCAAGGTAAAAGACGCCTCCTTCGAGTGCGGCATCGAGAGCGTGGGCAATGCCCGCACGCCCATCTCGGTAAAGTACTTTCTCACGGCCATCCTGTTCGTGTTGTTCGACGTCGAGGTTATCTTCATGTACCCCTGGGCCGTCAACTTTCGCCAGCTCGGCACGGCCGGCTTCGTGGAGATGATAATCTTCATGGCCCTGCTGATGGCCGGCTTCGGCTACGTTATCAAAAAGGGGATTCTGCGCTGGAACGAAGCCGTTCCTAGCCAAACTTTCGTTGCAAAGCCGGTGTTGGAAAAACAGCCCGCCATTGCGGCGCAGGCTGCCTAAACTGACTTATACTCATGGTTGATACCCGCGTTCCCGAAATCAAATCCGTGCCGGCCCCCGAGGGCATCGAAGGCGCTGGCTTCTTCGCTACTTCCCTGGAGAAAGTAGTGGGCATTGCCCGCGCCAATTCGCTCTGGCCGCTGCCCTTCGCCACCTCGTGCTGCGGCATCGAGTTCATGGCGACGATGGGCGCGCACTACGACATCTCGCGCTTCGGCTCCGAGCGCCCCAGCTTCTCGCCCCGCCAGGCCGATTTGCTGATGGTGATGGGCACCATCGCCAAAAAGATGGCTCCCATCGTGAAGCAGGTGTACGAGCAAATGGCCGAACCCCGCTGGGTGCTGGCTATGGGCGCCTGCGCCTGCTCGGGTGGCATCTTCGACAGCTACTCGGTGCTGCAAGGCATCGACCGCATCATTCCGGTCGATGTGTACATCCCCGGCTGCCCGCCCCGCCCCGAGCAGGTGCTCGATGGCCTGATGCGCGTGCAGGACCTCGCCAAAAACGAGAGCATCCGCCGCCGCAACTCGCCCGAGTACCAGGCCCTGCTGGCTTCTTACAACATCAAATAATTTTTTTAGCTGCTAGCCTTTAGCCATTAGCTGTTAACTTCTCACCAAGAGTCGAAACAGCAAAAAGCTAAAGGCTAGCAGCTAAAAGCTAACAGCTAAAAAAGTGGCTGACCCGACCAAAGAAGAATCGACCGCCGCGCAGGAAACTGCCGCTGCCCAGGACCCCACTACGCAGCAAAACGCGCAGGTGCTGGCCCTGTTGCACAGCTTGTTTGGCGAAGCCACTTTCACGGACGTGCACGAGCCCTATGGCCTGCTCACCGTCACGACCAAGCGCGAACACATTCACAACATCATGGCTGGCCTGCAGCAAGACCAGACGCTGAAGTTTCACTTCCTCACCACGATGTGCGGTATTCATTACCCTGAGAACCTGAACCAGGAGCTCGGTATGATTTACCACCTGCACAGCCTGGTGCACAACATCCGGCTGCGCATCAAGCTGTTCTTCCCCATCGCCGACCCGGTGGTGCCTACCCTCACCGACCTCTACGCCACCGCCAACTGGATGGAGCGCGAGGCCTTTGACTTCTACGGCATCATCTTCACCGGCCACCCCAACCTGCGCCGCATTCTGAACGTGGAGGACATGGACTACCACCCCATGCGCAAGCAGTACCCGGTGGAAGACGGCACCCGAGAAGACAAAACCGACCTATTCTTTGGTCGCTAAGAATTATTATAACTAGCTGACATATAAAATCCTCCCAGTGTCGTCAGGCTCCCCCTCTCCCCGCGGAGAAGGGGCCGGGGGGTGAGGTTCAATGGCAGTAAACGACGCCCTAGCCGGCACCCACAAGATTATCGAAGAAGCGCAGGAGCAGCAGGGTGGCCAATTGGTACCTACGCTCAACGACTTCTCGCAGGAACTGACGACCCTTAACCTGGGGCCGACGCACCCGGCCACGCACGGCATTTTCCAGAACATCCTGCAAATGGATGGCGAGCGCATCATCTCGGGCGTGCCGACCATCGGCTACATCCACCGCGCCTTCGAAAAAATCGCCGAGCGGCGGCCGTTCTACCAGATTACGCCGCTGACGGACCGCATGAACTACTGCTCGTCGCCCATCAACAACATGGGCTGGCACATGACGGTAGAGAAGCTACTCGGCGTGACGGTACCCAAGCGTGCGCAGTACATCCGGGTGATAATGATGGAGTTGGCCCGCATCGCCGACCACCTTATCTGTAACTCCATCTTGGGCGTAGACACCGGGGCTTTCACCGGCTTCCTCTACGTGTTCCAGGAGCGCGAGAAGATTTACGAGATATACGAGGAAGTCTGCGGCTCGCGTCTGACCACCAACATGGGCCGCGTCGGCGGCATGGAGCGCGACCTCTCGCCGGTAGCCATCGATAAGCTGCGCAAGTGGCTGAAGGAATTCCCGGCCGTGATGAAGGAGTTCGAGTCGATGTTCAACCGCAACCGCATCTTCATGGACCGCGTGGTAAACGTGGGCCCCATCACGGCGGAAAAGGCGTTGAACTACGGCTTCACCGGTCCCAACCTGCGGGCCGCTGGCGTCGATTACGACGTGCGGGTGATGAATCCGTATTCGAGCTACGAGGATTTCGAGTTTGACATTCCGGTGGGCACCAACGGCGACACCTACGACCGTTTCCTGGTGCGCAACGAGGAAATCTGGCAGAGCCTGCGCATCATCAATCAGGCCCTCGACCGCCTGCCCGAAGGTCCCTTCCACGCCGATGCGCCGCACTACTACCTGCCTCCCAAGCAGGCCGTGTACAAGAACATGGAGGCGCTGATTTACCACTTCAAAATCATCATGGGTGAGATTGAAGCGCCGGTAGGTGAAGTGTACCACTCGGTAGAGGGCGGCAACGGCGAACTCGGGTTCTACCTGATTTCGGACGGGGGCCGCACGCCCTATCGCCTGCACTTCCGCCGCCCGTGCTTCATCTACTACCAGGCCTATTCGGAGATGGTAGTGGGCACGAGCCTCTCGGATGCCATCGTGATTTTGTCGTCGATGAACGTGATTGCCGGCGAGCTGGACGCCTAGTTTTTAAGTTGAAAATACCTGATATGGAGCCGACTAGCCCCGCCGCCAAACCCCAGTTCTCGCCCGCCGCCCAGGCCGAAATCAAGCGCCTGCTCACGCACTACCCCGACGACCGCAAGAAGTCGACCCTGCTGCCCGTGCTGCACATCGCGCAGGCCGAGTTTGGCGGCTGGGTGAGCCCCGAGGTGCAGGACCTGGTAGCCGAAACCCTGGGCCTGCGCCCGATTGAGGTGTACGAGGTGAGCACGTTCTACACGATGTTCAACCTTAAGCCGGTGGGCAAGCACGTGCTGGAAATCTGCCGCACCGGCCCCTGCATGCTGCGCGGCTCCGACGAGCTTACGGCGCACCTGGAGCGCATTACCGGCGCGCAGGTGGGCGGCACCTCGCCCGACGGCCTGTTCACCCTGAAAGAAGTGGAGTGCCTGGCCGCCTGCGGCTTCGCCCCCGTGGTGCAGGTGCGCGAGAAGTACTACGAGTCGCTTGACACGGAGGAGAATGTGAATGCCATGCTCAGCGAGTTGAAAGGCTTGGTGCATCGGCCCATTCTCCCCTGGGAAGAAAATGGTTTGCCCACCTCACTACAAAACAACTAATAGCAACTAGTTTAACGATATGGGACGCAAGCTATTAACTGAACACGTCAACGTCGAGGGCATCGAAACCTTCGCCGTGTACCGCAAGCACGGTGGTTACCGCGCCGTGGAAAAGGCGCTGAAAATGACGCCCGAAGAAGTAGTGGAAGAAGTGAAGAAGTCGGGCCTGCGCGGGCGCGGCGGCGCGGGCTTCCCTACCGGCATGAAGTGGAGCTTTCTGGCTAAGCCGGAAGGCGTGCCGCGCTACCTCGTCTGCAATGCCGACGAGTCGGAGCCCGGCACGTTCAAGGACCGCTACCTGATGTCGAAGCTGCCGCACCTGCTCATCGAGGGCATGATTGCAGGCAGCTACGCGCTAGGCGCACGCACCAGCTATATCTACATTCGCGGCGAGTTGTTGTACGTGCTGCGCATTCTGGAGAAAGCCATTGCGGAGGCGTACGCCGCTGGCTTCCTGGGTGAGAATATTCAAGGCTCGGGCTATTCGCTTGATTTGCATGTGCATCCGGGCGGCGGCGCGTATATCTGCGGCGAAGAAACGGCGCTGCTAGAGTCGCTGGAAGGCAAGCGCGGCAACCCGCGCAATAAGCCACCGTTCCCGGCCGTGCAGGGCCTTTACGCCCGCCCCACGGTGGTCAACAACGTGGAGAGCATTGCCACCGTCGTGCCCATTCTGAACATGGGTGGCGATGAGTACGCCAAAATCGGCGTGGGCAAAAGCACGGGCACCAAGCTGTTTTCAGCCTGCGGGCACCTCAACAAGCCCGGCATCTACGAATTGGAACTGGGCGTTCCCGTAGAGGAGTTCATCTACTCCGACGAGTACTGCGGCGGCATCTGGAAGGGTCGGGAGCTGAAGGCTGTCGTGGCTGGGGGCTCTTCGGTGCCAATTCTACCCAAAGAGTTGATTCTCAAAACTTCTGCTGGTGAAAATCGCCTAATGACCTACGAATCGCTCAGCGATGGCGGCTTCGTGACGGGCACTATGTTGGGCTCGGGCGGCTTTATTGCGATGGACGAAACAACGTGCATCGTGAAGAACACCTGGAACTTCTCGCGTTTCTACCACCACGAAAGCTGCGGGCAGTGCTCACCCTGTCGCGAAGGCACCGGCTGGCTCGAAAAAGTGCTGCACCGCCTCGAACACGGCCACGGCTCGATGCACGACATCGACCTGATTGTGAGCGTGGCCAAGCAGATTGAGGGTAACACCATCTGCCCGCTCGGCGAGGCGGCTGCCTGGCCGGTGGCCGCCGCCGTGCGCCACTTCCGCGACGAGTTTGAGTGGCACGTAACGCACCCCAAGGAGGCTACCCAGCCGGGCGCCGTGTACCGCGGTGGTTTGGTCATAGCCTAGCTCATCCTGCATGCTGACGAAGGAAGCATCTTATCACGGCTGCTTCGTCTTCTCTACTCCAAATACACTGATGCGCGCGTGATAAGGTCCTTCGCAAGCTCAGGATGACAAACGTATATTAGTAAGCTATTCTAATGGCTAAAATAACTTTCGACGGAATTGAGGTGGAAGTGCCCGATGGTACCACCATCCTCAACGCAGCCCGCAAAATTGGGGGCAGCGTGGTGCCGCCCGCCATGTGCTACTACACGCCCCTGAAGGGCAGCGGCGGCAAGTGCCGTGCCTGCCTCGTGCGCGTGGCCGCCGGCTCGGCCAAAGACCCGCGCCCCATGCCCAAGCTCGTGGCCTCATGCATCACGACGGTGCAGGACGGCATGGTGGTCGAAAACACGACCAACCAGCAGGTGCTCGACGTGCGCAAGGGCATCGTGGAGATGCTCCTCATCAACCACCCGCTCGACTGCCCGGTGTGCGACCAAGCTGGCGAGTGCGACCTGCAAAACTTCGCTTTCGAGCACGGTGTGAGCACCACGCGCTATGAAGAGGAGCGCCGCACGTTCGAGAAAATCGACATCGGCCCCTACGTGCAGTTGCACATGACGCGCTGCATTCTGTGCTACCGTTGCGTGTACACGGCCAACCAGATTACCGATGGCCGCGTGCACGGCGTGCTGGGCCGCGGCGATGCCGCCGAAATCGGTACGTACATCGAGAATGCCATTGACAACGACTTTAGCGGCAACGTAATCGACGTGTGTCCGGTGGGCGCGCTTACCGATAAGACGTTCCGCTTCAAGCAGCGTGTGTGGTTTACCAAGCCGGTCAACGCCCACCGCGAGTGCAGCCACGAGAACTGCACCGGCCACGTAACCCTCTGGTACAAAGGCAAGGATGTGCTGCGCGTAACCGCCCGCAAGGACGAGTACGGCGAAGTAAAAGAGTGGATTTGCAACGAGTGCCGCTTCGAGAAGAAGGAGACTGCCGACTGGGTTATTGAAGGCCCGGCGCACATCGACCGCTCGTCGGTTATTTCGGCCAACCATTACGAGCTGCCAGTTCTCAATGCTCAGGTTATCGCCGACCTGCCCGAAAGCACCGTGCGCGAACTCGAGCAAAACCCGCCGCTCAAGCTGGGCGGCCCCAACGGCACTTCTTTCTAAGCTGACTTTCTACATTTTATGTCTCTCGAAACTTTAGGCTGGCAGGGCCTCGTGGTGCTGGTGGTATTCGGCATTTCGCTGCTGATTGCTACGTACTGCACCTACGCTGAGCGCGTGATTGCCGCCTTTCTGCAAGACCGCGTGGGCCCCGACCGCGCCGGCCCCTGGGGCCTGGCCCAGCCGCTGGCCGATGCCGTGAAGCTTTTCACCAAGGAAGAATTCTTCCCCAGCGGGGCTAACAAAGCCCTGTTTATTTTCGGCCCCTGCTTGGCGATGATTACGGCACTCATGTCGTCAGCCGTTATTCCGTTTGGCAACATTCTCCAGTTTGGCGATACCGCCGTACGCTTGCAAGGTATCGAAATCAACGTGGGCATGCTCTACGTGTTCGGCATCGTGTCGCTGGGCGTGTACGGCATCATGATTGGCGGCTGGGCCTCCAACAACAAGTTCTCGCTGCTCGGGGCCATCCGGGCCGCTTCGCAGAATATCAGCTACGAGTTGGCGATGGGCCTGGCCCTGATTGCGGTACTCATGATGTCGGGCTCGCTCTCGCTGCGCGATATCACCTTGCAGCAGTCGGTGCCCGGCGAGTGGCACTTTTGGAACATCGTGAAGCAGCCGCTGGGCTTTATCATCTTCATCGTCTGCGCTTTTGCCGAAACCAACCGCACGCCCTTCGACTTGCCCGAGTGCGAAACTGAGCTGGTGGGTGGCTACCACACCGAGTACAGCTCGATGAAAATGGGCCTGTACCTCTTTGCTGAATATGTGAACGTATTCGTGGCCTCGGCCGTGATGAGCGTTATTTACTTCGGCGGCTTCAATTTCCCCTTTCAGTACGAGCTGAAATCGTGGCTAATGTCGGCGCAGGGCTTATCCGATGTAGTGGCTCAGAACATCATCGCCATCTTGGGCGTGGTGACGATTTTTGCCAAGATTTTCTCGTTCATCTTCTTCTTCATGTGGGTGCGCTGGACGCTGCCGCGCTTCCGCTATGACCAACTGATGCGTCTGGGCTGGACTATCCTCATTCCGCTGGCCATCTTCAACATCCTGCTTACGGGCGGCCTCATTACGACCGGCATCATCCCCGAAATCAAGCAGTGGTGGATAAGCTAGCCCCGTGGCTGGCCCTTCCCTCCTACTCTCTCCAACCTATATGGAATCGCTAAGCAACCGCGCCAAGAAACTGGAAAAGAAGCCGATGACGCTCGCTGAGCGTGCTTATCTGCCGGCGATTTTTCAGGGCTTGTCCATTACCATGCAGCACTTTTTTCGGGCTGCGACCAAGAAACAGGTTACTGTTCGCTACCCCGAGGAAACGCGGCCGTTCTCGCCCGTCTTCCGCGGCCTGCACGTGCTCAAGCGCGATGAGCAGGGCCGCGAGCGCTGCACGGCCTGCGGCCTGTGCGCCGTAGCTTGCCCCGCCGAAGCCATCACGATGGTAGCTGGCGAGCGCAAGAAAGGCGAACAAAACCTCTACCGTGAGGAGAAGTACGCCGTCAGCTACGAAATCAACATGCTGCGCTGCATCTTCTGTGGTCTCTGCGAAGAGGCTTGCCCGAAGGCCGCCGTCTACCTGCAAGCCGACAAAATGGCCCCGCCGCGCTACGAGCGCGACGAGTTCATCTACGGCAAGGACCGTCTGGTAGAGCCGGTGTCGCCCGACAACCGCTCGAAGCGCGGCATTCAACTCACGCCCGAGCAGGCCGATAAGCTGCGCAGCCAACTGCAAACGGCGTAATGTAGCGCGGACGCTGTGGTCCGCGTTTGCACGGCAACCCTTTTTACTATCGTTCAAACGCGGACTTTAAAGTCCGCGCTACTGTATGTCCCTTTTTCTCTTCCTGTCGTTCGTAGCCCTGCTGAGCGCGCTGGGCGTGGTGCTGGCCAAAAACCCGGTACACAGCGTGCTATTCCTCATCCTGACGTTCTTCACGCTCTCGGCCCACTACCTCACGCTGAACGCGCAATTTCTAGCCGCCGTAAACATCATCGTGTACGCGGGGGCCATCATGGTGCTGTTCTTGTTCGTGATTATGTTCCTGAACCTGAACGAGGACACCGAGCCGCACAAGCCGGCCCTGGCCAAAATTGCGGCTACCATCGCGGGCGGTTCGCTACTACTCATCATGGTTGCGGCGTTGCGCGGCGTGCAGCCAGTGGGATACAGTGCCGCCACCTTTAATTCGCAGGTGGGCATGGTTGACCAGCTTGGCCTCGTGCTGTTCAAGCAGTATTCGCTGCCTTTTGAATTGGCTTCCATCCTGCTGCTAGCTGCCATGGTTGGCTCCGTAATGCTGGGTAAGCGCGAAACGGGCGAGCGAAATTTTTAATAATTTCTCCTTACTAAAAAAGGCGCCTCTTGCTTCGGCAGGAGGCGCCTTTTTTTATGGCGCTGGCCGTACTTTTCCACTTCACTTGCCACTGCTATGAACGAACAACTTACCACTTTCGCTGCCGCCGACCTCGGGCCGCTAGGCATTCCGCACCTAAAGCGCTTTTGGGAGCAGACCCTCGCCAAGCGCAACGGCACTTCTACCGGGCACAGTTGGCGGGCCGACAATTTACTGCTCAACGGATTAGGCCTCCCCTTACAGGAAGCTCTGCGCTACCTCCTGCAGACTGGCCCCTCATTAGCCGAATTTGAAGCCTGGGTGCTGGCCCGCAATGGCGGCCAACTAACGGCACTGCAAGCCGGCCGGCTCCGTAGCGCCTTCACTGGCCAGCCCTATGATGAGGCCGTGACCAACCAACTGCGTACCCTCGATGCCAGCCCCGACGTACTAAGCGCCGACGACTTATGCCACTGGCACGAGCATGGCTACGTTATCCTGCGCGGAGCCATTACCCGGGAGCAGGCCCTGGCCACGGAAGCCGCCGTGTGGGAAGAGCTTAGTATGCGCCCGCAGGAGCCAGCCACGTGGTACGAGAAGCCCATCGGCCAGGGTATGATGATGGATTTTTACCACCACCCCACGTTGCTGGCTAACCGGCGCTCACTCCGCATCCAGAAAGCCTTTGCCCAGCTTTGGGGTACGCCCGACCTCTGGACCACTACCGACCGCACCAGCTTCAACCCGCCCGAGACGGCCACCTACCAGCACCAGGGCACGCCCCTGCACTGGGACATGAGCCTGCGCCCGCCGTTTCGCTTCGGCACCCAGGGCCTCATTTACCTCTGCGACACGCCGGCCCACCAGGGCGCATTCCGCTGCGTGCCCGGCTTTCACCGCCAGTTGGAAGCGTGGCTGGCTGGCCTGCCCGCCGACACCGACCCGCGCAGCCTCGACCTGACCGGGCTAGCCCAGCCCATTGCCGCCGAGGCCGGCGACATGGTTATCTGGCACCACTTCTTGCCCCACGGCAGCAGCGCCAACAGCGGCAGCTACCCGCGCATCGTGCAGTACCTCAACATGTACCCGGTAGATTTTAAGGAGAATGTGGAGTGGTTATAGTGGAATTGCTTTTAGCTAATCGGCACTTATTTTATTACCCTACGCTCACTTTGTATGGCTACCGATGGTGTAAAAATTGTTGATGGTGATTATGCTCACGACGTGTATCACACCTTCATGGACCTCTACGACGCACGGAAGCCGCTGGTCGAAATCAGAGAAGAAGTAGAGCAACTTCGCGCTGGCAATGATGCTTTTGATAATGAAATCTTTATTACTACATACGCGCTAGCCCTCTGGGAAATTGGCCAGCTTACGCCAGCCATTCTTCATGAAGTGAAGCGAGCCATCGAGTTAGGGGCTTTTGCTAACTATTTAACCGAGGATGAGCAGGATGTAAGAATGGCCAAGCAACGGCAGCAGGTTCTGGCGCGCTTCTGGAATAAAATTTCCCAGCCCAACCTGCGGCTCCGCAAGCCCAAGAATTATAAAACTCAACGAAAATTTGTTTTCGAACCGGGCGATGTATTGACTTTCAAACTTCCAGAGGAGGAGATTTACTGCGTTACCATCTTACTTTTCACTTCTCAGCATCGCGGCCGGTGCGCTTATTATTTCATCGTACATGACTATGTGGGCGAACACAAACCCACAATGGCTAACGTACTAGCCAGCAATGTATTCGGCGGCCTCAGGTACCGTAGCATGCCCGATTCTGGACTTGGATTTTATTCCACAGGCGTAGGGCATAAACACCTATTAGATTTTGCTGACAAGTTTGAGCATCTTGGCCGGCTTCCTTTAACTGAAGAGGCAAAGCACCTTAGTGCTCAGGGTGGAGCTATCGACTTTCTGGGTTTTGCCACAACTTTTCATTACTTGCAAAGAGGTAATATTCCCTATGGAACGAGCGCCTATCCGCTGAATAATCTCTTGTAAAAACAGAAGCGGCGACTGAAGAATCGGTCGCCGCTTCTGTTTTTATTATTCTAAAGCCTACTTTGCCACCACAGCCGTCTTGATACTCAGTTCCGTCAGTTGCTTATCCGAAATCGGCGAGGGCGAGTCTATCATTACGTCACGGCCCGAGTTGTTTTTGGGGAAGGCGATGAAGTCGCGGATGCTATCGGCGCCGCCGAAGAGCGAGCACAGCCGGTCGAAGCCGAAGGCGATGCCGCCGTGGGGCGGCGCGCCGTACTCGAAGGCATCGAGCAGGAAGCCGAACTGGGCCTGCGCCTCCTCGGGCGAGAAGCCGAGCAGCGAGAACATGCGGGCCTGCACCGCCCGGTCGTGGATGCGGATGGAGCCGCCGCCCACTTCTACTCCGTTGATAACCAAGTCGTAGGCATTAGCGCGGGCCTGGCCGATGGTGTCGGGATTGTCGAGCAGGTGCAGGTCTTCGGGCTTGGGCGAGGTGAAGGGGTGGTGCATGGCGAAGTAGCGGCCCTCCTCCTCGATATACTCCAGCAGCGGGAAGTTGACGACCCACAGCGGGGCGAAGGTGTCCTTGTCGCGCAGGCCGAGGCGCTGGCCCATTTCGAGGCGCAGCTCGCTCAGGGCCTTGCGGGTTTTGTCGGCCGGGCCCGCTAGGATGAGCAGCAGGTCGCCCTCGTTAGCGTTGAAGGCGGCTTTCCACTTTTGCAATTCTTCCTGCGAGTAGAACTTATCGACCGACGACTTCACCACGCCGCCAGCCTCCACGCGGGCATACACGAGGCCGGTGGCCCCTAGCTGGGGCTTCTTTACGAAGTTGGTCAGCTCGTCGAGCTGCTTGCGGGTGTAGGCGGCGCAGGTGGCGGCGTTGATGCCCACCACCAGTTCGGCGCTGTCGAACACCGGGAAGCCTTGGCCTTTTACCACCTCGTTGAGCTCCACGAATTTCATGGCGAAGCGCACGTCAGGCTTGTCGTTGCCGTACCAGCGCATGGCGTCGGCGTACTCCATGCGGGGTACGGTGGGGAAATCGAGATTTTTGATTTCCTTGAACAGGTAGCGCACCAGACCCTCGAAGGTGTTGAGGATGTCTTCCTGCTCCACGAAGGCCATTTCGCAGTCAATCTGCGTGAATTCGGGCTGGCGGTCGGCGCGCAGGTCTTCGTCGCGGAAGCACTTCACAATCTGAAAGTAGCGGTCGAAGCCCGACACCATCAGCAGCTGCTTGAACGTCTGGGGGCTCTGCGGCAGGGCGTAGAATTCGCCGGGGTTCATGCGCGAGGGCACCACGAAGTCGCGGGCGCCTTCGGGCGTGCTCTTGATGAGCACGGGCGTTTCGACTTCAATGAACTCCTGTCCATCGAGGTAGCGGCGCACGGCCTGGGCCATCTTGTGGCGCAGCATCAGATTGTTGCGCACGGGCGTGCGGCGCAGGTCGAGGTAGCGGTACTTCATGCGCAGCTCGTCGCCGCCATCGGTATCGTCTTCGATGAGAAAGGGCGGCAGCTTGGCGGGGTTCAGCACCTCGATTTTTTCGACGCGCACCTCAATGTTGCCGGTCGGGATGTTGGCGTTTTTGGAGTAGCGCTCGGCTACCTTACCCGTTACCGAAATCACAAATTCGCGGCCGAGGTCGCGGGCTTTCGCACGCACTTCTTCGCTTTCCACGCCTTCTTCGAGGGCCAATTGGGTGATGCCGTAACGGTCGCGCAGGTCTATCCAGAGGATGCCGCCTTTGTCGCGGGTGCGCTGCACCCAGCCGACGAGGGTGACGGTTTGGCCGACGTGTTCTTGGCGAAGCTCGCCGTTGGTGTGGGTTCTCAACATGGACCGCAGATTTAACGGATTTAACGGATGGCGCAGATACGCCCGCCAGCCTGCGGCGGCGGGCTGGCTATGCTTTTGGGGCTGGGGGCCGCTTTTGGGGCGGGGCCGCACGGGGCAAAGTTAGTTCGGGTTGGGGAGCAGAAACTGTGGGGTTTGGTATGAAGTATGTAAAAGAAGTTCAGGCGGCGCTGGTGTGGCGCTCCTTTTTCTTCCTTTCGATATGAAATTTCTTTCTTCGCTGGCCCTGGCGGCCGCTTTGCTCACGGCCGGCGCGGCCCAGGCGCAAACCAAAGTCAAGACCAAAAACAAGTACGAAGACGGCGTTGAGATTAAAACCAAGGGCCAGGCTCCGGCCGTGACGCTCGACGGCCCCATTAAGCGCGTCGAAACGCTCTCGGGCATCGACATCTTCCCTAAGCCCAACTCCAACAACGTGATGCTCAGCTTCACGCAGCAATTTACTAAGCCCGGCACGCTGGTCATGACCGACTACAAGAACAAAGTCGTGTATCAACAGGAGCTGGACCCGCAGAACAACACCGGTGAGCCCGTGGACCTGGGCCACATTCAGGCCGGCACCTACCTCGTGGAGGCCAAAACGGGCAACTACGTGTACTGGAAGAAGGTTCGTATCAAGTACCCCACGTCGGCACGCCGCTAGCCTGCTTTTTAGCTAAAGAACGTCATGCTGAGCCCCGCGCAGCATCTCGCTCACGCCGCGAGGGGTACTGCCTCCAGTGGCGCGAGCGAGATGCTGCGCGGAGCTCAGCATGACGTTCTGGCGTTTTGCGTTGCCTGGCGGCAGTTAAACTTGCCCGCTGGCCAGCCCCTATTTTTGCCTTGCTTATGAAAACGCTGTCTTTCCTCGCCGCTACCGTTGCGCTCACCAGCTTTGCCCCCAAGCCCAAGCTGACCACCGTGAAGCTGGCGCCCGGCCTGTCGGTGGCCATGCCGCAGGGCTTTGCGCCGCTGCCCGAGGCGGCCATTGCCGTCAAGTTTCCGTCGCCGCGCAAGCCGCTGGCCGTGTACAGCAACCCTAGCGGGCGCGTTGATTACAGCGTATCGGTGCGGCCCACCACGTTTGGGCCCGACTACAACGTGCTGCTGCCTATGTACAAAGCCAGCGTGCAGCGCCTCTATACCAAGGTCGATTTCCTGACCCAGGAAGTGCGCAAGGTGAACGGCCGCGATATGGTGGCGCTGGAGTTTATCTCGACTATGAGCGACAGCCGCCGCGGCTCCAATGCCCTAGCGCCCATCCGCAAATACGAGTACATCGAGTACGCCGTGCAGGGCCAGCAACTGTATATCTTCTCGTTCTCGGCGCCGGCCGAAGAGCAGGCGCAGTGGCGCCCGGTGGCCCAGGCGGCGCTCAGCGATATCAATTTGAAGTAGGCCGTTTTACCTTAATTTCATACTACGTCTGTTATTGCGAGCGCAACGAAGTGGAGCGCGGCAATCTTTCCTCCATCGTTGGGCTAGCCAGCCTTGTGATGAGGACGGCAAGGAAAGATTGCCGCGCTCCACTTCGTTGCGCTCGCAATGACAAACGGTTCTCCCCTGCTCACCGACGACTACTTCATGCGCCAGGCCCTGGCCGAGGCGCGGCGGGCCCTGGCCAATGGCGAAATTCCCATCGGCGCGGTGGTGGTGCTGGATGGGGTGATAATCGGCCGGGGCTACAACCAGACCGAGCGGCTGCACGACGTGACGGCCCACGCCGAAATGCTGGCCCTCACGGCCGCCGCTAATTACTTGGGTAATAAGTACCTCACGCATTGCACGCTCTACGTGACCGTGGAGCCCTGCGTGATGTGCGCCGGGGCCAGCGCCTGGGCCCAGCTCGGGGCCGTGGTTTTTGGCACCGAGGAGCCTAAAACCGGCTACCGACGCCACGCGCTGGGCTTGCTGCACCCGCGCACCAAGGTGCGGGCCGGCGTGTGCGCCGACGAGTGCACGGCGCTCATGCAGGCATTCTTTAAAGAGAAGCGGGGCTAGCCTACTTTTGGGGCGCCCGCGGGGCGGCCGTAACCCCGGCGCCCCGTTGGGGGTTATACCCACACCTACCCATCTTTTCACGTTAAAACACTAGCATCATGGCTTTCGAACTGCCCAAGCTGCCGTATTCCTACGACGCCCTCGAACCAACGTTTGACGCGCAAACCCAGGAAATTCACCACACCAAGCACCACCAGGCCTACGTTACCAACCTCAATGCCGCCATCGCCGGCACCGAGTTTGAGAACCAGAGCCTTGACGAGATTCTGCACAACATTGCCAAGGCCAGCCCGGCCATCCGCAACAACGGCGGCGGCCACTGGAACCACTCGCTGTGGTGGAATATCCTGAGCCCCAACGGCGGCGGCCAGCCCACGGGCGTGGTAGCCGACAAAATCAACGAGGCTTTCGGCTCGTTCGACAAGTTCAAGGAGGAGTTCACCAAAGCCGCCACCACGCGCTTTGGCTCGGGCTGGGCCTGGCTGTGCAAGCAGCCCGACGGCGCGCTGCAAATCTGCTCGACGCCCAACCAGGACAACCCGCTGATGCCCGACACCGGCTGCAAGGGCTTCCCCATCCTGGGCCTCGACGTGTGGGAGCACGCCTACTACCTCAAGTACCAGAACAAGCGCCCCGACTACATCGCGGCCTTCTTTAACCTCATCAACTGGGACCAGGTTAACAAGAACTACGAGGCAGCCAAGTAGTGTAGTGCGGGCTTTTAGTCCGCTACGCCTGCCGGCATCTCAACTCGCGGACTGAAAGCCCGCGCTACCGCTAGCCCTCCTGCCCCGCGCAGGAGGGCTTTTTGGTGCCATAGCGGTACCTGAGTGAACGCTCACCTGTGTTACCGCAATGCTACGCGCCCGGCGCGGCGCGTACCGGATTTCGCGTAACTTTAGGCGCAAAAGCCCCTTTTCCGAAATTTTAACGCTTTGCCTGCCATGAGCATCAAGCTGCGTCTTACTATTCTGAGCTTCCTCCAGTTTTTTATCTGGGGCGCGTGGCTGATTACCATTGGCGCGTACTGGTTTCAAACCAAAAACTGGTCGGGCGCGCAGTTTGGCGCTATTTTCTCCACCATGGG
>Ga0160429_1000426_pt1 | contig 41100 bp, 27 predicted proteins | sample SolpanmetagenomR_FD_108199 | JGI IMG/M metagenome (GOLD analysis project Ga0160429, IMG submission 108199) | Solar panel surface microbial communities from Lawrence Berkeley National Laboratory, California, USA - R | ecosystem: Engineered > Built environment > Solar panel > Unclassified ... | reverse complement strand
GGTCGGTAATGTCCTTAAACTTGCAGCCGCCTAGGTTGAGGTATAGGCGGTTGGGTTTCATATTGCCCGTGAAGAACAGGTCCGCCAGCCCGTCGTTATTAATGTCGCCAACCGCTACCCCCCGCCGTTATAAAAGTATTCGTAGGACAGAATATTCAGCGCTTCGCTTTCGCTGACAGCGTTGTTAAAGCTGATGCCCGTTTCCTGCGCGCTCAGCAAGCTAAACAGCGGCTGTTGCGCCCAGCTGCCCAGCGCCATGCCTAGGAAGGCGAGCGTGCCTAAAAAGCGATAAATGGCCACCGGGCAGTGAGTTCGCATGAATAAGAAATTGATAAAACAACTCGAAACAACGAATTTAAGCGCAGCAGCTGGCTGCTGCTAGCTGCGCACCTTCGCTGCCGCCGTTTTCAGCGCGGCCAGGGCCGCATCGGTCACGTCGCCGAACAGCGAAACGCCCGCGGCGCCATTATGCAGTGCGTTTTCGATGCCCTGTTGCAGCTCGGTAGTATTCTTGAAGTCAGGCAAATACAAGCCGGCGTACAGCGGAAACTTGCCGTTCAGCGCCTGCACGCCCTCCTTCACGGCTTGGCCAATCCAGGCCACGGGCTCCTTATAAAAGCCGTGGTAAATCATGGGACACACGCCGCTAATGTTCCAGTTTACCCAGTCTTGCTTCACGTTGCGGTGGGCCACATCGGGGGTAGGGAACACGGCGGCCGTAATGGGCTTGTGGTATTGCTTGGCCACGGCGGTGAGCCGCCGCACTACCTCATTCACGCGCTGGTAGCGGAAGGCTCGCCACGATGGGCTGGCCTCGGGGTACTGCACCTGGTCGATGTCTACGCCGTACTCGGCTTTGTAGGCTGCCTTGCACACCGGGCAGTAGCAGAAGTCGTACTCCGGCAGCTCGCTGGTTTGCACAATCTTGTAGTTATCCCACAGATTGACAGGAAGAATCACGTCGCAAAACCGCACGTAATCGAGGTGTATGCCATCGACGTAGTCCTTCTTGAGCGCGGCGGCGTAGTCCTGCTCCAGGTACTGCTTCACCTCCTCGCGCGAGGGGCACAGCCAGCGGTAGTAGTCCACGTAGGGCGGGTGCGTAGCGCACGACTCGCCCTTGCGGCTCACGGCGTACCACTCGGGGTGGGCGGCCAGCAAGGTTTTTTCGCCGCGGTTCATGGTCCAAATCCAGCGGTGGGCTTCCAGCTTCTGCGCCTTGGCAGCGCGGAAGTGCTTTTCGCTATCGGCCTCGAAGAAGATGCCGCGCACGCCGGCTTCGTAGTACTTGCGGTAGCGCTCAGCGAGCTGGGCTTCCGTGTCCTTAGCGTTGGGGTTGGTCCAGACCCAGTGCTTCCAGCCGTTTTTTGGGGCGGCGGAGGGGGGTAGGGCAGCTTGGGCGGCGCCCGGCAGCAGCGGGGCACCTAGGCCCAGCACAGCACTGGTTTGAATGAATTTGCGGCGGCTCGTCATGGCTTTAGGGTTTCGATTAGGCCTTCGTCGTTGATGCGGAGGATGGCGCTGCCGGCCCCCGCGATGGTAGCAGTAAACTGGTAGGGCGTGGCTGCGAGTTGCAGCTGGTTGGCTTGCTTAGCCACAGTCACCTGGGGCGTGAGTTGAAGTTCGGCCAGAGTAACGGCGTAGCGTCCGTTCTTCTGCTTGTGTTGCTGTTGGCGGTAGTACACCAGCCATAGGTATTGCTTGCGCAGCTCTGCTTGCGGCAGCTGCCAGGTGGTATTGGCTTGGCGCGTGAACTGCAAGTAGCCCCAGCGCTCGGGGTAGTGCATATTGATAACGCCCTGCGGCGACCACACCCAGTTGTGCTCGGGCAGGTCCTTGCCAGCGGCATCCTGAACCTTGGTATTCTTGCTGCCCGCCACCCGTGTGTCCCACTCCACCCTCGAAAAGTTAATGCGCCACAGTGTGCCTTCAGTAGGCGGCTGGAAAGGGAAGCCCATGCGCACAGCCTTGAGCGGAATGGCCATTTCCACAGTCCAGCTCTGATCCTGGTCTTGCGGTTGGTTGAGCGTGCCCGCCAGCGCTACCCCCGACCTTAGCCCCGGCACGTCCCAACTAATGAGGGCGTCGCCCCCGTTGCGGTAGGGCTTAGGCAGGTAGAGGTCAAAAATCTTATTGATAGCGTTGACCTCGACCTCGAAATACTGGTGCGCGTTATTATCCGGGTCGATGAAGACCTCGAAGTCGTTGTCCTTATAGATGATGTCGTCGTGGTGCGTTTGATAAGCCCAGATTTGGGGTTCTTGCAAGGTGGCGGCGATGAACAGCGTGGAGTCATTCCATAGCATTTTTACCCGCGTCTGGAACGTGGGCAGCGGCTTCTTGGCCCCTTCGATATCCACGAAGTCGGTGGTCCAGGCCGCTTTTTGCCAGTCGCTTTCCTGGAGGTTTCCGTCTAGGGTCAGCGGCTGGCTGGTGTGCTGCACCACGTAGCCCTTAGGCGGCGTAAAGAGTTCTTCCATTCCCCGAAATGGCGCTTGGGCGTGCACAGGTGTGGCGAGCCCTAGTGCGAGTACCAGCGGTGAAAGAACGAGTGGCGATAAGCGAAAAAAAGTGAGCGGTGACTTCATGTACCCTGTTTTTCCTGGCTGGCTAGTTGCTGAAAAAAAGAGAGGCTTTACCCTAGGTTTGCCCAGCGTAAAGCCTCTCGTACTACTTGAGTGCGCCAGGATTATTTATCCCACCACACGCGCGAGGTCAGCAGGTCGCCGCCAGTCAGGCTCGCCACCCCGGCCGCATAGCCAGCCGGGTTGTTAGATACTTCCGTAACCGGGTAGATGAGACGGCGCGGAATGGTGCCGTTGGTCACGTTGCCAGGGTAGTTCACGGGCACTAGCTCGGGGTAGCCCGACCGGCGCCAGTTAAACCAACCTTCGATGAAGTTGAACGTCGTGGACGCTTCCAGCCAGTACTGCTCGTTGATTTGCTTGAGCGGATTGGTAGCCCTTAGGGGGTTGGCCAGCACGTAAGCATCGATGGTAGCCTGGCTGATGGTGGCGGCCGTGTTCATCTGCGCCAGCGACTGCATCGCGCCACGCACGCCGTTGGCGTAGTGGGTAGCCGCAGTGCCACCTACGCTCCAGCCGCGGTTAGCAGCTTCGGCCAGCAAGAACTCGGTTTCGGCGTAGGTTAGTAAGAAATTGGGGGCACTGCGCTGGATGTACACAGCCAAGCGGGGCCGCGAATAGTTGCCCAACGGGGCCAAATCAGCGGTAGTACCGGTGCCACCGGGGTAGTCGGTGCGCTTGCGGATATCGAATGCGCCGCCCGTCAGGTCGTAGCCATTGGGCAGGCCGCGCTGAATGCTCGCGGTGTTGTCGCCGGGCAGGGCCTGGTTGGCGTTGTTGGTAGCGCCCGCCGCCGGAATTTCGGCAATAGCGCTCAGGCGTGGGTCGTTGGTGGTGCGCAGGTAGTCAATCAGCGTCTTGCTCCACTTCGCTTCCCGGAAGTCGTCGGTCGTGAGCAGGGCGTTGGTGGTAGCATTCTGCGTGTCACCGAAGGCGATGTCACCTTTCACGAGGGCATTGTCGGTGTAGCTGGTCATGGTGCCAGCGGCCGCCGCCTTTTCCGTGTAGGTTTTGGCCAGGGTTGGGTTCACCTTGGTCATGCGCATTGCCACGCGCACCATAAGCGAATAACCCAGCTTTTTCCACTGGGCCACATCGCCGCCATAGATCAAGTCGCCCGAGGCTTTGGGTCCCGCCGCGTCGAGGCTGGCGATGGCCGCATCTAGCTGCGTCAGCAGCGCGGGGTAGATGTCCTGCTGCTTGTCGTACTGGGGCGTAGTGATGCCCTGCGAAGCTTGCACCGCCTGCGAAAACGGAATATCGCCGTAGGTGTCGGTGATGCGCTGAAATATCATGACTTTCATGATATTGCTGATGGCAATCACGTTGGTGTAGCGCGTCGCGCCCTGGGTGTTGGCCACCTCAATGGCCTGCTGCAGGCGGCTCAGAGCCGTGTAGCCTTGGCCGAAAAGCAGGGACTGGTACCCCGTGAAGCCACCGGAGTTGGTGTACTTATCGCCGTTGCCGTAGTAGTTGAAGGTGCTGGCCAGCGCCTGAATAGCCGGGGCCGGGTACAGCAACTCGCCATACCCCGTGTTGGCAAACGTCAGCTGGCCATCGGTGAGCAGGTAGTTGGGGTTGAGGTTGGCGGCCGAAGCAGCGTTGGGATTGGTATTTATTTCATCCAGGTACTTTTCCGAACAGGAAGTGCTGAATAGAACGGCCGTTAAAGCCGCGTAGATAACTGTCTTTCTCATCGCGCTAGCTTATTTGAATTTAACGTTGAGGGTAACACCATACGTGCGAGCGAAGGGCAGCGAGCCGCCCTCTACCCCGGCGTAAGCAACCAAGGGCGAGATGGTGTTTTCTGGGTCGATATTCTTGGTGTGCTTCATGATGGTGAACAGGTTACGACCCACCAGCGACAACGTGATATCCTGGAACGGCGTGTGTGCCAGCACGCTCTGGTTGAACGTGTAGCCGAAGGTGAGCTGGCGGAACTTGATGAAGCTACCGTCGAGCACGGAGAGGGCCGAAATGTTGGTGGCCAACTTTGGGTAGTACTCATAGGCTGATACTACCTTGGTGTTGATGGCGCCGCCTTCCGTAACGCCAGCGGCTACTACGCCAGTCTCGCGGCCTTCCAGTGTGGCCTGGTTGAGGCCGCGGTTGTAAGAGTAGTACTCAGTGGCCGACAAAATCTTATTGTTGAACTTGTAGTCAATCAACGCTGACAAGCTGAAGTTCCCGAAGTTGAAATCGTTGTTCCAGCCACCGTACAGGTTGGCAATGCCCGAGCCCATCGGCTTCAGGTCGCCGCGCACCGGCACGCCATCGCTGCCCACAATAACGTTGCCGTTAGCATCGCGCTTGTAGTCATAAGCCCGCACCTGCGAAATGGCAAGGCCCTTCACGATGCCGATGTTGGCGTTCATGGGGCGGTAGGTGCCGGTTTGCAGCGGGTTGTTTGCTCCTCCGTCAATGTCCAGCACTTCGTTGTGCAGCTTGGTGAAGTTAAAGGTCGAAGACCAGGTGAACGCGCCGCGCTTGATGGGCACCACGTTCAGGGCTAGCTCTACCCCCCGGTTCAGGGTCGAACCCAGGTTAACCGTGGCACCTTCGTAACCCGTTGCAACCGACAGCGCAGCGCCTACAATCTCGCCGCTGGTTTTGCGATTGAAATACGCCACGTCTACCCCCACGCGGTTGTTGAAGAACTTCAGCTCCGTCCCTACTTCAAACTCCCGCAGGCTATAAGGCCGCAGGTTGGCGTTGGGCAAGGTCGAGCTGTAGGAAGCGCGCGGTACACCGTTGATGGGGTTGCCGATGTTGTAATACAAAGCCGTCTGGTAAGGTTGAGCCGGCTCGCCGCTGGTCTTGGCGTAGGAGGCGCGCAGCTTGCCGTAGCTCAGGGCCGGAGAATCCAGCAGGTCCGAGAAGATGAAGCTACCGGCTAGCGACGGCGTAAAAATGCTGCGGTTGCCATTGGGTAGCGACGAGAACCGGTCGTAGCGGCCAGTAGTGCTCAGGGTCAAGAACTTGTAGGTGAAGTCGGCGGTGTAGTACAGCGAAGGCGTTACGAGCTCTGTGTATTGGTACTCGAAGTTGCGGGTGCGCAGGTTGGTGGGCGTGTACAGGTAGGGTACAATGAAGTTCCCACCGTATAAACGGCTGCTCTCAAACTTGTTGCGGCGGTAGTTAGCACCTATGCTGGCGCTGATGGAGAAGTCCTGGTTTAGGGCTTTGTTGAACGACAGCAAAGCGTCGGAGTTCATCTCCAAACGGTTGCCTAGAGTCAGGTTGTCGAGGGCACCCTCGCCAGCGTTTGAGTACAGCGTGCCGTAGGGCGTCACGCCAAAGCGGCGGTCGCTCGAGTAGTCGTAGCCGATACGGCCCTGCAAGAACAGGTAATCGGTGAAAGCGTACCGGGCCGACAGCGAGCTGATGAGGCGCTTGCGCGACACGTTGTTCACAAACTGGTTAACTACAAACCAGGGGTTGGTGGCGTAGCTATCCGAGTTCCAGGCCGTTTCCAGGCCGTTGTTGTTGATGTCGTAGCCGGGGTTCAGAGTGTTCTGGTCGATGTTGGGCGACAGGAACAGGATGTTGTTGGCATTCAGCGGCGAGTCGCTCAGTTGCGGGCGGTTCTGGTCGTTCTGGTCGATGTAGCTGGCCGTCAGGTTAAAACTCAGCTTCTTGGTCAGGTCGTAAGACGTGTTGAAGTTGACCGTGCGGCGCGTGAGGCCGCTGTTGCGCAGAATAGACTTTTTGTCGAGGTTCGACAGCGACAAGCGATACGTGCCTCTCTCACCCCCGCCCGAAATGGCGACAGTATTAGTCCAAGAAGGCGCCGTGCGATAGAAGTTGTTGATGTTGCCCTTCACGGGCGAGTAGGCGTGCTGCTGCCCATCGATGCCGGTGATAAGCTGCCCGTCCATCTTTTCACCCCAGGCCGTATTGCCCGATACGATAGCCGAGGCTTTGTCGGTAGGGCGCAAGCCCTGGCTGCCCTGGCCGTACACGTTCTGAAAATCAGTGTTGTCAACGGCGCGGTCAATCTGGAAGTTGGTGTTGTACTCAATCGTGGTCTTGGTCCGCGAGCCGCTCTTGGTCGTGATTTGAATAACGCCGTTGGCCGCCCGGGCGCCGTACAGCGCCGAAGCGGTCGAGCCTTTCAGCACCGTCACGTTCTCGATATCGTCGGGGTTGATGTTGCTGATACCGTCGCCGAGGTCGGCACCGCCCCACTCGCCAGCGCTACCCCGCACCGTGTTATCCATCGGCACACCGTTGATAACAATGAGGGGCGAAGACGTACCCGAGAAGGACGTGACGCCGCGGATGTTCAGGCGCACAGCCGAGCCGGGGCCACCGCTGGCGCCGGCCACGTTCAAGCCCGCTACGCGGCCTTGCAGCGAGCTGGCTACGTTGGTTTCGCGGGCTACTGATAGCAGGTTACCGTCCACTTTCGTCACGGCGTAGCCGATTTTGCGCTCGTCTTTCTTAATGCCGAGCGCCGTAACTACTACTTCGCCGAGCTCCTTATTATCAACAGCCATAATGACGTTGATGGTAGCGCGCCCCTTTACCGCAACGGTTTGGCTGACGAAACCTACGTAGGAAAACACCAGCGTAGCATCGTTGGGCGCACTTAGGGCGTAGTTGCCATCGGCATCCGAAACAGTGCCCTGATTGGTACCGCTCACGAGGATACTCACGCCAATGAGCGCCTCGTTGGTTGAACTGGTTATTTTACCAGAAACCTTACTTGCCTGGGCATAGCCATAGCTTTGGCTAAACAGCAGGAGTAATACAAGTAACTGTATGGTTCTTCTCATGGTGAAGGAAAAGGGGTTAAAAGTGAATTAATTGTATGGGGGATTCTCAGGGTTGCAACGCATCCTATTTGCTATGAGCAAGTTGTTAAAACCGGTGACTAAACGGTTCTGTACTTTCTCTTACACCTCGATAATAGATGCGCGGGATATTGGTTAGATAGGCGCCTATGCTGACGAGCTATAAAAGCACTAACTCAGTTGGTAATAGCTTAATTTTCAGCGTGTAAATAAGCTTCAAAAGTAAGCGTGTGCTCATTATAAACCAAATAAATCATCCCATATTAACAGATAAGTCAAGTCGAGCAGAAGGCAAGCTGAGTGCATTTACAGTTAAACTAAATGAGTTTAGGCCCTTCAACTAGTTTGGTCTTTTCGGCAACCACACATAAGCATGTTGGCTGTTCTTCTTAACCCAAGTGGGTGTCAGTTACTGCATTATCGAACGAGGCCGGTCGGCCGCGCCTACCCCCCAGGTGGGGCTAGGCTTGGCGCCCATTTCAATCACGAGCTTTCCACCTTGCAACAGGTCTTGGTGCGTGATGTAGGACTTGGTGTAGGGCTTACCGTTGAAGGCAATGCGCTGAATGTACTTGTTGGCGGAGCTGTTGTTTTTTGCCTCAATAGTGAGGACTTTGCCACCAGCCAGGGTAATAGTGGCCTGGTTGACTGAGGGACTGCCGAAAATGTAGGAGCCATTAGCCGGGTTAAGGGGGTAGAAGCCCAGCGTCGAGAAGACGTGCCAGGCCGACATCTGCCCCACGTCTTCGTTGCCGATGATGCCATCGGGCTTGGTGGTGTAGAAGTTCTCGGTGATGAAGCGCACCTTTTCAGCCGTTTTCCAGGGCTGACCCACGTAGCTATACAGGTAGGTGATGTGGTGGCCAGGCTCATTGCCGTGGGCATACATGCCGATGAGCCCCGAAATGTCGGGCGAGGCCTCAGCGCCCATATCGCCTTTCACCGTGAATAGTGAGTCAAGCTTCTGGCTGAAGCGCTTTTCGCCTCCTATAAGGCCGATGAGGCCTTCTACATCCTGAGGCACTAGCCAAGTGTACTGCCAAGCGTTGCCTTCGGTGAAGTCGCTTTTCATGTGCACCGAGGAGAAGGGACTAAACGGCGTGCGCCACTCGGTCTGCGATACCCGGCCGCGCATGAAGCCGACGCGCTTGTCGAAGTAGTTCTGGTAGTTTTTGGCGCGCTTGCTGAAGTAGGCGTAGTCTTCGGTTTTGCCCATCTTTTTGGCCATTTGGGCAATGCACCAGTCGTCTACGGCGTATTCCAAGCCTTTCGACACGTTTTCGACTTCGCTATCGGCGGGGATGAAACCGAGTTCTTTCACGGACTTCAGGCCAAATTCGTCGCGCATGGCGGTGGTTTTGATGGCCTCATACGCCAGGTTGGCATCGAAGCCTTTGAAGCCTTTCATATAGGCATCTACCACCACCGGCACGGCGCTGTAGCCGACCATGCAGTTAGTTTCGTTGGCCATGAGGTGCCACACGGGCAGCTTGCCCTGCTGCTGGTAAATGGCCAGCATAGTGCTCACCATGTCGTTGACGCGCTGGGGTTGCAGCAGCGTAAACAGCGGGTGAGCCGCTCGGTACGTATCCCAGAGCGAGAATGTGGTCAGGTTGGTGAACTTGGCGCCTTTGTGCACCTGCTGGTCGGTGCCCCAGTAGTCGCCGTTGTAGTCGTTGAAGACGGACGGCGCTATCATTGTGTGGTACAGCGCCGTGTAGAAGGTCTTCATGCGGACCGGGTCGGCCTGAATGCGCACCTTTTGCAGCTCTTGGTTCCAGGCTGCATCGGCGCCGGCCACTACTTTGTTGAAGTTCCAGTTCGGAATCTCGGCCCGGATATTGGCCACCGCGTTGGTCGTGCTGACGGGCGAAATACCTACTTTCAGCTTCACTACTTCCCCAGCAGTAGTGGCAAATGTTATTACCCCCTTCAAGCGGTTGCCCTTGGCGGCGGGCGTGGTGTTACCCAGCGAATCAGTTACCTGTAGACTAGTAAACTGGCGGATGCGCTTCGACAAAATCGCCGCGAAGTATAGGCGCTGGTTTACGGCCCACCCCTTCGAGTAGCGGTAGCCGACGAGGGTACTGTCGTTGAGCTTCTCAATGTGCGTATCGGTAGCTAGGTCCCACCCGATGCCTTGCTGCAAGTCGATAACGAGGTGCGCCGCGTCGGACTTGGGGAAGGTGTACTGGTGAAAGCCTACCCGCTTGGTGGCCGTCAGCTCGGCCTTGATGTTGTAGCGTTTTAGGTGCACGCTGTAGTAGCCGGGCCGGACGCGCTCATCCTTGTGCGAAAACAGGGAGACAAACCCTTGGTCGGGATTTTTTAGTTTGCCTTTGCGGACGCGTACTGCGCCCGTTGTGGGCATAACGGCCACATCGCCCAGGTCGCCGATGCCGGTGCCGCTCAGGTGGGTGTGCGAAAAGCCCACGATAGTGGAGTCGGAGTAGTGGTATCCTGAGCACCAGTCCCACCCCTCGGAGAGGTTGACGGGCCCGAGCTGCACCGCGCCAAACGGCACGTTGGCCCCCAAGAAAACGTGGCCGTGAAACCCAGTGCCAATGTATGGGTCGACGTACTGCGTAAGGCTGACCGCTGTGTTTGCAGCCTTGCCTGGCGGAGGGCCGGCATAGGCTGCCAAGCCACTAGCTAGCGCCGCTGCAGAAGATAAAAGCCAGGTAGTAAGATTCATGCGGAGGAATTACTAGGGTGGGAGGGGGTAGGGAAGGTTATCGGGCAGCCCCGTTGGCTACGGGTAGCAGTTGCTTGGTCACATTCCAGCCCTCTACCGAAACCACTGGGGCGGGCACGTCGGGCGAGGGGGTGTAGTCCAGCGTCACGGTTTTGCTTTCGCCGGGCAGCACCGACACGTAGTTGTCGCTGTAGAACACGGGCAGTATGCGCTTCTGCGTTTTCGGATTTACCAGGGCCAGGCGGTTGAAAAAGGCCACTGGTGCATTGGCGGGGTTGGCCAGCGTAACGGCGATTTTGCCGCTGGCTGTTTGCTTGGCCGATACGCTCACGGCTGTTTTCGCCATGCCCTTTAGGCCTGAGTATTCGCCTTTGGCATCGGGCAGCCAGTAGAAGTTGTTGCTGATAGCCCGCTTGTTCAGGTCCTGCAATTGCAGGGAGAGGAACATGCCTTGCTGCTTGCCCAATTGCTTCACAAGGCCGTTGATGGGCAAGTAGCGCTTCGACGAAGAAGGGTTGATTTCCACTATCACCTGCGTGATGGGCGTCTTCTTGCCGGCCATGTCGTAGGCATCTACCACCAGCATCATGTCGCGCTTGGTGTCGAACCCATTGTTGACGAGCGTCACCATGCTGTCTACGGGGTTGTACATCACGTGCAGCGGCTCGCTGCCGCTGCGCAGGCCGTAGAGGCAGGCATTAGGGTCGAGGTAGTAGTCGTACATCTGCCCACGGAGAGAGGTCCAGGGGTTCTGCGTTTTCCAGATAATGCTGCCGGTGTACCACTCCCACATGTGCGAGCTAAAGCCCTCCATGAGCGCGCGGTACTGGTCGTAGTTCACAAGCTGCGCCTTCAGGCCAAAGTCGCGCACGTCTTTGGGAGCGCCGTAGGGTAGCAGGTACTGCTCGTAGCTGATGTAGGTGTGGTAGGTCCACACAGAGTCTACTTGCTCGGTGGGCTTGCTGGTGGGCCCGAGGTAGCGCGGTGCCACCATGTTGGCGGGGGGTAGGAAGCGCTCGAGCGACTCGATATCGCCTACTCCCACCGAGCCCACTTCTGAGTTGAAGGGGAAGGTGCGGTGGCTCCAGAAAGAACTAATCGGCTGAATGCCGTAAGGCCCGTCGCCGTTGCCGCCCTGGTTGTTGTAGGACATGCTGTCGGCGTTGGAGAACGGAATAAACCACCGGGTGCCATCGAGCCGGGGCAAGAGGGTGTCTTGCATCGCTGTTAGGATATCCTTGGGCGGGGTGATTTCGTTGCCGCCGCACCAAATGGCGAGCGAGGGGTAGTTGCGCACCATTTTCACCTGGTCGGCCACCGAATTCACAAACAGCCGGTGGTCGTTAGGGTACTTGCGGCGGGTCCACTGATCTTCCAGCTTCTGGGGGTCAACCCAGCGGCCGTTGGCATCGCCCGACATCCAGAAGTCCTGCATCACGAGCATCCCGTACTTGTCGCAGGCCTCGTAAAACTCGGGCCGCTCCACGAGGGCGCCACCCCACACCCGAATCAGGTTCAGGTTCATGTCGCGGTGAAAGCGAATTTCGGCGTCGTAGCGCGCCTTCGTAAAGCGCAGCATGGCATCCGAGATAATCCAGTTACCGCCCTTGATAAACAGCTTCTGCCCGTTGAGCAGTACTTGCATGCTTTGGGTTTTGTCGTTCCACTGCGTCCGGATTTCGCGCACGCCTACTTGCACGGCTTCCTCATCCGATACCGTTTTGCCACCCACCAAAAACTGCATTTTGAGCGGGTAAAGGTTTTGCGGACCGTAGCCATTGGGCCACCACAGCTTTGGGTTTTTGAGGGTAAGGGCGGGTAGGCTCACTTGCCGGGTGGTGCGCGCCGGCAGGGTCACGGCCTGCTTCACCAGTTGGCCCGCAATGGTATACTGCACCACTCCCGTCACGGGGAGGGGGGTAGGGTTTTCGAGTTCGGCCGTTACGGCCAGGGTAGCGGGCTGCTGCGGGCCTTCGGGCCGGCGCACACCGGGCACGCGGGTAATTATATGTGGGTTCTTCAGGTCGACCTGCTTGGTTTTCTCAATCGTCACCTTGTCCCAAATGCCCGTGTTGCGGTCGCGAATGGGCCGAATCCAGTCCCAGCCGGCGGTGTACTGCGTGGCCACGCTGCGGGCAATAACGCCATCGCCGCCCTGGCCGCCGTTGGGGTTGCCCACGGGGTCGGAGGGGTACACCACCACGGCTAAGCGGTTGCGCCCGTCCTTGGCTAAGTAAGGCGTGATGTTGTACGTCTGGCGCAGAAACATGCCGTAGTGGGTCTTCTTATTGAGCTTATGCCCATTCAGGAAAACCTCGCAGCTGTAGTTCACGCCCCGGAAATGCAGCCACACCTGGCCATTGCTGGTAGCCGGCGCTTCCTGAAAATCCTTGACAAACCAGTAGGTGTAGTAGTCGCGCCCGGTTTTGTAGATGTCGGGAATGCGCTCGTTGTTCATCCCGAAGAAGGGGTCGGGCACCTGCTTGTTGGCCAGTTGGGTGGTGAGCACCGTGCCCGGCACCACGGCCGGTTGCCAGCCCGTGAGGGGGTAGGCCGGCTGCGAGAGCTGCGGCCCCGCGGCCGACACCTTGCCGATGGGCATGCCCTGCCAGCCCGAGTTTAGCTCGTAGCGTTGCTGGGCGGCCAGCGGGTACGTGCCAACCAGAGCCAGAAATAAAAGCAGGTAACGAAAGTTGGTCATTCGGGAAAAACGCTAGGACAGCGGAGAAAAGCTGCTGCCTAGCTTAGACATATGAGGAAAAATGGTACCTAGGCGCGCCGGGCTTTGTGCCCAGCCACGCCGTAGAATAGCAAAAACAAGTAACAAGGAATCACCAGCCAGTAAGCGTGCTGGGGCGAGGAATGGTCGGCTAGCAGCCCGTAGAGTGGCGGCAGTACCGCGCCCCCCGCAATAGCCATGATGAGCAGCGACGACCCCAACTTGGTAAAACGCCCCAGTCCTTCAATAGCCAGCGGCCAGATGGCTGGGAAGATGAGCGAGTTGGCAAGCCCCAGCAGCGAAATGAACAGCACCGACGTGTAGCCGGTAGTGAAAAGCGCCCCTAGTGCAAACAGCACCCCCGTAACGGCCGAAACCTGCAGCGCCTTCTCCTGCGAGATAAACCGTGGAATAGCCACAATGCCGACGCCGTAACCCACAATCATGGCAATTAACGTGCAGGTGGTGAAAAACTTGGCGGTGGCCAGCGCAATGCCCTGCGACGCCCCGTAGCTGATGATGGTGTCGCCGGCAATCACCTCCACGCCCACGTAGAAGAACATGGCCAGCGCCCCCAGCATTAGGTGCGGAAAGTGGAAGATGCTCGACTTGTTTGTGTTAGCAGCGGCCACAGTTTCGTCTTCGTGGTCGGTGTCAATTTCGGGCAGCGAAGAGAAATAGATGAGCACAGCCAATAGTACCAGCACGGCCAGCATGAGCAGGTAGGGCGTAATGACGCGGGCAGTCAGGGCGTTGAGTTCGGCCGCCTTGGCTGCGGCGTCGAGGGTACCTAGGCGTTTCACCAAAGCGTCAGCGTCCTTGAGAGCCACGGCACCGAGGGCTACTGGCGCCAGCGCGCCGGCCACCTTGTTGCAGATGCCCATGATGCTGATGCGCTTGGCAGCGCTTTCGCGCGGACCCAGAATGGTGATGTAGGGATTAGCCGCCGTTTGGAGCACGGCCAGGCCGGTGCCTTGCACAAACAATCCTAGCAAAAACAGCCCGTAAGTACGCGTGAGGGCGGCCGGCACAAATAGCAGTGCCCCTACCCCCATCACCAACAGCCCCGCCGACATGCCCTTCTTAAACCCCGTAGCCTTGAGCACCCAGGCCGACGGAATAGCCATGACCAGGTAAGAGATGTAAAAGGCAAACGCAACCAGGTACGCCTCAAAGTTGGTCAGCTCGCAGGCGATGCGCAGGTACGGAATCAGCACCGAGTTGAGCCAGGTGACGAAGCCGAAAATGAAAAACAGCGACCCGATGATGACAATCGACCGGTTTTGCTGGCTGCTGGCTGGGGGCGCCAGCGTAGCGGCGCTGGTTGTGGGAGCTACTTTCGGCATGCTGTTCAGATTGAAGTGGAGCTAGGAAAGGGGGTAGGGCGGGGCAGTAGCGCGGACTTTCAGTCCGCATGTCAATAGAACTTGGTACTCGCAGACTAAAAGCCCGCGCTACTGCACCACCAACTCGTCGGCAAATAGCCAGGTGTCGGGTGTTTGCGGGGTGGAGCCCGCTAGTGGTGCTTGGGCATTTTTAGCCGTGACCCGTACAAAGCGAGCCTTCGTTTTTTTCCACTCGGCTTTTACTTCGCTGATGCCCGTGCCAGGCTGGGCGGCTGCTACGGGCGCCGAGTACACCGTTTTGTAGGTGCGGCCATCGTTCGATACGGCCACCTCCAAGGTGGTTGGCAATAGGATTTTGTCTTCCGGCTTCTGCAAGAAGGTGCTGCGCACGGTGTTGATTTCCGTGGCCTTTTTCAGATCGAGCGTTGCCACTAGGTTATCGCCCAGAAACCCGAGCCAGTGCCCGTCGGTGTGGCTGAGCGACCCTTTCAAGCCATCAACCAGCGTGAGCGGGCCAGTGCCTTTGTAATTCTTGTTGGGCGCGCTGGCCAGCTTGGTGGGGGTAGCAAATGCTTTGTGCGCCACCACTTCTGTAGTGGTAGTCTTGCCGGCGGGCTGCCCGTTCTCAAACGACGCCGCTTTCACCGTAGCCGAGTTGGTGAGGGTAAATGGCCCCGTGTAGGCGGTGGAGGTGGGGGTAGGCGCCGAGCCATCGAGGGTGTAGGTTACCAGCGGGCCGGTGGCGTCGAGCAGCAAACTCACCACATCGCCGCCCTTGGTGGTGTCGGGCAGAAACTGCTGGCGCGCGTTGAAGGCGCTCTTGGCGTAGTTGGCGCCCAGGGCAGCGTAGCGCTGGTACTGCGGCTGCATCCGCACCTTGAAGCTCTCCCAGTTTTTCTGCCTAGCGGGCGTCCAAAGCACTTCGGCTAGGGCCGACATGCGGGGCAGCACCATGTACTCGACCTGCTGCTCGGTGGGGATGTACTCGGTCCAGAGGTTGGCCTGCGCGCCCAGGATGTACTTCTTCTCGTCGGCGCTCAGCTCTGGGGGCGTGGGCTCGAAGGCGTACACCTTCTCCAGCGGCAAGTAGCCGCCAATGCTGAGTGGCTCGAGGCTAGCCTCGCCCTGGGCGTGGTCGAAATACACAAACTCGCCGGGCGTCATAACCACTTGGTGCTTTTGCTTGGCCGCGTCCGTGCCGCCTTCCATCCCGCGCCACGACATCACAGCGGCGTTCGGGGCTAGGCCACCTTCCAGGATTTCATCCCAGCCCATGATGGTCTTGCCTTTGCCATTCACGAACTTCTCCATGCGCTGCACGAAGTAGCTCTGCAGTTCGTGCTCGTCCTTCAGGTGCTCGGCCTTGATGCGGGCCTGGCACTTGGGGCAGGTTTTCCAACGGGTTTTAGGCGCCTCGTCGCCCCCTATGTGCACGATTTTGCTGGGGAACAGCGGCATTACTTCCGTCAGCACATCCTGCAAAAACGCAAACGTCTGCTCATTGCCGGCGCAAAAAATGTCGTCGAACACGCCCCAGGTCTGCCCTACCTTAAACGGCCCGCCGGTGCATGATAGCTCGGGGTAAGCCGTGAGCGCCGCCAGCGCGTGGCCGGGCATCTCAATTTCGGGCACCACCGTGATGTAACGGTCCTGGGCGTACTTAACGACCTCTTTTATTTGCTCCTGGGTGTAGAAGCCGCCGTAGCGCACGTTGTCGTAGCGTGGCACTTTCTCGCCGTAGTGGCCGATGAGCGTGCCCTCGCGGTAGCCGCCTAGTGTTGTTAGCTTGGGGTATTTCTTGATTTCGATGCGCCAGCCCTGGTCATCCGTGAGGTGCCAGTGAAAGGTGTTCATCTTGTGCATCGCCAGGTAGTCGATGTACTTCTTCACAAACTCAGTCGAGAAGAAGTGGCGGCTCACGTCGAGGTGCATGCCGCGCCAGCTGTAGCGTGGCTTATCAACTACTTCCATCGCCGGCAGGCTGGCGGCCGCGGTGCGCTGGGGGGGTAGCAATTGCCGAATCGTCTGGGTGCCCAAAAACAAGCCCTGCGGCTGGCTGGCGGCCAGCACCACTTGCGAGGGCTGCACGCTAAGCGTATAACCCTCGGCCCCCAGTGAATCGGAGGGGGTAGGGGCGGCCAACGTGAGGTAAATGGAACCTTGGCGCTGCTTGCCCGGCGCGGTTTGCACCACGGGCGGCTGCACGCCAGTAGCGCGCATGATTTCCTGGCTCAGGCTCTGGCCGATGCGGCGCAGCTCGTCGTTTTTAGGCCCCACGTAAATCTTGGTGGCTGCCGTGATGGCAAAGCTGCCAGTGCCCGGCGTGAGCCGCACAGGCTGCGGAATAACCGATATTGCGGCCTGCCCAGCACTAGCTTGTTGACCATAAGCTGGGGTGAAGCAGCTGGCGGCGCCACTTAGGCCCAGTACAGTGGCCAAGGCGGCCAAGAATTTCGTATTCATAGCGTGAGCGCGTTGTGCGGGTGAGAAATAGGCTCTTGCTTCATGTGGCAAAGCGCCGCGGCGCCAAGCACCGCCGCATTGCCGATGGTAGAAGTCGCAATGACTAGTCGCTCTGTTACTTGCTTGAAGGGAAACTCCGCCAAGCTTTCGTACAGGCCACCGTGGAAATACTCGAAGCCCTGGCTCACCGAGCCACCCAGGAAGATGGCCTCCGGCGAGAGGCCGTATAGGATAATCTGAATGGCACTGCCGAGGTGCCGGCCAAACTCCGTGAAGAGCGCCAGTGCCACCGAGTCGCCTTGCTGAGCGCGAGCATACCACTCACCACCCGGCCGCCCGGTGCGCTGCACGAAAAACTTGCCGCTGCAATAGTCCTCCACCGTTTTGTCGAGGTAAGGCACGCACCCAAATTCGCCGGCGCTCGACAGCGTCCCCGAATACAATTGGTGATTGATGATGATGCCGGCCCCAAAGCCGGTGCCGAGAGCAATGCCCACCAGGTTGGCATAAGGCTGCCCCTGGCCGTACATCTTTTCGCCCACGGCAAAAGCGTTGGCGTCGTTGCTGAGAAATACCGGCTTGCCGAAGTGGCTGGCGAGGTGCTGCTTCAGGTGCACCTCGCGCCACGACGGAATATTCTGCACATTGTGCACAATGCCGTTTTCCTCATCCACCAGCCCTGGCACACCAATGCCAATGCCCGCCACCTCAGCATCAACCAGCGGCGCCAGGTTCTGCACCAATTCGGCTAAAATCTGGTCCTTAGACGCCGTCGCCGAGGTTTCGAAGCGGGCTTCGTGCAGAAGCTCGCCCGCCTGCACGACGCCAACGTGAACCTTCGTTCCGCCAATATCTACGCCTAGGTACTTGCTGTTAGTCATGCGGTTTCAAAGGGTGTGCGAGCGGCTGAGTCCAGTGCAACAGAAGGAGGGGGGTAGCAAACGGGCGTTAAAACTTCCACCGCACGAATGCCTCCATGGCCTCGTAGTTGGCCATGCCGAGGCGGTCGTATTGCAGCGCTGTCTCGCGGTTGCGGTGCTCGGCGCGCACCCAGAATTCGCGGGCGTCGTCGCCGGGGAATACCGGCGTGTCTTTCTGCGACTGGTGCTTGAAAATGGCGTTGCGCTTGCGAATCACTTCCTGCGGCGACAGCGGCACGGCCATTTCAATCTCGTAGGGCGTAAACTCGTGCCAAGCGCCGCGATACATCCATACCCAGCAGTCCTCGACCCAAGCCTCGGTCTGACGTAGGCGCCGCAGCGACTCGGTCACGATGTTAAAGCAGATGAGGTGCGTGCCATTCGGGTCAGCAAAGTCGCCGGCCACGAACACCTGCTGCGGCTTCACCTCTTGCAAAAGCTTCATGGTAAGCTCAATGTCCTTGTCCGTTACCGAGAGCTTCGACGTCCTACCCGACTCATAAAATGGCAAAGCCTGAAAGTGGATATGGTCGTCGGACAGGCCAGCGTAGCGGGCTCCCGCAATGGCTTCACTCTTGCGGATGAAGCTCTTCACATTGCGAATTTCTTGGGTGTCTGGCTGGTTCGGTAGCTTCTGCTTAATGAACTGCCGCATGTTTTCGTATACCCCTTGCAACTCGCGGGTATCCTTGCCCATGCTCGCATCAAAGTCGATGGCGAACTCCACGTAGCGCAGCACATCATCGTCCCACACCGCGGTGTTGCCCGAGGTTTGGTAGGCCACGTGCACGTCGTGGCCCTGGTCGATGAGGCGGATAAACGTGCCGCCCATCGAAATCACGTCGTCGTCGGGGTGGGGCGAAAAGATGATGACACGTTTCTTCTCCGGCAAAGCCCGCTCGGGGCGCTGTGAGTCGTCGGCGCCCGGCTTACCCCCCGGCCACCCCGTAATGGTGTGCTGAAGCTTGTTGAAAATGTGAATGTTAATGGTGTAAGCCGGGCCACGCTCGGTGACCAGCTGGGCCATGCCATTGGCGTTGTAGTCCTCGTCAGTCAGCTTCAGAATAGGCTTCTTAAGCGTGTTCGAAAGCCAGATAACTGCTTTTTTAATGAGCGTGTCGTCCCACTCGCAGTCTTTCACCAGCCACGGCTTGTCAAAGCGCGTGAGCTCGGCGGCCGCGTCTGCGTCCAGCACAAACTCCACGTTATCGGCGAGTTGCAGGTAGGTAGCCGGCACTTCGCTCGATACTTCGCCCTCCACGGCTTTCTTGATGATGGGCGCTTTCTTGCCGCTCCAGGCCAGCAGCACAATCTCGTGAGCCTTGAAAATGGTGCCAATACCCATCGTAATGGCTTTGGTCGGCACATTCTCCTTACCCCCGAAGTCGCGCGAAGCGTCGCGGCGGGTCAGGTCGTCGAGCGTAACCAGGCGCGTGCCCGAGTTGGGCGCCGAGCCGGGCTCGTTGAAGCCCACGTGGCCCGTGCGGCCGATGCCGAGGATTTGCAAATCCAGCCCGCCGTGCGCTTCTATCTGGCGCTCGTAGTCTAGGCAGAAAGCTGCGACCTCGTCCGGGGCTAGCGTGCCATCCGGAATGTGAATGTTTTCCCGCTTGATGTCGATGTGGTCAAACAGGTTCTCGTTCATGAACGTCACGTAGCTCTGTGGCGACGTGGGCTGCATGGGGTAGTACTCGTCCAGGTTGAACGTCACCACGTTCTGAAAGCTCAGGCCTTCTTCGCGGTGCAGGCGCACGAGCTCTTCGTACACGCCCACTGGCGTAGCCCCGGTGGCCAGGCCCAGTACGGCCGTTTCGCCGCGGCCTTGCTTTTCCCTAATCAGGGTGGCAATGCGCTCGGCTACCCGCGCAGAAGCCACTTGCTTATCGCGGTAAACAGTCACCGGCAGCTTTTCAAAACGAGTTTCCTCCAAGAGGTTAAGTCGGGTCATGATGGGGAGCGAAACGTGCTGCATGGCTGCGAGCTTAAAGGGTTGCAGAAGTGTTGAAACGTATGAATCGAGACCCGCTGGCTGACTAGGTTAGGCCTAGCTGCGGCAAGTCGGGTAGGGGCTTAGGCGAGTTCTAAGTAGCTTTCAAAAATGTTCTCCATCACCGTCGCTACGGAGCCCAGAATCACGGCATTATTGCCGAGCTCTGACACTACGAGGCTGGTTTTTTCCCGCAGCTGGGCCATACAGTAGGTGTTGATGGCCTGCTGAATATTGGGCAAAATGAACTGCTTGGCCTGCGCCACCTCGCCACCCAGGATGATGAGTTCGGGGTTGAAAAGCTGCGTCAGAATGGCAATGCCTTTGCCGAGATTGGTACCAACCTCGGCGAGGATAGTGATGGCAAACTGGTCGCCGTGGTGAGCGGCTTCGTACACGTGCTCGGGCGCCAACTGGGCTACTTGCTGAGCTGGTAGTTGGCTGAGCATGGTATGCTGCCCCGCCTGAATGCCTGCCTTAGCTATGCGCACAATGGCGCTACCCGAGGCTACTGTTTCGAGGCAGCCGCGCTTGCCGCAGTGGCACAGCGCGCCCCCGTCCACGAGCGGAATGTGCCCAAACTCGCCGGCAAAACCCGAAGCACCACTCCGGAGCTTGCCGTCTAGTATCATGCCCATGCCAATGCCCCAGTCCATGGATAGAACCAGCACATCGCGCAGGCCGTGCGCTAGGCCAAAGCGGTACTCAGCCAAAGCCGCGCTCTTCGCGTCGTTTTGCAAGAAAACCGGCTTGCCAAACTGCTGCTCCAGTAGCTGTTGCAGCGATTCTGGCGCGCCGGCCGTGAGCAGGTAGGTGTGGTTGTTGCCCTCTTTCGAATCGATGAGGCCCGGCATGCTGATGCCCACGCCGACTAGCTTTTTTACTTCAATTCCCGAAGCCTTGATTAACTCCTGGGCGTGTTCGTGCAGTTGCGACAGCGCCCCTAGGTCGGGCGTGAGCTCGATATCAAACGTGTGTACCCCGTTGATAATCTGGTTGTTGTTGTCAAAAATGGCTATCCGCGTCTTGAATTGCTCCATGTGGACGCTGAGCACAAACAGCGACCTATCTCGCAGCCCATAGAGCTCCGGCTTGCGACCTCCCAACGACTTCCCGCGGCCTTGTTTCTCGACCAAGCCCTCCGCCACGAGTTCGTTGAGAATGGCGATGGAGGTAGGAGAGCTGATATTGAAGCGAGTGCAAATATCCGCGTTGGTTTTAGCGCCTTTCACATACAAGTGCTTAACTATCTTAAGCTTCTGCACGTGCTTTCTCCGCTCAATATTATTGAGCCGAGCCAGGTGAGTTTCCTCTAGCGCTAAAAGTGAACTCATTAAAGATGAGATTAGATTTTTTTGTAAATAAAGTTACTTCTTTTCATAAGTGCAAGGACTTCAGTTAAATTTTTAGATAAGTCAGTCTTTAAAACAAAAAAAATGAGGAAACATGTCCCTCATTTTCGGTGCCTCCCTGACCTTGCTGCTTAGTAAATTACTTCCCCTGTAGCACCACGTGCTTGATATTCTGGCGGTTGTAAGTATACATGATATGCACCTGGCCATTTTGCCCTTCGATGATAGCGGGGTAGCTATATTCTTCGGTAGTGCCGTTTTCAAGTACGGCTACATCGTGCCACGCTACCCCATCAATGGACTGTGCCACGCGCAACTTGCTGCGACCATTAAACCAATCCTTGCCCGGCAACGCGGGGTTGTAAACAAGCAGTTGTGTGCCGTTTTTCAGCGTCACGGCATCGGTGCCTGAGTTCGGATTGAGCAGCGACGTTTGCGACAGCTTGCCCCAAGTAGTGCCGCCATCGGTAGACCAGGCCTGCACAATGCGCCCTTGTTTGCTGCGCGACAATAGCTGCAGGCGATTACCTGGATATGTCAGGATGCTGGGCTGAATGACGTCCAACGGGGATTCATTATCCACCGGTATGAGCTGCCACGTTTGGCCTTGGTCGGTCGATTTCTCTAGGTGGATTTTCCAACGCCCGCTTTCTTCCTCCACGCTCGACGGGGCCAGAATAGTCCCGTTGGCGAGCTGCACCGGCTTGTTCTTGATTGGCCCCAGCACGCCTGCCGGCAACCGCCGCGCGGCCGACCACGTGAGGCCGCCATCGGTGGAGGATTTGACCATGCCCCACCACTCCCGCGGATTGGGCCCCACTTTGTAGAACAACAGCAGGTTGCCGCCGCGCACCTTGAACAAAACCGGATTCCAGGTGGGGTAGTGCAACGTGTCGTTTACTACCCCATCAGCCACGCATTTCGGCGTTGAAACCCCTTGATTATCAACAGTAGCAAGCCAAATGGCCACGTCGGGCTTGCTCTCCTGCGACCCGCCAAAGCAGGCCACCAGAAACTTGCCTTTTGCCACCTCCACCAGCGTAGAAGCGTGACACTGCCGAAAGGGCGGCGCCGCAAAAAGCAGTTCTTGTTTGGCTATTCCCCAGGTCTGCTGGGCTTTTCCTGGAGTGTTGAGTCCTAGCCCAAGCGTGGCTAGTAGCATGAGTTTTTTCATGAGATTGCCGCCAGAAGGGGGTAGGGAACTGAGTAGCCAACAAATAACTCAATGCGTTACACCATTCGGGCGTCTACCTTAATAGGGTTGATTTAGCAGCATTTGCCGCCCCGGCTACCACGCAATGTTCTCCACTGCCTGCGCTACGCGAAACTGCGTTTTCAGCCGAATATCCTCCGATGAGGCCCCTAGTAGCAGGGTGAAAGTGCCGGGTTCTACCGTCCATTTCAAGCTGCCATTCAGTAACATCAAGTCTTGCGCAGTCAGCTCAAAGGCGACTTCTCGCTCTTCACCGGCCTTTAGAGTGAGGCGCTGAAATTTCTTCAGCTGCTTGACCGGCGTAACGACCGAACTCACATCGTCGCTTAGGTACAGCTGCGCGACTTCATCGCCCGCGCGGGTGCTGGTATTCTTCACTTTGAAACGCACTGTTACGCGCACGTCGCCCTGATTTTCGGTAGTGCTAGCTTGCAAATCGGAGTACGTGAACTTACTGTAGCTCAGTCCGTGGCCGAAGCTGTAGAGCGGCTTGTTGTCGGTTTCGACGTAGTCGTGGGGGGTAGGGCGCTTGGCATTGTAGTACACAGGCAACTGCCCCACGCTTTTGGGCACCGAGATGGGTAAGCGGCCGGCGGGATTGTAGTCGCCAAACAGCACGTCGGCCACGGCATTTCCGCCTTCTTGCCCTGGGTACCAGGCATCTATCAGGGCGGGTACGTGGGCCGCCATCCAGTTCAAGTTCAGCGGCCGACCCTTGATGAGCACGACCACCACTGGGGTGCCGGTCGCCACCACGGCTTGTAGCAGCGCTTGCTGCTTGCCGAGCAAGTCGAGGGTAGCGCGGTCGTAGCCTTCGCCGCTTTCCATGTCGCTGACAACCTGCCCGCCCGCAGCGGCCGTCACGGTCGCGGCACCGGTGCTTTGGTACTCGGTCTTAAAGTCGCGGGCACTGGAGCCGCCGAGTACCACAATGGCTACCTGCGCTTTACGGGCCGCAGCCACGGCTTCGGCAATGTTGGCGCTGGCGGTATCCCGAATCGCGCAGCCCTTCACGTACGTCACCTGCGTGGTGGTCGGCACCTTCGCCCGGATGCCTTCTAGTACCGTCACCACGTTACTTTCAGGCTGGGGCGCCGTGTAGTCGCCGAGCTGGTTGTACATGTTGTCGGCATTGGGGCCAATCACAGCGATGCGCTGCAAGGTTTTAGCCAGCGGCAGCAAGTCCTTTTCGTTTTTCAGCAGCACCACCGACTCCTGGGCCACTTGCCGGGCGAGCTGCACATTGGCCGGAGTTTTCACCTGCTTGGCAGCTTTGTTAGGGTCTACGTAGGGATTTTCAAAGAGCCCCATTTCAAACTTTACGCGCAGCACGCGGCTCACGGCGCGGTCCAATACCTCAAGCGAAACGAGCTTTTGCTGGACGGCTGCCAGCAGTTCCTTGTCGTAGCCATAGCCGCTCAGGTCGTCGTCGAGGCCCGCGTTGATGGCGAGGGCCGCCGCCTCAACTGGCGACGCGGCGACGCGGTGGTTGCTGGCTAGGCCCGTGATACTCCCCAGGTCGGACACCGTAAAGCCTAGGAAGCCCCACTGCTGGCGCAGCACGTCGGTCAGGAGGTACGTATTTGCCGAGCACGGCACGCCGTCGATGGAGTTGTAAGCCGTCATAATCGACTGCGCTCCAGCCTTCACCGCCGCGTGGAAGGGGGGTAGGAAGCTTTGAAACAACTCGCGCGAACCCGTGCTGATGCTGCCGCCATTGTGGCCGCCTTCGGGCACGCCGTAAGCCGTAAAGTGTTTAAGCGTAGAGACTATGTTGGCGCCACTTTTTAAGCTGCTGCCCTGGAAGCCCTGCACCATTGCTACCCCCATCTGGCTGTTGAGCACGGGGTCTTCGCCATACGTTTCCTCTACGCGCGACCAGCGCGGCTCGCGGGCAAGGTCTAGCACTGGGCCGTAGCCGATGTGGGCACCCTGCACCCGGGCTTCGGTGGCAATGGTGGCCGCCATGCGCTGAATCAGGGCTGGGTCCCAGGTGCTGCTTTGCCCGATGGAAGTCGGAAATACCGTAGTGCCAATGGCCATGTGGCCGTGCGGGCACTCCTCTGCCAGCAGCAGCGGAATGTGCAGCCGCGTGTGCTCCATGGCGTACTTCTGCAAGGCGTTGGTAGCTTCGGCGGCTTGCTTGGGATTGAGGCCCGTTAGTAGAGTTTTCTTGGTCCAGGGGTCGGCGCGCAGGGTCGCCCACAGCGCGCCAATGTGGCGCTCATCTACCGCTTTCTTGTATGCCGCGCTGTAGCTAACCTTTTGACCGTCTTTCTGGTACATCTCCCAGCCTAAGAGCGTCGAGAGCTGGCCCACCTTTTCTTCTACCGTCATGCGGCCCAGCAGGTCCTTCACCCGGGCTTCGGTGGGGGCTTGGCGGTTTTGGTAAAGCGGCTTAGTGCCTTGGGCGCAGGTGGCAGTTACGCTGAGCAGGCACAGCCCTAGCGCTAGGTAGTTAGGCATAGAAAAGGACTAATAGATTCAGGTTATGTAACTCGGACTTTGTAGTCCGAGCTACTTGTTACTGCGTACTTTCCAAAATAGGCTTGTCCGTGGTCTTGAGCGCTTGGTGCAGCACGTCGTTTTGCTGTTCCAGAACGACCACGTCGTTTTTGCCTTTCGTAAGCCAGCAGCCGGGCACATATAGTGTCTGCTGTGGGCCGACTTTCCAGTACCGCCCCAGGTGGTGGCCATTCACGAAGACGATGCCTTTGCCCCAGCCGCGCATGTCCAGGAACGTGTCGCCGGTTTGCGGTACGTTGAAGGAAGCAGTGTACAGCGTGGGCTGGCCTTCGCGATTTTTGGTGGGGTAGCGGCTCAGATTGGGCACCTTGTCGAAGGGCAGCTTATACATGCTCCAATCGCCAGTGATGGTGAGCCCATTGATGGTGAGTGGCTCAATAATACCCTTAGTATTGTGCACAATGTCAGCCCCGTAGTTGATACGGCCCATGTTCTCGACCAGCAGTTCCAAAGTCGCGTTGGCGGGAATCTGTATGTCTAGCTCGTACTTGTTTTGCTGGCGGTTTAGCTCGCCTACAAACTTGCCGTTCACATACACCGTGGCGTAGTCACGCAACCCTTTCACCTGAAGCTTGCCCTGCACTGGCTGGGCAAAGCGCTTGCTATACAGCACGTAGCCGTGGCCCTGGCCTAAATCCTCAAACGACAGCGGCGTGTTGTTGGTCACGGGCTTGAGGTCGCGTTTCAAGTCAAACAGCTCGACCGTCTTGCTGAGCGCGATGGGCGGCAGCGTAATGACCGGGATTGGAGCTGGTACGGCTGGCACGGGGTACTTCACGTAGCGCTGCATTAGCTCGCGCACGGCGGTGTACTTCGGCGTTACCCAGCCCGCTTCGCTAATGGGCGCATCGTAGTCGTAGCTGGTTATATCGGGCTGAATCTGATGCGCTTCATTGTAGTTCGCGCCCGAGGTGAAGCCAAAGTTGGTGCCGCCGTGCACCATGTAAAAGTTGAAGTTTACCTCGTTTTTGAGGTACGTCTCCACCTGCTTGGTCACTTGCTCGGTACCGACGCGGACGAAGGGCTCGCCCCAATGGTCGAGCCAGCCGGGGTAGAACTCGGCCACCATGTAGGGCCCCTGGTTGCCGTTGTGCTGGTTCACGGCCTTCTTCAGGTTTTCCACGTCGCCTTCGCCGTTGACGGTGGGTAGGGCGCCGGGCGTGGCGCCGCCTTCAAACAGCGTAGAAGCATCAGAGGTGAAGAAGGGCCCTTCGAAGCCAACGTCAGCCAGTTGCTGCTTGATGGCCGCGTTGTACTTGCGGTGCTCAGTCAGCGGAATGTCTTGGCGTTGCGATACATACGACCCAAACTCGTTTTCTACCTGGGTCATAATGATGGGGCCGCCTTTGCTCACCTGGTAGCCCTTCACTTGTGCCGCCAGCTTACGCAAGTACACGTTGCACGAGTCCAGAAACGGCTGGTTGTTGGTTCGAATGACAAGGTTCTTATTCTGCTGCAGCCACCAGGGGTAGCCGCCAAATTCCCACTCGGCTCATGCATATGGCCCCGGCCGCAAGATGACGAACAAGCCTTCCTCCTGGGCTGTTTTCAAGAACTCGGGTAGGTTGTGGTTGCCCGTTTTGAAGTCCCACACACCCGGCGTGGGGTGGTGGTAGTTCCAAAACACATAGGTGGCTACCGTATTGAGCCCCATGGCCTTTAGCATCTTGAGCCGGTGCCGCCAGTACTCTTTGGGCACGCGGGCATAGTGCATTTCGCCCGAGTGAATTTGGGTAGGCTTGCCGTCGTAGCGAAACTGTCCGTCTTTGATTTCAAACGTGTGTTTTTGCTGCGCTTGGGCGGTGAGGCTAGTAGCCAGCAGCAAGCCCAGACAGCTCCGGGTGAGCATTGACTGTAACATGAAAGAAGGCAACTATAAGGAAAGGCGAACGGCTTACTGAGCCACGTAGGCAAAGGCTAATGCCGGGTAGGTGCCTGCCTGCTTAGCCAAGCCGGTAGGCAGCGTGAGCGTCACTTTATCGCCGGCTGCAGTCCATTTTACCGATTTTCCGGTTTGCAACAGCGTCATTTTGCTGCCCTTCTTGGGCACGTTGCCGGTCCAGACTAGGGTAGTCGGCGCGGCCTGAGTTTCGGGCAGGCAGGCAATAGCGTAGCGCGTGCCCTTCTTGCCTTGGGTGAAGTACGTGTTGCCATCCTTGAAGCGGGCGGTAGCACGGGTATTGTAGATGGCGGGGCCGTTAACATCCAGCCACTTGCCGATGGCGGTGAGGCGCGTCACGGCTTCGTCGGCCAGCGTGCCATCGGGCTTGGGGCCCACGCCGAGCAGTAGGCTGCCGCCCTTGGCCACCACTTCTACCAGCGAGTGAATAATCTTGGTGGGCGACTTATACGTGTCGTTGGGCACGTAGCCCCAGTTGTTGGCGAGGGTCAGGCAGCTTTCCCAGGGGTTGGCCAGCGCTTGCTCGGGCACCTTTTGCTCGGGCGTCTGGTAGTTTTCGTAGGGGCCGTGCACGGTACGGTCTACCATCAGCAGGCCGGGCTGGGCCTGCCGGGCCATGGCCGCGATGCGTGGCATATTCACATCTTGGCTGAACTCGGGAATGGGCGCGCCCCAGGAGCGCACTTCCGCGTTCACGGTTTCTTTGGGCCGCACCCAGCCCCCGTCGAGCCACAGGATGTCCATAGACCCGTAGTTGTGCATCAGCTCACTTATCTGGTTATAAGTGAAGTCCTGGTACTTCTTCCAACGCCACGGATACTTGGTAATGTCGTAGTTGACGTTGCGGTTGGGGGTAGCGTATTTCGACCACCAGAAATCCTGCGAGTGCCAGTCGGGCTTCGAGAAATATGCTCCGATCATAAAGCCTTCCTTGCGAAACGCCCCGAAAACGTATTTGGCCACGTCGGCCCGCGGGTTGTCTTTAAATGGCCCGTTGCTAATCTTGAAATCTGACTGCTTCGTGTCAAACATGTTGAAGCCATCGTGGTGCTTGGTCGTGAACACCAAGTAGCGCATACCCGCCTTTTTGGCCACGCTCGCCCACTGCTCCGGGTTAAAGTTTACTGGGTTAAACTGCTTGCTGTAGTCCCAATACCGCTGCTTGTAGGCGTCATAGGAAATGGTGCTGTCGCGGTCAATCCAGTCCTCCGAGCATATCTGCCACGACTCCAGAATCCCCGGCACGGCATACAAGCCCCAGTGTAGAATAAGCCCGAACTTTTGGTCGCGCCATTTCTCCAGCTTTTGCACCACCAGCGGGTCAGTAGGTGCTTCGTACTCCGTCGATTGCTGGTGAATGCCCTGTTGTTGGGCATAAGCGGGCAGGGCGCTAGCTGCGGTCAGCAAGGCTAGGGCAAGGGTAGCTTTCTTCATGATTAAGAACTGATTCTCAGAAACCTGAGCTTATTACTTGGTGCCCGCTACGTCGGCCTGCTTGTAAAGCCCAATGGCCGCGAGGGTAGGACTGAGCCGCGAGGAGGTAATGCGTAGCCGCACGTATTGGGCCTCTATGGGCTCGAACTTGATAATTCGCTTGTAGCCAACAGTAGTACCCGTCGCGGCGGTTTTCCACTCTGCGCCGCTCTTGTATTCGAGCACAAATTGCTCGATGCGCTGCCCCACCATGATGTTTTCCTGCAGTTGCAGCACGTCAAAGCGTTGCGCCGCGGGCAGCGAAAAGCTGAGCGTGGCCGTGGTGTCGCGGCCCGTGGTCGTCCAGTAGGTATCGTACTTGTTGTCGAGCAGCGCCGCCACCTTGCTGGCGCCAAGACCACTCACGGTACTGCCTTTCAGTAGATTAGTAGCATAGGTCTTGCCTAGGGCGCCTTTCCAGGCTTTGAGGCTGGCTATGTCTTGCTGCGTAATCAACCCATTTTTGGCGGGCGGAATATTCAGGAGCAACACGCCATTGCGGCCCACTGAACTGTTATAAATATCGAGCAGCTGCGTGGTGGTTTTGACCTGATTATCCTCGGCGGGGTGGTGAAACCAGCCTGGGCGGATAGATACGTCTATTTCGGCCGGATACCACACCAGCGCTTGGGCCTGCTTGATTTTATCGCGGCTCCCTAGGTCGGCCTACATCATGTTTTTGGGAGCAAAGGCGACTTCCTTCTGCGAAGTGGCGGCCACCTTATCCTGCCGCTGCGCGTCGGTGGGCACTACGCTCCACTCCATTTCGCGGCCGTAGCCCGACTCGGTGCCGACCCAGCGCACATCGGGACCCATCACGGCGATAACCGCCGTGGGCTGGAGCTTGCGAATGAGTGCGTACCAGCGGTTGAAGTCGTAGACCTGCTTTTTGCCGGTGGGGCCTTCGCCGTTGGCGCCGTCAAACCACACCTCATCGACCCGGCCGTAGGTGGTGAGTAGCTCCGTGAGCTGGTTGACAAAGTAGTTGTTATACTTGGCCGAGTCGCCAAAATACGGCGAGTTGCGGTCCCAGGGCGATAGGTACACCCCAAATCCTACCCCCTGCTTGTGGCAGGCCTCGGCCACTTCTTTTACTACGTCGCCCCTACCCCCCTTCCAGGGGCTATTTTTTACCGAATGTTCGGTGTACTTGCTGGGCCACAGGCAGAAGCCGTCGTGATGCTTGGCCGTAATGATGACCTGCTTAATGCCGCCTTCTTTGCACGTCTTTACCCACTGCCCGGCGTCGAGCGAAGTAGGATTAAACAAGGACGGGCTTTCGGTGCCATCACCCCACTCCTTATTAGTGAAGGTGTTCATACCGAAGTGCAGGAAGCCGGTTAGCTCCAGCTGCTGCCAGCGCAGCTGCCGCGGCGAGGGTACCACATGGGCCGCTTTCTGGATGACGGCGCTAGAAGAGCTGCCGGGCGGCAGGGCCACGTAGTTTTGGGTGGTGTAGAGCTGCGCGGCTCCTACGAATGGCAGCAGCAAAGCCCCACTTAACAGCACCCCGGCCAACCCATGTCGTTTCGCCCTGCCTGAACAGTTCACTGAATATACTTCCACTAAATTGCAAAATGTTAGGTGGATATGGCAGTAGTTGCTTGGCTTCACTCATTGGCTTACGAGTAGCGGCTGGCTGTCCGAGAGGAAGCGGAAGCTTGTTACCGGTAAATCAAGACGGCTGGAGTGGTCAGCAACGAGCAGGAATCTTCCTGGCTGCTCAACTAGCTGACGCTTGGCAGCCTCGTGCGGGGCTCGAAGCCCACAGCGAAGGCTGCAGTGAAGCTGGCCAAAGGTACTGAACTATTCCAGAAACAAACCTGAATTTTTAGAATTTATGCCAAAAGTCGAAAGTGTCGCTCACTCTGCTGCTTCCTTAGTATAAGGTCGCCTGGTGGTTCATGCAGGCCCCAGAAAATGCCTGTCTTACTAGGTGCGGGCCCACATATTTGGGGTATAATGCCCCAAGGAGTCTCGCTCGGCCAACGATAGCGCGGTTTGCGGTACGGGTAGGAGCAGTGAAGGGCATGAATCTTCAGCAGTACATTCCTCCGTACGGCCAGGGTTGCTATGGGCTGGGCTTAGGCTATAACCATGGACAAATACAGCCGCAACGAATCGTTGTTGCAGTAGATGATGGTCAGATGCTGCGAAGCTCGCCACGCTACCTTTTCTAGGCTTCAGGAAGCGGGTTAAGGTTAGCCGGAAAGCCTGTTGAAACAGGCATGCTCATCTAGCTTCCGTTTGCCGAAGCCAGATGAGCATGCCTGTTTTCTTGACTCAGTAACCAGTCTGCGAGCTGCTGACCAACCTAAAACGAATTGTCTAGCTCGGCCAGCGTGGGCAGGATGGCGTCTTTGGGCGACACCAGCGCTTCACCCTCAAAACCCCAGGCAATGCCCAGCGCCGGGTCGTCCCACCGCACGCCGCCCTCGGCGGCGGGGGTGTAGTAGTCCGAGCACTTGTAGAGAAACAGCGTGTCGTCTTCGAGCGCCACAAAGCCGTGGGCAAAGCCCTCGGGCACGTAGAACACGTTGCCGAGCGCGGCCGTCAGCTCCACTTTGGCGTGCTGGCCGAAGGTGGGCGAGCGGTGGCGCAGGTCCACCACCACATCGAGGGCGCGGCCCTGGGCCACGCGCACCAGCTTGGCCTGGGCGTGCGGCGGGCGCTGAAAGTGCAGTCCGCGCAGGGTGCCCGCCTTCGAGCTACTCTGGTTGTCTTGCACCCAGTGGTGGCGGGGCAAGCCCAGGTTTTCCATGGTGCGGGCGCTGAACGACTCGAAGAACGCGCCGCGCGGGTCGCCAAAAATCCGGGGCCGGAACTCCAACAAGCCCGGTAGCGAATGCGTGATAACTTCCATTAAAATTAATTTTTCTGGGTGTTGAGGGGGGTAGGGTTCTGAAGACTACTGCTGGCGTGCCCGCCGCGGCCGCGGCTGCAAACTAAAAGCCAGAATGCCGGACTTCGCCACCGGCCGCGGCTACTTGCTAGGCCGCGCTGCCTCGGCCACGGCGGCCAGGTACTGGCGCAGCACCAGCTGCTCGTCAAATTTTTCTTCGGCTAGCTGGCGGCTGGCCTCCCCGAGGGCGGCCAAGCGGGCAGGTGGCAGCTGGGCCACCGTGAGCAGCTTGTCGGCCAGGTCGGAGGCCGAGCGCACCTGGCAGAGGTAGCCGTTGCGGCCATTCTGCACAGTTTCGCGGCAGCCGGGCACGTCGGTAGTTACTAGGGGTTTGCCGCAGGCCGCCGCTTCGAGCAAGGTTTTGGGCGTGCCCTCGCGGTAGCTGGGCAGCACCACGCAGTGGGCACGGTGCAGGTGCTCGGCCACGTTGTCGCTGGTGCCCAGATACTCCACGTGGCCTTCGGCCAGCCACTGCTCGAAGGTACCGCGTGGCATTCCTACCCCCCCGGCTTCGTCAAGGCTGCCCAGTAATTGTAGGCGCACTTGGCCGGCTCCCAGCGCCACGCGCACCTGCCGAGCTGCCTCAAAGTATTCGACAATGCCTTTCTCATAAAGCACGCGCGCCACCATTAGGAAGGTGAAGGGCGCGCCCGGCGCGGCCCCTACCCCCTCTTGCGGCCGAAAGCGCGCCAAATCGACGCCCGAGCCGGGTACTAGGCCCGTGCGCGCCGGCTTGATGAGCCCGTAGCGAATGAAGAGTTCGCGGTCGTCATTGTTTTGAAAAAACACCTTGTGTGGAAACTGAAACGCCAGCCGGTACAGCTCGCGAGCCACCTTGCTCACCAGGTTTTCGACGATGAAGACCGTGCCCAGCCCGCTCACGTTGTTGATGCTGGGCACGCCCGCTAGCCGCGCCGCCAGCGTGCCGTAGATGTTGGGCTTGATGGTAAAGTGCAGCACCACATCGGGCCGCTCGCGCTTATAAACTCCTAAAAAACGACGCGTTAGCTGGGCGTCTTTTATAGGGTTGGTGCCCTTGTTTTCCATCAAGATGGGCACGTAGCGGCAGCCTAGCTCGCTTTCAAGGCGCGCAGAATAGGCGTCGGGCGGGGCAATGGCTAGCACCTCGTGGCCGGCGGCCTGTAAGGCACGCACCAGGCCACGCCGAAAATTCCAGATGTTCCAGGACGTATTAATAACGATAGCAACCCGCACGCGATAAGGGAAATTAATTTAACAATAGAAAAACAGTGTAAAGGTCGGGCAGAAATCGGCGCGCCCGCTGCCCTGAACTGGGTTGCTGTTACTTTCGGGGCAGTTTTTGTGTTACGTATCCGTGATGACTATTCGGAAGACCGCCGGCTGCTTGCTGGTTTTGTGGGGGATAGGAAGCCGGGCGCACGCCGCCCCGCCTGCCCCTGGCCAGCTCATTTTTCAAAAAAATTGCGTGCGTTGCCATGGCAAAGACGGTCGCCTAGGCCTCAATGGCGCCCACGACCTGACCAAAAGCAACCTCAACGCCTTCGGGCGCACTTATTTGGTTACCAGTGGTATGGGTAAGATGCCGGCCTTTGGCAAAACCCTAACGCCGGCCCAGATAACGCAGGTAGTGGCGTACTCGCTGACACTGAAGTAGCCCGCACGCGGTGCAATGCTTGCCACACCGTGCGCATCTGGGAGGGGTAGGCGCCGAAGTAAGCTAAACAGCCGCCCTGCAAGCCTACCAAGTGCAGCGCGCCGCCAACCGCAACGTGGCCAGCCCCTGGGTCCAGTACCTCACCAAAACCCAGCGCCGCACCTTCGCCTACGACGCCGAGCTGGAAAAGCGCATCGCTGCCCTCACGCCCGAGCAGGTGAGTGCCGCCGTTTGCAAATACTTGGACTACAGTAAGCTGACTATCGCCAAAGCCGGCGACTTTGCCCGTGGTGCAAAAGCTGCCGCCGGCGCCAAGCCCTAGCCGTAGTGCTGCAACCTAAGTACTAGCAGGCAGGCTAAAGGGAAAAGTTGACCTTAATTGGTGGGGTAGGAAGCCAGCGAGTAAAGCCAACCGTTTTGCTGTAAACTGCCTACTAGCTAAAGTGCTGCCTAAAACAGCTCATAGGCGATAAAATTCTCAACGATTCGTCCGTATTTGGCGTTCTTATTTGGGCGCGGTTTTCTCGTGCCCCTATTCTATGTCCAAATCCAAAGACAACAACGGCCAGGGCAGCACCCGCCACGTGGGCGCCACCGACCACACACCTGCCCGCCGCGATACTAAGCTCGACCGCCTACTCAAGACCAAAACCTACGAAACGGCCAAGGAAGTGGAAACTGCCGTGCTCGTGAGCGTGCCCCCGCGCCGCCAAACCGATGCCCAAACCACTGAATACCTGGACGAACTAGCTTTCCTAATCGAAACGGCCGGCGCTCAGGCTACCAAGCGCTTTGTACAGAAGCTCGACAAGCCCGACATCCGCAGCTACGTGGGCGAGGGCAAGCTAGCCGAAATCAAAGCTTGGGTGACGCACGAGAAAACCAGCATGGTCGTGTTCGACGATGACCTTTCGCCCTCGCAGCTCCGCAACCTGGAGGCCGAGCTGAAGGTGAAAATCGTGGACCGGTCGCTGCTTATTCTCGACATTTTTGCGCTACGCGCTAAGTCGGCTACCTCGCGCACGCAAGTCGAGCTGGCGCAGTACCAATACCTCTTGCCTCGTCTCACCGGCCTCTGGACTCACTTGGACAAGCAGCGTGGTGGCGTGGGCATGAAGGGCCCGGGTGAGACCGAAATCGAGACCGACCGACGCATTGTGCGCGACCGCATCGCATTCCTGAAAGAGAAACTCGAAGACCTCGACAAGCAGGCCCATACCCAGCGCAAGACGCGCACCAACTCCATTCGGGTGGCGCTGGTGGGCTACACCAACGTGGGCAAAAGCACCATTATGAACCTGCTGGGCAAGGCCGAAGTCTTTGCCGAAAACAAGCTCTTCGCCACCGTCGATGCTACCACGCGCAAGGTGGTGCTCGACAACCACGTGCCGTTCTTGCTGTCTGATACCGTGGGTTTTATCCGCAAGCTGCCCACCAAGCTTATCGAGAGTTTTAAGAGCACGCTGGATGAGATTCGCGAGGCCGACTTGCTTATTCACGTGGTCGATATCTCGCACCCAGCCTTCGAGGAGCACATTGCGGTAGTGAACGACACGCTGCGCGAAATCGGCGCGGCCGATAAGCCAGCGCTGCTCGTCTTCAACAAGATAGACCAATACCAGGCCGAGGAAAACCCGGCCCCCGTCTTCGCTCTCGACGACGAGGCCGACGCCGAATGGCCCACCGACCAGCACGAGCCCGCGCCGCGCCCACCGCTGGAGCAGCTGCAGGAAACCTACATGGCCCGGATGCACGACCCGGTGGTGTTTATCTCGGCCCAAGAAAAGGAGAATATCGAAGCCCTGCGCGAGCTGCTAGCCCGCCGCGTGGGCGAGCTGGCTGCCCAGCGCTTTCCGCATTTTCAGGTTGGCTACGGGGGGTAGGGCTCCGGCCCGCGCCTTATATTGCAGCTAGTTAAGTTGAAAAAGCCTGTCCAACCCGGACAGGCTTTTTTTGTGGCTGATGGTGGCGCACAGGGGGGTAGGGGCCTGGTGCAGAAAAACTTTTGGTGGAAGAAAATGCGCCTGCTTTCCCGAAATGAAGTTTTTGTTAAAAGGCTGAGAAAGGGCCGGAAGTATTCGGCGAAAAATTGAAAAATTTCCAATAGGTTTGGGCTACACTTCTATCCTTTTCTACAACCATTTATGAAGAAATACATTTACCCCATCTTGTGCGGGCTTTTGGGACTGAGCCTGACGGCCCAAGCCCAGCAAATGCCCGCGCACCGCGAGTGCGCCACCATGGAGGTGCTGGCCGCCCAAATCGCCGCCGACCCCAGCCTGGCCACCCGCCTGCAAGCCATCGACCAGCAGGCCGCCGCGTACGCGGCCAAAAAGGCGGCCAATCCCACGCAGCGCACCACGTTGGAGGCCTTCGTGACGATTCCGGTGGTAGTGCACGTGCTGCATAATACAGACGCCCAGGACATTACCGATGAGCAGGTGCAGTCGCAGATTAAAGTGCTCAATGACGACTTTCATAAGCTCAACACTGACCTGAGCAAGGTGCCAGCCGCTTTCGCCCCGCTCATCGGCGATGCGGGCGTGCAGTTTGTGCTGGCTAAGCAGGACCCTAGCGGCAAGGCTACCACGGGCATTGTGCACAAAAGCACCCCGGCCCTTAGCTTCGACAGCAGCGACAAGATGAAGTACAGCAGCAGCGGCGGCGACGATGCCTGGCCCGCTGCCTCGTACCTCAACCTGTGGTGCTGCAACTTGGGCGGTGGCCTGCTGGGCTACGCGCAGTTTCCGGGCGGCGCGCCTGCTACCGACGGAGTTGTGATTCTGTACTCGGCCTTCGGCAGCGGCGGCTCGGCGGTGAAACCCTACGACCTGGGCCGCACCGCCACCCACGAAGTGGGCCACTGGCTGAACCTGCGCCACATTTGGGGCGATGCCCGCTGCGGCAACGACCAGGTGGCCGACACGCCTACCCAGCAAACCAGCAACTACGGCTGCCCCACTTTCCCGCACGTGACCTGCTCGAACGGCGCCAATGGCGACATGTTCATGAACTACATGGACTACACCGACGATGCCTGCATGCAGATGTTTTCGAGCGCCCAAGGCGACCGCATGGACGCGCTGTTTGCCAGCGGCGGCACCCGTGCTTCGCTGCTGACCTCGGTAGGTGGGCTGGCCCCTGGCTCGTCGGCGCCTGCCCCCACTACTCCTACTACCCCTACGCCCCTGGCCTATTGCGAAAGCAAAGGCAACGCCGCGGCTCAGTTTATCGACTACGTGAAGCTGGGTAGCCTCAGCCGCACCAGCGGCAACGACGGCGGCTACTACAACGGCACGGCCCTGAGCGCCAGTGTAGCCACCGGCTCGGGTCAGACCCTGAGCTTCTCGGCGGGCTACGCCAGCAAGGCCACTACCGTGTACTTCAACGCCTATGCCGACTGGAACCAGGATGGTGTCTTCGACGCTAATGAGACGCTGGTATCTGCCGCCGGCAGCACCAGCAAAACCACTCGCACTGCCACCTTCACGGTGCCCGCTACAGCCAAAACCGGCAGCACCCGCCTGCGCGTGGTGATGAGCACCAATAGTGCCACCACCAGCTGCGGCACCACCTACACCGGCGAAACCGAAGATTACACCCTGAACGTGACCGGCGGCGCGGCCCGCCTCGCGGCCGCCCCCGCCTACACCCTCTACCCTAACCCGGCCGCCGACGTGCTCAACATCGAGCGCCCGGCCTCGGTCGATGCCGCCGCCTCGCTCACGGTGCGCGTGTATGACCTGCGCGGTGCCGAAGTGCGCGGCGCCGTGCTCACCGACAACCAGCTGCGCCTCACCGGCCTGAGCCAGGGCGTATACCTGCTCAGCATCAGCGATGGCAGCTCGACTGCCCACCAGCGCTTCGTGAAAGAATAAGCGGCCTGCCCGCGCAAACAAAAAGGCCCGTCGCTTGCGACGGGCCTTTTTGTTTGCGTTACCTTTTTTAATGGCTTAGTGGGGGGTAGGGCCCATTAGGGCGCTACGGTTGGGAGCTTGGCGGCCAGGGTTTTGCCTAGCTCCTCCCCGCGCACATTCTTAGCTACGATACGGCCATCGGGGCCGATGAGCAAGTTTTGGGGCACGGCCTGAATACCGTAGAGCACGGCCGCTTCGTTTTTCCAAAACTTGAGGTCCGAGACGTGGGTCCAGGTGAGGTGGTCGGTGTCAATGGCTTTGAGCCAGGCATCGCGGCCAGTGGGCCGGTCGAGCGACACGCCCAGTACCGTGAAGTTGCGGGTTTTGTACTGGTTGTAGTTGGCCACTACGTTGGGGTTTTCCTGGCGGCAGGGGCCGCACCAGCTGGCCCAAAAATCGACCAGCACGTACTTGCCCCTAAAATCGCTCAGCTTTACGGGCTTACCGTTCACATCGTTTTGGGTAAAGTCGGGAGCCAGCGCGCCCACGGCCGTGGTCTTGGCCGAAGCCAGCTTGGCGGCAAATTCCTGGCCCGGCTTGCTGCTGCGCACGGCCGGCGCCAAGCCCATAAACAGCGGCTCGGCCGTGGCGGGGTCAATGGCGTAGCCGGTGTAGCGGTTGAGTGCCGTCAGGCTTACGATGCTCTGCGGCGTAGCCTTGATGAAGCTAGCCAGCACCAGTTTTTGGGCCTCCGTGATGGCGTCATACTGCTTGTCCAGCGCTTCGCTAAACGCTTTGTCCTCGCGTTGTGCGGGGGTAGCCGTCTGGTAGCTGGCCATAAGCTTGTTAATCTGCGTGGTAGTAGGCAGCAGTGCCGCCGTCAGCCGCGAGTTGTCGGCGTTGAGGGGCGTACCCACCACCGTGGCATGGGGCAGCGAGTCGGGGCTGCTCACCTTAATAGTGCCCGGCTCCAGGTAAATGCCTAGAGGCTGGGGCATGCGCTGGCCCGGCTTGGGTTTGCGCTGCATCTGGCCAGGTTTGAAAGCATACAGCCCGGCTAGCGTACCCGCTGGCGCCTTGCCCCGCAGCGTAAACTTGCCGCCGGTAATCTGCACCGAGTCGGGCTTGCCGCTGGGCGTATCGTACAATAGGTAGGCCATGCCCGTGAGTGGGCTGCCCAGCTTGCCCTGCACCGTGAAGGGTTGGGCCGCCAGGCCCTGCGGGTTGGCGGCTACACCGTAGGGTGGGGGGGGAGGGGGCGCCTGCCCCCAGGCTAGCGCTGGGCCGAGCAGTGCCAGCGTAGCGCTGGCCGAGAGAAAGAGAGTTTTCATGCTAGCAAAGTACAACCGCGTCCGTAATTTTTGGTCGGGCCAATTGCCGACCAGTCACTTAGCTTCGCAGCATGAAAACCTTGTATTTAATGCGCCATGCCAAGTCGAGCTGGAGCTTCGACGAGCTCAGTGACCAAGAGCGCCCGCTCAACGACCGGGGCCGCGACGATGCCCCACGCATGGGCCAGGCCTTGGCCAAGCGCCACATCGTGCCCGACCTGCTGGTGAGCTCGCCGGCCGTGCGGGCCATGAGCACGGCCGTGCTCGTAGCCCGCGAGCTTAAGTACCCCTCGGCCAATATCGTGGTCGAGCCCGCCATCTACCAGGCCGATGTGGAGGCACTGCTGGCCATTATTAAGTCCCTGCCCGACACCGCGGCGGCGGTGCTGCTCACCGGCCACAACCCCACGTTTACCGACGTGGCCAACTACCTGCTGCCCTCGCCCCTGAGCGGCGAAATGCCCACGGCCGCCGTCGTTTGCCTGCGCTTTCAGGTTGAGCAATGGGCGAATATCGCGCCAGCCAACGCCGAATTTTATTTTTACGACTTTCCTAAAAACACCTAGTGAGCCGGTTGAGGCAGGTAAACTTACTGTTACCAAAGGGGGTAGGGCGGCGTGGCAATGGGCAGCCCGGCCCAGGAATTGCGTACACGGCCCTACCCCCTGCCGGGCGGGCAGGTTTTACTTTCTTTTCCAACCACTCCGTAGTCTTTTGAAAACCCTACCCCGCGACCTGAGCTGGCTGCGCTTCAATGCCCGCGTGCTGCAAGAAGCCCAGTGCCCTACGGTGCCGCTGCTCGAGCGCCTCAAGTTTCTGGCCATCTTCTCGGCCAATCTCGACGAGTTTTTTAAGGTGCGCGTGGCTACCCTGCGCCGGCTGGTCAAGCTCAAGAAAAAGACCCGCGCCCAGCTGCCGCAAGAGCGCCCCAAGCGCCTGCTGGCCGAGGTGCTGGCCGAGGTGCACCGCCAGCAGGAAGAGTTTGGGCGCACCTTTCGCGAGCTGTTGCTGCCCGAGCTGCGGGCAGCGGGCATTCGGCTGCTTACAGCTGAGGAACTGACGGCTGCGCAGGCCGAGTGGGTCAAAACCTACTTTCAGGACAAGGTGCGCGACCTGCTTTCGCCCGTGGTGCTGGACGATACGCTGCACCAGCTTTTCCTCAAAGACCAAGCTACTTACCTCACGTTCTTTCTGAGCAAGCTCCGCAAGGTCGAGGGCAAGAAGAAAGCCAAAGCCGAAACCGAGCGCGTAGTGGTGATGGAGCTGCCCACCAAGCGCCACGGCAGCCGCTTTGTGGCGCTGCCCGGCGGCGCGGGCACCGAAGCCGACCCGCACCTGGTGCTGTTTCTGGACGATGTGGTGCGCGCCGGCGCGGCCGAGCTGTTTCCGGCCTATGCGCAGGTGGAGGTCAACTCTATCAAGCTGAGCCGCGATGCCGAGCTCGACATTGCCGAAGAAGTATCGGGCGACCTGATGGCCAAAATCAAGAGTAGCCTGGCTAAGCGCGTCACCGGCTACCCGGCCCGCCTACTCTACGACCCCGCCACGCCCAAGGAGGTGCTGCGCGCCATTAAGCAAAAAACCGGCATTGAGGACGAAGAGCTGGTGGAGGGTAGCCGCTACCACAATTTCCGCGTCTTTTTTGGCTTCCCCGATTTCGGCCGCAAAGACCTGCTGAACCCAGCCTGGCCTGAGGTGGCGCACCCCACGCTGCCGCGTACTGGCCCGCTGCTGCCCGCCGTGGCCCAGCGCGACCACCTGCTGCACCCGCCTTACCAGAGCTTCGACATTGTGCCGCGCCTGCTGCGCGAGGCTGCCGCCGACCCGCACGTGAGCGCCATCAGCATCACGCTCTACCGCGTGGCACCCAAAAGCGCGGTGGCTAAAGCCTTGCTAAAAGCCGTGAAAAACGGCAAGCAAGTGACGGCCGTAGTGGAGCTAAAAGCGCGCTTCGACGAGGAAAGCAACATGCACTGGGCCGAAAAGCTACGGCGCGCCGGCGCGCACGTCATCTTCACGGTGCCCGAGCTCAAGTGCCACGCCAAGCTGCTGCTTATCACGCGCCGCGCCGAGGCCGACGGCAAATTGCAGCGCTATGCCTACCTCAGCACGGGCAATTTCAATGAGGCCACCCCCCACCTTTACGCCGACCACGCCCTGTTCACGGCCAACGCAGAAATTGCGGCTGAGGTCGACCAGGTTTTCCGGTATTTTGTGACGGGTGAGACGCCGCACCACTTGCACCACTTGCTGGTGGCGCCCTTCACGCTGCGCAAGCAATTGCTCAAGCTCATCGCCGCCGAGGTTACCCGCGCCAAGCACGGCGAAGACGCGTATATCCTCTTGAAAGTCAATTCGCTCGAAGATCCCGGCATGATTGCCGCGCTCTACGCGGTCAGCCAGGCCGGGGTGCGCATCGAGCTGTTCATTCGGGGCATTGGCTGCCTCGTGCCCGGCGAGGCTGGTTTGAGCGATACCATCAGCCAGCGCGGCTTGCTGGACCGTTACCTGGAGCACGCCCGTATCTATGTGTTTGGCAACGGCGGCCAGGAGAAAGTGTACCTCTCCTCGGCCGACTGGATGAGTCGCAACCTTGACCGCCGCGTCGAAGTCGCCTTCCCCATCCTAGACGAAAACCTGCGGGCCGAGGTGCGCCACCTGCTCGACCTCGAGCGCGAGGATAACGTGAAGGCCCGCGACTTCAACAACCAGCTCCCTACCCCCCCTGCCGCGGGCGAACCCGTGGTGCGCGCTCAGGAAGCCCAGCGGCAGCATCTGCTCAAGCTGGTACGCAAGCGGCGCGCAAAAAAATGAGGTTGGCCCGTTGAAATGCGGCTCTGACGCAATTACTAAAGAGCGCGTTAAGAAATCGAATGCTTCAAAAAGAACGTCCTGCTGAACCTAGTGAAGCAGGACGTTCTTTTTGAATGTTTAAACCGCCGCTACCGCCGCACGCCTGCTTTTTCAAGCAGCTTGCGGGGCGGTACCGCAAACAGCTCCAAGCTGACGTAAGGCGCGCCGCCAAGCTTGGTGCGGATGATGCGCTCGCGGTTGGCATTGGTCCAGTCTAAGGCGTCGAAGGCGTAGTTGTAGCGGAAGCCGCCCTCGGCTCCCAGCCACAGAAACGACAGTAGTTCGCGTTCCCAGCGCAGGCGAAATTTTACTTCGGTTTCGCGGAGCTCCAAGCTGCGTAGGGGCTGCTTGCCTGGCCCCAAAGGCAACTCCTGGCGCAGCGCCACGATGTAGTTGGAGCCATCGACCGAGTAGCCGGCGTAAAACAGCGAGCGCTCCGACGCATTGTAGCGGGCCGATACGCGGGCCGGAAACAGCGCCTCCATGCCCCAGCGGTCGCTGAAAGTGCGGTTGTAAATAATGGCCGGGTACAGGCTCAGCCGCCCG
>Ga0160429_1000425_pt1 | contig 41273 bp, 35 predicted proteins | sample SolpanmetagenomR_FD_108199 | JGI IMG/M metagenome (GOLD analysis project Ga0160429, IMG submission 108199) | Solar panel surface microbial communities from Lawrence Berkeley National Laboratory, California, USA - R | ecosystem: Engineered > Built environment > Solar panel > Unclassified ... | reverse complement strand
TTTATACTACCCTGTTTTGATTGTCCTAACCGCCTGTTGCGATTGGGAGTGCAAAGGTAAGAAAGTTTTTTGACTTTCCAAATTTTGCTGATTTTATTTTTCCGAACCAGTCTGGCTTTTTAGGGCTGGGGTAAGGGCCGCTCGCCTCTTATCCGGTTTGGGAGTGCAAAGGTAGGCGGACTTTTTGAGCGGGCAAGCGGCTGTCTACGAAATAAAGTGTGCATGCGTTGTAAGTAGCTGGGTTTGGGGAAGAAAAAAATGCTGCACCACTCTTTCACCGCTTTACATTAGCACTAGCTATTCATTAGCTTTTAACGCATTCCTACTGACTATCAATGGGTTTCCTATCAAAAATCAACAAATTAATGGGTTTTTCTAAGCCGGTTACACCGGCTGAAAAACTAACTACCTCTGAAATACCTGCTACTGAGCAAGAATTTCAGAGGCAGCTACAGCAACAGATAGGCCTACATTTTAGTGAATTAGCTATCAAGTCAGACGGAAAAACGCTTTCCTTTTACAACGGTGAGCTTGCGTTGGAAAGCGACGTATTCGAGAGAACTGAGCATCCTAACGCGGTAGTTTATGGGCTTCGGCTGTGCCTTTCTCATCGGCGCTTTTTTCCAACGGGTATCGTTGATTGCTTAGCCGGCATTGGAAGCACGGATGCAGAAGCGATAGAAGCTGGGGCTCGAAACTATGTTGGTAGTGTCTTCTCAGTTGTAGTGGAGGCGCTAACGGGAGGCCACGAGCCACTATTAGACTTCAGAACTGAGAATGGTGCGCTGTGGCATACTATAGTAGGCCCACTGCATGTACAGGGAGTTTGGGCTACACGCTCGGCTGAATTAGATGACACGCTATTTCTGGAGTCTCTTAAGCCTCTGCTGTTGCCGCGGTTTGAGCTTCAACCCTTTCATTGGTTGAAGCTCTATATAAGTCGGCAGCCAAGTGGCGAGCTGATTGGGGACTGCTTTTTTGACAATGCTCCTTGGGCCGAGGGGGTTGAAACGCTGAAAAAACTAGCGGCACAATGGCCCGAGCAAGGCGCATTCGCAGGGCAGAAGCAATTTATTATGTTTCGCAACTGCCCTGCTACTGGCCTAGCGGAAGAGTGTGCTCACTCTATCCGGGCCGACGCTGACAATGCGGATGGGCACTTGCAACTCCCTTTCGAGGAAGGCTAGGTAGTCTTGCAGGGGCTGGGGAAACTGGGCGGCGTCGGTGACGTGGGTGAGGTCAGTGTTCCAGCCGGGGATGGCCTGGTATTCGGGGGTGATAGTTTCGAGCTGGCCGGGGTCGGGCAGGTTGGGGGTGCTTTCGCCGGTGGCGGTGCGGTAGTGGGTGCAGGCCTGAATTTCGGCGAAGCCGTCGAGCACGTCGGCTTTCATGAGGTGCAGCTCGGTAACGCCGTTGAGCATGATGGCGTAGCGGAGGGCGGGCAGGTCTATCCAGCCGGTGCGGCGGGGGCGGCCGGTGGTGGAGCCAAACTCGCGGCCGGCCTGGCGGATTTGCTCGCCGACTTCGTCATTGAGTTCCGTGGGGAAGGGGCCACTGCCGACGCGGGTGCAGTAGGCTTTGGTGATGCCGTAGACCTTGTCGATATGGCGGGGCGCGATGCCGAGGCCGGTGCAGGCACCGGCGGCGATGGTGCTCGACGAGGTAACGTAGGGGTAAGTACCAAAGTCGATATCGAGCAGTGAGCCCTGGGCGCCTTCGGCGAGGATGCGCTTGCCTTGCTTTAGCAGGTCGTTGAGGAGGTACTCGGTGTCGATGATTTGCAGGGTGCGCAGGAACTCGACGGCGGAGAAGAAGTCAGCTTCGAACTCGGCAATCTCCAGCTCCTTGCCGTAGTGGCCGGCGATGCTGGCGTGGTGGGCGACGGCTTCCTTATAACGCTCCTGAAAATCGGGCAGCAGGATGTGGCTGACGCGCAGGCCCACGCGGCCAATTTTATCGGAGTAGGTGGGGCCGATGCCTTTGAGGGTACTACCAATTTTGGTATTGCCGCGGGCTTCTTCGCTGATGCGGTCGAGGGCGCGGTGGCTGGGTAGGATGAGCTGGGCCTTTTTGGAGATGTAGAGGTTCTGGCTCCAATCTACTCCCCTATCGGTCAGTTTTTGTAGCTCGCCGCGGAATACGACCGGGTCGAGGACCACGCCATTGCCGACTACGTTGAGGATGTGGGGGTGGAAGATGCCGCTCGGCACTTGGTGCAACACGTGCTTCAGGCCGTCGAAGGTGAGGGTATGGCCGGCGTTGGGGCCACCCTGGAAGCGGGCTACGGCATCGTAGGTGGGGGCGAGTACATCTACGATTTTACCTTTTCCTTCGTCGCCCCACTGGAGGCCTACTAGTACGTCAACTGGCATTGGGTTGTATTTATCTCTCTTTGCGCAGCACCTCACCCCCGGCCTCCTCTTCAGAAAGAGCGAGAGAGCCGGACGGTTTGTTGCTGACTTGGAGAGGGTTTTGAAATTTAGGGCAAAAAAATAGCCGCCTAGGAGGCGGCTAGGGTGAGCTGCTGGCGGGCGGTGGCTTCGTCGGCGGCTACGGTAAAGATATTGTTGAGCTTGGTGAGGGCCAGCATCTTGCGCGGGTGGTCGGCGGGGTTGATGAGGACCAGCTCCCCGCCGCGGCTGCGGAACTTGGTGAGCAGCGAAACTAAGGTACCCAGCCCCGTACTGTTGATGTAGCGCACCGCCGACAGGTCTACCGCGCAGTTCGTGACGGCCTCCCCCAGGTAGCCATCTACCGAGTGCAGCAGCTGCTGGGTATCGGGGCTGCCGATGAGGTCGCCGGTGAGCGTGAGAAACAGGATGCCGTCGGTGAGGGTGCTGGTAGTCGTCATGCGGGTGGCTTCGGGGCTCGAAGCCGGCTTAGGCAGAGAGTGGAGGGCTAGTGAGCAGGCGGCGTGGCAGCGGCTTTGGCGCGGCAGTCGCCGCAGATGCCGTACAAATTTAGGGAGTGATGCAGGATATGAAAGTTAAGCAGGTCGCCGACCATCGTTTGGATGCCGTGAATGCGGGGGTCACAGAACTCGACGACCTTGTGGCACTCGGTGCAAATAACGTGGTCGTGCTGCCGATAGCCATAGCTTTTTTCGTACTGCGCGAGGTTGCGGCCGAATTGGTGCTTGCTTACCAAGCCTTGCTCCACGAGCAAATCGAGGGTGTTGTACACCGTGGCGCGGCTCACTTGCAGGTTGCGCTCCTTCATGCCAGCATAGAGCTCCTCCACGTCGAAGTGGCCCGAGCGCACGTAAATTTCTTCGAGAATAGCGTAGCGCTCGGCCGTTTTGCGGAGGCCTTTGTTTTCGAGGTGCGCAGTGAAGATTTTTTTTACTTCTTCGAGGCGGTCGGTATTGAGCGTAGCCTGGCTGGAGGCGCTGGGGGTGTGCCGGGCTGCGTAGCCGGTTTCGGACGAGCCGCCGGCGCCCTGCGCCGCCTCGGCAGCCGCTGTAGCAAGAGATGAATTCACGGGATAAGACATATTAAAGATGCATCAGTAACCGGTAGCTTACACAAACACTACGACTAGCGTTAGGTTTCACTGCTCGAAATAAAGTGGGTAGTGGTTGGCGCAGCCGGGGTTGAAGGCCGCTTGGCACGCCGGGCAGGTATTATTGCACGCCAGGTAGCTACTAATACTGAGGGTAGTATGGCAATTGCCACAGTACACGGCGTGGGTGGCAAACTCGGCCTTGGGCCACACTACGGGGGCGTGGCCGGCCGCTTCCTCATGGCAGTGAATGCAGCCGTAGAACGTGTCGCAGCATTTCAGGCGCAGGGCGATAATGTCGCGCTCGCTGTGGTAGTGCGCGCACTGGGTGCGGGCGTTCATGGCGGTGCCAGCCAGGGCGATGGGCGCTAGGGACATGGCTTAGGAGTCGAAGCGCTCGACCTGCAACACGCCATTCACTTTGGAAAGGCGCTGGATGAGCTTGTTGAGGTGGTCGGTATCGTTGATGAACACCATAATCTGGCCTTCAAAAAAGCCATCGTTCGACTCTACCGAGATGGAGCGCATATTCACCTTGAGACTAGTAGAGATGATGCGCGTGACGTCGTTGACGATGCCCACCCGGTCGGAGCCCTTGAAGCGGATGCCCGCCAGAAAGGCCAGTTCGAGCTGGTCGGTCCACTTGGCGCGCACGATGCGATTACCGTAGTTCGACATCAAATCGACGGCGCGGTGGCAGGTCGTGCGGTGGATAATGAGGCCGGTTTCGGTTTCGAAGCCGAACACGTCGTCGCCCGGAATGGGGTTGCAGCAGCGCGCCAGGCTGTGGTTGAGCTTGTCGGTGTGCTCGCCCACCACCAGCATATCGGGGCGCACGCCCCTGATTTTTTGCACCTCGTTGTCGAAAGCCTTACGCTCCAGCAACGAGCCCGTACGCGCGGCGGCGGCGGGCTTAAACAAAGTGTCGCGGATTTCGCGGCCGTCGAGTTGGCCGGTGGCTAGCCGGTAGTAAAAATCCTGGGCGCTGGCAACGTTGAAATACGCGAGCACCCGCTGTAAATTCTCGGGCGTGTTTTCGACGCCAATCAGCTCCAGCCGCTTTTCCAGAATAAACTTACCATCGTCGGCCTTAGCGCGCTTATCGTCGCGCAGAAAATCCTTGATACGCGTCTTAGCCTTGCTGGTAATCACGTAGTTAAGCCAGTCCGGCGTCGGCTTCTGCTTGTGCGAGGTCAGAATCTCGACCTGGTCGCCGTTGCGCAGCTGGTAGCTGAAGGGCTCCAGCTTCTGGTTGACCTTGGCACCCAGGCAGCGCAGGCCGATGTGGGTGTGGATGTCAAAAGCAAAGTCGAGCGCCGTGGCCTTGTCGGGCAAAATCACCAGCTTACCCTTGGGCGTAAAGGTGTATACCTCCTTCACGAACAGGTTCTGGCGGAACTCATCCATGAATTCGAGCGCGCTGGAGTTGTTGCTTTCCAGCATCTCGCGCACGCGGTTGACCCAGGCTTCGAGCGTGCTTTCGGGCTGGAGGCTACCGGTATCCTTGTACTTCCAGTGGGCGGCGTAGCCTTTTTCAGCAATGTCGTCCATGCGCCGCGAGCGGATTTGCACCTCCACCCACTGGCCGGGGTGCGACATGACGGTCGTGTGCAGGCTCTCGTAGCCGTTGGCCTTGGGCGTACTCACCCAGTCGCGTAGGCGGTCGGGGTTAGGCTGGTAAAAGTCCGTCACGATGCTGTACACCTGCCAGCAGGCAGCCTTTTCCTGCTCGGGCGGCACATCCAGAATGACCCGGATGGCAAACAGGTCGTACACCTCCTCGAAAGTGACATTTTGCTTGCGCATCTTCTTAAGAATCGAGTAGATGCTCTTGGGCCGGCCCTTTATCTCGTAGCTGAAGCCCTGGGCTTTGAGTTCGTCGTCGATGGGCTGCACAAACTCCTTGATGAAGCGATTACGGGCACTCTGGCTCTGCTTCACCTTGCCTTTCAGCTCGTTGTACACCTCCGTATCGGTGTATTTGAGGTGCAGGTCCTCCAGCTCCGTCTTGATGGCGTAGAGGCCTAGCCGGTGGGCCAGCGGGGCGTAGAGGTAGATGGTTTCGCTGGCAATTTTGAGCTGCTTGTGGCGCGGCATCGAGTCGAGCGTGCGCATGTTGTGCAGGCGGTCGGCGAGCTTGATGAGAATCACGCGCACGTCCTCGCTCAGCGTGAGCAGCATCTTGCGAAAGTTCTCGGCCTGCTCGCTAGTACCCTGCTCGAAGACGCCCGAAATCTTGGTGAGGCCATCCACAATGCGGGCCACTTTGGGGCCAAAATCGCGCTCTACGTCCGAAATTTCGGTGGGCGTGTCCTCTACTACGTCGTGCAGCAGGGCCGCCACGATGCTGGTGGTGCCCAGCCCAATTTCCTCCACCGCAATCTGGGCCACGGCCAGCGGGTGCAGGATATAGGGCTCGCCCGACTTGCGGCGCATGTCCTTGTGCGCCTCCAGGCTTTGGTTAAAGGCCCTCTTAATCAGCTTGGTATCGCCGTCGTGCAGGTAGGGCTTAGCCGTGCGCAGCAGGCGGCGGTAGTGGCGCAGGATTTCCTGGCGTTCGGCTTCGAGGTCAATTACGGGAGGCATGATACTACAAATAACAGGCGCGGGGCTTAAATAGTAGCCAGAAGGTAGCATAAGCTTTGACTGGCCCGCAGAGCCAGGCGCCAGAGCCGTTGCCAAGGACCTTGCGGGGTCAGCCAAAGCTTATCCTACCCACCTCTTGCAGGGCTAGTAAATAACTCCTACCTTTGCGGCCCCGCAGCGAATGGCGACGGGCTAGCCCAATGCGGATGTGGCGAAATTGGTAGACGCGCCAGATTTAGGCTCTGGTTCCTTACGGTGTGTGGGTTCGAGTCCCTCCATCCGCACAGTTATCGAATGTGATGAATGTGAAAATGTGGGAGATGTGAAAATGAACTTGTAACATCTTCACATCTCCCACATTTTCACATTCATCACATTTTTTTTTAACCTTTCCGACTGGCAAGCCTCAGCTTGCTCCCACCGTTTTGAATATTACGCTTGACCGCAATGAGGAGCAGCTAACCGGGCTGCTGAACGTGCACCTCGACGAGGCTGACTACAACGACGCTGTAGAAAAGCAAATCAAGGAAACCACCAAGAAGGCGCAGTTCAAGGGCTTCCGCCCCGGCAAAGTGCCCGCTGGCCTGGTGCGCAAAATGTACGGCAAAGGCATTCTGGCCGATGAAATCAACCGCCTGCTGGGCAGCTCGGTTGATTCTTACCTGCGCGACAACAACGTAAAAATCCTGGGCGAGCCGATTCCGGTGCCGAGCGATGTTGATTTTGACACCGCTAAGTCGTTCGACTTCCAATTTGAGCTGGGTTTGCTGCCCGACTTCGAGCTGCCCGCCGAGAACCAGGTGGAACTGAAGCGCCCCGCCATCACGCTCGACGACGCCACCCTGGCCGAAACCAACGAGCAGATTACCCGCCAGTTTGGCGAAACCACCAACCCCGAAGCTGCTGAGGCTGATGATTACCTCTTCGGCAAGCTGAAGAAGGCCGGTGCCGAGGGCGAAGGTCAGACGGTGCTGCTGCCCATCAACAAGGTGAAAAATGGCCAGGAGCGCTTCATCGGCGCGAAAGCTGGCGACACGCTGACGTTTGACCTGAGCGACGCCTTCGGCGGCGACGCGGGTACTATCCGTAGCTTCTCGGGCTTGAGCAAAGAAGAGGCTAGCGGCGCTACCGGCGACTACGAGTTTGAGGTAGAAAAAATCAACCGCACGGCCGCTCCCGAGGAAAACCAGGAGCTGTTTGACAAGGTATTCGGCCCCGAGGCGGTTTCTTCGAAAGAGGAATTCGACGCCAAAGTGCGCGAGACCATCCAGGAGAACTACAACCGCGAGTCGGACAACCTGGTAAATCGTCGTCTCATCGACGCCATGATTGACAACACCACCATCCAGATTCCGGTGGAGTTCTTCAAGAAGTGGTTGGTGCGCGCCAACGAAGGCAAGCTTGACGCCGCTACGGTAGAGCAGCACTACTCAGACTACGAGCGCGAGCTGAAGTGGAGCCTCATCCGCAACAAGGTGGTGGAAGACATGGGCCTCAAAGTAGAGACCGACGAAATCCGCGACCGCGTGCTGGACAAGATTTTGGGCCAGTTTGGCGGTGGCATGCAGCTGACCGACGAAATGCGCCAGGGCATGGTGGGCTTTGCCGACAACTACCTGAAGCAGGAGAACGGCAAGAGCTACGTGCAGGAGTACGAAGCCATTCTGGCAGAGAAAGTAGTAGAGGCCCTGCGTGGCAAAGTTGTTGTTACGGATGAGCCCGTAACGGCCGAAGAATTCCGCAACCAGAACGAAGGCTAAACCTTCGGGCTAGTTGCCAGTTAAAAAAGCCCTTACGCCCCGCGTAAGGGCTTTTTTGTTGTGCGTGGACTCTGTGAGTCCGCGCGTGGTAAGGTTGTTCAGACTACCCACGCGCGGACTCACAGAGTCCACGCTACAACATTCGGCCACCCTACTCGTCTTTTGCTTTTGAACACGGGCCAGCGGAAGCTTGCCCTACACTTTACCCACATGCTGAATAAACAAGAGTTTCGCAAATTTGCTGTAAAGCATCAGGGCCTCAACGGCTTAGCCGTGGACCAGTATATTCACAACGTAGAAGGTCAGACGCGCGGCGGGCTCATCATGCCCACCAACATGACCCGCTCGGTGATTGAGGAGCGCCCGCAGAACTTCCGCGAAATCGACGTGTTCTCGCGCCTCATCATGGACCGCATCGTATTTCTGGGTACGGCTGTGGACGACTACATCGCCAACATCCTGACGGCGCAGATGCTGTTCCTGGAATCGGCCGATTCGAAGAAGGACATCCTGCTGTACATCAACTCGCCCGGTGGCTCGGTGTACGCAGGCCTCGGCATTTATGACACCATGCAGTACGTGAACCCTGACGTGGCTACCATCTGCACGGGCCTCGCGGCTTCGATGGGTGCGGTGTTGCTGGCTGGCGGTGCCAAGGACAAGCGTTCGGCCCTGCCCCACGCCCGCGTGATGATTCACCAGCCCAGCGGTGGCGCACAAGGCCAATCGACGGATATCGAAATCACGGCTCGCGAGATTCTGAAGCTCAAGAAGGAGCTGTATGACATTCTGGCAAAACACAGCGGCAAAACGTACCAGGAAATCTACGACAACTCGGAGCGCGACTACTGGATGCGTGCCGACGAGGCCAAAGAATACGGCCTGATTGATGAGGTACTGGAGAAAAAGCCCGCCTAAACCGCAGCTTTAATTGATTTTGGGATACGCCCGCTGCGCGGGCTAGTTATTCCGAGATTTGTTGCCTTGGGAAAGAGGCCGTTCGATTGGACGGCCTTTTTTCTTGGATTTTTTGCCTAGGGGCAACTAAAGCTGGGAGCAACGTCTTTAGTGCAGCGAGTCTCCTAGGGCTGGCCGGGCGTAATACTGGGCAGCTAGCTTATCTTTGTGGCCGTTTTCTTTTGAAGGCGGTTTCTCTACCGATTATTCCCGATGCCAGAAATAGCGTGCTCCTTTTGTAATAAGCCCAAGCGTGACGTCGCGGTAATGATTTCGGGCATCAATGCCCACATCTGCGAGAAGTGCGTGGCGCAGGCCCAGCACATTCTGAGCGAGGAAACCAAGCTGCAAGCCGAGGCCCGCACGCCCAAGTTCAACCTCATCAAGCCCCGCGAAATCAAAACCCACCTCGACCAGTACGTGGTGGGCCAAGACGAAGCTAAGCGCGTGATGAGCGTGGCGGTATACAACCACTACAAGCGCCTGATGCAGAAGCCGCAGCACGACGAAGTGGTGATTGAGAAGTCGAACATCATCATGGTGGGCGAAACCGGGACCGGCAAAACTTTTCTGGCGCGCATGCTGGCCAAGATTCTGCAAGTGCCCTTCTGCATTGCCGATGCTACGGTGCTCACCGAGGCGGGCTACGTGGGCGAAGACGTAGAAAGCATCTTGACGCGCCTGCTGCAAGCCGCTGACTACAACCTCGAAGCGGCCGAGCGCGGCATCGTGTACATCGACGAGATTGATAAGATTGCCCGCAAGAGCGACAACCCCAGCATCACGCGCGACGTGAGCGGCGAGGGCGTGCAGCAAGCGCTGCTGAAGCTGCTGGAAGGCACGCACATCAACGTGCCGCCGCAGGGCGGGCGCAAGCATCCCGACCAGAAGATGATTTCGGTGAATACCGAGAATATTTTGTTCATGTGCGGCGGGGCGTTTTCGGGCATCGACCGCATTATCAAGAGCCGCTTGAACACTAAGCCAATGGGCTTCTCCAAAACCAACCTGGACGAGAACGTGGACACGCAGAACTTCCTGCGCTACGTGTCGGCCCAGGATATCAAGAGCTTTGGCCTGATTCCCGAGTTGATTGGGCGCCTGCCCGTGCTCACGCACCTCAACCCGCTGGACAAGAGCACGCTGCGCCTGATTTTGACGGAGCCCAAAAACTCGCTGGTGCGGCAGTACAAGCGCTTGTTTGGCATGGAGAATATCGCGCTCTACTTTACCGACGAGGCGCTGGAGTACATTGTGGAGCGCGCTGATGAGTACCGGCTCGGGGCGCGCGGGCTGCGCTCCATTTGCGAGAGCATTATGACCGATGCCATGTTTGAGATGCCCTCGGAGGCGGGCGTGGTGGAGTTTACCATCACCGAGAGCTACGCGCGCAGCAAGTTTGAGAAGTCGCCGCTGCGGCTGATGCGGGCGGCGTAGTGCGGCGTTGCGCAACCCCTTTTTACTGGGCGGGCGGTGGGCTTTCAAGAGTCTACCGCCCGCTTTTGCTTGTGGGGCGGCCGGGCGGCGGCGCTATCTTGCAAAGCCGTTGGGGCCAGTTTCTGGCGGCTCATAAGGTATGACGATAACTGAACGCGGGCAGCGGCTGCTGGGCGTGCGCCCCGAAGAAGGGCGCACGGTGTGGTTGTTTTTCCTGCACAATTTCCTGCTGGGGGTCGGCACCATATTGGTGTACGTGGCGGCCAACGTGCTGCTGCTCGAAAATAACCCCGAGCGCAACCTACCGCTGGCCTACGGCGTGGCCGCGCTGGCCATGCTGGCTACTGGCAAGCTCTACGGCTACTACGAGCACCACTGGCTGCTGCAAAAGCTGGCCGTGCGGGTGCTCCTGGCGGCGGTGACCCTTGCGGGCGTGCTGGGTGTGCTGGTGGTAGTGGGCCACTCCGTGGCGGCGGCCGTAGCCATTATGGCGGGTTACCGAGTCATTTATTTGCTGACCAACCTAGAGTTTTGGGGCGTATCGGCAGTGGTGTTTGACGTGCGGCAGGGCAAGCGGCTGTTTGGCATCATCAGCGCGGGCGACATGCCGGCCAAAGCGATGGGCGCGGTGCTGGCTATTTTTATCCACAGCAACGCCGACCTGCCGTGGCTACTGGCTACGGCCTTCGGCGCCTACCTGCTGGCGCTGCTGGCCCTGCGCGCTACGCTACGCTCGCACGTAGTGGAGGCAGCCCCGGTGGCCCGCCGGGCGCGGGCGCAGGCAGTGGCCCCGGGGCTGCGGCGCTGGTTTGGCGACAGCCGCATGGTGCAGACCATGTGCCTGAGCCTGCTGGCCCTGGCCGCCGTGACGACGGGTATCGAATACCTGTTTTTTGTGAACGTAAAGCACCGCTTCCACGATGAGGCGGCCATTATGCGCTACGTGGGCACGGTACTGGTGAGCACTTACCTCGTAGCGATGCTCTTCAAGTTGCTACTCTCGCAGCACACCGTAGACCGGCTGGGGGTGCGCTGGGTGCTGCTGGCCCTGCCGGCCGTGATGCTGCTGGCCTTAGCTGGCTACGCAGGCGTGAATCGGGCCGAGGTAGAATCGACCTTATTATACTTCTGCGGCTTGTACCTGGGGCTGGAAGTGCTGCGCCGGGCAGTATTCGACCCCGTATTTCTGCTCCTGTTTCAACCCCTGACGCCCACCGAGCGCCTGCAAGCGCACACGCTGGCCAAGGGGCTCTACGAGCCGCTGGGTATGGCGCTGGGCGGCGGGCTGCTGTTTGCCCTGCACGCGCTGCCGGGCGGCCAAACGTGGGGGCCGTTTTTGTGGATGGGCTTGCTGATGGCTGCCGTGCTGGGGCTGCTGCTGCGCACGTATCGCCAGTACGTGGCTGAGCTACAGCACGCCCTGAGCCGACGCTTTGCCGAAGACCTACCCCGTGTGGAGACGACCGCCGGCCCGGCCGATGCGGCGGCCCCCACTGCCAGCCCGGCCGATATTCGGCAGCTAGCCCGCGCGCTGCCCGGCAAGGCTACCCGGCCGCAGGCCACCCAGCAGTTGCTGCGCCTCGGCGATGCGGCGCTGCCCACCTTGGCCGAAGTACTCAGCGCCGACACCGACCAAACGCTGGTGCGCCGCGTGGCGCAGGTGTGCGGCCGGCTGCGCACGCCCGCCAGCCGCCAGCTACTGGTGGCACTGGCCCGGCAGCCGCACCTGTTTCGGCGCGAGGCCGCGTTGCGGGCTTTGCGCCATTTTGACGTGCTACCGCACGAGGTGCCGTTATTCCAGGCACTGGTACACGATGAGTTGCAGCTGGCCCAGCAACTGCTGCATGGCCAGGCCACGGCCAGTGCCGAGCTGGCCGGCTGCCTCGACTATGAGCTACTGCGCACCCAGCAGCGGGTTTTTGCCCTGCTCGGGCAGATTTATCCGCCGCAGCTCATTGCCGACGCCCAGCGCGGCGTGGCCACCGCCGCCCGCGAGCGCCAAGCCAACGCCCTCGAAATCCTCGATAACAGCATTGCCCGGCCTACCTACCAGGGCTTGCAGGCCTTGCTGAGCCTGGCCCCGCCCGCCGAAAAGGAACGCACCTTCGACCGCCTGCTGGGGCCGCTCCTAGCCCCCGCTCCCATCATCGAAACCATCGTGGAGCGCGGCGAAACCGCCTTTACCGACTGGACCGTGCGCGCCGCCCTCAACCACTGGCAGCCTACGGCCGCCACCGTAGCGGCGCTCTCGCCGCACCTGCGCAGCCCCAGCTCACTGGTGCGCGAGAGCGCCTTTGCCATCCTGGCGCGGCTGGCCAGCCAGCACCCCATCCTGTATCAGCAAGTACACGCTGCCCACCAAACCCTCGACGCGCTGCTTATGAGCCACGCCGCCACTACTTCGCATATCAGCGCCGCCGAGCGGGTAGCGGTGCTCCAACAAACGGCCTTATTTGCCGAAACGCCCGAGAACGTGCTCAGCAGCATCGTGCCTATCATGCACGAAGTCAGCTTCGAGGCCCGCCAACAGATTTTTGCGAAGGGCGACCTCGGTGCCTCGCTTTTCATCGTGTACGAAGGCAAAGTGGGCGTTTTCAACGGCGCGCAGCAGCTGGCCACTTTTGGCAAGGGCGACTTTTTTGGTGAGCTGGCCCTGCTCGATGCGGAGCCGCGCTCGGCCTCGGCGGTGACGCAGGAGGCTAGCACAGTTTTTCGTCTCGACCAAGAAGACTTTTACGACGTGATGGAGGAGCGGCCCGAGGTGCTGCGCAACATTATGAAAGTGCTGTGCCAGCGCCTGCGCCGGCAGAACGAGGCGCTGCAAGTAGCAAAATAGCCCGTAAAAAACGTCCGTCATGCGGAGCTTGCCGAAGCATCCCTCCCGCTTCCTCCAACGGTGCGAGTGAGGTGCTTCGGCAAGCTCAGCATGACGGACGTTTATATTTTATTTACGCTACGCCACTACCTCGTAGGTCATTATCGGATTCGCCTTGTTTTTGAGCTTGAGTTCACCAATCGGGGCGCACTGGAAGCTTTCCCTAATGCGCTCGTAGATGGCCTCGGTGATGACAATTTGGTTGGGCTGGGCGGCCGATTGCAGACGCTGGCTCACGTTGACGGTGTCGCCGATTACGGTGTAGTCCAGGCGCCTGAGGCTAGCCGAGCCGATATTACCCGATACCATTTCGCCGGTATTGATGCCGATACTGATGGCGGGGTGGTAGTCGGTGCCGTTGGGCAGCGGGTCGTGGGTGCCTTGCAGCTGGGTGCGCACGGCCAGGGCTGCGTCGAGGGCGCGGTCGAGGTGGTACTCGCCTCGGAAGACAGCCATCACGGCATCCCCCATAAACTTGTCGATGTAGCCGCCGTGAGCGATAATCTCGCGCACAATCTCGTCGAAATACTTATTGAGCAAGCCCACTACCGTGGCGGCCGACTGCGTTTCGGAAAGCGAGGTGAAGCCACAGATATCCACGAACATCACCGTGGCCTCGACCGTCTCGCTGGCCAGTAGCTTGTTCTCGAAGCCCGGCCTAGCCATGAAGTTGATGACCGTTTCATCGACGTACATGCGCAGGATGTTGTTTTCCTGGATGGCCTTCATCGTGTCGCGCAGCTGCTGCACGTGGCTGGCGGTCTTCTCGATGGTCAGCTCCAAGTCGTTGAAATCAACCGGCTTGCACACGAAGTCGAAGGCCCCGCCGTTCATGGCGGCCCGGATATTCTGCATGTCGCCGTAGGCCGACACCATCACCGTTTTGGTGACGGGGCTGGCCTCGGGCAGGCGGCCGAGCAGCGTGAGGCCATCCATCACGGGCATGTTGATGTCGCTGAGCACAATGTCGGTATCGGGGTGCTCGCTGAGGCGTTCAAGGGCCTCCTGGCCGTTGGCGGCGAAGAGGAACTCGTAGGCATTCTCGCGAATTTTGCGGCGGAATTTCTGCTTGATGAGCAATTCCAAATCGGCCTCATCATCGACGACCAGGATTTTCGTTTTCATAGAGAAGGAATGGCGTGGAGCTTTTCCTTGAGCGCGGTAAAATCGACCGGCTTGGTCAGGAAATCGTTGGCTCCTAGTTGCATAGCCTGGGCGTGGGTTTCGGTGTCGCCATAGGCGGTGAGCATCATCACGAGCGGCGGGGGCGGCGGCAGGGGGTCCTGCTTCACGTGGCGCAGCAGCTCGAGGCCGCTCATGCCGGGCATGTTGATGTCGGAGAGAATGAGCACGACTTCGCTAGGGTGGTCGCGCAAAAACGTGAGCGCCTCCTCGCCCGAGTAGGCGAAGGAAAAGGCAAACTCGCCGCTGCGGATTTCGCGCCGGAAGCGCTGCTCGAACAGCAGCCGCACATCGGGCTCGTCGTCAACTACCAAGATTTTCATGGGTGGTAAAGATAAGAAAAGCGGGCGCGGCTAGGCCGGCAGCCGGATGGTGAAAGTGGTGCCCTGGCCCTCTTGGCTGGCTACGGCCAAGGTACCGCCGTGGCCTTTGGTAATGATGTCGTAGCTAAGCGACAAACCCAGGCCGGTGCCCTCGCCGGTGGGTTTGGTGGTGAAAAAGGGCTGAAATATCTTGGCTTGCACCTCGGCCGGCATTCCCATGCCATTGTCGGCCACGCAGATTTCGACCTGCGGCCCGACCTGCCGGGTGCGCACCTGCACGGTAGGCGCGTAGCCGGCTTCGCCCGTTTGCTGGCGCTTTTGCACGGCGTAAAAGGCGTTGCCGAACAGGTTGAGCAGCACCCGGCCCAGGTCGGTGCCGGCGGCCTCCACTAGGGGCAGCGCCGGCGCAAAATCGGTTTCGAGCTTGGCGTTGAAGGTTTTGTCCTTGGCACGTAAGCCCTGGTAGGCTAGCCGCAGGTATTCATCGGCTAGGGCATTGATGTCGGTGGGCCGGCGCTCGCCGGTGCTCGTGCGGCTGTGCTCGAGCATGCCCTTGACGATGGCGGCGGCCCGCTGGCCGTGGTGGCTGATTTTGCCCAGGTTCTGGCTTAGGTCATCGGCTAAGGCCGTAACTTCCTCAGCATCTCCGGCCGCTTGGGCTTCCTTCAGTTCGTCTACGAGTTCAGCGCTGACTTCCGAGAAGTTGTTGACGAAGTTGAGCGGGTTCTGAATCTCGTGGGCGATGCCGGCCGTGAGCTCACCCAGGCTCGCCATTTTTTCCTTCTGAATAAGCTGGGCCTGGGTAGCGCGCAGGTCGGTGAGCGAGCGTTGCAGCTCGGCCGTGCGCTCAGCTACCTGGTTTTCAAGGGTTTCATTTTGACTAGCTAGTAGTGCTTGCTTCTCCTGCTCCTGGGCCAGGGTTTGGGCCGAAAGCTTTTCTATCTCACCCAGCTTCACTTGCAGCAACTCGGCATCGCGGGCAAATTCGCGGGCCAGAAACAGCGAGATGCCCAGCGCCGGCGGCAGAAAGATGAAGAGGAAGGTGAGCGTGGTTACCAGCGGGGGCAGCTTGGTTCCGCTAGCCTGCGCAGCCACCGACCCGAGCACGGCCAGCAGCGCTACCGCGAAGCCCACTCCGATAATGGAGGCACCCCCCTGCTGCTGGCGCAAGGCCCGGCCCGTCAGGCGCAGCTGCTCGGCCGTGGCGAGCACGATGGCCAATAGATAGGCGACAAAATTCCCTTGCTGACCGTAGGAGTTCACGAAAGACAGGGCCCAATAGGTCATTAAGGCGCCGCAGCTCAGGCACAAGCTGGCATAGAGCCAACCGGGCCGGAACCCAAACAACGCGTACAGCGCCCGCGCGGCCCACAGGCTGCTCGCACACAGCAGCAGGTACACTAGCATCACCGCGGCCAGGAATTCGGCTGGCGAGGAGTAGTGTAGCAGCTGGCCGAAGTAGAGGCCCAGTGCGCCTAGGCTCAACGCGCCCGTATAAAAAGCAAAGTATAGATTGGCGCGCCGCGCCGGGTTGTAATAGAAGAAGGCCAGGTGTAGCAACATGAGCAGCCCGGCCACGCTCCCCACCGCGATAAAGACAGTTAGGGTAGTAGCTCGCTCAGCAGTCGCCTTTCGCAAATGTGTTGCACTCAGTAGGCTCGCACTAAAATACGGCGACTCAGTTATATTTTTCTGCATCAGCGGGTGGTACCAGGAGGCCAGGCGCACGGCCAGCACATGCGTTGCGCGGCCAGTGCCAGACAGCTCCAGCAGCTCGGGCAGATTGGCGTTCACCTGCACCCGGGCGGGGTCGGGATGCACGGTGCCGTCGCGCCCCAGCAGCTGCCCGTCGAGGTATATCTCCCAGGCGCCGTTGTCGTTGGCTTGCAGCAACAGCGCGCGCTGCCGCAGGCTGTCGCTAAGCCGGAAACGCAACCGCAGCCAGCTGATGCCCGCGTTCAGGCCCAAGGGCAACTCGCGCCGGGGCCGGGCAGGATTAAGCGTATCCCAACTGCTATCATCGAAGTCAGGCCGGGCCCAGGCCAGATTGTCGCCGATGTGGTAGCGCCAGCCTTTTGCCAGCAGCAGACCGGTAGCGGGCAAGCGGTCGACACTGATAGAAGCCGTATCGGTTGGCGCGGGCGCGGCGGTAGCAGTGCCGAGCATCAGCCAACAGATTGCGAGCAGTAAATAATAGCGCATAGGCAACAGGGGCGCCACGCGGCAAGCTAGTGGCCTAGTATGTACTCAATAAAAGAAAAATCTGTATTTTACCTCGGCAAGCTAACCACAAACTCGGTGCCCTGTCCTTCAGTGCTAGCCACGGCCAGCGTGCCACCGTGGCCCTGCTCAATAATGTCGTGGGCGAGCGAGAGGCCCAGGCCAGTGCCCTCGCCGCTGGGCTTGGTGGTGAAGAAGGGCTGGAAAATACGCTCGCGCACGGCGGCTGACATGCCCGTGCCGTTGTCGCTCACCACGATTTTCAGCCACTCGCCGGCTAGTTCGGTGCGCACGCCCACGGTGGGCGCGTAGCCCGGCTCACCGCTTTGCTGGCGCTTCTGCACGGCGTAAAAAGCATTGGTGAACAGGTTGAGCAGCACCCGGCCTAGGTCGCCGGGCACGGCCTGAATGAGCGGCAGCCCCGGGGCCAGCGCGGGCTGCAAGGTGGCGTTGAAGGTCTTATCCTTAGCGCGCAGGCCGTGGTAGGCTAGCCGCAGGTACTCATCGGCCAGGGCGTTCACGTCGGTGGGCTGGCGCTCGCCGGTGCTGGCGCGGCTGTGCTCGAGCATGCCGCGCACGATGCCCGCCGCCCGGCCGCCGTGCTGGGCAATGCGCGCCAGGTTCTGCTTAAGGTCGGTGAGCAGTTCGGCCTCAAGGGTGCGGTCGCGGGTGGGGCTAGTGCGCTCCTCGGCCAGCTCGGCTACCAGCTCCACGCTCACATCGGCAAAGTTGTTGACGAAGTTGAGCGGGTTTTGAATCTCGTGGGCGATGCCCGCCGTGAGCTCACCCAGGCTAGCCATCTTTTCGCTCTGGATGAGCTGGTCTTGGGTGGCTTGCAGCTCGGCCAGGGCGGCGCGCAGCTCGTCGGTCTGGCGGGTAAGCGCGGCAGTGCGGTAGTTTACCTCGTATTCGAGCGTCTGGCTTTGGGTGGCAATAGCGCGCTGCTCCTGCTCAGCAGCCTGGCGGGCCTCCGTTTCAGCCGTGATGGCCTTGGACTGGCTGCGGGCTATCAGCAGAAAAACACCGCCCCAGAGTATCACCAGGCCCTCCAGGTTGTCGACGGCGCCGGTATTCAGTTTCTTGGTGAAGGGCTGTGCCAGCATCTCCACTGTGAGCAGCACCATGCCCGGCAGCAGCGCCACGGCCACCCACCTTGCCGGCTGGTAGGTGCGCAGCCGCCAGCCGATGGCAATGCCGATGCCCATCATAAAGGCCAGAAACATGCTGTCTAGCCAATCGAATACCGGCCCACCTATCAATAGTCCCAGCACCGTAATAACGGCGGCCGGGCGCCAGAGGCGCGTCAGCCAGCGGTCCCACGCTGGCAGGCGCTCGGGAATATTCAGGGCTTTGCGCCCCCAGTACATCAGCCCGATGGCCGACGGCGCGGCCATATACAATTCACCACCTGCCATATAGTCAGTCAGTTATGATTTCAGCCGTTAGCTTTTAGCGGCTAGCTGTTAGCTTTATTTTCGTACCTCAGGTGGCTAGCCCATCTCGCCTACCGAAACGGCAGCCGCACCACAAACTCGGTAAACTCGCCCTCGCGACTATCCACGGTCAGGGTGCCGCCGTGGCCCTGCACCACGATGTCGTGGGCCAGCGAGAGGCCCAGACCGGTGCCCTCGCCGCTGGGCTTGGTGGTGAAAAAGGGCTGAAAAATCTTCTGCCGCATGGCCTCCGGAATGCCCGTGCCGTTGTCGCGAATGCAGATTTCGACCTCCTCGCCCGCCCGGCGCGTGCGCACCTGCACGGTGGGCGCGTAGCCGGGCCCGGCGGCCAGCTGGCGCTTCTGCACGGCGTAAAAGGCATTGGTGAAGAGGTTGAGCAGCACCCGGCCCAGGTCGCCGGGCACAGCGGGCACCAGCGGCAGCAGGGCCGCAAACTCGGTGTTGAGGGTGGCGTTGAAGGACTTATCCTTGGCGCGCAGGCCGTGGTAGGCCAGCCGCAGGTACTCGTCGGCCAGGGCGTTCACGTCGGTGGGCTGGCGCTCGCCGGTGCTCTGGCGCGAGTGGGCCAGCATGCCGCGCACAATGCTAGCCGCGCGCTGGCCGTGCTGGTTGATTTTGTGCAGGTTGTGGCGCAGGTCGCTCAGCAGCTCGTCTTCGAGGCCGGCGTCGGGCGCGGGGCTGGCCTGCTCGGCTTCGAGCTCGGCCACCAGCTCCTGGCTCACATCAGCAAAGTTGTTAACGAAGTTGAGCGGGTTCTGAATCTCGTGGGCGATGCCCGCCGTGAGCTCGCCTAGGCTAGCCATTTTTTCGCGCTGAATGAGCTGCTGCTGGGTGGCGCGCAGCTCAGCCAGGGCGTGGTGCAGCTCATCGGCCTGCTGGGTGAGGGCGGCGGTGCGGGCGGCCACCAAGCGCTCCAGGTCGGCGTTGCGGGCGGCGGCCAGTCGCAGCTGGCGCTCTTCTTCCTCGCGCCGGGCCTGCAACTTGGCCAAGGTCTTTTTCTGGTAAAAAGCCAGGGCGATGAAGCCGGCGAACCATAGGAAATTGAGCCGGCTCCACTTTTGGTAATAGGCGTTGTAGGGCGCTTTGAACTGGTAATGACCCAGTTCCATCGCTACGCCGATTACCCGGTACAACGTCGGCACGGTAAGGGCCCACAGCATGGTGGCGGCCGGGCGGTAGTGGCGCGCGCCCAGCAGCACAGCCACCACCACCCCGTGGACAAACAGAATGTACCACTCCGACAGCAGGTTATCGCGATAACGCAACGCGGCTGTTACCCCAAAACCCACCACTGCCGGCAGCCACAGCAGGAGCAGCCAGGCGCGGGCGCGGGGCATGCGCCGCGGCTTGTCGAGCAGCGAGCGCACCACCGCAATCAGCATCCAGGCCAGGCCCGTGGCCGCCAGCAGGCGCCAATTGTAGAGGTTCTGCCAATTTTGCCAGTCGGGTATGGGTTGCTTCATAGCGCGCGGGTCAGGCGGCCAGGCGGCCACTCGGCAAACCTAGCACGAACGACCTGATTTACGCACACCCGGCCCGCGCTTTGCACCGCTAGCCCAGCGCCTGTTCGGCGGCTTCGCGCTCGGCGGGCGTGTTCACGTTGCGCAGGGCCTCGCCGGCGGGCGTGGGCAGCACCTCCACATCGCTGTTGATGAGCATCTTGCGCGGGCACGAGTACCCCAGCCCTAGAAAGCGCAGCAGTTCAGGGTAAGCCCGCGGCTCGAAAATAGTGATGAGCGGCTCGGGAAACTCATTGCCCGGGCTCTGGAAAGCCGTGGCCAGCCGCTCGGGCCGGCGGCCAGCCACCAATTCGCGCAGCACCCTGGCCGTGAGGAACGGCAGGTCGCAGGCCAGCACCAGCCACGCTGCATTGGGGTCGTGCCGAAAGGCCGACAGGATGCCGCCCAGCGGCCCCAGCCCCAAAAACGTATCGGGCAGTGGCTGCAAGCCGGCCGGCAGCTCGGCCGCCTGCTCAGCGCGCACCGACACGAATACGTCCTGGCACACCTCGGCCAGCAGGCCGGCGGCTACCTCGCGCTGCTCGCGGCCGGTGGCGCCGTAGCGCAGGCGGCCCTTATCAGTTTGCATGCGCTGGCTGAGGCCACCGGCCAGCACCAGGCCACGCAAGGGGGCTTGGCGAGCGGCCAGCCACTGCTGCACCCAGGCGGCCAAGCCAGCGGTATCACTCAGGGCAAACTGCGGGAGCTGCGCGTGCTGCGGCAGATGGGCTTGCAGGTACTCAGGAATTTCGGTTACGCCGGGGGCCAGCACGAAGGCCTGCACGTCGGTTAGCTTGTCGAGCTTGTGGGCCAGCGACTTACGCGGGTCGATGAGCACGATTTGGTGACGGGCGCGGAAGTGGTTGCCGTTTACCAGCGCCAGGCTGGCGCCGGCCAGCAGCGCGGGCTGCGAAAAGCGGTCGATGGGGCGCCGCTCGTCGAGGCGGCGGAAGTGAATTTTATCGGTCAGCTCGGCGGTGGCGCCGGCTTGCAGCAGCGGGCTCAGCGCCTGGGTGGCGTCGGCGTCGCCGCTGGCGTGGTCGGCATCGACGTAGCCCACGCGGTGGCCAGTGGGAGCCAGCGCGGCCGTGAGGCTGGCGGCCAGCCGCTGAATATCGCCGCAGGGCGCCCCCAGAAACGCCAGCTCGTGGCGGGCAAATTCGCCGAGGTCGGGGCGGGAGAGGTCGGCGTGCTTGGAGCGGGGGGCGCGGATTTCAGTCATAGCTTCACAACAATTCAGCGGAAAATTAGCTTGGATTTCCGTTGTCAATCGTCCTTTTTCCTTCCTCCTACGTGCTTTCCGTCGAAGATGCCGCCCGCCGGGTGCTGGCTACTGCCCACCTGCTGCCCACCGAAACCGTACCGCTGGCCCAGGCCGTGGGCCGCGTGCTGCGTCAGGCCGTGGCAGCCGACCGCGATTTTCCACCCTACGACCGAGTAACGATGGATGGCATCGCCCTGTCCTTCGCTAGCCTGGCCGCCGGCCAAACCACCTTCCCCATCGAGCGCACGCAACTGGCCGGCGCTGCGCCCACGCCGCTAGCAACCTCACAGGCGGCCATCGAGATAATGACCGGCGCGGCCCTGCCGCCCGGCACCGATACCATTATTCGCTACGAAGACCTGGATTTCAGCGACACCCCTAGCCGCCAGGCTACCGTGCGCGTGGCGCCGCCCCGCGCCGGCCACAACGTGCACGCCCAGGGCAGCGACCAACGCGCCGGCACCCAGCTGCTAGTCCCCGGCCACGTGCTCAGCCCCGCCGAAATAGCCGTGGCCGCCACCGTAGGCGCCGCCACCCTGGCCGTGGCGCGCCGCCCGCGCCTGGCCGTGGTGAGCACCGGCGACGAAATCGTGGACATCGACGCCACGCCCCTGCCCCACCAGATTCGGCGCTCCAACGGCCCCATGCTGAGCGCCGCCCTGGCCCTGGCCGGCTGCGATAGCCAAGAGTTTCACCTGCCCGACGACCTGGCTTCGCTCAAAAAAGAGCTACCCGCGCTACTGGCCGATTTCGATGCGGTGCTGCTGAGCGGCGGCGTGTCGAAGGGCCAGGCCGATTTTCTACCGCAGGCGTTGCGCGAGGTGGGCGTGACGGAGATTTTTCACCGGGTGGCGCAGCGGCCGGGGCAGCCGTTCTGGTTTGGGCAGGTGCCGGGGGGGGCAGTGGTGTTTGCGCTGCCTGGCAACCCGGTGGCCACATTTGCCAACTACTACCGCTACGTGCAGCCCTGGCTGCGCCAGTGCCAGGGGCTGCCCGCCGAGGCCAGCCAGCCGGCTTTTGCCGAACTGGCCGGCCCGGTCGAGTTCAAGCCGGCACTCACCTATTTCCTGGCCGTGCGCCTCGAAAACGACCCTAGCGGCCGCCTGCTGGCCCACCCCGCCCCCACCGCCGGCTCGGGCGACCTGGCAGGCCTGCTCGCCGCCGATGGCCTGCTGGAGCTGACGGCCGGGCAAACGCAGTTTGCCGCCGGCTCGGCGTGGCCGGTGTGGTGGTTTCGGGGCTAGCCCGCTCTTCGCGCAAAACGCAAAAAGCCGCTTGCTTCTCTGGGAAGCAAGCGGCTTTTCAGTTGATAGGCAACGGCCGTTCCGGCACGCTAACCAAGTCTTTTACCCAGACTCATTACTTAAACAGCGTCAGGGCTTTAAGGAACGTTTGGGACACGCCCCAGGCTAGCGGAATGCCTACGTAGAGCCAGGCCAGCACCGTGGAGCCGCCGGTAGTTGCCTCGGGGGCAGCGGAGGAAGTTGATTGCGGATTCATCTTAGTTGACAAGTAAGAAGTGAAAAACGAGGCCTAGTGGCCGCCCGCTTCGATGGTAACCGGGCCTTTTTCCTGGTATTTCTCGTTCACGGCCGTCACGGCTAGGTCGGCTATCAGGCCCACAGCCAGCAGGCCCGCCATAGTGTAGAACACCGGCTGGTAGGTAGCCGCGCCCGTGAGCCCCGAGGCTTTGGCATGCTCCGTCAAGTTGCTCACTATCAAGTGGCCCACGATGGCGGCGGTGCTCCAGGCCGTGAGTAGACGCCCGTGAATGGCCCCTACCTGATACTTTCCAAACAAATCGGACAGGTAGGCCGGAATGGTAGCGAAGCCGCCGCCGTACATGCTGATAATCACGCAGCAAACTACCACGAACAAGGACAGCTGGGCGTTGTGGCTCAGCGTGGGCGCAATGGCGTAGAGCAGGATGCCCAGCCCGAAGTAGATGGCGTAGGTCACCTTGCGGCCCAGCTTATCGGAGGCCGACGACCAGAAGAAGCGCCCCAGCAGGTTGAACAAGCTGAGCAGGCCCACGAAGCCGGCGCCGGCGGCCACTAGGGCGGCTTCCGTCATACCCTGCCCTTTGGCAGTGCCCTTGATAACCAACTGAATGAGCGGCGAGGCCGTTTCGAGCACACCGATACCGGCCGTTACGTTGCAAAGCAGCACCACCCACAGCAGCCAGAACTGCGGCGTCTTGATGGCGTTGTCGGCCGATACGTTGCCGGTGGTAATGAGTGCGCTGTGCTCCTCGCTGGGCACGTAGCCGGCGGGCTTCCAGTCATCGGCCGGCACCCGGATGGTCCATACGCCCCACTGCATGAATAGCAGGTAGATAATCCCCATCACGATGAATGTGGGCGCCACGCCCTGCGGGGCCGACGTTTTGAAGTGTGCCATCAGGCTGGTAGCCAGCGGCGAGCCTATCATGGCACCGCCCCCAAAACCCATGATGGCCATGCCCGTAGCCACGCCCTTGCGGTCGGGAAACCACTTAATGAGCGTGCTCACCGGCGAGATGTAGCCGATGCCCAGCCCAATGCCACCCACGAAGCCGTAGCCGAAATAAAGCAGGAAAATATTGTGCAAATGGATGCCGAGCGAGCCAATCAGGAAGCCGCCGCCGAAGCACAGCGATGCCGCCAGCATAGCTTTGCGCGGCCCCACGCGCTCTAGCCACTTGCCAAAAATGGCCGCCGACAGGCCCAGCAGCACAATGGCGATGGAGAAGGTCAGGCCTATCTGGGCCAGCGTCCAGTCGTCGGGAGCCGGATGGTCGGCGTCGCCGCTGATGAGCGAGCCCAGCGGCTTGTTGAATACGCTAAAGGCATAGGCCTGCCCGATGGCCAGGTGAATGGCCAGCGCGGCGGGTGGCACCAGCCAGCGGTTGTAGCCGGGCCCGGCAATGGTGCGGCTGCGGTCAAGCAGTCCGGCAGAGGAAGAATCGGCCATAAGAGGGAATAAGGTGGGAAAGAGGGAAGTAAAGAAGTTGGGTGTGCGGCAGTTAAGCGCTGCTATGCCCTCGCAAGGTAGCCGTATCTACGGGCCCAGCCAAGCGCCGGGCTTACTAATTTGCTCATTTGCTATAGCTAGCGGTATACTTCGTTTGGGCCGGCTAGGTTGGTACTAAAAAAGCCCCTGGCTGCGTAGCCAGGGGCTTTTCTGAGTTGGAGCCGGCTAAGCGGGCACGGCCTGCTGGCGCTGCTTCTGCGCCTGCGGGGCGTTGGCTACCTTGGAGGGCGCTACCGTCACAACCACGTACTTAGAGGTGGGCGTGTTGCTGGTCTTAGCCACGCTGGAAATGGGCACCAGCGGGTTAGCCTCGGGGAAATAGGCCGACACGTTGCCCTTCGGAATGTCGTAGGGCACCACGATAAACTTCTCCACCGTGCGCTGCTGGCCCTCGAAGTGGCTCGTGATGTCGATGAGGTCCTTGGCCTTGAGGCCGCGGGCGGCGATGTCCGCCTTGTTCATGAACAGCACCCGGCGCTCGCCGTGCACGCCGCGGTAGCGGTCGTTGTAGTCGTAGATGGTGGTGTTGAACTGGTCGTGGCTGCGCACCGTCATCAGCACGAGCTGGTCAGGCTCGTTGGTATACTTCTCCAGGTCGGTGGTGGTGAAGTTGGCCATGCCGTTGGGGGTCGTGAACTTGCGCTCGCGGGGCCCGTTGGGCAAATAGAAGCCGCCCGGCTTGCGCAGTTGCTCGTTGAATTTCTCGAAGCCCGGAATCACGCGCGATACGTGGTCGCGAATTACGTCGTAGTTCTCCGTCATGGCCACCCAGTCGGCCACGTTGGTGCGGTCGGGGCCGAGCGTGGCGATGGCCACGCCGGCCAGAATGGCCACTTCGCTCAGAATGTTGTGGCCTTCGAGCGGCACGAGCACGCCCTTGTTCTGGCTCACCACGCCCATCGAGTTTTCGCAGCTCGTCATCTGGTGGCCGCTCTTCTGCATGTCGATGTCGGCGTGCGTGAAGCAGGGCAGCAGCAGGCTGGTTTTGCCGGTGGTGAGGTGGCCGCGGTTGAGCTTGGTACCCACGTACACGGTCAGATTTTGCTTGCGCATCCCTTCGGCAATTACTTCAGTATCGGGGCCGGCGGCCAGCAGGTTACCTCCTAGCCCGAAGTATACCTTCAGCTTGCCGTGGTACATGGCCTTGATGGCTTCCACCGTGTCGTAGCCGTGCTCGTAGGGCGGCTGGAAGTTGAATTCCTTGGCCAACGCATCCTGAAACACCTTGGTGGGCTGCTCCCACACGCCCATCGTGCGGTCGCCCTGCACGTTGGAGTGGCCGCGCACCGGGCAGGTGCCCGCGCCGGGCTTGCCGATGGCGCCCTTCATGAGTTGCAGGTTGACAATCTCCTGAATGGTTTGCACGCCCTGGCGCTGCTGCGTCACGCCCATTGCCCAGCAGGTAATGATTTTCTGCTTGGTGGCTAGCATGTTGGCCGCTTCCAGCAGCTGCGCCCGGCTGATGCCACTGAGCTCCTCAATATCCTCCCACTTGGTGTTGCGGATGTTCTGCTCAAACGACTCAAAGCCCGTGGTATACTGCTTGATGAAGGCATGGTCCACCACCTGGCCGGGGTTGCGGTCCTCAGCCTCGAAGAGGTGCTTCATGATGCCGCGCAGCAGGGCCATGTCGCCATCGACCCGCACTTGCAGGAAGAGGTCGGTAATCGTCGTGCCATCGCCCAGCAGCACTCCCAGCGCCTTGATGGGGTTCATGAAGTCCTGCGGGTTCTTGAAGTGGTTGAGGCCAGCTTCAATCAACGGATTCACGCTGATGATTTTAGCCCCGTTTTTCTTGGCAATTTGCAGGGCCGAGAGCATGCGCGGGTGGTTGGTACCCGGGTTTTGGCCGATGATGAGAATCACCTCGGCCTCGTGGATGTCGTTGAGCGTAACCGAGCCTTTGCCCAGGCCCAGCGTGGGGCTGAGGGCCGCGCCGCTGCTCTCGTGGCACATGTTGGAGCAGTCGGGCAAGTTATTGGTGCCGAACTGCTTGGCGAATAATTGAAACAGGAAGGCCGGCTCGTTCGGCACCTTGCCCGAGGTGTAGAACGCCGCCTCATCGGGCGAAGCCAGCGCGTTGAGCTCGCGGCCGATAATGTCGAACGCCTCGGGCCACTCGATGGGCTCGTAGTGGGTGCCGCCAGGGCGCTTCACCATCGGGTGCGTGAGGCGGCCGAGGTTGTTCTGGTCGCGGTCGCTCAGGCGCGAGAGGTCGGCCAGGCTGTACTTGGCAAATACCTCGGGGCCGCAAGCCTTGTCGTCGGCATCAGAGGCGGTGGCCTTGGCGCCGTTCTCGCAAAACTCGGCTACCGAGCGGTGGTCGTCGGGGTCGGGCCAAGCGCAGGATGAGCAGTCGAAGCCATCCTTCTGGTTCATTTTCAGCAGGCCGTGGGTGCCGCGCGTGAGGCCCGCCTCGCTCCAGCTGAACTGCATCGACTTCATTACGGCCTCCACACCAGCCGCGATTTTCATGCGGTTTTCGAGCTTGAGGCCCGTAAACTCCTCAGTGGGCTGGGCCAGCACCGGGTTATGAAACTTGGCGCCAGTATTGTCGGGGGCAGGAATGGGCGTCTGGTCGCGCTCGTTTTGGGGGTCGGGGCGGTAGTGGTCGGGCGCGGGGGCATCGCCCTGCTCCGAGCGCTCGCCGCTCTTGGGCTGGTTGTCCTGGGCGCCCTGCTGCTCGCTTTTGCCGGCTTTGCTGGGGTCAGCAATGGGTGATTCTTCCATATCGATAAGGGTAGTGAGGGGTGGGAATCGGATTAAATCAAAGCAAGCTAAGCACCAGGCTATTCAGCTAAAAGCGCTTAGTGGTGGCTGTCGAGGTCCTTTTCGACCAGGATACGTAATTCCTGGCCTTCGGCTACTAAAACCTGGGCTTTGAAGCCAATGTTTTCAGTTTCAGTCCAATTTTGGGCCAGTAAAAAGGGCACTTCAACTGCCAGCGCGCCAGCCGCGTAGCGCACCTGCACGGCCGCGGCAGGGTTGGTGGTAGGCAGGCGCTCGAGGGCATACAGCAGCGTTTGCTCGGGGCCGGGCCCGAAGGCAATGGTGTAGGCCACGCGGCCAGTAGCGGCAAACTGCTGCACCTCGGCTTCGGAGAGCCGCAGGCGCAAGGAGTTTTCTTCCAGTCTTAACTTCATGGACCGCAGATTTAACTGATTTAACTGATTTTGCGAATACGACCGCTGCCCAGGCTGGCTAGGCAGGCGCGGGCTAGCCGGGCGTGATGCGCTGGGCGTGGGTGTAGATATTGAACCGTTCGTTGCGCACGAAGCCTAGCAGCGTGAGGCCAAATTCTTCGGCCGCTTCGACGGCCAGGCTGCTGGGCGCGCCCACGGCGGCCAGGATGGCCACCCCGGCCAGGGCGGCTTTCTGCACCAGCTCGAAGCTGGCCCGGCCGCTGAGCAGCACCACGTGCTGGCCTAGCGGCAGCTGGCCAGCCAGCAGGGCGGCGCCCACTACTTTGTCGAAGGCGTTGTGGCGGCCCACGTCTTCGCGCAGCAGCAGCAGCTCGCCCGCCACCGAGAACAGCGCGGTGGCGTGCAGGCCGCCCGTTTGCTCAAATATAGCCTGGGCGGCGCGCTGGCGCTGGGGCAGCTGGTGGATGAGGCTGGCCGACACGCGCGGGACGGCGGCGGGCGGCGGCACCGGGCAGCTGGTAGCTTTCACGGCGTCGATGCTGGTTTTGCCACACACGCCGCAGCTGGAAGTGGTGTAGAAATGCCGCTCTAGGCGGTCGAGCTCCAGCACTAGGCCAGGGGCCAGGGTGGCGCGCAGCACGTTGCCGCGCTCCTTGGGGCGGCGGGGGTCGGCGTGGTGGGCTAGCGACAGAATGTCGGCCGGCCCCGTGATGATACCTTCACTCAGCAGAAAGCCCGCCGCCAGCTCGGCATCGTGGCCGGGCGTGCGCATAGTCACGGCCAGGGTTTGGATTTGGCGGTGGTCGCCGGGGCCGTGCTCCAGGCTGATTTCGAGCGGCGCCTCAATGGCCAGCACATCGGTGTCGCGGGTGAGCGCGGTGCCCGCCACGCGCTGCACGGTGGTGCGCTCGGCGCTGGCCTGGGAGTAGGTGGGAAGGGGCAGCATAGAGTGGGCTAGCCACCAACTAATTGGGCCGGCCGGGCTATTTAAATAAGCAAGCCGGCCCAAATGTTCAGTTCGCTAGCCCCTGCTCGGGCTTTTTACCAATTAAGCGGCAGCTTGCTTTTCGCTCAGGTAATTAATCATCAGCGCGGCGGCCTGGCGGGCGGCGTTGTGCTGGCCCAGCTTCTGGCGCAGTTCGGCGTAGCCAGCTTTTTGCTGGGCAATGTACGCCTCGTCGGTGAGCAGGCGCTTGAGCTCGTCGAGCAGGTTGCGGGCCGTGAATTCGCTTTGAATAAACTCCTCCACCACCGTGCGGCCCACGATGAGGTTGACGAGCGAGATGTAGGGCACTTTAATTACGGCCTTGCCAATCATGTAGGTGAGGCCGCTAGTGCGGTAGCACACCACCTGCGGCACGTCAAACAGGGCCGTTTCGAGGGTGGCCGTGCCACTGGTAACGAGGGCAGCGCTGGCGCGGCTCAACAAGTCGTAGGCCTGGTCGAAGACGAGCTTGATGCCGTTGCGCTCGAAGTGGGCGTAGTAGGCGCGGTCGAGGTTGCTCACGCCAGCCACCACAAACTGGTACTCCTGAAAGGCGGGCAGCACGGCCAGCATCTCGTGCAGCATTTCCTCAATTTCCTGCTTGCGCGAGCCCGGCAGCACCGCAATAATCTTGCGGCTAGGGTCAATGCCGTGCTGGGTCAGAAAGTCAGGATTGGGCACGAAGGCTGCTACCTCGTCGGCCGTGGGGTTGCCGATGTAATCGACCTTGTACTCGAAGCGCTGGTAGAACTCCGACTCGAAAGGCAGAATCACGAACATCTTATCCACCAAGGCCTTGATTTTCTCCACCCGGCTCTGGTTCCAGGCCCAGATTTTGGGCGAGATGTAGTAAAATACCCGGATGCCCTGCGCCTTGGCCCAAGCTGCCATCCGCAGGTTGAACCCACCGTAATCGACCAAAATGAGCACATCGGGCCGGTAGGCCAGAATATCGGCCTGGCACTCCTTGAGGAAGCCCCGGAATTTGAGCAGGCTGGTGGCCGTTTCCCAAAAGCCCATCACGGCCAGCTCGCGGTAGTGGCGCACGAGGTGGCCGCCCTCGGCCTCCATCTGGTCGCCGCCCCAGTAGCGAAAATCGGCGCCGGGGTCCTGGCTCTTCAGCTCGCGCACGAGGTGGGCGGCGTGGGTGTCGCCGGAGCGCTCGCCGGCTATGAGGTAGTATTTCACTTTTTATGTCATCCTGAGCTTGCGAAGGACCTTCTCACGCCTGCGCCGCTGGGGTTAATAAAGCTAGCGAAAGCAGCCGTGATAAGATGCTTCCTTCGTCAGCATGACAAATAGGCTAGCCGAAGTATTCCACCGCGTTGCGGGGCGTTTCGTAAATCTTGATGCAGTGCAGCTGGGCCGGCGTGATGGCCGGCAACTCGCGCTGCAAAATCTGCCAGAAGGCCACGGCCAGGTTCTCGGTGCTGGCTAGCTGGCCCTTGAGGAAAGGCACGTCGAGGTTGAGGTTTTTGTGGTCGACCTGCTCGGTGATGTGCGTGCGAATGAGGTCGCTGAGGGCCTTGAGGTCTACCACGAAGCCGGTGTCGGGGTCGGGCTGGCCCTTCACGGTCACTATCATTTCGTAGTTGTGGCCGTGCCAGTTTTCGTTGGCGCAGGGGCCAAATACCTCCGCGTTGCGCTCCGGGCTCCAGGCGGGGTTGTAGAGCTTGTGGGCGGCGTTAAAGTGTTCGCGGCGGCTGACGTAGAGCATGGTTCGTTTTTCGTTGGTCGGCATTCGTTTTTCGTAGCTTGTCGGCTAGGTCTGTCGTTTGGGTAAAAGCGAAAAACCAGGAACAAAAAACGAAAAACGAAGCATTATAAACTCTTTTTCCGCAGCAAAGATACGAAAAACGGCACCCCCAGCAGGGCCGTCACCAGGCCCACCGGCAGGCCGGCGGGCGGATACAGGAGCCGGGCCAGCAGGTCGCAGGCTAGCAGGAAGCCGCCGCCCAGCACCGCACAAAACGCCAGGTTCACCCGCCCGGCCGTGCCCAGTAGCCCCCGCGTGAGGTGCGGCACCACCAACCCCACGAAGCCCACTGGCCCGCATAAGGCCACTACCCCGCCCGTGAGAGCCGCCACCAGCGCCAGCAGCAGCCAGCGCAGCCGTGCCACCGGCAGTCCCAGCGCCTGCGCCCGCTCCTCCCCTAGCAAGAGCAAATTCAGGTCTTTCTGCAAGAAAACGAGCAGCCCCAGGCTGCCCGCCAGCACGGCCGCCGGGTAGCCCAGCACTGCCCAGCTAGCCCGCTCAAACGACCCGAAGGCCCAGAACACCACCGCCTGCAAATTGCCCTGGTCGGCCTTGAGAAACGTGATGAGCGAGCCCACGGCCGCCGCCAGCGCGCCCACCGCCACGCCACCCAGCAGCAGCGGCGCCGGCAGCACCCGCCCCCGCCGCGAGCCAATAGCCACCACCAGCACCGTGGCCAGCAGCCCGCCCGCCAGGGCAGCCAGCGGCGGCAAGTACAGCCCGCCCAGCGTGAGCGCCGGAAAAAACAGATACGCCACAATGGCCCCCAGCGACGCCCCCGAGGCCGTACCGAGCAAGTACGGGTCGGCCAGCGGGTTGGTCACCAGCGTTTGCAGCAAATAGCCGCTCAGCGCTAGGCTAGCCCCGGCCAGCCAGGCCAGCAGCAGCCGCGGCAGCCGCAGCTGCACCAGCACTAGCTGGGCCGGGTCGGCGGGGTCGTAGTGCCGCAGCGTCTTGAAAATAAAAGCGTAATCGGTGGCATAAGAACCCACCCGCAGCCCCAGCCCGAGCAGCAGCAGCGTGAGCAGAATGCCCGCCAGGAGCCAGCGGCCGGGGTGCGCGTGGCCCATCTCTTACTTCCACAAAAGCATTTGCAGCTCGCGCACGGCCTCCACGATGCGCGGGCTAGGGCGTTGGAGCAGGTTGGGCGTGGTGGCGTACACCCGGCGCGCCTGGTAAGCGCGGGTGCGGCGCAGCTCGGGGTTGTTTTTGAAGAACGTACTGTCCAGCTTCCCAAAGCGGCCGCCTAATATCACGTTAGGGTCTATTTTGAGTATATACTCGCGGGTTAGCGCAGGATAAGGCTGAGCCAAAGTGTCTTGAATTGCATTCCACCCTCCTGCTATTTCTATCTCATTTGTAAACAGCGTATTTTGCCCATAGGCATAAATAGGGTCAAAAGATGCCAACGCCAGTACTGTAGGGCGGTCATAACCACGTGGAGAATTTTCTAGTATTCGCAGTTCGCGCTGTAGTGAATCAGTAAGGCGCTTGGCCTGCGCGGGGCGGGCCAATATGCGGCCCACGTCGTTGATACCGCGCAGCACGTCGGCCACGCGCCGGTATTTCTGGTAATAGACCGGGATGCCAAGCTGGCCCAGCCGGGCCGCCGCGTCGGGCGGAGTCATACCTTCTACCGTGAAAACCACGTCGGGGCGTAGCGCCACTAAGCGCTCCATATCGAGCGGGTACGAGTTTACCAAGGGCTTACGCAGGACGGCGGCGGGGTAGTCGTCGGCCTGGGTGCGAGCGATGATGGTAGCCGTATCGGCCACCGCGTACAGTATTTCGGTGAGGCTGGGGGCCAGCGCCAGCACCCGGCGCGGGTGGGCGGGCAGCGTGAGGGCCCGGCCTAGGTCGTCGTGCACCTGCACAGTGGCGGGGGGGCTAGCTGCCGGCTTGGTTTCGGACTGGCAGGCCAGCAGGCCAGCCAGCGCCAGCGGAAGAAAGGGCGAAACGCGCATGGCCGCAAAGGTAGCCCGTGGCCCCAGCGCCCGCCGTACTTGCTACCTTTAGGGCCTAATTCTTCCCGATATGATAGTCGTCACCGGCGCCGCCGGCTTCATTGCCAGCTGCCTAGTCTCCCGCCTCAACGCCGCCAATTTCAACGACCTCGTGGTGGTTGATAACTTCGCCATTGAGAAAAAGCTGCCCAACATTCAAGGCAAGAAGCTGCGCGAATATGTGGACCGCGAGGAGTTTTTCGACTGGCTCGACGCCCACCACGAGCAGGTGGAGTTCATCTTCCACCTCGGCGCCCGCACCGACACTACCGAGCAGGACCCCGCCATCTTCGACCTGCTCAACCTCAACTACAGCAAGCAGATGTGGCAGGCCTGCGTGCGCTACAACCTGCCGCTGGTGTACGCCAGCAGCGGCGCCACCTACGGCGACGGCCGCCTCGGCTACTCCGACCAGGACGATGCCCTGCCCTACCAGTTGCGCCCGCTCAACCCCTACGGCGACTCCAAAAACGACTTCGACAAGTGGGCGCTGGCCCAGGAGGAGAAGCCCTATTTCTGGGCCGGCCTCAAGTTTTTCAACGTCTACGGCCCCAACGAGTACCATAAAGGCCGCATGGCCTCGGTCATTCTGCACGCCTTCCGCCAGATTCGCGAGAATGGCAGCATGCAGCTCTTCCGCTCGCACAACCCCGAGTACGTGGACGGCGGCCAGATGCGCGACTTCGTGTATGTGAAGGATGTGGTGGAAGTATGCTACTTCCTGCTGCACCACCGTACGCACTCGGGCCTCTACAACCTAGGCACCGGCCAGGCCCGCACCTTCATGGACCTCGCCCTCAACACCTTCGCTGCCATGGGCCAGCCGGCCGACATCCGCTTCCGCGACACGCCCGAGGACATTCGCGACACCTACCAGTACTTCACCGAGGCCGACATGCGCAAGCTGCGCAGCATCGGCTACGACCGGCCCTTTGCGTCGCTGGAGGAAGGCATCCGCGACTACGTGCAGGGCTACTTGGTGCCGAATACGTATTACTAACCCTAGCCAAAAATCTCAAGCACTGGCGCGAGTTTAGGCGCAGCCGTAACTCATGCCAATTGGGCAATTTCTACGACGAGTAAGTAAAAGTACCTGCTTCGATACTGGCTTGTAACCGATTAAGACGAGGCTGAATAAACCAGATTCCGACTGGCCAGAAAATTAATTGGAGCATTGTGCCAGCATACTGGCTAAACTCAGGCTTCTTTTTAGTTTCGCTAGCTACGAGCGCGGCTGCTGGCAACCAGAATAAATGTCCAATGGCAAAGAATATGTAAAACCCGAGAATAGCGGCTAGCCCATCGATTTGCAGGTTCCCGTCAAAAAGAATCAGAACCGCCCCAAAACTTACAATGAGTAAAAAGGCATTAATTAAAAACCAGACTAAGTTGTACGTAGTGCCTCTTGGTAAATAATTATACAAAGTGTTGCCTAGTACGGCGTACCAGCCTACGTACCCTACAAGTGCCACTAAAAAAAGGCTGCCATTTGTTAATTGATTACTAAAAGGTGATTTGCTTGCTACGTAGAGCAAAGCAAAGAGTAGAAACACTTGCCAGTGCTTCATCTTGAGTAGCCAATTATTCATACAGAAAATAAAATACAAAGGGGAGTAATCAGCAGCTGATTACTCCCCTTTGTGTTAAATAGGATTCTTTACTTCGCCGTTCCTGCCGACTTGCGGGCACTAGCCGCCTGCCCGCCGGGCTTGAGCAGCGCGGCGTAGCGGTTGGGGTCGTTGAGTACCGCGATGGCAGCCTGGATGTTGGGGTCGTCGTTGAAGCCTGCTTCGGTGCGGCCCTTCTCGTAGTAGTAGCGCGAGGCGATTTCCTCTTCCAGCAGCTCGCGGATTTCGGGCTTGAAGCGCTGCAAGTCGTTGGTTTTGTTGGCGGCTACCTTGCGCTTGATGGCGTCGAGCTCGGGCTTCACGTCGTCGTAGTGCTTTTCCTCCTTCACCTTTTTGGTGAGGTCGGTGAGCACGCGCTCGGCGTCGGTGCTGTAGGCCATGCTCTTGCCTTGCAGGTAAGTTACAAACTTCTGGTAATCAGTGTCCGACAGCTTGAAGTCGCGGGCCGGGGCGATGGTGGCGTGCTCGGCGCGGTAGCGAGTGGCGTAGTCGAAGAGGTAGCTTTTCTGGATGAGCACGCGGGTAATGTCCGCGATTTCGCGGTCCTGCACGTCCACATCGGGGGCCACGCCGCCGCCGTCGTACACGGTGCGACCAGCCTGGGTTTTGAAAGCTGTGCGCAGCGAATCGGGGAATTTGCTCAGCGCGCCATCGTCGGCGCGGTGCGAGTAGTCGATTTCCTGAATGCAGCGCCCGCTGGGAATATAATACTTAGCCGTGGTCACCTTGAGCTGCGAGTTGTAGCTCAGCGGCCGGGTGGCCTGCACGAGGCCCTTGCCGAAGGTGCGCTCGCCCACCAGCACGGCGCGGTCGTAGTCTTGCAGCACGCCCGACACGATTTCCGAGGCCGAGGCCGAGCGATTGCTCGTAATCACGGCAATCGGCATCTGGGTATCGAGCGGCACGTCGAGCGCCTTGTAGGTCTTGTTCCACTCGGTCACCTTGCCCTTTGTACTCACCACGTCGAGGCCCTTGTCTACGAAGAGGTTGGAGATGTTCACCGCCTCGTTGAGCAGGCCACCAGGGTTGTCGCGGATGTCGAACACGATTTTCTTCGCGCCCTTTTCCTTGAGTTTCACCACGGCGTTGCGCACCTCGCGGCCCGCGTCCATCGTGAAGCCCCCGAGCTGGAAGTAGCCGATATCATTGGTGAGCATGCCGTAGTAGCGCACGTTATCGACCTGGATGCGGTCGCGCGTTACTTCGATTTCCACCGGCTTGTCCTGGCCATAGCGGGTCACCATCAGCTTCACCACTGAGTTGGCCTGGCCGCGCAGCAGCTTGTTAATATCGGAGCTGTTCTTCTTATCAAGATTGATGTTGTTGATAGTCAGAATCTCATCACCGGGCAGCAGGCCCGACTTTTGAGCCGGGTAGCCCTCGTAGGCGCTCTGCACCACAAACTTGCCGTTGCGCTTGGAAATCTCTACCCCAATGCCGCCGTACTGCCCGGTGGTCATAGTGCGGAAATCCTCGATATCGTCCTCCGGAATGTAGTTGGTGTACGGGTCCAGCGATTTCAGCATGCCATCGATGCCCGTTTTCACCAGCTTGCCGGGTGTAATCTCGTCCACGTAATACGTGTTCACTTCCTTGAACAAGGTGGCGAAAATATCGAGGTTCTTGGCAATCTCGAAGTAGCGCTCGCTATCGGACGCGGCCCGGAAGCTCACCAGCCCGAGCGTACCTAGACCCAAAGCGGCGAGTAGTTTTTTACGGTTTGTCATCGGGCAGAAAGATAGCAGTAAACGGGGGGCTGGCCGCCGGGCGTCCCGCTAGGGGCAGCCAGGCCAGCGCGCCCGGCGCAGGGTTGCTGGGTGAAGATAAGCAACCTACGGTGCGGGTTGCACCACGGGTTCGGCCAGCAAACGATTAAGCCCGGAAATTAATTTTTTTTCGACCAGCGGCAGCTCACTTTTTTCTTTGCCAGTGTAGAGAATGCCCAATTGCGCCACCGGGTGGCCGTTCTCGGCTTCCGTTAGCAGATGCTTATTCAGGCGGTAGGCCTCGCGCACGAGGCGCTTAAGGCGGTTGCGGTCCACGGCCCGCTTAAAGGCGCGCTTGGGTACCGTGATGAGCACTTCGGGCGGGGCCGTGGTGCGCGCCGGGGCCACCACCCAGGTCAGGCGCAGCGGGTACACCCCCAGCGAGGGGTTGCGCCGGTTGAAGAGCTGCTCGATGCGCTTTTTACTGCACAAATGCTCGGCCTTGGGGAAGGTGTAGCGGCGGGTGGCGGGCGGCGGGAGGCTAGCGGTGGGTAGCTCGGTCACGAGAGTATAGAAAATAGCGAAGCCGCATTGTAGCGGCAGCGTTTGCTGGCTTAGCCAGAAAACAACCTGCCTCAACAATGCGGCTACCTGCTAGCAAAGCCATCAGCTACGCGCTAACAGCTTGGTAGACTAGCGCTTGTGACGACCTTCGTCCGATACGGTGAGGCGCTTGCGGCCTTTGGCACGACGACGGGCCAGTACGTTGCGGCCATTAGCGGAGGCCATGCGCTCACGGAAGCCGTGCTTGTTGCGACGCTTGCGTTGCGAGGGTTGAAAGGTACGTTTCATGACAGGTTAAATTGCGAGTTGGGCCGGCAAAGGTACGGGTTTCATTTTATAATAACAAGTGCTTGGCCACCATTGCGGCGCCAGGCCGCCCAGCTGCCGCTGGCGGCACATCTTTGCGGCCTAGCGTTTGCCCGCGCCCATACCAAGCTAGCCGGCTAGCCAGGCCCGGATGCGCAGTTTTAAACAACGCCAGAGCGCAAAGCTGCGTCTCTACCAGCGGCCGCTTTTCCCGCCCTTCCATGACTTACTACCACGTTTCGTTCGAGAATCCGCTCACGTTTTACCTCCAGGTGCAGCTCATGGTGGAGGTACCCGCCGAGGCCAGCCAGCCGCTGGCCTTGCAGCTGCCCGCCTGGCGCCCCGGCCGCTACGAGCTGCAAAACTTTGCCCAGAAGATTCAGCGCGTGGAGGTTAGCGACGCCGAAACTGACGAGCCCCTGCCCTACCGCAAAACCACCAAGGACCGCTGGGAGGTGCCCGGCGCGGCCGGCCGCAGCGTGCGCGTGCGCTACCATTTCTACGCCCACCAGATGGACGCCGGCGGCTCGTGGCTCGACGAAACCCAGCTCTACCTCAACCCCGTGCAGGCGCTCATGTACGCCGAGGGCCAGCAGGATGCACCCTGTCAGCTTACCCTCGACCTGCCCGCCGACTGGCGCCTGGCCTGCGGCCTGCCCCAGACATTGCCCAACACCTTGCAGGCGAAAAACTTCGACCAACTGGCCGATGCGCCGCTCATCGCCAGCCCTACCATCGAGCACCAGCAGTACGAGGCGGGTGGGCTGCCCTTCCACGTGTGGGCGCAGGGCGAGGAGGCCCTTATCAACTGGCCGAAGCTACTGGCTGACTTTAAGGCCTTTTCGGAGGAGCAACTAAAGTTGTTCGGCGGCTTTCCGGTGCAGGATTACCACTTCCTGAACCAGTTTTTGCCCTACAAGCACTACCACGGCGTGGAGCACCACAACTCGACCGTGATAACGCTGGGCCCCGCCGAGCTGCTGATGCACGAGGCGCTCTACAAGGAACTGCTGGGCGTGAGCTGCCACGAGCTGTTTCACACTTGGAACATCAAGGCCATCCGGCCGGCCGAGATGCAGCCCTACGACTACGCTCGCGAAAATTATTTCCGCACCTGCTACATCGCCGAGGGCGTCACGACTTACTACGGTGAGTACCTGCTGGCCCGCAGCCACGTGCGCACCCCCAGCCAGTATTTTGAGGAGCTGAACATCGTGCTGCGCAAGCACTATGATGATGCGGGCGGCCAAAACCTGAGCCTGGCCGACGCCAGCATGGACCTCTGGCTCGACGGCTACAAGCCCGGCGTGCCCGACCGCAAGGTGAGCGTATACCACAAGGGCGCCCTGACCGCGCTGCTGCTCGACCTCACCATCCGGCAGCTGCACGGCCACGCCCGCAGCCTCGACGACGTGATGCGCCGCCTCTACGAGGACTTCGGCAAAACCGGCGTCGGCTACACCGAAGCGGACTACGCCCGCATTGTGGGCGAGGTGGCGGGCCGCAAAATGCAGGTTTATTTCGACAAGTTCATCAATGGCACCGCGCCCTTGCAGGAGCCGCTCGACAAAGCGCTGCGCACCGTGGGCTGCCAACTGGTAGCCTACGAAAACGCCTCGGCCTCAGAAGGCACCTTCGGCTTCCGCACGGTGGTGAAAAACGAGCGCACCGAAGTCACCTACATCTGGCCCGGCTCGCCGGCCTCAGCGGCCCTCACCATCGATGACGAGATTGTGGCCGTAAATGGCCGCCGCGTCGATATGAATCTGCAAACCCTGCTCAGCACTGGCCAGCCGCACTACGAGCTGGCCGTGTTCCGCCAAAATAGACTGCTGGTGGTAGAGCTAGCGGCGCTGCCGGGCGTTGGCTACGGCCCCCGCTACGCCGTGGAGAAGCTGGCCGAGGCCGATGAGGCCCAAAAAGCCGGCTTCCAGAAGTGGCTGGGCTGGGAGTTTTAACCGCGGATTTAACGGATGAAACGGATTTCGCTGTATTGGGTGGGGCTAGCGGCAGCGGGCCTACTAGCGGGCTGCCACCCCGACCCACCCACAACGGCCGAAGCACCCGTGTCGGCTCGCAGCAGTGCGCCCAAAGCAGTAAAAGCGGTAGTTGATACGGCCCGGCTGCGGGAAATAAAGGACAGTCTAGCCATCCTGGCTGGGGTGCCCGACACCTTTCGGGCCAGCGGCGGGCGGTTGTTTCGAATGCGGAAGATTTCGAAAGCCGAGTATGATGCGGTCGGCTCCCCTAGCCCGGAGCACACGCTGCCCGCCGATTCGGCGGCGGCCGTGGCGGCTGAAAAGGATTTCCTGACCACGGCGGCGGGCCGGGTGTGGCGCGCGGCCGACACGCTGTTCTTTCGGGCAGGCAACGGCCGCGTGGGCTGGCTGCACGATGGGCCGACTTATCAGGATGCCGAAGACAGCTACGAGCAGTACCGCTACCTCGCTAACCTGCCCGAAATTCAGCAGTGGCTGGTGGAAGTGGGGCAGTGGGAAGGCCGGCACTACCTGCTCATCGACCAGCAAACTGGCCAGCACACCCGGCTCATCAGCTACCCCGTTATTTCACCCAACCACCAGCGCTTTGCCTGCGCTAACTCCGACCCCACGGGCTATTCGCTCGATGGCCTGCAACTGTGGCAAAAGTCAGTTGGCAAGCCGCCCCGCCTGCTGTGGCAGCGCTTGAGCAATGCCATGCAGCCCGGCCTGGCAGCGCTCGTGCCCCGCTGGCAAGGGCCGGACACCTTGTTTTTCTACCAGGATTTTATCAGTGCCGGCCGGTACATGAAATTAAAAATCAACTAAAAAAGCGCTGTCCGACGAGTCGGACAGCGCTTTTTTAACGGAAGCTCACGCACTAGTCGGCGTGGCTACCGGGGCCCTTCTCGGGGCTGTTGGTATCTATCGACATCGGGCTATTGCCCTGCGGATTGCTGCGCGGCTTGTTGGCCTGGGTGTGGCGGGTTTCGTTGAAGTTGCCACCGGGCGTGTTGCCTTTGGTCTGGTTGCCTTGCTGGGTCAGGTCGCTCTGGTTGAGGTTCTGATTATTGGCACTATCTACGTGCTCACCGGCGGTGGTATCGCCTTTGTGGTGGTGCTTGTTTTCGTAAGGATTTACCGACGGCTTATCCTGGGCGAGTTCATCTTGCTTATCCGACATGGCTAGGGCGAGGTTAAATGTGGGAATACACTGTTGCCTCCTTGTACCGCCCTAGCCGCGCTGGGGTTGCTTGCCGGCCCTAAAATGCCGAGTAAACGCCCGAATTCTATGGCCCGGTTTACTTAGCTGCCCAGCTTTTCGAGCGCCGCCTTGAAGGCCGGCGTGTCGTAGTCGGCCATGCCGTCGTGGCGGTCGGCCAGCCGCCCGTCGGGCGTGAGAATAACGGTAGACGGGATGGAAGGCGAGTCGAACGGCGCGGGCAGCGGCGCCGCCGGGAAATAAACCGGCATCCTGTAGCCCTTGCGCTTTAACAGGGCCTTAGCCTTGCTGGGGTTCGCATCGAGTGAGATGAGCACGAAAGCTACCTTGCTGGTGTCCGTTTTTTGGTAGAGCGCCTGCAAGCCCGGCATTTCGGCCAGGCAGGGCGGGCACCAGCTGGCCCACAGGTTCACCAGCACGGCCTTGCCCCGAAACTGGCGCAGATTGGCCGGGCGGCCATCGAGCGTGAGCAGCGGCAGCGGGTACGGGTAGTCGGAAGAGCGCAGGCTGGCTAGCTGCACCTGGGGGCCGGCGGACGGGCCAGCCGGCGGCGTGGCGCGCCAGAGCCCGCTGGCTAGCAAGCTGCGCTGTAAGGTGCTGACAACCGGCAGGCGCAGGTCGGTGCCCATCACCAGCGCAAAGGCACTCAGAAAGATAATTTCCCCGCGGTTTTTGCGCAACCAGCTTTGCATTGCCTATGTTAATTTAAGGGTAAAGAAGAACGTCATGCTTCGGCAAGCGCAGCATGACGTTCTTCTACTTTTTCGTCAGAAAAAACCTACGCCGTTACGCTGGCTGGCTGCACGCGCACCAATTCTTCAAACTGGGCTTCGCGGGCTTCGATTTCTTCCTGAGTGAGGTTGAGCAGGCGCTCGGTACCGAACTTCTCGACGCAGAACGAGGCCATGGCCGAGCCGTGGATAACGGCGCGCTTGAGGTTCTCAAACGAGCAGTCGTCGGTGGCCGCGATGTGGCCGATGAAGCCACCCGCGAAGGTGTCGCCGGCACCGGTGGGGTCAAATACCTCTTCCAGCGGCAGGGCCGGGGCGAAGAACGTCTTGTTCTTGTGAAACAGCAGTGCGCCGTGCTCACCCTTCTTGATAATCAAGAACTTGGGCCCCAGCGCCAGGATTTTGCGGGCAGCCTTCACCAGCGAGTACTCGCCCGAGAGCTGACGCGCTTCCTCGTCGTTGATGCTGAGCACATCCACCATTTCGATGGTGGCCAGCAGCTCCTCAGCGGCGATATCCATCCAGAAGTTCATGGTGTCGAGCACGATGAGCTTAGGACGGTTCACGAGGCGCTGAATAACGAGGCGCTGTACCTGCGGAGCTAGGTTGCCCAGCATCAAGTACTTGCAGTCGAGGTAATTATCGGGAATAATGGGGTCGAACGAACCGAGCACGTTGAGTTCGGTGGTGATGGTTTCGCGCGAGTTGAGGTCTTTGTTGTACTTACCCGACCAGAAAAACGACTTCTCATCCGGCTTGATTTGCAGGCCCTCGGTATTCACGCCGTGGTTTTCCAGAATCTGGATGTCGGACTGCGGAAAGTCGCCGCCTACCACGGCCACCAGGTTTACGGGCTTGGTCGAGTACGAAGCCGAAAGGCTGATGTAGGTAGCCGCGCCACCGATAATTTTATCGGTTTTGCCAAAGGGAGTTTCCAGGGCGTCGAAGGCCACGGAGCCGATTACGAGCAGACTCATCGTGCGTAATTAGGGTAAAAGAAAAAGGGGCGTTTGGAGACGCAACTGTGCAAATAACAAAAAAAGTCCCCGGATTCGCATCCGGGGACTTCCTTGCGGGTAAATAATGGGGCTCGAACCCACGACCTTCGGAATCACAATCCGACGCTCTAACCAGCTGAGCTATATCTACCGTGTGGTGGTTTGTGGGTGCAAAGATACGC
>Ga0160429_1000424_pt1 | contig 41387 bp, 42 predicted proteins | sample SolpanmetagenomR_FD_108199 | JGI IMG/M metagenome (GOLD analysis project Ga0160429, IMG submission 108199) | Solar panel surface microbial communities from Lawrence Berkeley National Laboratory, California, USA - R | ecosystem: Engineered > Built environment > Solar panel > Unclassified ... | reverse complement strand
TAGCTGACAGGTATTGGTTTACATCACGGTCGGTGATGGCGCCGTACTGGTGGTAGTGCTCGAGGAGCGAGCTGAGAATGTCGTTGACCCGCGCAATGACTTCGCTGGGGCCCTGAATCTTGATTTCGTTGCCCCGGGACACAATTTTACTGCCCGGAAAAGCAGCCGAAATACGACGGATATTTTGGTTATCGGCCCCCAGGAAGTCAACCAGGGACACGTTTTCGAGGGTGATGACTTTTTCGACCAAGCTAGGTGGGCAGAGGGAAAAGAAAGAAAAAAGAACTGCGGGCGGGCGCCGCAACGGCACGAGCGCCGCGACTGGCATCATTTTTAGCAACACCAGCGCGCGGAAAAAACTCCCGCCCGACTACCGGAAACTAGGCTACTTTTGCAGCCGCGCCGGCTAGCCGGGCGGCCAACCAAACAATACTACGAAGAACCTGGCAACTGCGGGCATGGGGGTACTGACACTGCTTACGGATTTTGGCTACCGCGACCACTACGTGGCCGCGCTCAAGGCCCGTTTGCTGCACCTGGCCCCCCAGGTGCCGGTGATGGATATTACGCACGGTGTAGAGCCCTACAACATTGCGCACGCCGTGCACGTGCTGCGGGCCGTGTTTCGCGACTTCCCACCGGGCACCACCCACCTGATAACCGTGAGCGACTACGGCGCCAGCGACGCGGGCGCGGTGGCCACCCCCGCCTGGCTGGCCGCCGAGCACCAGGGCCACTATTTCGTGGCCGCTGACAACGGCCTGCTGCCGCTGCTCTGCGACGGGGTGCCCGCCCAGCTCGTGCGCCTGGCCAGCCCCGCCGCGGCGCCCGTGCCCAGCGCCGTTCCGGTGGCCAACGTGCAGCCGCTCTCGCTGAACCCCACGCGCGACATTTTGGCGCCGGCCGCCGTGCGCCTGGCCCAGGGCCAGCCCCTGAGCAGCCTGGGCCCGGCCGCGGCCGACCTCTACCTGCTTACCAACCGCCAGCTACGCCTGCAAGACAACCGCATTACGGGCCACGTGGTGCACGTGGACCACTACGGCAACCTGATTACCAACATCTCGCGCGAGGCCGTGGAGGTGGTGGGCCGGGGGCGCCCGGCGGCCGTGCACTTTGGCCGGGAGGTGGTGCGCGAGCTGCGCCCGCACTTCGCGGCCGCGCCGCCCGGCGAAATCGTGTGCACCTTCAACCCCCAGGGCTGCCTGTCGGTGGCCATCAACCAGGGCCACGCCAGCGAGCTGCTGGGCCTGTATTTCGACTCGCAGGTAGACGTGCGCTTTGCGGAATAGAGCCTAAAAAGCCCGGCTGCATTGTTGCAACCGGGCTTTTTAAGGTGGAGTACCCTAGTGGGCTACTTGGGGACGGCCGTCGAATCGGTCTTCACAGGGGCCGCGCTATCGGCGGCGGCATTGGCGTCGGCGGGCACGACGACGGCCGTGTTTTCGGTGCTGGTTTCTTTGGGCTTGTCGCTGCAAGAAGCCAGGAATGACAGGGCGGCCAGGGCCGGGGCAGCCAGCCAGAGGGCGCGGGGAGCGTAACGCATGAGAAAAATAAACAACTAAAGGATGAGGTAGAAGCTTCGTTGTACGGGCTGCCGACCAAGGGGTTAAGCTTGAGCTTACTTACCAGGGCGGGCAACCGTTATTTCGCTTAAAAAATATTCATCGTGCTCATTCGCATCGTTCGCCTGACCCTGGACCCCGCCCGCGTGGCCGATTTTCTGCACCTGTTCCGGCAATCGGAGGACCGTATCCGGCAGCAGCCCGGCTGCCGCCACCTCGAGTTGTGGCAGGACGCCGACCAGCCCCACATCTACTGCACCCACAGCCACTGGGACGATGCTGCTGCCCTCGATGCTTACCGCCGCTCGGCGCTGTTTGGCGAGGTGTGGCCCGCCACTAAGCGCCTGCTGGCTAGCCCCGCCCAGGCGTTTTCGGTAGTGCGCGCCCCCGCGGGCACCTGATTTTTGCTGGCGTTCCTCAACCAATCCCCGGGGCTGCCTGTACTACCAGGCACCTACCCTAGCCCGCGTACGGCCCCTGCTCATGCCCGATTCTTCTGATTACTTCGCTTTCTACGGCCTGCCCGAGGCCTTTTTGCTTGACGAAGCTGCCCTCAAAAGCAAGTATTACCAGCTCAGCCGCGAGTTGCACCCCGACTTTCATGCCCAGGACACCCCCGCCGCCCAGGCCGAGGCGCTGCGCCTGAGCACCCTCAACACCGACGCCTACCGCACCCTGGCCGACCCCGACCGGCGCATGGCCTACCTGCTAGGCCAGCACGGCCTGCTGGAGGAAGGCAGTGCCCAAAACCAACTGCCCGGCGACTTTCTCATGGAAGTGATGGAGCTGAACGAGCAGCTGATGGAATTAGAGTTTGAGCCTGACCCGGCCGCCACCGCCCGGCTCACGGCCGAGGTAACGGCCCTGGCCGATACGCTCGACGCGGGCATTCAGCCGGTGCTGGCCGGCTACGCGCAGCTGCCGCCCGACCACCGCCCCGCCGCGCTGGCCCAGGTAAAGACTTATTATTTAAAAAAGCGCTACCTGTTGCGGCTTCGGCAGCAACTGGCTACCTTTGCGGCCCGCTCGTGAGCTACCGGCCGCGCGGAATAATTGCCTGGATGGCGGAACCGGTAGACGCGATGGTCTCAAACACCATTACCGCAAGGTGTGCCGGTTCGACTCCGGCTCCAGGTACTAGGAGCTACTGAAGTGGCTCAGAATGCTATTAGAAGGCCCTTTCCTCGTCGTAGGAAAGGGCCTTTCTGGCTTTCATCCTACCCCATTTGCTACCATTTGTTTACCAAAAGAATTTCGGCCAACCAACATGGGGTATTCTACGACCGTGGCCCTGCGTCATTCGGCGCGCAAGGATGGCACCTGCCAGGTGCGCTTGGTGGTGACCCTCGACCGGCGGGTGCTGCAAGTGAGCCTGGGCATTGCCTGGCCGCTGGCCCTCTTTGACGAGGCCGAGGGTGTGTGCCTGGCCAGCCGCCCGCCCCGGGCACGGCCGGCCGGCTACGCCGAGCAGCTGGCCGCCGCCCAGGTGCGGGCCGGCGGTGCGGAGGCCCTAGCCCAGCTGGCGGACGACTACTCGCTGCTCATTGGCAAGGCCCGGGCCAAGGCCAACAACATCTTCGTCGAGTATCGCCTGAGCGGCCAGGTGCTGACGCGGGAGAAATTTCTGCTCGACTACCAGAATGAGGGCAGCAAGAAGGACTTTGTGAGCTACTACTATCACAAGGTGCTGGAGCGCCACCGCAAAAAGAAGATTGGCGACACCACCAAGAAAAACCACCTCAGCACCTGGCGGGCGCTGAAGGCATTTCGGGCCGAGATTCCCTTCCACACGCTGGGCCCCGACTTTGCCGACGACTTCAAGCTCTACCTCGATAAGACCGTGCGCGGGCTCAACACGCGCTGGACGCGGCACAAGGACGTGAAGACGTACCTGGCCATCGCCCGCAAGGAGAAAATCAAGTTCGAGAATCCCTACGAGGATTTCAAGGTGGCCACCGAGCCGGGCAAGTGGAAGCCGGTGCCGCCCGACGAGCTGCGCCGGCTCGAGGCCTACTACCAGCGCTGCGCCCCGGGCACGGCCCCGCGCCGCATCTTGTGCAAGTTTCTCTTTAGCTGCAAGTGCGGGCTGCGGCTGGGCGACCTCAAGAACATCGGCCGGGCCCAGCTGGAGGGCAACCGCATGACCTACGAGATGCAAAAGGGCTGGAGCAAGCGCCTGCGGGCCTCGCTGCTACCGCTCACTCGTCAGGCGCTGGCCTACCTGCGCGATGCGCACGAGGAGGAGGGCACCGGCAAGTTTGCCGATTACAGCGACCAGTATGAGAATCGCACCCTCAGGGCCATCGGCTTGCAACTCGGCATCGAGACGCACCTGCACCACCACGTCGGCCGCGAAACGTTTGCCACCGAGTTTATCCGGCACGGGGGCACGGTACAGGTGCTGCAAAAGCTGCTGGGGCACGCCAAGATTACGACGACCATGAAGTACGTGCACGTCGATGAGCACATGATGGCCCAGGCCATCGAGCAGTTGGATGCGCGCAACGAGGCGGCCTAAAAAAGCCTGCCCGAATCGAGCAGGCCTTTCCAGGATGAAAACAAACTTTGCAGCCTACACTGCTAAGTGTAAATATACAAACCCCAACAATTCTTCAGTATTTGTCCAGATTTTACTCAGGGTTGAAAAAAGCCCCGCCAGCGGGTGGCTGGCGGGGCTAGCCCGATGAGATAAAAGAAGTTAGGAGAACTGCACACTTAGGAGCTGCTCAGCTCCCTTGAGCAGGGTGTGATAGCTGGCGGGGTCTTTGGGGTCCATTTGGCGGTAGGCAATTGCTAGTTGAATTCCCAGGTCCCATACTCCCCCAAAGGCACTGGCAATTCGGCCGTTTGCTAAGTCCTGGTTTAATTCGGCCTCTACGCTATCCCCCAAGGTTAGCGGGCGCAACTTGCCAAATTCATCTACGAGGGCAGTTTGGGGCTCCACCCCGCGGGCACGTAGAATCTTCGTTAAGGAAAAGTCAGTAGCATTGGTGACGAGGCCAGTGAAAAAGCTGAAGTCATCCCCGTTAGAGGCTCCGATGCGCTCCCCGTCCCGGTTAGTAGGGTTATCGAAAAACTGCTCTAGTGCCGTGTATAAGCTGTAGTCGTTCTTGGTAGCGTAGGATACTAAATCACCCTGAAATTCCATTTGGAATGCCCGTAGCTCCTGCTGCAACTCACGCACGTTGCGGTGAAAGCTGTGCAGCGAGTTATTCAGAACGCGTAGGCCGTAGTTGTACTCGCGGGTGCTCAGGAAGCGCTTGTAGTGGGCAGGCAGGTCTAAGGCTCATCGGCAACTAGCTCAGCCTGGCGGTAGCTGAAGTACTCGCGCATGGTTTGGACGGGTTGCGCAAGGGCTTCCAACGTGCGCAAGTTGTTGGCATAGGCGTTAAAAAGTCGCGCCAGGTTGTCGTCGGCCTTGATAGGCAGTAAAATCCAGTAGTCCATTGGGAAGGCAAAGAAGTAAAGCCAGCTAGGCGGCCGGCTGTGAGCGAGAAGCTATTGCTCCTCTGCTACTAGCCAAGCCAGTAGCAGAGGAGCAGCAGAAACTACGGGTGGCTGTCTACAGCCTCGCGCTGTTCAACGGCTTGCTCGTAATCAGCTGTGAAAAGTGAGTTTTGAAGGCGTAGCAATGGATTGCCTATCTGCTTATTTGCCGCCTCTAAGGCGCGCAACTGGCGCACTTGCTCAGGTGAGTTCTCCTCAATCTGCTTTTTGAGGCGCGCAATCTCGGCCGCATTGCTGGCCTTTTGAGTTACCTCCTTCTGCGCCTGGGCCACCTTGCCGTTGAAGTGCTGAAACAGGACTTCGTAAGCTTCCAGCTTGTAGGCATTCAGATTCGCCTTCGTGGTAGCCTGCATCGTGTTCGTCGCTTTGATGCTTGCGAGCCACCCGTACACGAAGCGCTCGGGTAGGCAGGTGTAGGCGCGGCGCTGGGCATCGCCGGGGACCTGGGTTGTCTGTTCAGACACCCCAGGTCCGAATAATTCGTCGGCTTTCAACTCCCGAATCTGCCGGTCGGCATCTACTCCGAAGGCTTCGCAGAGCGGCCGAATCAATAGCAAGTTGGTGCCATCGCTGCCGTGCAGGTAAGGTACTTGGTGCCCAAGCAGGGCCAAAAACTTCAAGTTGTACTCCATGAGAACGAAGAAATGAGGCTGCGAAAGCCAAGTGGCTGACTTTCAGGCACAAACATACTACAAGTATTTGATAATCAATTACTTGCTGAAAATATTTCTAGGCGAATTGCGCCCGAAACCGGCGCAGGGCTTCGGCCAGCCCCGCAATGGGGCCGACGTAGCGGAAGGGCTGGGCTTTCATGGCCCGCTTAGTTATCGCCCAGGGCCTCGTAGCCGCGCAGCGGGAGCTGGTAGCCACCCAGGTTCTCCAGCACCAGTTGGTAGCCGAAGCCTAGACACTTGAGCCGGTCGAGGTTGCCCCAGCCAGGGGTGGCTACCCACCACACGGGCTGTTTCTGGTCGCGGCCCAGGGCGCGGCAGCGCAGCAGGGCGTGCATTTCGCGCAGGTGGGCGTCCTTGTCGAGGCACACGCCGGGCTGGGCCTGGGTGCTGGCGACCTCATTGCGGGCTAGGAAGCCGCGCCGGGCATCGACCTGGCGCAGGGCGCGCAGCGTGTCGGCTAGCTCGACGGGGGCCTCGCACTCATGGGCGAAGTGGTTGATGTTGAGCTGCTCTTCGGGCGTGAAGAGCGGGTTGCCGACGACGACGGCCAGCAGGGAGTGCCGCAACTCGCCGAGCGTAGTGGGGCGGTTTACATGAGATTCCATGTAATTTTGGGGGGTGATGGGTAAGCGACGACCCAACTCGTAGCCCTGCGGATACAGGTGCTATATCGGAGGTCACCCCTGCCAGGGGGTGGCCTCTTTTGCTTGCTACGGGATAGGCTGCTCTACTTGAGCGCCACAAATGTAATACCGTGTCTAGACATTTCAACCGCCTGAACTAGCTCATTTATGTGCGCTGTCTTATGCAAAAAGTAGCAAACTATTCCATCTTGCATAAATTTGCACAATGGCAGATAAGCAACCAACAGGCTCACGCGGCCCGCAACTGAACGTCAAGCTTGGCGAAAATGAGAAACGTATTGCCGAAGAAGTTGCGAAAGCGCGAGGCGTAAATACGTCAGGGCTCGTGCGTCTACTAATTCTTGACGAAGCCCGCCGACTGGGTATCTCCTAGCCTCCCCTACTGCACATGAAAAAGCCCGGCCGGTTGGTCGGGCTTTTTTTGTTCGTTATCAACTTTCCACAAACCCTGTTTGAATTAAGTCATCATAGTAATGGTAATTACTGCAATCAGAACATAAAACACTGCCTAAGCCGTCATCCTGGAACACGTTAGAGCATTCTTGACATATTTTCTTATCTACTAGCACATAATAATTATTTAAATAACGCCCAAAATTCTCATACAGAGTACCAGGAGTCACATAGTAAGGAAATTTGCATGCTTTATTTTTACATTCTACATGACTATAATACCTATCTTCATCGAATTCATTCAACTCATCACAACCGACACAGACAAAATATTCAGATTCACAATACGCACATATTCCGGCAGTAATTCTACTAAACAAGTACTTTGACTTTCTTGGGATAATATCCTTAACAAAATCAAACTCTAGTTGCTGCGTTGAAACAACAGTATTTATATCAGAAAGGTCAATTCGATGAAAATAAATTGGATGCAGACACTGCGTACAAGTCGCCTCCCTAAATATCGACTCTTCTTCCTTTTCTATTGATTCTGAGGCAGTTTCATAAAATTTTATTTCGTTTAAATAATCAAAAAATTCACCGTTTTGGTACTCTACATTTTGGTAGATTGAATTAAGTGCAGCCGCTACGCTTTGATGAAATTCAACACCTGACGTGTCAAACTCTTCAATCAAATCCTTATGCAAAAAATACTTTTGATTCCTCTTTTCACAAAAATCGTCTACATTATAAGTTACAAAGTGCGTGTAATACAAATGATTTATTTTTGCGTACTCTATAAAACTAAATAATATTAATGCATCAACAAAGCTATTTTTATTACCAAATGGCGCTTTTTTCGCAACCGCAAATTTTGCTGCTTTTAACGCGACACCATTTTTTATTTCTATACGTCTAGTAGAATAATGGTCAAATATTTCATCTATTAGACTTGCATTTGCCTTAATCAGATTTTCAATAATCTTACGCCCATTATTGAAATTTACTGAAAGGTCCTTAAAAAGCTCCCAAATATTTATCTCAATCGGGTCTTCAAATACAGAACCATTTGACTCAATAGAGGAAAAGCTCTCATCTTTAGCAATGCTTCTTAAGAGAACGCCAAACCCTTTACTTACTTCGTCGAATGTTCTTAACGAACCTCCCAGCAATAGTTTATGCTTACCTTTTTCCCATTCATCTATTATTACCGTTGGCAAGACAACTATAACTTCCCCCTCCATGACACCACGATGTAAAGCTAGTAGCATCCTCGAAGGGTCTGTTCCATTGGCAAGGTTTATCCACGCATTAGTATCAAGAACAACGTATTGCATAGAAAATATTGCTAATCGCTACTAGCACCGATGACACGCCCGCTTCCCCAGCTTCTCGGCCTCGGCCGTGGGCATGGGCTTGATGGGGTGCGCGCAGCGGTTTAAGCCCGAGCAGGCCTCGGAGCTGTGGTAGGCATAGGAAGTCTTGCTCAGGCACACGTACACGGTGGCCGGGGGCCGGACCGGGGCGGCGGCCACTGACGCCGCCGGGCGCGGGGACGCGGCTAGCGAAGGGCCAGCCCGGACCAGCAGTAGGGTGAGGGTGGGCAGGAAGTGCTTCACAGCCACAAGGTAAGCGGAAGCGCAAGATTGGACAACTTTATAGTCCCATGCTGCCATTAGCAGTACAAATTCGTAGTTTATCAGCGAAAAAGCCCCGACCATGAGACCGGGGCTTTTTTATCGATGCGCTAAGTAGCTGGCCGGCATCTTCTAGCAAAACAGCCGCCCGGCACCACCTGACTTACGACACGCAAGTCATGTAGGGGTCCCAGTAATAATACTGGGCCGGACCCACTGGCGGCGTGATTTTGATTTTTAGCTGGTACGTGCAATTGCCTTGGTACATGGCGTTGCCAATCCACTGGTAGTCGCCACTCGGCTGCGGCTGCGGCCAGCCGGGACCACCAAAAATGTTTTTACCGCTTGAAATCTCAAACGCCACGATTTCAACTGCCGCCGTATTGCTGCTTTCTTTATTGATGGGAAAGACGTTGAAGCCTACAAAGGAGCCGGCATTGACTTGCGTATTCAGTTCCAGCGAGCCCTCGTTTGACTGAGAGCTATACTGATTATCCATCATATAAACGCCTATGCCATTGTAGGGCGTTGAGCTCGGGGGCTGGCTGTACAGGTAGGCCGTGTCAATAGCGGCGTTGATGACCGTTGTCGGCTTCACCATGGTCACCGCGTTGGGGTCTTTGAAATTAGGGGCGGGGGCTTGGCCAGCAAAGGCACTCGGCTTGTACTCCTCTACCGTTGCATCAGCTTCAGCCGTTCCATCAGCTTCTACTGCTGAAGGCTTCTGGGGTATCATGGTAACGGGCAGCGTTATCGTCACTTGGCCGGGTCCGGCCGAGCCATTATAATTAAACTGAATATTAGAATCTATATTTCCTCCTACATAAGCTGTATTTACTTGCCCGGTAAACACGTTTACCTCCTTTCCATACTGCGCTGGGGGGCTGCTCCAACCGCTTTGCACGCCCACACTAGTGATTGAAAGTTGTCCGTTGTACTGTGGGTCGATAGGTAGCACCGACCAGCAGACGTAGCTGCCCGTGGGAACGTTCGTGCTTAGGCTGGCAGTGCCTTCCCCCGTGGATTGCTGACTCCGGTTGCACACGGCGTAGCAGCCCTGCGTGCTGTTTGGCTGAAGTGCGTTAACGTCCACCCATACTTGAACGAAAACACTGCATTGGTCTGGCGTGATAGTAGCCATAGTAGAAATAGAAAATAACTTGTTCCTGCTGGGGTGCCGTATGCAGGGCCGGCCGTTTATTAAAGTGGGGGCTGCTCCACTTCGGCGCTTACTTACTCCAGGGCCGGGGAGGCGGAAGATGAGAAGGTTTTCTTAGGGGGACTACGATTAATCGTTACGGGGTCTATCCTACTCTATTGCTTGGCTTTTCGGCAACGGCCAATCTTGTTACTGGGGCAGCCAGTAGATAGGACAAAGCAACACCATAGCCGTGCAGAAGAATAGCGTATAAGTACCTTTTTTAATAAACCAGTACTTATACCTACTTGCCAGAAATTCAGCAGGTAGCCACTAGCTTATTCTCGGGCCAATCGCGCCGGGCGGGCTCCTACTCGCTATACTTTGCAACGGTCGTGGCCGACCTGCCCAGCGGCTTGCCGCTGGCACAGGTACTCATGCCCCACCCTTCAGCCGCCGAATTTGCTCGCTGTCGGCCTGGCCCTTGCTCGGTTTGCCCAGCTGCTTGCCCTTCGACCTGGCCCGGCTCTGGTGCGCTCGCTCAGGCGCACGCGCTCCTGCTTGGCCACGATGGCCAGGCTGCTCACTACTGCCTTCTTGAAAGTGCCGGCCGAGTCCAGCTACTGTCCGGTGTAGGATTTAGCGTTTCAGCTGCTCATTTCAAGTAAGCAGAAAATATATTCCAGGGCTCTTTCGCTTAGCTGAGCAAGGGCCCTGCTGCTTTCGGGGTCATAGCCAGCAAGCAGTACGCACCCACGTGGCCGCCCGGCCGCCTAGCCAATAAACTCCCGCAGGGCGGCCACCACTTCCAGGGGGGCGCTCAGGTGTGGGCAGTGGCCGGTCGTGTTCAGCATAACCAGCTGGGCCTGGGGCAGGTGGGCTAGCAGGTAGTCATTCACTTCTTCGGGCACGGCTACGTCTTCGGGGCATTGTAGCAGCAGCGTGGGCAGGTGCAGGTGGGGCAGGTCGGGCCGGTTGTCGGTAAAAAAGCCGATGCGGGCAAACTGCCGGGCGATGGTGGGGTCGGCCTGGCAGAAGTAGCCCGCCAGCTCGTAGCCTAGCGACGCCGGCTGGTCGGGGCCCAGCATGAGGGTGGCAAAGGCCGTGGCCCAGCCCTGGTAGTTGCGGTCCATATCGGCGAGTAGGGCCAGCAGGTCGGCCCGCTCGAAGCCGCCGTAGTAGCCCGGCTCGTTGAGGTAGTAGGGCGAGGCCGTGAGCAGTGCCACCTTGGCAAAGTGCTGCGGCGCCTGCACGGCCGCCAGCAGCCCTATCATGGCCCCGACGGAGTGGCCTACTACTACGGCCTCGCGCAAGTCGAGAGCCTGGCAGATAGCTACCACATCCTGCGCGTAGCCAGCTAAGGAAGAGTAGTGCTGGGGGTCGTAGGTGCTCACATCGGAGCCGCCGGTACCTACCTGGTCAAAAAAGATAAGCTGGTAGTGGCGCGACAGCGCAGGCGTGAGGTAATTCCAGATGTGCTGGCTGCAATTGAACCCGTTGCAGAAGAGTAACGGAGTCTTTTTACTGCCAATCACCTTGACGTTTAACCGCTTCAATACAGAAACGGTAGAGGTCGACTCTAAAATATACTTTTCCAAGCTTTCCATAGCAATATCTACTAAGTGAACAGCTACGCCAGCCGAAGCCTAGCGACAACAATTACGTACGCTACTTACTCTTCATCAGTTACCTACAATAATAAATCCACTCGGAAATCAAACTAAAATTAGACCGCGCCAGCATTTATGAAAGCAAGGTGATATAGCACCCAACTAAGAAATCACTCCCGATTTAAGACAAAAATCCCGCGCAGATTTTTGTGCTGTGTGCTGCCCTGGGCTAGCCAGCAACTAAGCTAGCCACACGCAGCGGCGGCGCCCCGCTTTTAGCAGGGCACGCGTAGCTTCGGCCAGCGGAGACCAGCGGCGGGTGCCGTTCTCCTGGCTTTTCGCGCAGCCACTTATCCTACGCTCACCCTATGCGGCTAAAATTCCCTTCTGCCTTACTCGTTGCCCTGGCCCTGGCTAGCCCTGCCGCCGCCCAAACGCCCGCCTTGGGCCTCGTGCCGCTGCCGCGCAGCGTGCACACCTCGGCCGGCACCTACGCGCTGCCCGCCAAGCTCAGCATCTACGCCAAAACGGCCGACGAGCGCAACGTGGCCGAGCTGCTACGCGCGCAGCTGGCGGCGCTGGGTCACCCGGCCACGCTCACCGGCAATGCCGCCGCGGCCCAGATTCGGCTAGGGGCTACCCCGGCCGGCATGGGCGCCGAGGCCTATAATCTGACGGTTGACAAGGCTGGCGTGCGCATTGCGGCGGGCAGCGGCGCGGGGCTGTTCTACGGCGCTCAAACCCTGCTGCAATTACTGCCCGCCAGGGCCACGGCGGGCGCGGTGCAGGTGCCCTTCGTCCAGATTCAGGACCAGCCGGCCTTTGGCTGGCGCGGCGGGCACCTCGACGTGAGCCGGCACTTCTTTTCGGTGGCGTTTATCAAGAAATACATCGACCTGCTGGCCGCCTACAAGCTCAACACCTTTCACTGGCACCTCACCGACGACCAGGGCTGGCGCCTCGAAATCAAAAAGTATCCCAAGCTGACCGAAGTGAGCGCCTACCGCCCCGAAACCATCGTGGGGGCGCAGCAGCAGCTTAAGAAAGAAGATTTTAAGTACGACGGCACGCCCTACGGCGGCTTCTACACCCAGGCGCAGGTGCGCGAGGTGGTGGCCTACGCCCAGCAGCGCTACGTCACCATCGTGCCCGAAATCGAGATGCCGGGCCACTCGGTAGCCATCCTGGCGGCCTACCCCGAGCTGGCCTGCCGCCCCGGCCCCTACACGGCCTGGACGATGTGGGGCGTGAACGAGGACATCGTGTGCCCGAGCGAGGCGACCATCACGTTTTTTGAGAACGTGCTGGCCGAGGTAACCCAGCTGTTTCCGGGGCGCTACGTGCACATTGGCGGCGACGAGGCCCCCAAAACGCGCTGGAAGGAAAGCCCGCTGGTGCAGGAAATCATGAAGCGGGAAGGCTTCACCGACGTGGAGCAGGTGCAGGGCTGGTTTAACCGCCGCATCGAGAAATACCTGGCCGGCAAGGGCAAGAAGCTCATCGGCTGGGACGAGATACTGGAAGGCGGCATCTCGCCCGGCGCCACGGTCATGAGCTGGCGCGGCGAGAAGGGCGGCATCGAGGCGGCCAAGCAAAACCACGACGTGGTAATGACGCCCACTACCTACGTGTACCTCGACTACGGCCAGAACCCCCAGCCCCACAGCCCCTACGAGCCCCTGATGATAGGCGGCTACCTGCCCCTGCCCAAGGTCTACAGCTACAACCCGCTGCCCGCCGAGCTCACGGCCGCCCAGCAAAAGCACATCCTGGGCGTGCAGGCCAACCTATGGACCGAGTACGTGACGACCCCTGAGAAGGCCGAGTACATGCTGTTTCCGCGCATGCTGGCCGTGTCGGAAGTAGCCTGGACGCCCGCCGCGCAACGCACCTACGCCGACTTTCTGCCCCGCCTGGGCCAGCAGTACGCCCGCCTCGACGCCAAGAAAGTAACCTACCGCGTGCCCGAGCCGCTGGGCCTCGACAGTGCCAGCCAGGTGGTACGGGGCGGCAAGGCGGTGTTTACGCTGCGCTCGCCGGTGCCCAGTGCCCGCATTCACTACACCCTCGACGGCAAGCTGCCCGACGAAACTACCGACCGCTACACCCAGCCGCTGACCGTGCCCACCGGCCGCCGCCTGCTGGTGCGCGCCGTGGCCATTGCGCCCAACGGCCGCCACAGCGCGCCCGTGGAAGTGCTGGTGAAGTAGCGAGCAGTGGCCGCATTCACCCGGCTTGCCGACGTCAGGCCGGGTGAACGCGCTGGGCCAGGTACCGCGGCAGCGCGGCCGCTTCCCCCACTTTCAGCTTGCTGAGCGGCAGCACTAAGCGGCGCCGGCCGTAGCGCACCACCAAAATATCTTCGACTTGCAAGGCTTGCCAGACTGCCACCAGGCCTAGCACGGTGGGGATAATCGGCGTGGCTACGGCATGCACTTCGACTTTACCCCGCTCCATGGGCGAGGTGAAGAACAAATAGAGGCTGACCGCTGTCCAGAGGCCCACGCCTAGGCAGGCTAGCCCGAAGGCCAGCAGCAGCCACCAGTTTTGCACCGACCGGCCGCGCGTCACCTCTCCCCCACTCATGGCCGAATACGGAATCTGCTCGAAGGCAAACCGGCTGCGCAGCCGGTGCAGCCCGGTTTCGTCGAGCCCAAATTCGGGCGTTTCAAAGGCGTAGCTGGCCATCTACTTTCCTACAGGCTTGAAGCTGATGGCCGTGCCGCCACCCGCCGCCAGCTTCAACACGAGGGCCAACTTGCTGGTGACGACCTTTTTAGTAATCTGATAGCTGGCGGGATTTTTCTGCCAGTCGGCGGTTTTGCCATCGGCGTAGATAATGGCTTCGTAGCGCTGGCCGGGGGTGAGGAAATCGAGCTTGACGGGCTGCGTGCGGGCGTTTTCGTCGGTGATGCTGCCCAGGTACCACTCGTCTTTGCCCTTGGCCTTGCGCACCGTCGTGATGTAATCGCCGGGCTCGGCGGCCAGGATGCGGGTGTCGTCCCAATCGACGGGCACGTCTTCGATAAACTTAAAGGCGTCGAGGTGGGCGTTGTAGTTTTCGGGTAGGTCGGCGGCCATTTGCAGGGGCGAGTACAGAGTCACGTACAGGGCCAGCTGCTTGGCCAGGGTGGTGTGCACACGGCGCTGGCCGGTGGGCTCGTAGTTGGTGAGCTTGAAGATGCCGGGCGTGTAGTCCATCGGCCCGCCCATGAAGCGGGTGAAGGGCAATATTGTCTCGTGCTCGGGCGCGTTGCCCTCGCTAAAGGCGTTGAACTCGTTGCCGCGCGCGGCTTCGCAGGCTAGCCAGTTGGGGTAGGTGCGCTGGAGGCCGGTGGGGCGCACCGACTCGTGCATATCGACCATGATGTGGTTGGCGGCCGTTTTTTGGGCGGTGCGCACGTAGTGGTTCACCATCCACTGGCCGTCGTGGTGCTCGCCGCGCGGAATGATTTTGCCCACGTAGCCAGTCTTGAGTGAGGTGTAGCCGTGGTCGTTCATGAACTGGTAGGCATCCTCCTGGCGGCGCTCGTAGTTGGTGACCGAGCCCGAGGTTTCGTGGTGCATGATGATGTTGACACCCCTAGCGGCGGCGTAGCTGCGCAGCTCGTTCACCTTGAAATCAGGGTAAGGCGTCACGAAGTCAAATACCTCTTCCTTCCAGTTATTGACCCAGTCTTCCCAGCCCACATTCCAGCCCTCGACGAGCACGCCGGGGATGTGGTGGGCGGCCGCGAAGTCGATGTAGCGCTTCACGTTGGCGGTGTTGGCGCCATGGCGGCCGTTGGGCTTGAGCTTGTTCCAGTCGGTGCCGGCTAGCTTGATATTAGAGGTGTCGGCGTAGTTCCAGCCGGCCTTGCCGGTTTGCATTTCCCACCACACACCCACAAATTTCTGGGGCTTTATCCAGCTGGGGTCGGCGATGGTGCTGGGCTCGTTGAGGTTGAGGATGAGCTTACTGGCTAGCACAGCGGGCGCGTTGTCGGCCACCACCACCGTGCGCCAGGGCGTGTGCTCGGGCGCTTGCAGGTAGGCTAGGTTGCCCACGGCGTCGGGCACCAGCTCGCTAGCCAAGCCAAACGTGTTGGTGTCCACGTGCAGCATCATGGCCGGGTAGTTGACCAGCGCCGCCTCGTGAATGTTGACGTACAGCCCGTTATCGGCCTTGAGCATGAGCGGCGTTTGCACCCGCTGTGGCGCGGCGCGCTCCTGAATGGGCGTGATGGGCGTGGTGTTCACGGCGCTCAGCCGCGAGGTGGTGTAGGCATACTCGTTGGAGTCGAAATCGCCCGGAATCCAGAACGCCTTGTGGTCGGCGGGCAGGTTGAACTCGGTGCGCTCGCCGCTCACCACGAAGTAAGTGAAGCCCGCCTGCTGCGGCCACTCGTAGCGGAAGCCCAGCCCATCATCAAACACCCGGAAGCGCAGCACCACCCGGTGCCGGGCCGGCGCGGGCTGCTGCAAGGTCACGGCCAGCTCCTGGTAGTGGTTGCGGATGGTTTTGGTTTCGCCCCACACGGGCGTCCAGGTATCGTCGTGCTGGCTGCTGTCGATGTGCGCCACCGTCAGGCCCTGCGCAAAGCCGGGCTGGTCCTTCACCTGCACCCCTAGCCGGCTGGGCTTGAGCACTGGCTTGTTGCCGTAGGTGAGTTGGTACGTGGGCTCGCCGGCCGCGCTCAGGGCAAAGGTGAGCGCCAGTTTGTGGTTGGGTGAGTAGATGGTTTGGGCGTGGGCCGGGGTGCTTACGAAAGCGGTTCCCACCAACAGTAACAAGGCATTATACTTCATTAAGCTTTTCGTTTTCAGTCCAGACTCTAGCTGGATTGAGTTTGCGGGTTTTGAGAACAGAAAACACTTCCGCCCCTTCCAGACCCTTAGTATTTGGCTCTGTGACAACTTCATAAGCGCTGTCAATACTTTCGACTTTCCACCGCACAAGTAATCCGTCAGAATTTAAATAGGGCTTCTCATAAGCTAGTGCCTCAATTTTTGCCTTCTTAATTACCTCATCTTCTGAGTGGCCTTTGAATAGAACGTAGCGCTCTTCGTAGCTCTGCCTCCCTTTTGCGTGCCCTTCAATTTGAATTGCCACGGTCATTTTTACGCAGAAGAACGACGGCTTTCGCTTTGAACTCCTTAGTCGCTTTTTCTTTCCATTGGTTGCGTCTATTCGCACAGATTCTACTACGCGCAGTTGCGCTAACTCTGAAATATCGGCCACTCTTACCTCGCCGCTTATCCCGTAGCAACGGCTAGTTCGCCCACCAGTTTTCAGCAATTTCCAATTTGCTAGTTTGTTTGCTTCCAGCACCAAGTCAGTTGACTCCCGCATTTTTTGCGCAATAAGCTGTCGCCTTTGGGGCGGCGCAAGTGCTAATAATTGAGATGATAGCTCTGGGTGCGAAACGAAAACTGAAACCTTAGCTACCTGCGCGTCAGCAGCCACATTTGTCAAATCCCATTCCTCAAGCCCCTGTATTTTATTCATAACTCGCTGCCAGGATAAAAGTACCAGCCTAATTCTTGCCAAAAGGCCGCTGAACTAATTTACAAATCAACTCAACGGCCTTTTGACAACTCGTAAGCTGCACCATACGCCCACCCCTACTCCACTGGCCGGGTGGCTACCGCGATTTTAGAATCGGCGGTGCCGTAGTACAGAAACCACGTGAACTTGAAGCGCGCCAGGCCTTCCAGGAAAACTACCTGGTTGACCTGGCCAGTTTGCTCATAGGGCTTGTCGGGGCGCATGAAGTAGGTGTCGGTGCGCTGGAGCAGCCGGCTGGGGTCGTCTTTGTCGAATAGGGCCTGGGCGGCGGTGTAGGTACCTTCGGGCAAAGACTTGTCGCCGATGGCGGGCACGTTGCGGCTGTTATAAATCAGCCGGATGCCCTGGTCGGTGAGCATGGCCGGCGGCCCCGGCTCCACCAGGTCGCTGTCGAACCGGCCGGCGCGGGTGGGCAGCACCACTTTCAGGTGGGGCAGCGTGCGGGCCTGAGCGCGCAGCGGCACGGGCGGCTTTTCGCCGGGCGCCATTGCGAGGGGCGTCCAGTGAATGAGGTCGTCGGAGGTGGCTAGCCAGAGTTGGGTGTCGCCCCAGTACATCCAGTACTTGCCCTTGATTTTGGTGGCCACGATACGGCCGTCGGCCTCGTAGCGCGACACAATGGAACCCGATTTGCTCCATTTGTCGAGGTACTGGCCGCCGAAGACGCTGCCATACTTGGTCCAGTGGCGCAGGTCCGGCGAGGTGGCCACGTGCAGGCGAGCCAGCTTGCCATCGTAGGCGGTGTAAGTCATGTAGTAGGTGCCGGCGGCATCTTCTACCACGCGCGGGTCTTCGGTGCCGCCGGGCCACTCGTATTGCTTCTGCGCGTCATTGGCCGGATAGAGTACAGGTTCCTCTTCGCGCACGAAGTGCACGCCATCGGTGCTGCTGGCCAAGCCGATGCGCGAGGCTTTGCCGAAAGTGTCAATGTTGTTTTCGGCCCGGTACAGCATGTACACCTTGCCCTGGCGCACCACCACGGCGGGGTTAAAGACGTCCTTTTCCTCCCACCGCACGGGTCGTTTCAGAATCGGGTCGAGGAACTGCCCTACCGGGCTAGGGCCCATGATGGGATTGGCGCTATCTGCTTTAGTAAAGCCGAGCAGCGTCCATCCGGGACCCGGAGCAACCGGGGCAGTTGCAGTGGCAGCATCTTTAGCAGCCGTAGTAGCTTCGGGGCTGGCGTGGCAGCTGGCGAGCAGGGCCAGCGCCAAAACGGAGCCCGCAAACGGGCGGCAAGAGGAAGCGCGCATAAAAATCGACGGATATCGGGCAAGGTAGGCACGGCCGGCCAGCAGGCGCTTTTGCTACTTGATGAGCATGTGCACACTTTCCTTAATTATGAGCCCCTCAGCATCATACGCCCACTGCCGCACGAGGTGGCCCTGCTCGTCAAATTCCTGGTGGGTGCCCCAGTCCTTGCCCCCTAGCCGGTAGCCCAGGGCTTTCAGCTGGCCCGACGGGTAGTAGAAGCGGTGTGTTTCCTGGCCGGGAGCGGGTCCGTAGTCGGTTTGCTGGCTCACATAGGGCCCGGCGCTGCCCTCGGCCAGCTGCTGAAACTGCTGTAACTGGCCCGGCGCCCCATACACGTGCCGAAAAAACGGCTGGCCCGCTGTATAAAAAACGGCTGTATCCACGCGCAGCCCATGCTGGTACCGGGCCCGGGCAGTTAGCTGGCCCCGCTCGCCGTACCACCGCTCGGGGCCGTGGAGCTGGCCCTGGCGGTAGTTTCGGGTGGCGTAGGGCCGGCCAACGGGGTAGAAATAGGCCGCCGCGCCATCGAGCGCGCCGTGCCGGAAGTGCTCCGACTTTTGCACCGCATGGCTAGGGTAGCGGGTGAGGCGCAGGCCCGCCGCGGCCGGCCGGGGGCTAGCCAGCTGGTGCGTGAGCGAGTTGAGCAGCTGCACGCGGGTAAAAGCCTCCCGAAACTGTAGTTCCTGAAAGCCATCGCGCGCCCGAAACTGGGTAGTGTAGCTGCACGGATACACAAAAGTGGCCTCCTCAACCGTGCCAAACACGAGCCATTCCTCCCCCGCCCTGATACCCATATCGCAGGAAGTCTGGACACCCAGCTCGGGCAACCCACCCTGCACAAGCATCTGGCGCTGAGCGCTTCCCTTGTACCGTTTCACTTCTTCTATTTCGGCGGTGTAGTAGGGCAGGTCGGCGTACTTGTTGGGGCCGCGGTGGTAGGCCGCCACCCGCCGCACCCGCACCAACGCCACATAGTCGGCGGCCAGGGCCGTTTTACTCGTGAAAGCCGGCGTAGCGCAATCGCAAGCGCAAGCCCCAAACGGCAGGGCCAGCAGCCCACTCAGCAGTAGTAGAAGAAGCCTCACTGGAAAACGGAAGTTAGTACGCTCCTCCGATGCCGGGCGGGCACCGATTGCACACCCTGCGCCAGCTGCTAGCCGCTGACTAGCACGTTCTCAGCGCATCAGCTAAAATCGTAGGGGTAGCCGATTTCCTGCAAGTCGGCGGCCAGCATGGTCCAGTCGGTGGTTTCCTCGTTGAGGGCCAGCACCTTGTCCTTGGTCAAGGGCTCGTGGCGGTACACGGCGGCCACGGCGGCGGGCGTGAGGGGCCGGCGGTCGGTTTCCTCCAGGTAGTACTCGTTGGCCCACTCGGCGTAGGTAGCGGGTTCGTTATCAAATATATACAGCAGCTCCTCCGAGCCGTCGTCCTCGTTTTCGACCACGCCGTGCTGCCAGCCATGGGCGGGGGTGTACCACAGGCAAAACGTGGTGCCCAACGAGGCCACCGGCTCGCCAAACATAAAATCGTCGAACACCTCGGGCAAGCCGCGCGTCACCTGTTTCAGATCGGGCTGGTCGTATTCCTGCACGTAGCCATTGATGACGCAGCCTTCGGGGCGGAACAAAACCAGCATCTGGTCGCCCTCGCCGTCACGCATTTCGAGCACCTGCTCATTTTCGCTCCATTCGGGGTTGTAGGAGTAGTAGCGGTATTCCCAGTCGGGCGAGTTGATGGCGTCGAGCGCGGCCAGGGCCTTGCCCAGGCGCTGCAAGTCGGCGGGCGCGGGCAGGTTAGGATTGGTAGTTGAAATCATGGTGACGGGTAGCTGGCGGCTGAAGAAGCCAGCGCGATAAGCATACGAAAGCCGCTGGCCAGGGGCCAGCGGCTCGCAAATGTTGCACTAATATGGGCGGCAATAGCCTAGCGGCGCAGCACGGGCAGGTCTTCGAGCTGGGCGTAGCTCAGCTTCCAGGTGCCATCGGCGGCGGGCTTCCACAGCAGCAGGAAGTTGCCCTGGCCCACGCCGGCCGGCTGGCCGTTGGTGGGCAGCACATCTACCGAAAACGTGCCGGCCTCGTAGGCCAGCTTATCGGTGCTGGTGGCGCTCACCACGCTGGTGCGCAGGTTGCCGATGCTGCCCTGGGTGGCGCGCACCCACTTATCGCTCACCTCGGCCTTGCCGCTGAAGTGGGCGTTGCCCTGCAAAAATTGCACGTCGTCGGCAAGGTAGCTGAGGGTTTTTTCGAGGTCCTTATTGTTCCAGGCCGTGAGGAACTGCCGGTCGAGGTCGGCAGCGCTGGTGGCGGAGGCAGCCGCCGAATCGGCCGATTTGCTGCACGCTGCCAGCAGCGGCAGGGCACCCAGCAACACGAGGCGGGCCAGGGAAGTACGCATGACAATCAGGTGTTTAGTAGAAAGAGAAGAATAAGAAGTCAAAAACCCAGGCCGGGTGGCCTGGGTTTTTGCTTGTGCGGTAGTCAGGCCAAGCTACCAGCTGCGCTGGCGATACGTGGTGCCTGCATAGGGGTTGCTGGGGTCAGACGGGGCTTGGTTGGGCAGGTAGGCTGAGGCGGTAGCCATCGCTGGATAGCCAGGCATTACCGACGAGGCGGCCAGGGCCGTGGTGCCCGCCAGGGCGGCCGTGGTAGCGGCCGGGGCGTAGCTGTTTACGGCTGTGGTGCGGGTGGCCGAGGCCGTGGAGGTACGGCTAGCCATATAAGCGCGGCGGTTGGCAGCGGCGGCGCGGTAGGCCTCTTGGCGCTCGACGGCGGCAATGGCCGCGGCGCGCTTCTTCTGGCGGTTGTCGATGTGCTTGCCCACGGCGTAGCCGGCGCCGGCACCGGCTAGGCCGCCGATGAGGCCGCCCACCTTACGGTTGCGCTTGTTGATAACGGCACCCAGAATGGCGCCGCCGCCGGCCCCGATAACGGCGCCCTTGGCTTGCGGGCTAAAGCGGCGCTGGGCCTGCGCGGTGAAGGTGCTGCCGAGCACGGCAGCAAGCAAGAATAAGCTGAGGAAAACGCGAAGATTTTTCATGGCAAAAAAAGCTAAAATCAACTGGATGCTGACCCAGTAAACAAGCACCGTGCCGTAACGGTGCGCGGCGGAGCTTAGTTACGCCGGCGGCCCTGGCTGGCTTGGCCTTTTGGCACATGGCCCGCCTTGGCTAGCTAGCCGCCTCAGCGGCGGTATTGCCGGCCGTAGTAGCCTAGTGCGTAAGGCCGCTCGACTACCCTCCACCTTTGTCTAAATTGGATAGTGTATAAGATTTTGGCATTTTCATAAATTTCTCAGCCTTTCTAATGTCCTATTTGCCTTCCCAGGCCTGAAGAGCATGCTGGTATTCGGCGGCCGTCCTGGCTGGTAGGCTAGCCGAATAGTTTCCGAAGTTTCAGTCTATTGCGTTTAAACCCATTTTTCAAGGAAACCCAATGAAGAAAAGTGTCTAAATCAGCTGCATTCGCGCTTTATGGAGTTCATCTCAGCTTCACAAATTTTCCATTTGGTGATTTAAAAGATTTCTCTACCTTGCGCTGCCTTCAGGTAAAACTTAAGGCATTCTACCCTTTCTCTCTTTACCAAACCAGTTTTCTATGTTCCACAAGTACCACGCAGTGGCTTGGCTTGCCATGTCCGCCGCTACCCTCCCCCACCTCGCCAGCGCCCAGGATGGCAGCGTAGCCCGCAAAGAGTTGGGCCAGGATGGCCAGCCCACTCTCATTCAACTGACGCCGGCCGGCCGGGCCAATGCCCGCGCCGCCAACGGCGAGCTGGTTATTCGCCAGCAGCTGGCCCTGAGCACCGATGACCAGCTGAAGCCCGCCCGCACCGAAACCGACCAGCTCGGCTTCAGCCACCAGAAATTTGAGCAGTTTTACAAGGGCGTGAAGGTGGAGCACGCTACGTACACGGCTCACTCGCGCGGCGGCCAGATTGAGACGCTGAGCGGCGACTTCGAGAAAGTGGGCGCCGTGAGCGTGACACCCAGCCTGAGCGCCGACGCGGCCCTGGCCAGCGCCATGCGCTTTGTGGGCGCCAAAAAATACATGTGGCAGGATGCCCGCGAGGAAGCCGGCCTGAAGGCCCGCGACAACGACCCCGCCGCCACCTACAAGCCCGCTGGCGAACTGGTGCTGGTGCGCGACGCCCGCAAAGACCCCGAAAACGGCCCGCTAGTGCTGGCCTGGAAATTCAATGTGTACGCCCAGCAGCCGGTGAGCCGCGCCTATGTGTACGTGGATGCGCACTCGGGCCAGGTAGTGCTGCAAGACAACATCATCAAGCACGCCGGGCGCAGCGCCAAGGGCACGCGCCAGACCACGGCCGCCGCCACGGCCAGCTTCGCCACGGCCTACAGCGGCACCCGCTCGCTGGCCAACGAATCGACGACGACCGGCACTTACCGCCTGCGGGAGTACACCCGCGGCAGCGGCATCGAAACCTACAACTGCAAGAAAGGCAGCAGCTACACGGCCGCCGTTGACTTCACCGACGCTGATAACAACTGGACGTCGGCTGAGTACAACAACGCCAACTACGACAACGTGGCCGGCGACGCGCACTTCGGTGCCCAGGCTACTTACGATTACTGGAAGGCCGTTTTTGGCCGCAATAGTTACGACAACGCGGGTGCCAAAATCAAGAGCTACGTGCACTTCGATGACACGCCCGGCGATGGCGTGGGCTACGAGAATGCGTACTGGGATGGCGTGGAAATGACTTACGGCGACGGCGCCAGCACCTTCAAGCCCCTGACGGCGCTCGACGTGTGCGGCCACGAAATCGGCCACGCGGTGTGCGAGAAAACGGCCAACCTGACCTACGCCAACGAGTCGGGCGCCATGAACGAGGGCTTGTCCGACATCTGGGGCGCGAGCATCGAGAAGTACACGGTAGATAAATACACGCTCACCGGCAAATCGACTTACCTCATTGGCGAGGAAATAATGAAGGCCGGCGGCGCACTGCGCTCGATGAGCAGCCCCAACACCTACAGCCAGCCGGCTTATTATAAGGGCCAGTATTGGGCGGCCACCACCTCGTCGCCGAGCAATGCCAACGACCAGGGCGGCGTGCATACCAACTCGGGTGTGCTCAACTACTGGTACTACCTCATCAGCGCCGGCAAAACCGGCACCAACGAGAAAGGCGCCTCCTTCGCCGTAACGGGCATCGGCCTGACGGACGCCGCCAAAATCACCTTCCGCATGGAAAGCGTGTATATGACGGCCTCTTCGACCTACGCCAACGCCCGTACCTACTCCATTCAGGCGGCTACCGACCTGTTTGGCGCCACGGCCACCCAGACGCAGTCGGTAACCAACGCCTGGGCGGCGGTGGGCATCGGCGCAGCCTACGGCAGCGGCACTACTACGCCGCCCGCCAGCACCGCCTACTGCACCAGCCAGGGCGGCAGCCAAGCCTACGAGTACATCGACTACGTGAAGCTGGGTAGCATTGCCCGCACCAGCGGCGCCGATGGCGGCTACTACAACGGCACGGCCAGCAGCACGAGCATTGCGGCCGGCAGCAGCCAGACGGTGAGCTTCTCGGCCGGCTTCACGGGCTCGGCCTACACCGAGTACTGGAAGGTGTACATCGACTACAACCAGAACGGCGTGTTTACCGACAGCGGCGAGCTCGTGGTGAGCGGTAGCAGCAGCAGCGCAGCCACCCTCAGCGGCACCTTCACGGTGCCCACCACCGCCAAAACCGGCAACACCCGGATGCGCGTCATCGTGAGCGACGCCAGCGCCACTACCAGCTGCGGCAGCTACAGCTACGGCGAAACCGAGGACTACACGGTGAGCATCACGGGCGGCGCGGCCATTGCGGCGGCCTCGGCCCCGGCTAGCCTCGCGGCCCCCACTACCCTTAGCGGCGGCGACGCCGTGCTGAGCCTCTACCCCAACCCGGCCCTCACCACGCTCACCTTGTCGCTGAGCTCGCAGGCCGAGCTGACCAAGGTAGAAGTGCTCGACGCCCGCGGCGCCACGGTGCCAGCCGCCCGCTACCAGGGCCAGGGCCAGCTCGACGTGTCCGGCTTGGCCGGCGGCCTCTACCTGCTGCGCGCCAGCGATGGCCAGCACACCTTCACCCAGCGCTTCGTGAAGCAATAAGCGGGGCTAGCCCTTGTTTTTCAACTGAAAAGCCCGGCCAATTGGCCGGGCTTTTTTGGCTTTATTTTCCAGTAAATAAGCAGGACAATTCCGCTATTAACCCACGCCCACCAACCAGGCTTCGGCTTCCCGAATGGTATCGAAGCGCCTGAAAATGAAATCGGTCGGCGCGGCGCTCACCACCGACTGCGTAGAAAGGCGGTGCATAGGGTCGGCACCCTCCACAATGGCGCAGTGCCGGGTGCGGGCCAATGTTTGAGCGCGGGGTATCCAGTTGGTAGTGAGCCACTGCTGCGCCTCGACCGGCAAGGGACTGCGCTGCCCGTGCTCGGACAAAATGCGGCGGCTGCCCGTGCTGAGGAGCAGCGCCAGCACCTGCTCGTAGTAGGTCTGAATGTCGGCCAGCGGCAGGCGGCCCGGCGCCCAGGCCAGGCGCACGTAGCCGACGGGATGGTAGTAGAGCCGCCCGGCGGCACTTTCAAAGTAGAGCTTTTCCAAGGTAATAAAGGAACTATATAACGAGCCTGAATACGTGAACGCACAAAGCTACGGTGCCCGGCGCTGCCTGGTTGGCCCTGGCTCGGCAGCCGGCCCCGGGCCTGCCGGCTAGCTACACTTTTGGGACCGGCGTGCCCGGCAGTATCGGGCCCGCGCCGTAGTATTGCGCGCGTGACGACTGCCCCGCTTCTGCCAGCCCCGCCGCTCGCTTTACCAGCTTCTTACGCACCCGGCCTGCACGTGCTGGCCACTTTCGGGGCGCCCGCCGCCCGGCTGCGCGATGCGGCGGGTAGCCAGCAGTTTTTTGCGGCGCTGGTGGCCCGGCTGGGCCTCACGAGCGTGGGCGAGGCCTACCATACGTTTGCGGGCAGCGGCGGCTTCACGGCGGTGCTGGCCCTCACCGAGTCGCACCTCAGCATTCATACCTGGCCCGAGTACGGGCTGGCCACGTTCGACGTATTCCTGTCGAATTTCCGGCGCGACAACCACGCCACCGTGCGCCAGGTGTATGCCGAAACCTTGGCCTTTTTTGCGGGCACCGAGCAGGCCTACGCGGAGGTATTGCGATGAGTAATGTACCGATTGCCCCGCCGCAAGCCTGGGTCAAATGCCCCAAGTGTGCCGCCCAGGTACCCTGCTACGACCCGACCAGCAGCGCGTATTTTGGCTGTTTCAAGTGCCGCACATTCTTTGAGGCCGACCCCGCTGCGCCAGGTAGCGAGGGCCGCGTAGTTACGGGGTTCAAGCGCGAGTTGCCGCCCGGCCCCAGCCTGCCGCTGGGCGGCATGGCCACCCTGGGCGGCTACCGATGCCGCCTCACTGGCTACCAGGTGCGCGGCGAGCAGCAAGACCGCACCGCCCAATGGCGCGAGTACCAGCTGCGCCCCACCGAGCCCATCGTGGGCGACTTACCCGTCGATTTTCCGTTGCAGCTGGCCGAGTACCAGGGGCACTGGCTACTGATTAGGCGGGCGCGTAGCTTTCCGGCCACCAAGGGCAACTATCCGTTTCAGAAGAAGGAGTGGACCAGCGAGCACACGGGCGATACCTACCGGCTGTGGCACCGCTACGAACCAGTAATCCGCGACGCCCAGGGCGAATTCGACTGGAATATTCTGGCCGATGAACAACTGAAAATCCAGGAGTTTATCTGCCCGCCTTACCTGCTTTCGAGCGAGAAAGTTTCCAAAGCACCTCCTATCTGGTACCTCTCCGAATACCTGGAGCCGAGCCAGGTAGCCAGTGCTTTTGGCCTGAGCACCGGCGTGCTGCCCAGCCGCCAGGGCATCGGTGCGGCCCAGCTCAATCCGCACGATACGGCCCCGGCCTGGCGCCTGTTTGGGGTGGCGGCGCTGCTGCTGTCGCTACTCGCGGGGTGGCTGGCCATCACCCGGCCCAGCGCGGCCACCACCGAAACATTTGTGGTGCCGGCAGCCCCTGCGGCGCCCGGTACCGTGGCTAGCCCACCGCCCACGGCCACCACCGGCGATACCCTGGGGCAGGCCGCGGCCCGCGCGGCGGCCGTTGCTACTACGTCGGGCTCGCCCGCCGCGGCGCCGGCTACTGCCACGCCCGCCGCCAGCACCAGCTACAGCCGAATGCTGGTGTCCAAGACCATCGTGCTGGCTTACCCGGCGGCGCTCAATATCACGTTCACCGCCCCCAACCTCACCAATCATTGGCTCGAAATCACGGCTAGCCTGGTGAACGAGCAAACCGGCCGCGGCTACGAGGTGACGCGGGCGCTCGAATACTACGAAGGCGTGGAAGACGGCGAAAGCTGGTCGGAAGGCAGCCGCTCGGGCAGTGCTGTACTCAGCGGCCTGCCGCCGGGCCGCTACCACCTCAACCTGTACCCTAGCCCAGAGGCAGGCGCGGGTGATACTACGCTGCTACTAGAGCTGGAGCAGCACTCGGGTTTCTTCTCCAATTTCATTCTCATCCTGATGCTAATGAGCGCCGTGCCGCTCTGGCACTGGGCGCGCTACAGCTCCTTCGAAACCAGCCGCTGGGAAAACAGCGACTTCGGGCCCACCTCCTAACTCTTCGCGCTATGTTTACTCTCCTGCGCCATCTGGGCACCGATTTGCGCCGCTCGCCGCTCTACGCGGGGCTGCTGGGGCTGGGGCTGGCGGCTTTTCTGGCGCTGGGCCTGCGCGGTAGCCGCCTGATAGGCGACGACAACGAGAGCACCGAAGCCGAGCGCGGCGGCCCCGGCAATAGCCTCACCGGCCGGGCCCACGGCGGCCACGGCACCTTTTACCACAAATAGTTTTTCTGCGCATGGAATACCTGTCTGCCAAGGCGCTCACCGCCTCCGTCGTGTACTCACTGCTGGGCATTATTATCCTCGTGGCCAGTTTCTACATCTTTAATAAGCTGACGCCCGGCACCCTACGCCGCGAAATCCTGGAGGAGCACAACACGGCCCTGGCCATTATCGCGGCGGCGTTTATGCTGGCGGTGGCCCTCATCATCAGCGCCGCCATTCATGGGTGAGGAGTCTGTACTGACGCGCCGACGGCGGGCGCGGGCGGGCGCGCTCGCCCCCACCACGGGCACGCCCCGGCCGGCGCTGCTGCTAGGCTCGGTGGCCGTGATAGCCACCTGCGGCCTGCTTTATGAGTTGATTGCCGGAACCTTAGCCTCGTACCTGCTCGGCGACTCGGTGACGCAGTTCTCGACCGTTATCGGGGTGTATCTGTTCAGCATGGGCGTGGGCTCGTGGCTGTCGCGCTACCTGGGCGGGCCGCTGCTGCGCTGGTTTATTCGCCTCGAAATACTGGTGGGGCTGGTGGGTGGCGCCTCGGCGCCGCTGCTGTTTGGGCTGTTTGCGCACGTGGGCTCGTTTCGGGTGCTGCTTTATGGGCTGGTGGGGCTGCTGGGCACGCTGGTTGGGCTGGAAATCCCGCTGCTGCTGCGCATTTTGCAGGGCCGTCTGGCTTTTAAGGAATTGGTGGCCAGGGTTTTTACTTTCGACTACGTGGGCTCGCTGCTGGCAGCAGTAATATTTCCGCTGGTGCTGGTGCCGCGGCTGGGGCTGGTGCGCACGGCCCTGCTGTTTGGAGCCCTGAACGTGGTGGTGGCGGGCGTGAGCCTGCTCTCTTTTGACGAAACCAAACCCTACCGGCGGCGCTACCTGGCCTTCATTACCCTGGCCCTGCTGGTGCTGGGCGCGGGCGTGGCGGGCGCCGAGCGCATCCAGCGCTACGCCGAGGGCGAGGTGTTTCAGGATACCGTTATCTATGCCCAAAGCACGCCCTACCAACGGCTGGTACTCACCGGCAATCACCGCGGCGAGCTGCGGTTATTTCTCAATGGCAATCTGCAATTTAGCTCCTCCGACGAGTACCGCTACCACGAAGCCCTGGTGCACCCGGCCCTGCAAGACCGGCCGCGCGCTAGCCAGGTGCTGGTGCTGGGCGGCGGCGACGGCCTAGCCGTGCGCGAAATCCTGAAATACCCCCAGGTGCAGCACATCCGGCTCATCGACCTCGACCCGGCCATGACCAAGCTCTTCCGCAGCAACCAGCTGCTGCGCGAGCTGAACCACAACTCCTTGCACTCGCCCAAGCTCGACATTCACAACGCCGACGCCTACGCTTGGCTGCGCCAGGATACGGCCCGCTACGACGTGGTATTCGTCGATTTTCCCGACCCCGGCAATTACTCCATCGGCAAGCTGTACTCTACGGCTTTTTACAACACGCTGCGCCAGCGGCTGCGGCCGGGTGGGCTGGTGGTAGTGCAGGCCACCTCGCCCTACGTGGCGCGCCAGGCCTACTGGTGCGTGGTGCACACGCTGGGGGCCAGCGGCTTCGCTACCGTGCCTTACCACGCCTACGTGCCTTCCTTCGGCGAGTGGGGCTACGTGCTGGCCCAGGCCCAGCCCGGCACCTGGCGCCCCACCGGCGGTGGGCTGCCCGCCGGCCTGCGCTACCTCACCCCGGCCGTTATCAATCAGCTGCGCAGCTTCCCGCCCGATATGGCCGAGCTGCCCACCGAAGTCAATCAGCTTAATAATCAGGCTTTGGTGCGATATTTTGAGGAAGAATGGGGGCCGTATGGGCAGTGAGCAGTGAGTAGTGAGCAAACCTACTTGTATATCATTGCGAGCCTGTGAAGCAATCGCACCAGCGCGGTACCCGCGCCAGTCGTTTCGCTAGCCCGGCCTGCATCCGTGCGGGTATGATTGCCGCGCTGCGCTCGCAATGACAACCGAGGAAGACGGATTACCTATCACCTTATCAACTTGTTACTCATCACCCTATTATCAAAATGCCCCTCCCCCGCCGTCAGTTTCTTACCCAGGCCAGCGCTGGGCTAGCCGGCACGCTGCTGGCTAGCCTGGTGGGCAGCGTGCCGGGCTGCGCGCCCGCCCGCGCGGTGGTGCGCGGGCAGCTGCGCGGGGCAGGCCACGCGCTGGGCCACCTGCTGCGCACGCCGGGCCAGATTCCGACGCCCACGCGCACCGAAGAAGTTGATACCGTGATTATTGGCGGGGGCGTGAGTGGGCTGGCGGCGCGGCGCACGCTGCACCGGCTGGCTCCCAGCCACACCACGCTGCTGCTGGAGCTGGAGCCCGCCACCGGCGGCAATGCGGCCAGCGGCCACAACACCCGCACGGCCTACCCCTGGGGTGCCCACTACCTGCCCCTGCCCGACCCCCGCGATACCGAGCTGCTGGCCTTTTTGCAGCAGGCCGGCGTGCTCACGGGCTACGACGCGGCCACCGGCCTGCCCAGCTACGACGAAACCATGCTCTGCCACGACCCGGCCGAGCGCCTGCTGCTGCATGGCCACTGGCAAGTCGGCCTGGTACCCGAAGCCGGCGTGCCCGCCGCCGACCGCGCCGAAATCGTCCGCTTTCTGGCCGAGATGGACCGCCTGCGCCGCGCCACCGGCGCCGATGGCCAGGAGCTATTCCGCCTGCCGCTGGCCCTATCCTCGGCCGATGCGGCCACCCGGGCGCTCGATGCCGAAACGATGGCCGCCTGGCTGGCCCGCCACGGCTATCAATCCGAGTACCTGCGCTGGTACCTCGACTACTCGTACCGCGACGACTTTGGGGTGCCGGCCGCGCAGCTTTCGGCCTGGGCGGGGCTGCACTACTTCGCCGCCCGCAAGGGCCGCGCCCACAATGCCCCGCCCGACGCCGTGCTCACCTGGCCCCAGGGCAACTACTTTCTGGCCGAGGCGCTGCGCGCCCAGGGCGGGCCCGGCCGCCTCCAGACCGAGGCGTTGGTTTTCGGGCTGGCTGAAGCGGGCGACGGGCGCGTGGCCGTGCAGGTCTACGATGCGCGCACCGGCCACAGCACCACGGTGCTGGCCCGGCATGTCATCTTGGCCACGCCCTGGCACGTGACCAAGCACCTGCTGCCCCGCACCGAAGCCCTGCCCGACCTGGCGCCGCTGCACGCGCCCTGGCTGGTGGCCAACCTCACGGTGGCGGGCTACCCCGGTGGCCCCGGCCAGCCCCTGTGCTGGGACAACGTGCGCTACGGCAGCCCCGCGCTGGGCTATATCGACGCCGAGCACCAGGCCTTGCGCGGCTACGAGGCCGACGAGCCCCGCAGCCTCACCTTCTACTGGGCCCTGCCCACCGACCCGGCCAACCCCGCCGCCGCCCGCCGCCGCGCCCTGGCCAGTACCTACGCCGACTGGCTTCGCCTCGTCCTTACCGAATTGGAGCTGATGCACCCCGGCCTGGCCGGCCAGGTGACGGCCGCCGACCTCTGGGTGTGGGGCCACGGCATGGTGGCGCCCGCGCCCGGCTATATATGGGGCGCGGCCCAGGCGCAGGCCGCCCAGCTCCGGCTAGCCGGCCGCGTGCACCTGGCCCACACCGACCTCAGCGGCATCTCACTATTTGAGGAGGCGTTTCATCAGGGCGAGCGGGCAGCACGGGCCGTGCTGGGCCTAGCGGCAAGTCCTACTCCCGCACCTTTGGCTGCAACGTAACCATACCTGAGCCAGCCAACTCGCTACTGGCCTCACGCACCTCAGCCTAATTTGCTCAAACCCCGTATACCAAGCAGTTAGCTTCTACCAATACGCTTTCGCAGCGCACGCATCAGCGTAATCCGTTAAATTAGTTAAATCTGCGGTCTTTTATGACGTATTCTTTTTCCGGCCGCGCTCTAGCGGCCCTCGCGCTCGGCGGCCTGCTGCTAGGTAGCTGCGGCGGCAATGGCGCCGCTACCAGCACCCCCAGCAGCACGCTGGGCACCGACTCGGCCGCTACTAAAGTGGGCGGCATGCCCGACTCGCTCACTACGGGCAGCGGGGCTATGAACGGCACCGCCCCCGGCACCTCGGCCACGGGTGCGGCGGCCCCTGGCGGTAGCCCCGCGGGCACGGCCGGCACACCCACCGTGGGCGGCACCGGCGCCAGCGGCACCACCAACAGCACCGGCGCCAACTAGCCCCCCTAGCCACGAACGGGGCCGGCAGCCGTGCTATTTTGCGCGTCTTTCGGCCCCGTTTTATGTCCTCTTCCCAGCCCTGGCTGCGCTCGGCCCGCTACGATGGCTGGCTGATTCTGGTCCCGCCCTTTGCGGCGCTGGCCGTGGTGGCGGTGCTGCCGGATGCCTACCGGCAGTCGGCCGCGTTTCCGCTGCTGGCCTGGGTGGCCGTGGTGCTGCTTATTGACGTAGCCCACGTCTACGGCACACTATTTCAGACCTACTTCGACCCGCAGCAACGGCAGCAGCGATGGCGCCTGCTGTGGCTGGTGCCGCTGGCCTGCTACGCGGGTGGGGTGGCGCTGCACGCGGCGGGCGGGCTGGTATTCTGGCGGGCGCTTACGTACCTAGCCGTTTTTCACTTCGTGCGGCAGCAATATGGGTTTCTGCGGCTCTACTCGCGGCGCGAGGGGCCGGCGCCGGGCGCGGGGCTGGCCACGGCGCTCATCTACGCAGCCACGCTCTACCCGCTGCTGTACTGGCACTTATCGCCGCCACGCAACTTCAACTGGTTTGTGCCCGGCGATTTTGTACAGGTTGACTGGCCGCTGGGCCGGCAGCTAGCCACTGGCCTTTACCTGGCGCTACTACTGGCCTACGTGGTCCGCGAGGCGTGGCTTTTTACCCGCACGCGCACGGTCAACCTGCCGCGCAACCTACTACTGGCTGGCACCGCCGCCAGCTGGTACGCCGGCATCGTACTCTTTAATGGCGACCTAGCCTTTACCCTGCTCAATGTGGTGGCCCACGGCGTGCCTTACCTGGCGCTGGTCTGGAGTCGCCGGCCGGCCGGGGCCAGCGGGCGCGGCTGGTGGGCCGGCCGCCACGGGCTGGTTCTGTTTTTGGGCGCCATCGTCGTGTTCGCCTTTCTCGAAGAGGGCCTCTGGGACGGGCTGGTGTGGCGCGAGCACGGCGCCGTTTTCGGCTGGTTTCAGCAGCTGCCGGCCGTGGCCGCGCCGGGCGTGCTTAAGTGGCTGGTGCCGCTGCTGGCCCTGCCCCAAAGCACCCACTATGTGCTCGATGGCTTTATCTGGCGGCGGGGCGCCGCTCGGTAACCTTGGTCTTTCGTTATCAATAACCTACCGTTGGCATAAGGCTGCGCCTACTTCATCTTAAAAGAGCCAACCAAGTTCGATTGATGCCGTACTTTGCCGGCATGAAAATCACCTATCCCACGCTGCCGCCCGCCTACCCTACCACTGGTGATTTTTCTGCGGCGGCCTGGCTCAAGCAATTCGCCAGTTTACTGCCGACCTACGCTACCAAATATCAGATTGCCGAGGCCGAGGCGGCGGCCCTGCAAGCGGCCAGCCACGGCCTGCTGGCCAGCCTGGGCGAGCAGGTAGCGCGCGTCACGCTGGCCATTCGGCTGTTGGCAGCATCGCCGCACAACTGGCCGCCCTCCGCCGTGCCGTGGCTACCGGGCATGCACACCGTGTTGCAGACTGCCACCGCGCTCAGCCACCGCATTCTCAGCCACGCTGCTTACGACCCGGCCGATGGCTCGGCGCTGGGGCTGGAGTGCCCGCTCGATAGCCTGCTGGCCTAGCCGCCGCGCTCGCCCTACTTCGTAATCACGAGCTCCACGCGGCGGTTGAGCTTGCGGGTTTCTTCGCGGTCGTTGCCAAACTTGGGGCGCGCGCCGCCGTAGCCCACCGTGGTAATGCGGCTTTCGGCCACGCCCCGGCCCACGAGGTAGCGCTTCACCTCGGCCACTCGCTGCTCGCTGAGCACCACGTTCTTATCGGCCGGGCCTTGGTTGTCGGTGTGGCCTTCGAGGCGAATTTCCAGGCTCGGGTTTTCCTTCATCGATTTGGCCAGCACATTGAGCGTGGCGTAGGACGAGCCGATGAGCTTGGCCTGGCTCTGGGTGAAGATGATGGCCGGCAAATCGAGGCGCGAGCCCACCGTGGCGGGCGTGAGGCGCGGCTCGTAGCGGCGCGACTCGCCGGCCCGCACCGTGAGGGTATCCACGCGGGTGAGCAGGCCGGCCGTGGTGGTCATGCGGTAGCGGCCGGGGGCCAGCGACATCTGGAAGCCCACCTGGTCGGCCCGCGCCGTGCTGCGGAAGTCGATGGGGCCGCCTATCATCAGGGCCTGCACCTCGGCGCCGCCTTCCAGCGGCTTGTTGGTGCGGGCGTCGAGCACGCGGCCCGTCACGAGGGCGCGGGCCTGGGCCAGCGGGTTGGCGGCGGCCGCCGCTTCCTTCGCTACCAGGGCCGAGTCGGGCGCGGGTGGCGGGCCGGCGGGCGTGCGGAAGAGCTTTTTAGGGGCCGTGTCTTTGGGGCCGGTGCTGGCGTAGTAGGCCGTGCCATCGGGCCCGAGCGCGAAAAAGGCGTCGTAGCCGGGGCCGTTGAAGCGCGGGCCCAGGTTTTCGGGCTGGCTCCACTTGGTGTAGCTGTCGTCGAGGCGCTGGCTCACGAAAATATCGGCCGAGCCGTAGCCTTGGTGGCCGTAGGAAGCGAAGTAAAGCGTCTTGCCATCGGCCGTGAGCCAGGGCGCAAACTCGTAGCCCGGCGAGTTGACCACGGCACCTAGGTTCACGGGCGCCGAGTAGCCACCCGCCCCGTCGGGCCGGCTGATATATAAGTCGTTAGCCCCCTGCGAGTCTTCGCGCTCCAAACTCAGCAGCAGCACTTTCTCATCAGCCGACATGAAAAAGGTCGTCGCCGGGCTGCTCGATGAGTAATTGGCAATGCGCAGCGTGGCCGGCCGCCCACCACCCGCCGCGGCTACCCGCGACACGCCCTCGTCGCGGAAGCCCGCCGCGTCGTAGGTGCCGCGCAGCACCAGGGCGGGGCTGGCGGCCGGGCCCACCACGGCCTGCACGGCGTTGTTTTGGGGCGTGTTGAGGCCGGCCGGGGCGTCGAGGTGGGTGGGCGGGCCCCAGGTGCGGCCCTTGTCGGCGCTCTGGCTCAGCCAGATGTCGCCGCTCTCGGCGGCGCCCTCCACATTGCCCGCAAAGCGCGTGCGGGTGAAGTACAGGTGCGCGCCATCGGGGGCGGGCACGGGTTGCAACTCGCTGCCAGTGGGCGAATTGAGGGCCGCCAGCGGCTCGGGTGCGGCAAAGTAGGGCGGCCCGCTGGCCAGCTTCAATTGCAATTGAAACAACCGCCACTGCTGGCTGAGGCGCCCCACGCTGCGCGCCGCCACAATGGCCGTGTTGTTGAATTTGTCGTTCACTGCCAGTGTCGCTACCCGGCCGTCGAGCCGGTTTTCGAGTTGAAACGAGCCGGCCTGGCCGGTGGGCACCAGGCGCCACTGCTGCCCCAGCCCCCCCGTGAAGGGCCGCTGCACCAGCGGCGTGTTGGCCCCGCTGGGCGCCAGCGTATTCACCTCCAGGGTCAGGCACTGGGTGCTATGCTTGGCTTCGAGGCGGTAGTACTCGCCGCCCTCCCGAATGAGCACGAGGTGCCACTGCTGGCTGGGAGCGTGGGTAAACTCCCACTGCACGGCGGCCGCACCGCTGGTGGTGGCGGCCCGGGCCACGTCGAGGCTGCGTCCGCTGGCCCGGTTGATGATGCCGTAGAGCGCGCGGTTGTCGGGCGCCAGGGGCGACTGGGCGGCGGCCGAAAGTGCCAGTAAACACAGGAAAAGTACTCGAAGCATAGGAGCAAAGGTCGGGCCGCCAGCCCAAACTGCGGTGCGCCGGCCGTGGTGAGCGCCAAACGCTGGCGCGCACCACGGCCGGCAAGCTGGGCAGTATATCCTGGGGCGAGGTTTTACAGTATAGCCTGTTGAACGCTTAATCCCAACCAAAACCATGCGCAAAGGCACTCAAGTAACCTGGAAATACGGCACCGGCACGGCCACTGGCAAAATTGAATCAGTGCACAAAGAAGCCACCACCGTCAAAATCAAGGGCCACGACATTCACCGCAACGGCACGGCCGATGACCCGGCCCTGGTCATCGTGCAGGAAAACGGCGACAAAGTATTGAAGCTACAAAGTGAGGTAAAGCCCGAAAAATAAGTATCTTAGTCGGCCCTAGCCTTTCGCCTGCCGCCATGCTCCCCGCCCCGCTCAGCTACTACGCCGTGCAGTATCAGGCGCAGCCCGCGCTGCTGCGGGGGCGCGTGCTGCGCCCGCTCTCGGCCACCGATTTTACGGAGGTGGGCGAGCTATTACTGGCCTGGGGGCAGCACTACGACTGCCCGTTCTGGCTGCTCGATGGGCGCGTGGACACGCAGCCGCAGCCGCTCGACGTGTACGAATGGCTGCGCGAGGAATTTCTACCACGGGTGCACCAAGGCCTGGGGCGCATTCCGTGCGTAGCCTTTTTGGCGCAACCCGAGATGTGGGTGGCCCTTAATACCTTGAGCTACGCCCCGCCGGCCCCCGTCATCTTATCGGCCGCCTACCGGGCCAACTGGTTTACCAACGAGGAGGACGCGCTGGCCTGGCTGGCGCAGTTTCGGCCGGCTATCGGCGGCTGTTAGGCCAGCGAAACTTTGCCAGCCTCCTAACGCAAAAAAACCTCGCCGATGGGCAAGGTTTTTTTGTGTCAGCGAAGCGAATCGTTAATACTCGCTGCCCGGCGAATTAGGCTTGATGAAGGCTTCCTCGTCCATTTCGGTGGGCACCACCACGATACCTTTTTGCAGCATCGAATTGGCCTTGCCATAAAGGAAATACACCACGAAGCCCAGCAGCATCCAGCCGAAGGCCACTTGCAGCGTAAACGAGTCGAGGCCCACGATGAGCAGCGTGCACACCAGCGCGCCCATGATGGGCACCAGCGGGAAGCTCGGCGTGGAGAGCGGCGCACGGAACGGGCGCGGCTGCTCGGGGTCCGACTTGCGCATAATCCACACGCCGATACTTACCAGCACGAAGGCCAGCAGGGTACCAAACGAGGTGAGGTCGCCGGCCAGCGAGCCGGGCACGAAGGCCGCGAACAAGCCCACGAACACCATCAGCATGAGGTTGGATTTGTAGGGCGTGTTGAACTTGGGGTGCAGGTCGGAGAAGGCTTTAGGCATGAGGCCATCCTTGGCCATCGAGAAGAACACGCGGCTCTGGCCCATCAGCATCACCAGGATAACCGAGGTAAAGCCCAGCAGGATGCCGACCGTGACGGCCGTGGCCAGCCAGCCGTAGCCGGGCATGTGCGCCCGGATGGCGTAGGCTACGCTAGCCTCGCCACCGAGGGCGGGGTCGGCAAATTCGCGCCAGTTGGCTACGCCCGTCAGCACGTGGCCAAACAGGATGTAGAGCACCGTGCAAATGGCCAGCGAGCCCAGAATGCCGATGGGCATGTCGCGCTTGGGGTTTTTGGCTTCCTGCGCGGCCGTGCTCACGGCGTCGAAGCCGATGAAGGCGAAGAACACGATGCCCGCGCCGCCGATGATGCCGCCCAGGCCGTGCTTGAAGAAGCCTTCGTAGGTGCGCACCACTTCGCCGGCGCCGTTTTTCACCACGGCATCGGCCGGAATGAGGTAGGGCGTGTGGTTGGCGCCGTTGATGAACTGCCAGCCCACGGCAATGAATACCACCACAATCAGGGTTTTGAGCACCACGATAACGGCGTTGAACAAGGCCGACTCCTGCGTGCCTTTTACCAGCAACAAGCTCAGCATTATAATGATGAGCAGGGCCGGCAGGTTGATGAGGCCGTGCTGGGTTACGCCGTTAACCACGGCGTGCTCGAAGGGCGAGTGGCTCAGATTATAGGGTATACTCGTGCCAAAGACCTCCAAGAGCTTGTTCAGGTACTCGCTCCAGGCAATGGACACGGTGGCCGCGCCCAGCGCGTATTCCATGATGAGCGCCCAGCCGATAATCCAGGCCACGAACTCGCCCATGGTGGTGTAGGCGTAGGTGTAGGCCGAGCCGGCGATGGGAATCATGGCCGCAAACTCGGCGTAGCACAGGCCCGCAAACACGCAGCCGAAGGCCGCCAGAATGAAGGCCAGCGTCACGCCCGGGCCCGAGGCCTGGGCTGCCGCGCTGGCCGTGCGCACAAACAGGCCCGCCCCAATGATGGCGCCCACGCCCAGCGCCACGAGGTTGCCGGCGCCCAGCGTGCGCTTGAGCGCGCCGTGGCCGGTAGAGTTGGCTTCGCCCAGGAGTTGGGCAAGCGGTTTTTTGGCAAAAATACTAGCCATGCAAAAGTGAGGAAAAGAACGAGTGGGGGGAGTACTGGTAACGGTTTTTTCGCGTTGACTTAACAGCCGGAGAATAGTCAGCCGGGCCGAAAATACGCTAAACTTTGCGACTAGCGCGCCTCGGCCGTTTGGCCGCAACTTTGCTGCCCCGGCAACTAGGGGCTGCCTTACCCGCCGGCCGCCACCCGGCACCTAGCGCTACCCAGCTATTTTTGTTCGTAATCCGTCCTCTTATTATGCTACTACAAGTTATCTCGACCCTGGCCCTGGCCACGGCCCTGGCCGGCCCGGCCGCCGCCCAGTTGGCGCCGCCCTCCCCCGCCGCCCAGGCTGCCGTGGCCAGCCAGGCCCAGCGCATGGCCCAGGAGTTGGGTCTCTCCACCGAGCAGCACGCCCGCCTGCGCAACGTGCTGCTGCTGACCCGCCAGCACATGGATGCCGACCTGACGGCCCACCACGACGACCCTGGCGCCCTAAAAACCGCCATGGCCTTCGACCGCGCCAAGTCCGACGAGCTTATCCGGGGCGTGCTCACGCCGGCGCAGTACGTGCGCTACCAGCAGCTCAAGGCCGCCCGCATCGGGCAGCTGCGCACCACTAGCCAGGTGGGCCGCTAGGCCCAGGCTGACCCGCCGCGCTAGCCCACCTCGGGCGGGCGCTGGCAGGCCGCCAGCTGGCGGCGGTGCACCCGAAAGCGCGCCAGCCCCACCAGCAGCACCAGGCCCGCCGCGGCCAGCGCCGAGTAGCCCAGCCGACCACCCCGCTCGGGGTGAAACTGTAACAGCGCCAGCCCGAAGCCCACCAGCGCCAGGCTCGTGCGCACGTAGGTGAGCAGCGTGCGCTCGTTGGCCAGCCGGGTGCGTTGCAGGGCTAGCTGGTCAGACAGGGACAGAGGGGGCAGAAGCGGCTGGGTAGGCATGGGCGCTTAGTACGGGTTTGGGGCGGCGCGCGTACGGCGGCCGTACCGTAGCCTACGCGGCGTGCACAATCGCGTAGAGCGAGGCGCTGGCAATCACCACCCACAGCACCACGCCCAGCACGTAGGGCTTCAACCCCACTATCCGCAATACGCTGTTGGACAGACCCGCACCAATAAAAAACAGCGTGGCCGTGAGGCCCGTTTTGGCCAGCGTCACCATAATCGGGCCCAGCGCCCGGGCGGCCGGCACGTAGGTATTGAACAGCATGGCCAGCACGAAGCCCAGAATGAAGTACGGGATGGCGATTTTTACGCCCTTCTGCCGGAAGGCCAGCGCCGTGCCCAGCGCCACCGGGATAATCCAGAGGGCGCGGGCCAGCTTCACGGTGGTGGCTATTTCGAGAGCCTCGTTGCCGTAGGCGGCCGCCGCGCCCACCACCGAGCTGGTGTCGTGGATGGCAATGGCGCACCACAGCCCAAACTGGTGCTGGCTCAGGTGCAGGGCGTGGCCGATGGGGGGAAACGCGAACAGGGCCAGCGCATTGAGCACGAACACCGTGCCCAGCGCCACCGACATCTCCTCGTCTTTGGCGCCTAGCACCGGCCCCACGGCCGCAATGGCCGAGCCCCCGCAAATGGCAGTGCCGCATGAAATAAGGTGCACTACGCGCCGCCCTAGCCCCAGCCAGCGTCCCACCAGGTAGCCCAGCAGCAGCGTGCCCGCAATGGACGCCACCGTGAACAGCAGCCCCTCCTGTCCGGCCCGCACCGCGGCGTGCGCGTTCATGCCGAAGCCCAGGCCGATAACCGAAAATTGCAGTAGCTTGGAGGTGAGCACCTTGGTACGGGCTACGAAGGGGTTGCCCACCGTTTGCGCCAGGGCCAGCCCCAGCGCCAGCGCCAAGGGCGGCGAGGCCCAGGGCGAAAGGCAGAACACCAGTAGGCCCCAAAACACCACCTGCCGCAGCGTAACCGCCCGCCCCAACACGTAGTGCGGCGTATGAAAATGCCGAAAAACACGCGCTGGCGCGCTGGCAACGGGCTGCGAATCTGGATGAACGACGGGCATAAAGGAGCGGCTTAAGCGCCCCAAAATTACGCTGCTCGCTCGCCTGTTGTTTATTATGAATTGCTATTGCCAATAACCAAAAGTTATGCGCACCCTTTCGCCAGCTGCTGCCCGAAGCTGAGAAATCGCTGCGCCACCCGCGGCAGCGGCTGGCCCTGCACCCACACCGCCTCGAAGTGCCGGGGCAGCGCCAAGCCCCGCACGGGCACCACTTCGAGCAGGCTCGCCGCTAATTCGCGCTTCAACGCCTGCCGCGACACGAAACCCAGCGCCTCCGGCGCGGCTTCGAGGTAGCCTTTAATGGCTTCGGTACTATCGAGGTAAAAGGCCACTTTTAGGTCGCTGAGCTTGATTTTGCGCTCGCGCAGGGCCATTTCCAGCACTTCGAGGGTGCCCGAGCCGCGCTCGCGCAGCACCAGGGGGCTGGCCAGGGCCTCGGCCAGCGGCTGGGGCTGGGTGGGTGGCCCGGCGGGCGTGGCGCGGCGCACGGCCACCAGCTCGTCGGGCATCAGCAGTTCGTAGTGCAGGTCGCGGTTTTTGGTGCGGCCCTCCACGAAGCCCAGGTCGAGCTCGCCGCGCAGCAGCGCCTCGGCAATGCGCTCCGAGTTGGCGCTCAGCAAGCTCAGCTGCACCTGCGGGTAGCGCGCCTGGAAGGCGGGCAGCCAGGCCGGCAGCACGTACTGGCTGAGGGTGGTGCTGGCGCCCAGGCGCAGGCGGCCGGCGGCCTCGTCGGGGTCGCGCAGGGCCAGCAGCTGCTCTTCGAGCTGCTGGGTGGCGGCGGCCACGGCCTCGGCGTGGGCCAGCAGCAGGCGCCCGGCCTCGGTGAGGCTCACGCGGTTGCCGCGGCGCTCAAGCAGGCGCTGGCCGTACTGCGCCTCCAACTCACGAATGTGCTTGGTAACGGCCGGCTGGCTCACAAATAGCTCTTGCCCGGCCCTGGTGAAGCTCAGGTGCCGGGCCACGGCGGCAAATACGCGCAGGCGGAAATCAGACATGCCGGCAAAGGTCGGGCGTGAAGCGCCGGGCAGCGTTTTTCTGCATTTTGGGGCAGGCTAAGGTGTTAGGGCGCCGCCCGGCATCTTAGCGTTGAACGACCTGCGTGCGCGCAGCTACCGCGTCGGCGGTGCCTCGGGCAGCCTGCAGTTTCGTTGTAGGGCGACAGCAGGCGGCGCAGAAAACGAGGTGCTAAGCGCCAGCTCTACACGCTCTAGCCCACTTCGTCGGCTAAAAAGCGTCCTACGTCGGCAGAGCTGGCGCCTGCGGGGGCGCGGCGGGGGTTTGGCGCGCTCCTTGTATTTACCCTGGCACACCGGAGTCAGCGCGGCCGCGCTTCCTGCTTTTCTCCCCTTTTTTCTGCTTTTCAGTTCCTCCTCTATTTTATGAAAAAGTCCCTGCTTCTGCTGGCCGCCCTGGCCTTTGCCACCACCAGCTTCGCCCAAACCACCCCCGCCGCTACCACTACCCAGCTGCCCACTCACCGCGTGCACCGCATGGGCAAAGGCGCGCACCACACGCCCGAGCAGCGCGCCCAGCACCGCACGGCCATGCTTACCAAGAAGCTGAGCCTCACGGCCGACCAGCAAACCAAGGTGCAGCAAATCATGCTGAGCCAGGCACAGGAAGGCGAGGCCCTCAAGGCTAAATACCCGGCCCAGGAGCAGCGCCAGGCCCTGCACCAGGAAATGAAGGCTGGCCACGCCAAGTACCAGGCCCAGCTGCAAGGCGTGCTCACGGCCGACCAGTACGGCAAGCTGGCCGCCCTGAAAAAAGAGCACCACCGCCGCGGCGAGCACGGCGACAAGCAGAAGGCTAAAAGCTAGCGTTGGTCTCTTTTCTTTGGCAAAGCCCCGGCCCCACGGCCGGGGCTTTTTGCGTGTTGGCGCGGGCCAGCGAGCGGCGGCGGCTACCCTACTATTGCCCCGGCTCATTATATTTGACGTTGTCACCTACCCCGGCAGCCCGATTATCAAGCGTTTAGCTCATCGGCTGCCCCCACCCCCGATGCCTTTACCCAGTAGTAGCACCCCCGCGGTGCAAATTCAGCAGTTTTACGATAAAGGCCTGGCTCACGCCTCCTACGCCATTCGGGCGGGCCGCCAGGTCGCCGTTATCGACCCCGGCCGCGACCCGCAGCCCTACTACGACTTTGCCGACGAGCACGACGCCCAGATTGTGGCCGTGATTGAGACGCACCCCCACGCCGACTTCGTGAGCAGCCACCTGGAAATAGCCCAGGAAAC